>Ga0210039_1001842_pt1 | contig 18746 bp, 12 predicted proteins | sample CryGeyCG2114_250_3_FD_185460 | JGI IMG/M metagenome (GOLD analysis project Ga0210039, IMG submission 185460) | Groundwater microbial communities from aquifer - Crystal Geyser CG17_big_fil_post_rev_8/21/14_2.50 (SPAdes) (version 2) | ecosystem: Environmental > Aquatic > Deep subsurface >...
ACTCGGATAACTGGACTGGGATGGCCAACGCGCTGTCGATGTGCGGTATCAGGCCGGAACTGCTCAACCTGGACCATAGCCACAAGAGCTGCGACCAGATGCTGGAGAAGATCCGCGAGCACATTCCAGAAAACGACGTGCGCGCAATCAAGATCATCGACGGCGTGACACGAGGCTGCACGGACTGGCGCCGGCAGATGGCCGATGGCAATACCTCGCTGGCCATCTATGCGGCAACGAACTGGCTCTCTCAGTACCTGAAGTCTGACCGGGGCAATCTCCTCAAGAAGCTGGCCAACATCATCGCGAAGCTGAATGGATCTCTTGCGCAGCGCCTGAACACCTTGACCCGGTTGAATTCAGACGCCGCCGCAGCCGAGGTTGTTCTTTCCACCTTGCACGGCAGTAAGGGGCTGGAATTCGACTGTGTATGGATCATCGGCGCTGAGGATAGCAACCTGCCACACCCCGACTCGACCGAGGCCGAGGAACGACGGTTGTTCTATGTCGGCATGACGCGCGCCCGGAACCGACTGGAAATCAGCAGCTCGCTTGAGGATGGACAGGAGTCCCGCTTTGTGCAAGAGGCTGAACTGCTTTGAGGCATCAAATCCTGGTCATCGGTCGATACCTTGGCGTAACCGATCAGCAGCTTGTCCTTCATGGTGCGCCGTTCGTTGCAACGCCAGGGAAAATGGCAAGGCGCGACGAGGCGCATGGCCGCCCCCTGCAACGAGGAGCAACGCCGCCAGGCGACTCGAAAACCGTGCAATCTGGCGCGTAGCGGGGTCACCTTCCAGGTGAACGTTATCGAAGGCACAAAACGCTGTATTCAATGGACTTTCCAAGACCCAAGAAGCGGTCAACTGAGGTTTTTTGGGTTAAATATCCGTTCAAATCATTGTAACTGGCGGACTTCACCAGTTCGTCGTAGAATGATTGCATGCGCGCAATAAAAAAATCAACAAGAAGTCACGTCCATTTTTCGGGGCATGAAACCTTTCCACTGCGTCAAATGTGGCTCAAAAAAGCCTTTGACCAAGCAGTCGTGGGGGAGCGTGTGCCGAAAGCCTCTTTCACCGATGAAAATGCCATCGCATCGTTTGGCGTCGGCAAAAACATGGTTAGCTCTATTCGTCATTGGGCGATGGCCTGCGACATTCTTCGCGATACCTGCGAAGACCAAAACTTCTTTGCAATCGCTCCCACCGCTTCCGAAATATTGCGTGATGGCGGGCTAGATCCATACGCTGAAAACCCCTCTACAGCATGGTATGCCCATTGGTGGCTTGCTGGCAAAGGTTACCGCTCTACTACTTGGCGATGGCTTTTCAATTATGTGACATCCCCCACTTTTACTCGACAAGAACTTGAAGGCCCGTTGGAAGACTTCGCGCGCAAGATTGACCCAAAGAAACGCATCTCACCCTCAACTCTTTCGCGCGATTTGGAAACCTGCTTACGTAGCTACGCTCCCCGCTTCGCGGGCGGTTCACCTGAGGACTTCGCTGAACCGCTACTTGGTGAGTTAGGATTGCTACAAGAGGTACACAAGGGGCAATTTGCGTTCCGCAGAGGCCCTAAAGCCACCCTGCACGATGGGCTATTTGCCTACGCGCTTCTCGACTTTTGGGAGAGTTCAGCCCAAGGACTCAGCTCCATGGCCTTTGAAGCCATCTCATACGGCGAAGGTTCTCCTGGCCGTGTTTTCAAGCTAGACGAAGATTCAGTGGCCGAGCGTTTAATGGCACTAAGTGACCTCACTGACGGATATTTGGTGTGGACGGACACAGCAGGTCTGCGTCAAGTTCACAAACAGCCCGGCGATTCTGAAGAGTTACGCAGAAAACTTATTAGAAGAGCCTATGACTGACGAAAAACTATTGCTTGCGGATATTGTCCGCATCTCTCGCCACTACCAACGCTCAATCCGCGTCGACACAGACCTAGGTCGCCATGATGCATTGGCTGGTTACATCTGCCACTCCACGGCAACCTCAGTGCTGGAAATCATGTCTAGGCAGGTGGCGGAAACCAATCAACGCTCGTTCACTTGGACCGGCCCTTTCGGGGGGGGGAAATCTTCATTGGCAGTAGCTCTGGCGAGTGCTCTTCATCCAGACAAGCCACTTCGCAAACTCGCAAGGACTGCGCTCAAGATTGATTCAATACCAACCTTCGACCGAGCATTCCCTGTTCGTAAAGGATGGCTAGTCGTTCCAGTGGTGGGCAAAAGGTCAAGCGTAGTCACCGAACTCACCTCAGCCCTTAGCAAGGCAAAAGGCAACGGTTCAGACAAACGCAAGCTCTCGCCCAACGGCCTCATTAACGAGTTAGTTCAAACCGCTGAGAATCGCTCACAGGACGGCGTCTTAATCATCCTTGACGAGATGGGTAAGTTCCTCGAAGCCTCCGCCTTAGGGCATGGCGACGATGTTTACTTCTTCCAGGAATTAGCTGAGGCCGCCGCGCGCACTAACGGCAGGCTTGTTATCGTGGGAGTGTTACATCAGTCCTTCGCCCAATATGGAGCGCGCCTTGGTAACGATACTCGCGATGATTGGGCCAAAGTCCAGGGCCGCTATGTCGATTTGCCATTTGTGGCTGCTAGCGACGAAGTCGTAGAACTCATTGGACGAGCCATTGAAGCCGAGCGCAGCCCTCAATGGATGCTGGATGCGTCTACCGCAATTGCCGAGTCCATTAAGTCTCGACGCCCCGCCTTAGGAAGCCAGTTCGCAGAAGCTTTGGCCACCTGCTGGCCCCTTCATCCTGCCATGGCAGCCCTCCTTGGCCCGATCTCCAAACGGCAGTTCGGCCAAAACGAGCGCAGCACATTTGGCTTTCTTGCGTCTGTTGAGCCGCATGGCTTCCACTCATATTTGACCGCCACACCGTTGAAGTTGGCCTCTTGGTATCGCCCTGATAACTACTGGGATTACCTACGTTCAAACCTAGAGCCTGCGATTCTTGCCTCTTCTGATGGACATCGGTGGTCGCAGGCCGTTGAGGCAGTTGAGCGGACGGAGGCCAAAACCGGCAATCCATTTCTGGTCGAGCTGATCAAGAACATCGCGATCATCGATTTGTTCCGTAATGGTTCGGGGCTAGCAGCTGATGCTGCGGTTCTCGGGGCAATTTTTTTCAAGGTACCCACCGACGATATTGAGAAAGGCCTTGCCGAGCTCTCTCGCATGCGGGTAGTCCTCTTCAAAAAACACATCGGAGCTTGGTCAGTGTTCGAGGGGAGCGACTTCGACATCGACTCGGCCATCGCCCAAACCCTCGCTGCCTCGCCGGGCGTCGACTACACCCATCTTGCTCATCTGATGGGCCTTCATCCTGTTGTGGCTAAGCGTCACTACCACGAGACAGGTACCATGCGCTGGATGAACCTGTCCCTCAGTAGGCTCGACGATGCAGAACGATTAGCTGAGAAATACGTACCATGCCAAGGCGAATTCGGCCTGTTCGCCCTTGCGCTGCCAGATCGAGGCGTGGGGCACAAGACAGCTCTAAACAGAGCGAGAGCAAGCTCAAGGCGCACTCCTTGGCCAGTACTTATTGGCATTCCGAGAAACCACGCCCGGATCGATGAACTCAGCGCTGAGTTGGTCGCACTTGAAGTTGTTAAAGACCGTCATGAGTTGCAAGGCGATGCCGTTGCGCGGCGCGAGGTTCATGCTCGTCTGGCTTCGGTCAGAGCAAACCTAGAGGAACAGCTACAAGCAGCCGTTACCAATGCTCAGTGGTTCGATGGCAGAGATAAAATGATTGAAGCAGGCTCCAGACTTTCTCCTATTGCCTCCGATTTGGCGCACGAACTTTATTCAAGTTCACCACTAGTGTGGAGCGAACTGGTCAATCGCGACAACATGTCCAGTAATAGCACGAAGGCACGGCGCGATCTGCTGCATCGTATGCTCGACCATGAATCTTCCGAGCATCTTGGAATTGAAGGATTTCCAGCTGAGCGAGGCCTGTATGAAACCCTACTGCGAAGCACCGGTCTCCATCAGCAAGATGCCAATGGCCATTGGCGATTCTTGCCTCCGGCTAAAGCGAACAAGGCTGGTTTCGCCGACTTGTGGAAGGCAACCAAGGCCCTGTTCACCAATGCTACCTTACGCGTAAAGGCTTCCGATGTCATTGAACTGTGGAGCGCCCCTCCCTATGGCGTGAAAGCTGGTATTCAGCCAGTAATCTTTACGGCTTTTCTACTAGCTCACAAAGCAAATGTAGCCGTCTACAAAGAAGGGATGTTTATCCCGCACCTGACCGACGCCGACATCGACGAATATCTACAAGATCCAAGTCGATTTTCACTGCGTTGGGTGTTAATCGATGAAGAGAAGACCCGAATATTGCGTGGTATTGCCAACATCCTCGCCGAAGTTGGACAAGCTACTGAGGCACGTGATCCGCTGGAAGCAGCTCGTGGCTTGGTTGCTCTAGCATTTAACCTTCCAGTTTGGACACAACGAACCCACCAGCTCAGCGAAAGCACTCGATCAATCCGCGACACGTTGCTTAAGGCCAGTGACCCCCACAAGGTATTATTTGTCGATCTAGCGGCAATATTGGACACAAACGATGGGGATGCCTATATCAACGCACTTCGGGATCCCATAACAGAGCTGGTGGGCGCCTACGAGGTCATGCTTAGGCGCGTTGATGCAGCGATGCTAGAAGCTCTGGATGCCCCCGCTGACCAGCTAGATCGTTTGCGATCACGCGCGGAGGCTGTTTCCGGTATCACTGGAGACTTGCGCCAGGATTCTTTTGCTACACGACTGGCCAAACATGATGGCAGCAGGGAGAGCATAGAGGGCATCCTGAGCCTTGCAGCAAACAAACCTCCTCGAGATTGGACTGACCGAGACATCGATGCGGCAATGTTGGAGATTTCCAAGGTCGCACTTCGATTCAGACAGGCTGAAGCCTTCGTCTCAGTTAAAGGGCGCAAGCCCAATAGCGAAGCCTTCGCAGTAGTGATTGGCGCAGGCTCCGGAACTAAGATGATCTCGCGATCTTTCTCCATCACCGACCGACATCGACAAGCGGTAGAGTCCAAGGCTGATGAGATTGCCGAACAACTGCGAAAGCAAGGATTGGGAACTGAAGTTCTACTCGCCATCCTTGCCAAAGCAGGCATGCGACTGACTGCGGACGAGGAGAAAAGCAATGGCTGAGCGCCATGTCCTCGGACTTTCCGGAGGCAAAGACAGCGCGGCATTGGCCGTCCACATGCGCCAAGTCCACCCAGAACTCGACATTGAATATTTCTTCACCGACACTGGCAAAGAATTGCCCGAAGTCTATGAGTTTTTGGGGCGTTTAGAAGGCTATTTGGGCAAGCCAATCGAGCGGTTGAATCCGCGCCGCGACTTCGATTTCTGGCTACGCGAATACAATCACTTTCTGCCTTCGCCCCAAACACGCTGGTGCACTCGAAAGCTCAAGCTCAATCCATTCGAGCAATGGATCAAACCGATGTTGGCTTCTGGCGAGATAGTTACCTCCTACGTAGCAATTCGAGCCGATGAGGACTACCGCGAGGGCTACTCGTCCAAGCAAGACAACCTGATCATCAAGCTGCCATTCCGCGAAGCAGGTATCGACAAAGCCGGCGTGATGGATATTTTGGAATCTTCTGGTGTGGGCTACCCAAAGTATTACGAATGGCGCTCACGCAGTGGCTGCACCTTCTGCTTCTTCCAGCAGAAGATTGAGTGGGTGCGACTCAAGGAACGTCATCCAGAGGCATTTGAAGATGCCAAAGCCATGGAAAAAAATGCCTTGGAGCACGGATCTCCGTTCACCTGGTCCTCAGGAGAGTCGCTGATTGAGTTAGAGCAACCTGAACGCGTTGCTCAAATTATTGAAGACTACGAGCGTCGTAGAGAGCGCATTCGGGCAAGTATTCCCATCAATCCGCTGCGCCCCGTTCGCGCCTGCCCCGAAGACATAGATGATATTTATGGGGAAGATGAAGGGGGCGGGTCCTGTCTTATATGTCACAAATGATCAGGTAAAATATTTGAACTTTCTATTTTTCTAGCTACTATATTGATCCATGAAATCGCATCTCGTTTGGAAAGAGAATCGGCTGTTGTCCACTATGACATCGCCCTCTGGATTTGCCACCAAATAGCGCTAGGCATTTGCAAGCGTATCAAGGAATTGTGTAAGTTCCGAATAGTTGTCCGCCTTCGAAATCTTAATCACGTGAACCTTGAAATCTTGCAGCCATCGTTCTCTTTCTGCCTCCGTGATATCTTCTTCGGCTAACAAGGCGTAGTGCATAGGACCAGCCGTGCTAGAAAATGCATCTGCGATATATCCAAGCAAAAGGTTGATTTCGGGATCAGCCATGGACGCACCGACAAAGACGACGGAGTACATAGTAAACATCACAGAAAGAATGCTTCGATAACCCGGATTCCCGTAAAGTAACTTTCGGTAGTCCACTTCCGTTAATACAATTCCATTGCCTACACGAGCCGCATCACCGTGGGCTTTCAATAGAAAGAATTCCCGGCGAGAAAGCTTTCGATGAACGTCGCCGGCATCCACAAATGATGACGCAGAAATGCGGTTCCCGGCATCGGCATAAGCATCTTCGATAAGAGTGTCGTAATTGATAGTCAACACGAAAGGCAACATATTCAACTTAACTAAAGCCCTATGCAGATCCGTTGGCTTCGCACCCGACTTTGTGAAGATGCGCTCGACAGTCTCATCGAACAATGGCCCCAGCTCGGATTTAATCGCCGCCGCAGCCATCAGGAACTTGTCTGGCCGAGCTAAGAGTTTTTGATACATTGCCGCTCGATCCTTGTCGATCAAAGCGTCACGCGCCGCAACTTGAACAAGCTCAGAGAGAAATTCGCCCCATAAAGGTAAACCTGCCCCCTTGGAGGCACCGGCACCTACGAGAACAGCGCAACGCCCTGAGCGGTAGGCATCCTTGAGCGAATTTGGAATGCGATTAGAGTCAAATGACATAGGTATTCTCCATCACCTCAAAAACGCTCGAAGCGCTCTATTTCTAATTTTTAAATTGGCCTTCTGACCGCCCTGAACGCGAAATGCGTTGATGTAATCATAAAGGTGTTTACTTAGAGCATCTGGCACGTCTGGATGCTCACCATCCGACAGCAGCTTTTCAGGCTTGGGGTTGTAAGCACGACGCAAAGATTCGAACGCCTTGAATTTGCGAACGAGCCTTTCGACTTCGGTGGACTTGCCTTCGTCTCGATATTGCATAATCAGCCAAGAAAGATCAACAAATATCCATTTCTGGTTTATCGAATGATTCAACACGTCGTTCACCTCTTCGAGAACTGTCAGGGCATCATCCACCTTCGCCGAAAGAGCCAAAACTTCAAATCCTCTGTCGGTTCCATACTCGGTGATCATGCTCCGCAAGTCCAGCGCCTTGATATCTCGATCGCCTTGGTATGCAGCAATGGCATAGGCGTGGCCAGCATAGTCCAGATGTTTGTAGCGAGCAGGCGATATCTTGCAAGTATGGAAGAAAGGGTGCAATCGAGCTGTCGAATCAATCGAGTAACGTAGCGGCCCGTCCATCGCATTACGGAGCTCAGCGGGATTTAGCGAGACTCCCATCTGAAGCCTTGCGAATAAATTTCTGATCTCCTCGGGTCGAGAGGCCGTAATCTCACCAATGGAAACCTTGAACTCTTCGAAGCGGTCTCTAAGTTTCTTACTCAGTTGACTAAACTTCTTCCCTTGAATCGCTTCACCTTCGATTGGAGTCAGCGGCTCAGTGTGATTTAACGCGAGGTCGCCTGCGTGGAACATCCAAATAGCTCTAAGCCTTTGTTGTCCGTCCACTGCATCGTGTTCGAAGGTTGCATGGTTAAGCTTTCGCAAGTAAACCTTGGGAATATCCATGCCTCTAAGAATCGAATCCAAAAGCAGAGTTTGACGAGGCGGTTTCCAAGCGGGGCCTCGTTGCCAAGCCGGAGTGAGTTCAATCTTGTCTTTGCGCTTAACGAGTTCTTTGATCGTCCAACTCTTCTGCTCGACCTTCATTGTTATCTTTCTCCCTTGGTTCAATGTCAATTGGCGTAAAGTTCGTTCGCGTCTCTGCCAATTGCGTCTACAGCCGCTACGATATCTTCATCCGATAGAAATGGAGCTTGGGCAAAGACCAATCCCTGCTCGCCGTTAAGTTTTGCGGCAAGATGTCCTTTGCCTAGCAAAAGCTCAGCACCTGGACGATCCAACGCAATCTTTGAAGTCGCCTCGCTGGCCACCTTCAGAATCAGGCGATTGCCCAAATTCTCCCGCAATTGCATTGGCATGACATCCTTGTCTGGGCGCTGCGCAGCAAAGATCAAGTGAATGCCAGCAGCACGAGCCTTGACGCCTAAGCGTTGGACAGCCGCGCTGACAGCACCTTTGTAGGCGTCATCGAGCATCCAGTCGGCGAATTCATCATGGATGAGGAATATCATCGGCAACCGATCAACTGGCGTGGCTTTCGCGTTGAAGGTCGCCAGGTCACGCGCCCTGGCGGCTGCGAACATCCGATAACGGCTCTCCATTTCATCGACCAATGACGCGAGAACCTCAGTCGACCGCTCGCGGGTTGTGATGATCGGCTCGCGCATGTGCGGCAGGTCTTCCAGCGCCGAATAATCAACGCCCATCTTCGGATCAATCAACACGATCTGTGCAAGCTCTTTCGGGTTAGTCGCAGCAATATCGAGAAGAATCGCCTGTATGAGCACCGATTTGCCACTACCGGTTGCTCCAGCGACCAATGAATGTGGCTCATGTGAAGCTAGCCCGCCGAATTCGGCCCCAAGATTCAAATACAGAGGCGCGCCATTTATTTCCTGCAAGCCGAGGACAAATGAAGTATTGATGCCAGCAGCGTTACGATTGAGGCTGCGCCGCGCCCACAAGTCCCAAAGCGAAACTGCCTGACGCTTCTCCCCAGCGATGGTCACAACAATTTCACCGGGTTTTGGCTGCACCGTGACGAGGTTGATCGCGTGTGTGGTGAGAAGTTGCGTGCGCTTTGCATCGATATCCTCAACGCGCAATCGATCAGATCCGGCGAGTCTGACAAGGCAGCCGTTTGGAGTGAGGCGTGTGCCCAAAACGGCAGCTTGCAGACCGTAGCCATTGAGAGCGGTTTTGAGCTTGCGCGTCGTCTCTTGCGCCCAAGCCTCGCGCTCATCTTGCGTGAAAGTGGCGACAGCGGCCTTCGTTGCGATTAGATCAAACAAATGGGAGCCAGAGGGCATTACTGCGGAAGGAGTTGGAGCAGGAGTTACCGGGGTGACAGTGGGTGTCGGCGCGTCGATCGAAGTTGGGACTACTGGCGGTTGAGCTGCGGCGGCTTCCGGCACTGGTTGCGGCTCTTCCGCCACAGACAGCTGCTCGATCATCGCAGACCAAGCGACTCGCGGCGCAGGCAACCGAATGAAAACGGAGTTCCATGGAGTGTTGCCGCCAAGTTCGGCGCGTATCGCGGATGGGTCTTCATCGCGAGCGTAGGCTTCGACAAGACGGCGCAGCTCGGGGCGATCAAAGACCTCTTGCCATGCCTGGAAGCCATCGGTGTCGTCGAGCATGTTCTGATCGGAGCAAGACTGAAAGGAAGTTGGGTCAGCCGAATGAACAAAAACCTGCGAGTAGCCGCGCAAGGAGATTCCAGCGGCACCATCGCGCAGATTGGCTCGGACGCGTTCAAGAAGGCCGGAACAACCGGGCGGAATGTCGGCGTCGATAAGCAGATCAGCAAGTCGAGACAGCCAAACGTCACGATCGAGCCGACCGGGATCGCCGAAAAGAGCTTCGCGAAAGGTCGAGAGCGTCGCCATAAGCTGGGCTTTCGACGAGCGACGAGCCTCGGCAACGCTAGCGGCGGCGACATATTTTGATTCGACAACGGCGACATGAAGATGCGGACCGTCCTCGGTTTCTTCCACGCACAGACCAAGAATGTCGGCGATGCGATTTTCCTTCTGCGCAAGCCAGTCGGCGTAGTCATCGAGCAGAAAGAACACGCAGAAGGACTGGCGGGAACTGCATAATGCTTTAAATTCGCGCTCTAAGAGATATCGGCTCATCACAAGCCCAATCATCTCGCCGGCAGACACGCCACGCTTTGCGGCGCGCAATACGATGTCTCCAGAGATGGACAAGGCATCCTTCTTGACGCGCTCAGAAAGGTTTGAAAGTTCGTCAAGGCCAAATGGGAGGCCAAGCTCGCCAAGCCTACGGCGCGCGAGAACGCCAAGTAAGCGCAACTCCGATGTCGAACTGACGATCATGTTGCGACCATTTGTCGTCGCTCTACGATAACGCACAACTGTCACACCATTGGCCTGTAACTGCCGCTTATCAAGCAGCTCGTCGTATGTCGCAACCCATTCCGCCAACACATGCGCGTCATCAAGCGTCGCCCGAAGGTTCTCGTTCTGCAAAGATATCCGCCGAGCCGGTAAGAAGACCGAGCCGGCCGGGGCATCGGTTTGGCGAGCGACCGAAGCAACCGCGCCGACATACGCCCATCCCGAGGCTGTCTGCCGAGGACAAGTCAGGAATGTCGTCGATTTGAGTTCATTCTCGCCGGAGACGCTTCGATATGACCAACGCGAGGGAGCATGTTCAAGGGTCGGACGCTCGTTAGTCCAATCAACTGGAATCCACTCAACCCCTGCGGTTCGAGCTACGACGTCATGGAGAAAAGCAATATCGAAGGGGCGGAAGCCGTCATTGCTCTTGGGTGGCGTCGATGACGGCGGAGCCACTGAGATGCGCAGCTTGGAGATGAAGTTCTCAGATGTCTCGCTGACGACTGGCAGATCAGGGTCATCGCCGCTCTTGGTGACAAGTTCCGCGTAAACGCGCCGAAGCTTGCCCAAATCGCGATGCCTGACGGAGACATTGCATTGGAAATCCGTTTCCGTCTGCATGCTCGAAAGCTCGCGAACGACGGCAAGGGGCATGTCGGCTGCGTCAGCGTTGTAGAGTAGGACGCTGAGATTGGCGGACTCATGTGGCTGCAAGCCGATGTAGCGCTCCAAGAGCTCACGAGCCTGCTTGGCCGAAGCAGCAGGATCAACATCAGTCAGCAGGCCATCCTCGGCATGTACAGGCCGCTCAAGAAGGCTGTATCCGTTAACGGTGCTCGTCTCGGAAACAAGGATTGGAGCACCGCCACGCTGAACCACCGCGATTTCGGGATAAAACGGGTGAGCTAGTTCCTCGGCGAACTCGCGGAAGAAGATACCGCGATCGCCAAATAGGACATTTGAGCTGCTGAGAATGTGAGTGACAAGGCCGGCGACACGGCGAGTTTTCACCGCAAGTGCCTTCATCCGCTCAGGATGCCACGGAGGAATGATCAAGCAAGGCTGCTCACCAGAAACGCGGACAGTACCAGCGGTCAGGAGGTTGGCGACCAATTCGGATCGGCAAATGTCGCCCCGCGCATGAACAGCGATTGCCCGAAGCAGCGCACCAAACGATTCGGCTTGGCGCAAGACGGACTCTCCATGCAAGCCAGTGGAAATGAAATCGTCCAGCGCTTGAATGTAATCGGCTTCGAACATATCCCATGCCGATCGCAGCTCATCGCGCTGCTCGGAGGTCAATCGGCCGATGGAGGCAAGGTGATCAATCGCGCGCTTGATTTCAGCACGGAAACTGTGCAGACGATTAGGGGGCGGAACAAGGGAGCCTGCGTCGCGCGAATAGGTCGCTTCAAGCGTGCCAGTGTCGAGCAGGGAAACGCTCTGCACACCACCTTTCTTGCTGACAAGCCTGCGCGGCACTTCGGTCACGCCAACGGACCCCTTTTCCTTAAGTCTGAGCATATCGTCGATCAGCGAGAGGCCAATCGACTCTGGACGATAGAGCCAAAGCAACTGAGTCTTATCGAGGATCGTCTCTTGGGCGCCGACAAGCTCGACGAGAGCGATTTCGAATTTGATCTGAACGGCGTTCTTGGCCAGCGACGTGACAATCTTGAGCTTGTCGCCGCGAATCTCCTTTTCCTTCTTAAAGAAGGCCGTGTAATCGAACAATGGATCGGGAAGATTCGCTGAACCCATGCGCTCAAGGCGCCATTGAGCCTTGCTGCCCATCAGCTCTTTGAGGCCGCGATACATCGCGGAGAAGAAAGCGCCAACGTCATGATTAAAGCGCTCGCGCCATTCCTTGCGCCCCTTGGAAACTGTGAAGCGCAAGAAGCGCTCACCTTTCGGCTCCCCTGCCCCAACGACAAGCCGATGTGCGGCGCTGGCGAAACCGTCCAGGAAATCATGGCATTCGATGGGCTTGCCATAGATGACTTTTTCCCATCGGGCGTGAAGCTTCGTATTCTGTTCGAGGTAGCGCCGATGCAGCTCGAAGAATGTCTCGTCCTCGTCGTTCCAGTCTGAGCGTTTCTCCCGCGCCCGAAGGTCATCAATATGCTTGCGCCAAGTGGCGTCGAGAACCTCGGTGTCATCGCAATCGTGGTCGAAGAAATGAAGCGTAGCCTCGGCCAGCCCTTGCTGGCGCTCCCTTGGCTTGTCGAAGATGAAATGAATGCCGTCCATCTCCCATTCAAGCAGAGCAATGTCAGTAGCAGTTTGCTCATCACCGGGCGGTGCGGAAATGAAAGCTTCTAGGGCTTCGCGTACGTTATCAGGAATGGCGGAGGCGTTTTCTTTGAGACGCTGACGCATCTCTTCTGGATCAAGTGGCTGACCATTGGGGCGCAGACGCTCTAATAACGGAGCGCGGTTCGTGAAGAGCTTATCAAAAGCCTTACGCCACGGCCCCACGGCTTGTCCGTAGGTTTTGGCATTAGCGAACAGAGATGTGTCGCGCGGTAAGCGAACGCATGGCAGCGCCCAGCCGATCGCGTCGCGAATCGGCAAGCCGTGAGCGTTCGTCGCTTCGGCTACGAGAGCGCAATAGTCCCCAAGCTGGCTGAGAGTAAGTTCGGCGGCACCCATCAAGGCTTTGATAGCGGCGCGAAAGACTGCACGATCTTCCGGGGTCGGGGCGATGCCGGCGATGTGGCATGTCGCTTCAACCCAAGCGTCCTCTTGCGCCTTGAATTCTTTGGCGCCAAGAGCGGTGACGTGGCCTAGGGTGTCGGCGAGGTTGTGCTCATTGCCGTTGGCGGTCAGTAGAGCCTCTTTGGTGGTTCCTGCGTTACGCACGGCACCAGCGTTTTGCGAAGTCAGTGCCTCGGGCGGTAGCCCCTGCCCTTCGACAAGTGACTCTGGAATGCGCAGATCAACTTTCGCGGCTAGAACGGGATTGGCGAGAACCTCGCGAACGATTGATGCGATCTGTCCGGCAGCGAGCTTATCGAGACGGAATAGCGCCGCAGAGTCCTGCAAGGAGCCATCGCTTTGGCGAGAGTCGGCGAGACGCCGCTGAAGGATGTCAGTTCCGACGCGGCCGATGATACGGTCTGTATGCATTATTCATCCCCCTTGGAGCCGAACGGATTCTCGACGAAGGAGCATGAATCCGACAGCCGTCGCACCAGCCCTAACCCGACAAGGCGCGCTTCGAGATTTCCTCTATTCTCGCTAAGAGCTTCCTGATCAATTTGCTTGTCATTGACGAGATAAGCGCCCTCGGCGTCTCCAATGACGAAGCCGTAGCGGCGGCGAATTTCGTAAAGAAACTCGTCAAACTGCATGCGCTCATCGACGACCGTGAGGACTAGGGTTTTGAGCAGCCGGTCGTTGGGAGCATAGCGCGTGCGACGAGCCAAGCGGCGGGAACTCAGGCCAATCGCCCGCGACCACGCAGCGTGGATCTTCCCGAAGTGCTGCTCGTGGCGGGATAGTGCTTTTTCAGTAAGCAAGCGCACCAGTTCATCACCATTGATCCGTTCGTAATCAGACTCATCATCACTAACAGTCGGAGGCCACTGAAACCATTCGCGCATGAGTTTAGAGCAGTTGCCTTCGGGATCATCGGAACCCAACGCTGCCTCCCACTCGTCGGTAAGCTTGATCTGCTCGACAGCGGAACGCACGGCGCGAAGTGACAGGGCTTGATTAGCCAGGTAGGAGTCGCCGGATAGCGCCCGAACCTTGGTGCGCTCGCGAGAAACAATTTCGCAGATGATCTCGACCGGAACGGTGTCGCCAGCCTGTATCTTGGCGCATTCGAGGAAATACAAAAGCAGATTGAGTCCCGCGCTAGCGATCAAATGCTCCAAGGCGTCGTAGATCGGCATATCGCGAGATAGAATCGAAAGCCAGTCCTCACAGAGTTGATCAAAGCGCGGATGGCTGGCGTGCGGCAGGTAGCCAACATCACGAGCGTCATTGGCGAATTGCGGTTCGCCTTGCAGTGCCTTGACGAGCCGATTCATGTTCGCCGAACGATTGAAGAGGCGCTCAACAAGTTTCTGTCCAAGCTCCGGGCCACGCCTTGCACGGCAAAGCATCAGATAGAGCAATTCACCTGTGCGGGCGAAGAAACGTCGATCGTTGGATGCCCCGCCCGAGTCAACGCGCAAGTCCTCATATAAAGCATCTGGGCCGAAGGGGAAAACGAACTTGGAACTCCAACGCTTGTTGCTGCGAGCCTCGAAAGCGGACGAGCGCAACAGTTCGATAGCCTTGGCGAAATCGTCAAAGCTCATAAAGACTTGGCGCAGATAATCCATGTCATCGTCACCAAGCCCTGTCGCGTCCAGCGAGAAGAGTTCCTTCCACGCTTTCCATTTGTCCTCGTCGGGAATGGCGCGCTCGCGCACCGCCTCGACATAGGGATTATTGAAGAGCAGCCCGCGCAGGCGAATTTGGCGCTGCGGACGGTAACGCACGCGATCAGTGGCGCTAGCTTGCAGCGGGTTATCGGCGTTGGACCCAAGGACACCGAGGAATTCCAGAACGGTCAAGTGCGGAAGCTGCTCGTCGTAGAGACGATGTCCCCAAATATGCTCATCAACCGCGAAATCAACCCCCTCAACCTGTTGCCTCATGAGCCGATCCTCACGGTGACTGGCCGAGAGAATCCATGGCCATTCTGCACGATTTCAATGAAGTTCAGCGTCAGCGCAGATTCGTCAGACGAATACTCTTCGTCTTCGTCGCTTTGCTGCTGGGAGCGAAGCAATTCAGCCTTGCGAAGCAGCTTCGCCTTGAATGCAAGCATGTCTTCCAAGCACTCATTTGAAAAGCTTCCAGGCAAGGAACCTTCAGCGACCCGGCAGAGAAATTCGAAGCGCACTGGGGAAAGATTGAAAGTAACTGACGAGTTGGGAGCCGGAGCGAGCGAAACATCCAGTGTGGGGCGCTCAGTCTGCGGATCAAGCTTGATCAACATCCCCACTCCGCCCACGCGGCGCGCGGGAGCCTCGGTGTCACAAAGCACGCTGACCTTCGACTGGGTGAACCCGCCTGAGCTAGCGACAAAAATCCGATCAGTGTTCTCGATGAGCAACCCTGCCATGACGCGATTGAGGCCGCGAACGATCCTCGCGCGAACCGCTTCGGTTACGGGTTTTCGATCCGCGAGCGTTCGCGTCAGCTCCAAATAGTCGCCAGCGAACTGAAACGCGGTCATGCTCCAGAATGGGTAATCGGATTCATCTTCTGGCAGCGTAAAAAACAGGCGGCGACGCTGGGCTTCTAGTCGTGAGAGGAATTCGGCGGCTCCGTTGTCAAGCCTAGCAGCCTCTTCCCCCTCCAAATAACGAAGCTGTGCGGCCAAATACGAGGGCGTGGCCCCATAAATCAAGTCAGCGGCGACCAAACGTGAGAAAGCGTCGGCGAGCTTCGAGTCATCGGCTCCATAAACCAACAGACCATCAGCACCATTTGAAGTCTCTTCACCGATACCAAAGGACGCGAGCGCTTTGAAAACTGGCCGATCCAGCGCACGGCGGCGCGGAAGGTTCGCCCCGAGAACATTGTCGTAGAGGCTTCCGCGCTCGATCAAACCAGCGTCTTGTAGCTTGGGGATGTCAGCGCAAGACATCAATCCCTCTTTGGCATCGCGATGCCCGAGAATCAGATTTGCCACCAAGGCCAGTAGATCGCGCACCGGCAAATGCCAGCCATTAAGCTTGGCGACTTCAACAAGATCGCCAAGCCTGTGCGCGAACCGCCCTCCATCGGGTTCACCGCGCAAACGCTGCCGATTCTCGAAAATTGGGCAGATACGTTCGCCCGCTCGAAGTTGGCATGTTGCGCAGCTATCCCATTCAGGGTGATTGGCGACTGCCGATAACACATCTTCAAGCGATTGACGATGAGAGATTCGACTCAGATCGTAGATAGCAAGTCGACCAGGGGCATTTCCAGCGAGCAAAAAAGCATCCTGAATAGGCTTGCGGAGTGGATGCTGTCGCTCTTGGCGCTTCCCAAGGTCGCGTAGCCTTTCGAGAATCTGCCCGTGATTGGCGGCAATGACCGCGAACTCGGTATCTTCGGAGCCGAGGACGGAACGCTCCAGCAGATCCAGAACCTGGTCGCTTTGGACATCATTGAGTTCACTGAGATCCTTGACGAAGACGGCACAACGCCCGTCGACGAGATTGAGTCTTTTGACTAGCGTGCTATCAGCCCAATCCTTCAGCGAGCCCCCCATAGTGGTCCAGAGGGATCGGCAGTGATATGTCTTGCCGTCGCCAGCGGTCCCCGCCACGAGAATCGAACCGAGGGAGATGGACGTGATCCACTGCTCCATTTTATCGAGCTGAGGACTAGGGAGAGTTATTGGGGCGACTTTCGCGCGCCCCAAAGCACTAGTCACATATTCATCGAACAAGTTGAGGTTGTTCGGCGTAGGACCATAGGAGCGCAGAAATCGAATCCAAGCAGCAGCGGGCAAACTAGCAGAATCTGATCCGCCAGCCGTAGAAACGTTCATAAGCAGAATCCGTTCATTATTCTTAGTGGAGGTAAATACCTCCATAGATCCCATGTCGCTGATCCAGCGGACTCAGTCGCAATACGGCGACCATTATAGCTATACGCTCGAAGAATCTCCAAGTCGTGCCTTGTCCAACGAGACATGAGCCTGAACGAGAGGGTGTATTCCCAACGTGTTGCAGCCATTGAGTTACGGATAGTAGCAAAAAGATATTGAAAGCAGTCATATACCACTCTATCCGCCCATGTTTCCCTCACTGCCGCAATACAAAATACACCCCAACCGCACAAATGATCGCCGGCAGCGCCACCAACCAGTCCTGCCTGGACGGCAAACTCGCGTAAAGCACTGTGCTGGCCACCCAGATGTGTGCCAGATACCAGCCGCCCTGCGCATCTGAATGTGATACGGCATACCAGATCCCCAGCGGAAGCAACACGAACGGAGCTAGCGCAATGGGGAGGCGCGTGAGAATGTGGTGGGATGCGCTAACCGAACCAAGCACCCAAGTGTTACCCTCGCGCTTGGGGATGATGCTTGGAAAGGATGGCTTTGCACCCAGCACCAAGGCGACAAGCCAGTGGCAAAGCTCATGCGACGCCGTGCCTGGCAACGTAAACAGACTGAACGCCCACATGCCCAGCCGAGGTGCAATGGTGTATTGGGTCACCAGCATGCCCCCGATCAGCCAGTGCGTGGCTGTCGGGAGTGCTACGAATTGGTCGACTATCCGCACTTCCTCAGCTCGGCATAGAGCACGCGCTCGTTCCAGAGCAGTTCGGCCAGCTCTCTGGATTTCCCGATCGGGCCGGTTGTCTTGCAGCCGCGGCATTCCACCGCCCAGCCATCTAAATCAGCCTCGATGATTTCCGTGTGCTCGCTTGCACAGAACGGACACGGTGCAATCATGGTTTTCTCCCTTGTTTTCGCCACTCCCACGGAGGGACTGCACCAGTCACCATCCAAAGGCCACGTTTCGCGCTTTGCGCCTCTTCCTCGACCTGAAAAAGCGTCTTGTCATGGGCATACCTGCGATACACCCATGCCATACCGCGCCGGACCTGCTCGCGATTCACATCAAGGCCGTCTACCGCAATGCCACACACGGAGCGGCCGTAGCGGTCTGTATCGCCACAGGAGGCCGTTACGGCCTTTCCGAAGGTGAGTTCAGCCAGCGATTGCTTGGAATCGTTCCCAAAGGGTTGCGCGGGCTTGTTCTTGCCGTGGCCAGTTTCCGGCGCATCGATCTGCGCAAGGCGCACCTTGTGCTGGGCACGTGCGCTGTCCAGAATGGTGAGGGTGTCACCATCCGCAACACTGACGACCTTGCCGGTGATGGTGTCGGCCAAGGAAGAAGTGACGAACGCGCATGAAATCAACAGCAGTAAGGCCAAAAGTCTCATAAGGCCAAAAGTCTCATCGTGTCATCCATCCGCTATATCACAAAACCCGAAGCATTCAGGGCATACCATGCGTCATCCACCAGCCTGCAAGATACAGCGCCCTGGATGACCTGCTCGCCACCATCCACCAGTTTGAGCTTCACGAATAGTTGTCTCCGGCGCGAACCAACCGAGCAGGCCAGCACATTTGTGTGGTGCGTTTTCTTACCAGTTTGATATTCAACTACTGCACAACTCATAACTCACCTCACTCAAACTTTATCCCCAAGTATCCGCCTCATCGCCCACCACATCAGCGGGTGCACGCGCCGATTGTTGCCTGACTCCAGTGGCGATTCCCACTTCTTCACTGTGTTGATGGTGGTCATCCACCGTTCTGCAGCTTCTGTTTGTGTCAGACCATGGCGCTTGCGCAATGCGACCACATCTTCCGGAAGAGGCTGAGGATTGATGCTT
>Ga0210039_1001843_pt1 | contig 18744 bp, 8 predicted proteins | sample CryGeyCG2114_250_3_FD_185460 | JGI IMG/M metagenome (GOLD analysis project Ga0210039, IMG submission 185460) | Groundwater microbial communities from aquifer - Crystal Geyser CG17_big_fil_post_rev_8/21/14_2.50 (SPAdes) (version 2) | ecosystem: Environmental > Aquatic > Deep subsurface >...
TTAAAATCTCTACTTTTTCCAGGAAAATAATTTCTAGAAGTTCTAATTTCTTTGTTATCCCAGTTCCAAATAACCAATTGGTATTTTCTCCAAATGTAATCGATGGGAGCAACCAAAAAGTGAACAAATCGAGTAAAAGGAATTATTCCGATAATTAAGAAAGCTGAAGCAATATGTGTTTTTACCATTAACAATGCCATTGCATTACTGGTAGAAAGTTGTGCAATTAAATCTACATTTGGGTTAAATGCAAAAACCGAACGTAAATAAGGAGTCATTACAGAAGCAAACCAGTTAGAACCCCATCTACCATAATAAGCCATTAATATTCCGCTTACGATTTGCACAAATAAAACCAAGTAAACCACATAATCCATGTAATTAGAAACCATTTGAATTCTCTTTGTTGTAGCTCTTCTTTTTATGAGTAATAAAAGACCAATTAGTGAAGAAATAGCAAATCCAAAAGCTGAAAACTCTAAAATTAACAACCGAACAGGAGAGCCATTCCAAGCCATAACAGCACTTGGTACTAAAAACCCAATTAAGTGACCTAAAAACAACATGACAATACCCCAGTGAAAAAACTGACTACCGAAAAATAGTTGTCTGCCCTCCAAAAATTGTGAGGATAACGAAGATACTTGAAATCCTTTTTTCATGTACCTATAAATTGAACCTATTAAAAACACTGCTAGTGCAACATAAGGTAAGGCTCCGAATAATAAATAATCTAACATAGTTTTAAGTTTTAAGCCCCCTAACCCCCGAAGGTGGAATTAATTCTTCTGAATTAAGGAGTGCTGTTTATAATTTATTTTAATTGTTTTTAATCTCTAATTTCTAATCTTCAATTTAGCTATGAATCCCCATTTGTTCCATAGCTCGTTGTTTTACTTGCTCAGGTGTTGGAGTTGAAACACTACAACCATCTTCGCAATCGCTATGTAAAAATGCTTTTGCATAAGCTGGAATAATTTCAACTTGTTTTTCATACACCACATTTTCAAAATCTTTTTTGAACACCATGATTAATGAACTGATGGCATTCTTATAAATGTTTCCATCTTTAATGCCTTCCATAATAATCACTTTCTGTTTTTTGTTCAACACCTTTTCTCTAATTTGAGTTTTTGCGGCATCAAATTCCGAAAGCATTTTTTCAAGTGCAGGAATCATTATCATAACTACTAATTCGTTGATGAAACATTCGTCTTTGTGTATGGATAACAATCTCAAAACATACGGCAAATTGTCGGCTAATTCATATTCGCAATCGTTTTTATATTTATCTTGCTCCGCTTTCATGTTTACCAAAAACTCTCCTCTTTTGTAGTCTTCAGCAAAAATCACATAACCTAAATCTAAAAAACAAATGGCTTGAATATGAAAAGTTTTTTGAAAAATTTCTTCAATTTGAGGATAAGTAGAATTAGCGATAAATTCAGAAAAACGATTAAACTCCATTCCTGCATTCGGATAATTCTTATCCAAAAACTCCTGAATTTTAATTACCGTTGCTTTTATATCTTGTTTGGGATATCGAAACAATTCGGCAAGTAGTGTATAATGTTCTAAATTTTTCATAATTTCTAATTTCTAATCTCTAATCGACAAGGGAGCATGCTCCCTTGTTGTTACAACCCTCTCGCAGGTTTTTCTTTAAATCCAAACCCTGTACTTCCTTTGTAATCACCTGTGTTTTCAAGCATTTCAATTGCTTCTTCACGGTGAGCAGCAGGAATTACAAATCGTTCTTCAAATGTTGCTAAAGAGGTTAATCTAAATATTGCATTTGCAGTATGAACATCCATTCCAGCCTCATTCATTACAGTACTTAATTGTTTTTCTGTTACATCTTTCACCGTAGTATCTCTTCTGGAAACTCTTACAGCATGAAGTTTTTTAAACACATCAATTACTTTTTGGTCGTTTCCAGCAGTAAATAATGAAGACAAGTAACGAATTGGAACTCTTAATTTTTCTACACCTGCTAATAAATGCTCAGAAACAGTATCGTAGATTCCATCAGCACTCACTGAAGCCATAGCAGGCAACAATGGTGGAACGTAAAATAAGTTGGGCAAGGTTCTAAACTCTGGGTGTAATGGAAGAGCAATTTTCCACTCTTTTACAAACTTATAAACTGGTGAGTTTTGAGCTGCTTTTATGGTTGAATCTGCAATTCCATTTGCTTTAGCTGCTTTAATTACTGCAGGGTCATTTGGATTCAAATAAATATCTAAATGTCTGTCCACTAGTTGAGATTCATCACAAGATGCAACTTGTTGAATTTGGTCAGCATCGTACAACATTACTCCTAAATAACGAATACGACCCACACATGAGTGCATACAAGCTGGTGGTTGTCCTGATTCTAAACGTGGGTAACATAATACACATTTTTCAGATTTTCCTGTATTCCAGTTGTAGTAGCTTTTTTTGTAAGGACAAGCGGTAACACACATTCTCCAAGCTCTACATCTTTCTTGATTAATTAAAACCACACCGTCTTCACCTCTTTTGTATAAAGCTCCTGAAGGACAAGAACCCACGCAAGCAGGGTTTAAACAGTGGTTACAAATTCGAGGTAAATAGTGGAAAGTCATTTTTTCCAATTGAAACATCGCTTCTTGTTCAGCTTGGCTTAAATGTTTGAAATTAACATCTTTACGAGCATAGTCAGGTGTTCCAGATAAATCATCATCCCAGTTTGGACCCGCTTGAATTTCCATAGGTTCGCCAGTAATTAACGATACTGCTCTACCGATTGGTTGATCATCACCTTCAGGTGCATCAAACAAATCTTGGTAACGATAAGCCCAAGGCTCATAATAATCATCTAAAACTGGCATGTTAGGATTGTGAAAAATATTTTTCAACCCTTTTAATTTACCTGCCCCTTTTAATGAAACGGTATCACCATTTTTTACCCAACCACCTTGGTAAATTTCTTGATCTTCCCATTTAGTTGGATAACCGGTACCAGGTTTAGTTTCTACGTTATTCCACCACATGTATTCAGCACCTTTTCTGTCTGTCCAAATGTTTTTACAAGCAACAGAACAAGTATGACAACCGATACATTTGTCGAGGTGAAAAACCATTGATATTTGCGATCTTACATTCATCTTTTTTAGTTTGAGGTTTACCGTTTACAGTTCACTGTGAACTGAGAACTGATAAACTTGTTAGTATTCTACTTTTGTCATTTTACGTACCAATACATGTGTATCACGGTTAACTCCTACTGGTCCCCAATAATTGAAGTGGTATGAGAATTGTCCGTAGCCACCACACAATAAGTTTGGTTTTAAGTGAACTCTTGTAAACGAGTTGTTCATACCACCACGTCTTGCTTCACCATTTTTGCCTCTTCTTTCTTGAGATTTTGCTATGTTGTAGGTTCTTTCAACTGCATGATAAACGATACAAACACCTTTAGGAATACGAGCACTCACACAAGCACGAGTTACATAAACACCATGGTCATTATAAACTTCCACGTGGTCGTTATCTTTTATTCCTAACTCTTCAGCATCTTTTTCACTTAACCAACATGGCTCTCCACCTCTCGATAAGGTTAACATTCTTAATGTATCACCATAAGTAGAGTGAATGTGCCATTTTCCGTGAGGAGTTAAGCAGTTTAACATTCTAGCTTTACCATCGTTAACCGTTACTCTTAAATCGCCATAAGTTTCTGGTGTTGGAGAGGGTTTGTAGGTTGATAAATGTTCTCCAAAAGCAATATAAGCATCATGGTCAAGGTAAAAATGTTGTCGTCCAGTTAATGTTCTCCATGGAACTAAAAAATCAACATTGTAGGTATAAGCGGCATAGGTTCTTCCTTCGTGCATTAAGCCCGACCAAAGTGGTGAAGAATTGTAACGTTTTGGTTGAGCTTGTAAATCACGATATTCTATTTCAATTTGCTCGTATCCATCTCCCAATCGTTCAATTTCTTTGACACCAATTTTCTTACCCATTATTTCGTAAGCACGTTTAGTTAATTTACCGTTAGTTAGTGTAGATAATTTTAGTACTGCATTTATAGCTTCCACATCTTCTTTTAATGATGGATATTCAGTGCCGTCATCCCATTTACTAATGTGTTGTCTATTTTCGAGCATTTCATCATACACATCTTCGCAGTTGTAGTGATTTCCGTGAGCTCCTAAGCCATTTTTAGCTACACCATTTCCAAGAGAAATGTATTTGTCGTAAATTTTAGAATAATCACGTTCTACAAAAGCAATTTTGTGCATTGTTTTTCCAGGAATTGCTTCACATTCGCCTTTGCTCCAATCTTGTAAACGAGGCTGAGTAATTTCATCTTTAGAATCGTGAGATAATGGGATATTTACTACATCTTTCATTATACCTGGTAAATATTTAGGAGCCATAGAACTCACTCTTTCAGCCAAAATTTCAAATATTTGCCAATCTGTTTTTGATTCCCAAACTGGGTCAATTGCGGCAGAAAGTGGATGGATAAACGAGTGCATATCTGTTGAATTGATATCTGCTTTTTCATACCAAGAAGCGGTAGGAAGAACAATATCAGAATACAATGCAGAAGTATCCATACGGAAGTTGATATCTATAATTAAATCCATTTTACCTCTTGCTCCTTCTTTTTTGAAAACGATGTCTTCAACAATATCACCAGCAACTTCATCAGCAATTTTATTGGTGTGCGTTCCTAAATAATGGTCAAGGAAATACTCATGACCTTTTGCCGATGTTCCAATAGCGTTACCTTTCCAAATAAACCAGTTTCTTGGGAAGTTGATTTCTTCATCTGGTTCAACCACCGCATGTTTTAATTCGCCAGAAACCAATTGTTTAACAATGTAGTTACGCATATCGTCATCAGTTGTAAAACCTGCTTTTTGAGCATCTTTTACAATTTCGAAGTTGTTTTTGCTGTATTGAGGATAATAAGGCATCCATCCATTACGAACAGATTTTACAACCCAATCGGCAGTATGCATATTGGCTAATTTATTATCAGGAGAGGCATTATAGAATTTTTGATTTCCATCATAACGCCATTGGCTACTGTTAATATAATGCCATAAAGGACCTTGTTGAAGGCGTGGAATTGTACCCCAATCTTTAGAACTCATAATAGTTGACCATGAATCCATTGGAGCTAATTTTTCTTGTCCAACATAGTGATTCATACCACCACCATTTTTACCATTACAACCAGTAAGCATTTGAGCCATAATTGCAGCTCTATACATTAAATTGCCATGAAACCAGTGGTTGATACCTGCACCCACAATTACCATACATTTGCCTTCGGTAGCTTCGGCAGTATCCGACCATTCACGAGCCAATTGCAATACGGTATCTCTACCAATTCCAGTAAATATTTCTTGCCATGCTGGAGTGTATGCTTGGTCTTTATCATCATAAGATGTTGGATAATCTCCAGCCAAACCTCTGCCAACACCATATTGCGACATGGTTAAATCGTAGATGGTTGCAACAGGAACTTTTTCTCCTGATGCTAATGTTAAATAACGAACAGGAACTCCTCTCATTGCTTTTTTATCTAAACCATATTCTATGAATTCTACTTGAGCAACATCATCATATTTATCGATAAATGTTAATTCTGGGTCGTAAACTGCATTAGATTCGCTGTCTTCGTATTTCAAGTTCCAGTTTCCTTGTTTATCATCCCAACGCTGACCCATTGAGCCTTTAGGAACAATTAGTCCACCAGTTTTAGTATCGAAATTTAAGAACTTCCAATCTCCATTGGTAATATCTTTATATTGAGACATTTCATTAGCTCTTACCATTCTGCCAGGAACTAATTTATCGCCATCTTTATTTAATCGAACCAAGAAAGGACAATCGGTGTATCTTTTCGTGTATTCAATAAAGTAAGGAGTTTTTTTGTTTACGTGGTATTCTTGTAAAATTACGTGAGTTACAGCCATCCAAAACGCTCCGTCAGAACCTGCATGAACAGGAATCCATTGGTCGGAATGTTTGGCAACCATACTAAAATCGGGCGACATAACGATGGTTTTTGTTCCATTGTGTCGAGCTTCTGAGAAGAAGTGAATATCTGGAGTTCTTGTCATACCAAGGTTTGCACCCATCGAAACAATAAATTTAGAGATGAACCAATCCGCACTTTCGCACACATCGGTTTGTTCACCCCAAATCTCAGGGAAAGCATTTGGTAAATCGCAATACCAATCGTAGAAACTTAAGTTTACACCACCCATTAATTGTAAGTATCTGGCACCCGAAGCGTAACTCAACATACTTTTAGCAGGAATTGGTGCAAAACCAATAATCCTATCCGAACCATATTTTTGAACAGTATAGATGTTAGCCGCAGCAATTAAATCCAATGCTTCATCCCATCTAACTCTTCTAAAACCGCCTTTACCTCTAGCTCTTTGGTATCTGGCTCTTTTTATAGGGTCTTTTTGTAAGTTTTCCCAAGCTTTTACTAAATCACCACCTGCAGCTTCTTTTTCTATGTTGAACAAATCAATTAAAGCACCACGCATTATTGGATATTTAACCCGAATTGGGCTATATAAATACCAAGAATACGAAATACCTCTTTGACAGCCTCTTGGCTCATAAGGAGGAACTTCTTTATTAAATTGTGGGTAATCTACTTGTTGCATTTCCCATACAACTATACCGTCTTTTACGTGAATTGCCCAAGAGCAACCACCTGTACAGTTAACACCGTGAGTACTTCGTACTACTTTGTCGTACTGCCATCTGTTACGATAAAATTCTTCCCATTTTCTGGTTTTCGGTGAGATAATGTCTTCAATCCAACTCATAATTTATAGTTTAATTTATTAGTCAATATTTTTATTTAGAACTTGCAGCTTTAATTTGTCTTTTATAAATATCTTCTTTTACGCATTTTCTTTTACGTTCAATAAACATTAATAGTATTATTGATGCAATAATGATAAAAGCAACACCTCCACCATATAAAAGTAAATTATCATTGTAAGTTCGTTGAGGTTGATAAATAGTGTTTTTTGCTGCATCATTAAAAAAAGCAGATAATTGAAAAATTTCTTTTTCAGTTAATGGACTGTCTTTGTAAGATGCTGCCATTGCTGGGAAAGGAGGGGCAGATAGCATTCCGTTTATTCCTGCAGCTCCTAAACGCTCATATACTTTGGTCAAATCCTTAGCTAATAACCCTCCAGCAATTAAATCACCATGTAGAACATTGTGACAGGTAATACATGATGGACCTTTATTAGAAAGTCTATGTTCTCCTGAAAACAGCATTAAACCAGCCAAGATATCATCATGATTAGCATTTGCTGGATCTAATGCTGGGTCGGCAGGAGTTTCAACAACTGGTGCAGCGGTTTCTGTGGTTTGAGCAACCTCGGTAGGACTATTTTCACCAATGTATTTAATAATTGCTTTAATGTCTGCATCCGAAACATTTTGATTAGGCATTGGATAACCAAATTCTGTAATCATTGCTTTTGCATCAGCATCTTTTTCACCAAAAGCCTGTGCATTTTTTACAAAGCTGGTAATCCATGCTTCACTTCTTTTAGTATTTACTCCTTTTAAATCAGGCCCTACTAATTTACCTTTTCCAATAGTGTGACATGCACTACAAGTTTGTTTAAACAATGAGGCACCATCTTGAGCATTCATTGTCATGCCTGACAAAACTATTGAAACAGTTGCTCCGATTAATTTTAGTTTCATTTTCATTGTACTTTTATTTGATTTATATCAGACTTTATTTACTAGGTTCTTTTAACGATATAAAATTCTATAGATTAATATTTTTTTAAAATGATTCAAATCATATAAAAACATGATTCATGTCATATTTTAGGAATGAATTAAATAGTAATAATGTTTTAAGTCATAAAAAATAGTAAAAATAAATACATACTCATATTACCCGAAAAGCTAAGTGATTTGAGTATATAAATAATGATGTCGTGTTATGATAAAACACGAGTAATAGGAAGTAATAATTAAAAAAACAGATTAGAATTAGACTGATTCTGAAATATCTCTCAGTCTTTGTAAGTCTATTATTCGTATGAATTTAGATTGCAGTTGAATAATATTTTCTTTGTTTAATTCACCCAACACTCTTATAACAGTTTCATAAGTAGTATTAGCTTTACTTGCAAAATCTTTTCGGCTAATCGTATAACTTAATTTTAATGAATCTTTTGGGTCTGAACCGAAAACAGAATAGTTTATTAAAATTGCTTTTGCAACTCTATTTTTAACAGGGATTAAGTTGTTTTTTTCTTCAGATTGTCTTAGTTCTTCAGCAAAAAACATCATTAATTGGTAGGTGAACTCAGCATTAGCTTTAGCTACTTGATTAAAAATTGCTAAAGGGATGTAAGTTATTACTGTTTTTTCGTAAGCTTTAGCAGAAACAGGGTAAGTCCAATCTCCTCCAAACCCTCTATGCCCTATTATATATCCATCAGCAGCCAAACGGATAATCATTTCTTTGCCCTCTGAATTTGTTGAATATACTTTTGCTTTTCCTTCATTAATAATAAGGAAACCATTTACAGGATCACCTTCTTTTAAAATGATTTCGTTAGCTTTAAATTCTAATGTTTCTTTATGAAAATCAACAAATGCTTGCCATTCTGAAGAACAGTATTTTTTTAGGAAGGAATCCATATTATTACATATTAGTTAATTGAATTAATTGAAAGAGCCAAATTAAAGCTAAAAAAATTTAAAATAAATGATATTTAACATGAAATACGTATTCAATTTATTTTAGTCAGACAGTTGAGATTTTAGTATTTGGTTCAAACTAGATTTTTATTTTATTTTAATAAAATGAAACTTTTTATTCAAAAATTTCGTAAGAATGCAATTATCATTCAAAATCACAATTCATGAAAAAAAATTATCTTTTTTTATTATTTTTTCTTTTATCATTTTTTTCTTATTCTCAAACAAGTAATGAGTTTTGGTTTGCACCACCTGAAGTTACTTCTGGTCATGGACCTATTGCTACTCAGGGTTTGCGATTAGTTATGGCAACTGGAGCAACGCCAGCTACGGTTACTATTGATCAACCTGCTAATTTGGCTTTTAATGGAGGAACACCAATAGTTATAAATATTCCTGCAAATTCAGGATATATTGAAGATATGACTCCTCATCGAGCTGATTTAGAAACCATGCCACAAGATGTTGTTTTAAATACTGGGCTGCATATATCTTCAACAGCAAATATAACCTGTTATTATGAAGTTACAACTCCTTTAAATCCTGATATATGGGCATTGAAAGGGCAGAACGGATTAGGAACAGAATTTTACACTCCTTTTCAAACTAGTTGGGCAAATGGAGTATATACTCCCGCAGCTTATACTTCTTTTGATATTGTTGCAACAGTTGATAATACTACTGTATTAATTTACCCAAGAGTTCCTTTAGATGGAGGACATCCAGCTTTAACATCATATTCTATAACATTAAACAGAGGACAAACATACTCAGGAGCTGTTACTGGAGGTGTTGGTGCAAATAACCCTGCTGGAACAGCAATCGTTTCAAATCAACCAATAGCAGTTTCAATAAAAGATGATTCTGTTAATCCAGCACCAGCAGGATGTAGAGATATTAATGGAGATCAAATTGTTCCAGTAGATATTGTTGGTAATGATTATATTGTAACGAGAGGAGGATTAACAACTCCAGAATATGCATACATCGTTTCAACAAAAAATAATAATTCAATTACTGTGGCGGGAGTACTTGTTGCAAACTTATTTGTTGGAGAAACTTATCGAGTAACGATTACAAATCCCTCAACATTTATTCAATGCTCTGAACCTGCTTATGTTTACCATGTTTCTGGTTTTGGTTGTGAATCTGGGGGTGCTTTATTGCCTCCATTAAATTGTGCAGGTTCTTCGCAAGTTAATGTGGTGCGTTCAACGGCAGAATTTTTCGGTTTAAACATCATTGTACAAGCTGGAAATGAAGGAAATTTTCAATTAAATGGAAATCCAGCTCTAATTCCTGCAGCTGCTTTTGCTCCTGTTCCCAATACAGGTGGTGTTTGGTTGGCAGCACAAATAAATTATAATACAGTTGATGTTCCTGTTGGAACGAATAACTTAATTACCAATTCTACTGATGTTTTTTCTGTAGGATTAATTAATGGAGGTGCTTCTACAGGAACTCGGTTTGGGTATTTTTCTGAATTTTCAGGTAAAATATTTGTGAATGCTGGTACTGATTTAATAGTTTGTGCTAATGATACTGCACAATTAACTGGTTCTGTTACAGGGGGTGCTACAACAGGCATTTGGACATCTAATGGATCTGGTACTTTTGTGCCAAATAATACAGTTTTAAATGCACAGTATGTGCCAAGTAATGGAGACATTTTAGCTGGAAATGTTACATTAACATTAGCGTCAACTAGTATATGTTTTCCTGAAACAGATCAAGTAAATATTACATTTACACCTGCTCCAACAGCTAATGCAGGAGTTGATCAAACAGTTTGTGGTAATAATCCTACAGTTTCTTTAAATGGCTCTGTTACTATTGCAACAGGTGGAGTATGGTCTGGAGGAGCAGGAACTTTTGCTCCTAATGCAGCAGTATTAAATGCAACTTATACACCAACAGCTGGAGAAATTTCTGGCGGATTGCTTACGTTGTATTTAACTACAACAGGTAATGGAACTTGTTATCCAGAAGTTGATTCTATGGTAGTTACTTTTGGACCAGCACCAACAGCTAATGCGGGAATAAATCAAAGTGTTTGCGAAAACAACCCTAATGTTACCTTAGCAGGATTAGTAACGGTTGCTACTGGTGGAGTTTGGTCGGGAGGAGCAGGGATTTTTACACCTAACAATACTTCGTTAAATACAACATATACACCAACAGCAGGAGAAATTACTAGTGGAAATGTAACATTAACATTAACAACAACTGGTAACGGAAATTGTAATGCCGTAAATGATAATATATTGATCACATTTACACCAGCACCAACAGCAAATGCTGGAGCAAATCAAACCGTTTGTGCCAACAATTCAATTGTAACATTAAATGGTTCTGTAACAGGAGCAACAGGAGGAAGTTGGTCGGGAGGATTAGGAACTTTTACACCCAATAATACTACATTAAATGCAACCTATTCTCCAACAGCTGGCGAAATAGCCACAGGAACAGTTATATTAACACTAACTACTACAGGTAATGGAAATTGTAGTGCAGTTGCAGACAACATGACAATTACCATAACACCTGCACCAACGGTAAATGCAGGGATAAACCAAACGGTTTGTGGAAATAATGCAACCGTAACTTTAAATGGTTCAGTAACTATTGCTTCAGGAGGAATATGGTCTGGAGGAACAGGAACATTTGTGCCAAACAACACTACTTTAAACGCTACTTACACACCTTCTGCGGTAGAAATTACAGCAGGAACGGTTGTTTTAACACTTTCTAGTACTGGAAATGGAACTTGTAATGCAGAAACAGATAATATGACGATTACGATAACTCCAGCCCCAACAGCTAATGCAGGAACAAATCAAAGTGTTTGCGAAAACAACCCTAATATTACCTTAGCAGGATTAGTAACGGTTGCTACTGGTGGAGTTTGGTCGGGAGGAGTAGGAACTTTTTCTCCAAATAATACTTCGTTAAATACAACATATACACCAACAGCAGGAGAAATTACTAGTGGAAATGTAACATTAACATTAACAACAACTGGTAACGGAAATTGTAATGCCGTAAATGATAATATATTGATCACATTTACACCAGCACCAACAGCAAATGCTGGAGCAAATCAAACCGTTTGTGCCAACAATTCAATTGTAACATTAAATGGTTCTGTAACAGGAGCAACAGGAGGAAGTTGGTCGGGAGGATTAGGAACTTTTACACCCAATAATACTACATTAAATGCAACCTATTCTCCAACAGCTGGCGAAATAGCCACAGGAACAGTTATATTAACACTAACTACTACAGGTAATGGAAATTGTAGTGCAGTTGCAGACAACATGACAATTACCATAACACCTGCACCAACGGTAAATGCAGGGATAAACCAAACGGTTTGTGGAAATAATGCAACCGTAACTTTAAATGGTTCAGTAACTATTGCTTCAGGAGGAATATGGTCTGGAGGGACAGGAACATTTGTGCCAAACAACACTACTTTAAACGCTACTTACACACCTTCTGCGGCAGAAATTACAGCAGGAACGGTTATTTTAACACTTTCTAGTACTGGAAATGGAACTTGTAATGCAGAAACGGATAATATGACCATAACCATTACACCAGCACCACAAGTTAATGCAGGTTTTAATCAAACGTTATGTGCGAATAATGCAAGTGCAACACTTTCTGGAGTAGTTTCTGGAGCAACAGGAGGAGTTTGGTCAGGAGGAACAGGCTCTTTTAATCCAAGTGCTACAGCTTTAAATGCTATTTATACTCCTTCTGCTACTGAAATTTCTAATGGTAGTGTAATACTTACATTAACATCTACAGGAAATGGTTTGTGTAACGCTGTTTCAGACAATGTTCAACTAACATTTACATTGCCACCAACTGCTAATGCAGGAGCAGATCAAACCTTATGTTCTAACAATGCTGCCATTTCTTTAAATGGTTCGGTTACTATTGCAACGGGAGGTCAATGGACAGGTGGTTTAGGAGTATTTACACCAAATAATAATACGCTAAATGCAACCTATAACCCAACTGCCGGAGAAATTGCTTCAGGTTCAGTAATACTAACATTGACAACTACTGGTAATGGGAATTGTGCTTCTACATCAGATAATATGACAGTTTTCTTTACAACATCACCCACTGTTGAAGCTGGAGTAAATCAAACGGTATGCGCTAATAACCCAACAATTACATTAAATGGTTCTGTAACAATAGCAACAGGAGCTGTTTGGACGGGAGGAAGTGGAACATTTACTCCAAACAATAATACGTTAAATGCTACTTATACTCCTTCAGTAGCAGAAATTACAGCTGGTTCAGTAGTACTTTACCTTACTACAATAGGAAATGGAAATTGTTTAGCAGTTACGGATAGTATGACTTTAACAATAACACCAATCCCAACAGCTAATGCGGGTTCTAATTTAACATCATGTAGTAATAATCCAACAGTTACTTTAGCAGGAAGTGTTACAGGAGCAACAGGTGGGGTTTGGTCAGGTGGAGCAGGTGTGTTTTCTCCTGGTAATACATCATTAGGGGCAACTTACACTCCTTCAGCAGGAGAAATAGTAGCAGGAACAGTAACATTAACATTAACAACAACAGGAAATGGAAATTGTAATGCAGTTTTGGATAATGTAACTATTACAATTACTCCACCACCAACAGCCAATGCAGGAGCAAATCAAACAGTTTGTGCTAATAATGCCGCTGTTAATTTGAATGGTTCTGTTAATTTAGCTTCAGGTGGTCAGTGGACAGGTGGGTTAGGAATATTTACACCGAGTAACACTGCGTTAAATGCCATCTATACACCAACAAGTGGTGAAATAGCCTCTGGAAGTTTAACACTAACGTTAACTACAACAGGAAATGGCAATTGTAATCCAGAAGCTGATCAAATGGTTATTACTTTTACGCCAGCCCCAACAGTTAGTGCAGGTGTAGATCAATCGGTTTGTGCTAATAACGCAACAGCAACATTAAACGGAGCAGTTAGCATTGCAACTGGAGCTCAATGGTCGGGAGGTTTAGGTGCTTTTGCTCCAAATAACACTACGTTAAATGCAACCTATACGCCAACTGCTTCAGAAATAGCAAATGGTTCTGTAATGTTATACCTAACATCTACAGGAAATGGAAATTGTTTAAGTGTTGTTGATTCGATGTTATTAACCATAACACCAGAGCCTGTAGTTAATGCAGGAGTGGATCAAACAATATGTGTAAATAATTTAAGTGTAAATTTAAGTGGTTCTGTTAGTGGTCCAACTTCAACTGGTATTTGGACAACTTCAGGAACAGGTGTTTTTGTTCCTAGTAATACTAATTTGAATGCGGTTTATCAAGCTAGTGCTGCTGATTCGGCAGCAGGAACAGTAACATTAACGCTAACATCCACAAATAATGGTAATTGTAATGCTGTTTTTGATGATATGGTAATAACCATTTTACCTGCGGGAGGAGCGAATGCAGGAGTGGATCAAACTGTTTGTGCCAACAATGCTAGTGTAAGTTTAACAGGAATAATAACAGGAAACGCATCTGGTGGAGTTTGGTCAACAAGTGGAACAGGAGCATTCTCTCCAAACAATACCAATTTAAATGCAACTTACCTTCCAAGTGCGGCAGATATAGTTAATGGAACGGTTACTATTACCTTAACAGCAAATAGTTGTAATAATGCAACTGATGATATGATAATAACCATTACACCATTACCAGTTGTAAATGCAGGGAATGATACAACAGTTTGTGTTAGTAATTTAAATGTTCCTTTAAATGGAAGTGTTTCGGGTGCATCTAACACAGGAAGTTGGTCAACAAGTGGAACTGGAACATTTACGCCAAACAATACTACGCTTAATGCTACCTATAATGCAAGTGCAGCAGATTCTGTAAATCAAGGAGTTGTTTTATACCTTACAGCAACCAATATTGGAAATTGTTTACCAGTAACAGATACAGTTGTTATTAACTTGTTTCCAACAGGAACAGCCAATGCAGGTGCAGATCAAACGGTTTGTGCTAATAATGCAACAATAACATTAAATGGTTCAATTACTGGAGGAGCAACAAGTGGACAATGGACAACCTCAGGTTCTGGTACTTTTGTGCCTTCCGATACAGTTTTAAACGCTACTTATATACCAAGTAGTGCAGATACTGCCGCAGGTTCGGTTAATTTAGTTTTAAATGCAACCAACAGTTGTAGTCCAGCAGCAGATTTTATGGTGCTGACCATTACACCAGCTCCAATTGTTCAAGCAGGATCTGATCAAATTGTGTGCGGAACAAATGCTACCTTTAGTTTAAATGGTTCTGTTAGTGGTTCAACTACAACAGGAATATGGACAACAAGTGGAACAGGAACTTTCTCAAATATTACGATAATGAACCCAACATATACTGCAAGTGCCACAGATATATCTAATGGAGGAGTAACCATTTATTTAACTTCAACCAATAATGGGTTATGTAATCCTGTTATGGATTCATTATTAATTTCAATAACTACGGGTATTGGTGTTAATGCTGGTCCAGATCAGTTTGTTTGTTTAACAAGTACACAAACGCAATTGATGGGAGCTGTATTTAATGGTTCAACTACTGGACAATGGACTACAACAGGAACAGGAACATTTTTTCCACATGATTCAGTTATGACACCAATTTATCTATTTAGTGCAGGAGATACAACAGCCGGAACGATAATGTTTATTTTAACATCTACAAATAATGGTAATTGTGCAGCAGCATCCGATACGATGATAGTAACTTTTGGAAGTTCAGCTTATGCTAATGCAGGAACAGACCAAACTATTTGTGCCGATAATCTTAATATTTCATTAAATGGTTTTGTTTCGGGAGGATCATCTACAGGAATATGGACAACCAATGGTACAGGAGTATTTAATCCATCAGATACTGTTTTAATAACTTCTTATTTTGCAAGTACAGTAGATTCTGCAGCTGGCTCTGTAGATATATATTTAACAACAACAAATAATGATGGAGGCTGCTCTTCAGGAAACGATACAATTACCATAAACTTTGATTATGTTCCCATTGCTAATGCAGGAACTAATCAAACAGTTTGTACTACAGTTGATTCGGTTCAGTTAAATGGTAGTGTTCAAAATGCTACAGGAGGAACTTGGATAACAAGCGGAACAGGTACTTTTGTTCCAAATAATACAGATTTGAATGCTGTTTATGTGATGAGTACTGCTGATATTATTAATGGAAGCGTCCAAATAATATTAACAACAATTAGTGGAACTACCTGTTCTGATAAGGCTGATACAATGTCTATAACCGTTAATAATCCGTTAACAGTTGGCTTTAGTTTTTCTGGACAATGTGTTGGACAAGCAATTAGTTTTTATGATAGCACATTAGTATCTTCAGGAAGTATATTGAGCTGGGAGTGGAGTTTTGGCGATGGAGGATCTGGTTTTGTTCAAAACCCTCAGCATACTTATCTTACAGCTGGAAATTATACCATTACATTAGTGGTAACAACTACAACAGGATGTGAAGACAGCCTTTCACAATCCATCACAATTAATCCATTACCAACTGCCGATTTTAGTTTTGGTCTTCCACCATTTTATGTTGGAGTTGATATAAATTTGAATGACCAATCGTCAGGAGCAAATTCATGGAACTGGGATTTTGGTGATGATTTAGGAACATCAAACATTCAAAACCCTGTATATAATTACACAGTTCCAGGGGTATATGTAATTACTCAATATGTTACGAGTGCTGCTGGTTGTGTGGATTCTACAAGCAAAGAAATCAAAATTGAAGAAGATAACATCGTTATTTATCCCCCTAATTTTCCTACTGCTTTTACACCTAATGGCGATGGAAATAATGATGTCTATTTTGTGAGGGGAGGACCATTTACATGGGTTAATTTCAGAGTTTTTAATGAATGGGGAGAAGTAATTTTTATTTCTGATGACGAAGAAAAAGGCTGGGATGGAACCCACAAAGGAGAGCCTGTTCCATTAGGTACTTATGTCTATACCGTGAAAGCAGAAACTATAGACGGAGTTAAGTATGAGAAATCCGGTAAAGTGGCTTTAATCAGATAATTTTTTAGATAAATTAAAAACAGTAATTATGAAAAATATATATAAAATAGTAACAATTATTTTTGTTTTGTTATACAGTATTTCTATGGAAGCACAAGATACTCATTTATCTCAATATGATGTTTCTCCAGTATTATTAAACCCCGCATTGACAGGTCATATTGAAGATGGTGATTTTAGGATAGGTGCTAATTATAGAACTCAATGGGGTTCTATAGCTTCATCAAGTTACACAACAACGGGGTTAACTTTTGATACAAAATATGGCTCAAGATGGGGGGTAGGAGGATATGCTACCAATTCTGATTTAGGAGGGTTTGTAAATTCTTTTAATTTTATGCTTTCAGGGAGTTATTTAATTACGGATCCATTGCAGTCTAAATACAAAATAACAACTGGATTACAAGCCGGTGTTTTATACAAAAGAATTGATCAACAAGAGTTTACTTTTGATAGTCAATATGAAAATGGAAATTTTAATGAAGATAAATCTTCAGGAGAATTGTTTTCTAAAAACAACCTTGTGATGCCCGATTTTAATTATGGAATTGCTTATATCCACACTGATGAAAATGTGAAATTAAGACCTTATGCTGGAATATCATTATTTCATCTTTCTATGCCTAAAGAATCTTTTACCAACGCAAGTGATGATAGATTACCTATTAAATGGTCTTTTAATTTAGGAACAAAATATGAGATAAACCCTAAATTAACATTAGATGTTCGAACTTTATTTTTACTTCAACGAAAAGCCAAAGAAATTAATTTTGGAACATTAGCTAATTATAAATTAAATGATAATGATTACACGTTAGTTTTTGGTGTTGATATAAGATGGAACGATGCGGTAATTATTAATGCAGGGTTAAAACATAAAAGTATTCTTTATCGAGTAAGTTATGATATTAACACATCTTCACTAAATAATTTCAGTAGTGGAAGAGGTGGAACAGAATTATCTATAGTTTATACACCTAAAAAAATTAGATCGACTCCTTCGTATCAATAAAATTCTTTTAGTATAAATAAATTAGCCTCCAATAGCTATAATGGTTCTGTCGTTGGATTTTTTTATATCGAAAAAATCTTTATCAGAAGTTATTTTTCCTATCACTTTTTGAGTCGTCTAATAAAAATGGTTTTTGATAGGAAATCTATAAATTAAGTAAATTTACTGTAACTATAATTAATTAAGCACGTATTTGTACGTATTAATTTTTCAGTTTAATTTTTTTTATTTCAATCATTTTATCTACACTAACTATGGTTAAAAAATACATTGTTGCTAGTTTTCTAATTTGTTTAGGATTATTTAATGGGTTAAGTGTTTATTCACAATGCACTCCTTGTGGTTCTCCAACAACTTTCGCTGTAAATTTGTCTGCCAATCCAGATACAACATTCTCGATGACTAGTACCCGAAGTGGGTTGTGTTGTGGAGCTACAGGCACCAACTGTATTCGATTTGATGTTACCATAAACCCAGGTGCAAATGAGGTAAGTTTTAATGTAGCCAATCCAGCACCTCCAGGAGGTGCTTTTTATCAGGTAAATTGCGGGCCACCTACATCTTTAGGTACTCCACTTTGTGTAACTGGAATGACTAGTTTTTGTATTGTTTTTTGTAAAAGTGGAGGAGACTCTCCTACTTATACCATTTCTTCTTCACGTACTTTCTCTGCTTCTCCAGATATTACCATCAATTCAAATTGTGTTGGAGAATTGTATGTAGAAGGATTGGTTCAATCATCAATAACTTGGAACTCTATAGCTCCTGGAGCTGTGGGGACATATAATTCTTATTTGAATTGTACTGCGGCTTGTGATACTACTTATTATTACAATTGATCCTGCACCAATTGCAGATGCTGGAAATAATATTACC
>Ga0210039_1001852_pt1 | contig 18670 bp, 15 predicted proteins | sample CryGeyCG2114_250_3_FD_185460 | JGI IMG/M metagenome (GOLD analysis project Ga0210039, IMG submission 185460) | Groundwater microbial communities from aquifer - Crystal Geyser CG17_big_fil_post_rev_8/21/14_2.50 (SPAdes) (version 2) | ecosystem: Environmental > Aquatic > Deep subsurface >...
GGCGGGCGCCCGAGCAATACCTGTGGCAGTACCGGCGCTTCGAGGCGCTGCCGGCGCGCGCCGCTTGAAGCGGATGATTCAGTTCGAACGCTGCAGCCGTCGCAGCCACACCCGCATCACCTTCTCGGCCTGCTTGTCGCCGCGTCGTTCGGCCGCCTCGATGCCGCGTCGCCAGGCATCGGCCGCGCCTTCGCTGTCGTCACCTTGCAGCCGCGCTTTGCCCAGCCACTGCCAGGCGATGCTCTGCTCCGGGTCATGCTCGACGGCGCGCAGCAGATGTTTGATCGCCAACTGAAGATCGCCTCGGGTCAGACGGGCCTGTCCGGCGGCCAGGCGCGCGGTGTAGTCGTCGCGGCCGCACTCGATGAGTCGCTCGATGGACCTCGGATCCATTCAGTGTTTCCAATAGGCCGGAGTCAGCAGCACCAGCACGGTGAAGATTTCGAGCCGGCCGAGCAGCATCGCAAAACTCATCAGCCACTTGGTCGGGTCGCTCAGGCTGCCCCAGTTCGACGAGGCCTCGCCGAGCGCCGGGCCAAGGTTGTTCATCGCCGAAAGGACCACCGAGATCGCGGTAATCAGGTCGTTCTCCAGACTGGCGACCAGCAGGGTCAGAAACACGATGCAGACGATGTAGAGCGACAGGAAGCCCCAGATCGCATTGGCAACTTCCTCGCGCAGGGTCTTGCCGCCAAATTTCAGTGGCAGCACCGAGCGCGGATGGATCAACCGACGCAGCTCGCGCATGCCCTGTTTCGAGATCAGGTAGATCCGAACGATCTTGAAGCCGCCGGTGGTCGATCCGGCGCAACCGCCGAGCGCTGAAATCAGGATCATCAGCAGCGGCAGTGTGCCTGGCCAGATGCTGATGTCGGCGGTGCCGAAGCCGGTCGTGGTGGTGTAGGAAACGACCTGGAAGGCGGCGACCCGGAGTGCATCGAAGAAACTCAGATCATCCAGCTTGAACCAAAGCTGCAGCGTGACCAGACTCGAAATCAGCAGCAGCAGGGTCACGAACAGCCGGATCTCGGGGTCATGCAGGTAGACCTGGGTGGTTGCGCGGCGCAACGCGAGGAAATGCAAAGCGAAATTGATGCTGGCGGCGAACATGAAGAAGACCAGCAGCCACTCGATGACCGGGTTCTGGAAGTGGCCGACTGAAGCATCGTAGGTGGAGAAACCGCCGGTGGCCACAGTCGCGAAACTGTGGCCGAAGGCATCGAACAGACTCATGCCGGCGGCCCACAGCGCCAGCGCACAGACCAGGGTCATGCCGAGGTAGATCAGCCACAGCGCCTTGGCGGTCTCGGCGATGCGCGGTGTGAGCCGGTTTTCCTTGACCGGACCGGTGACTTCGGCGCGGTAGATTTCCATGCCGCCGATCTTGAGCATCGGCAGGATGGCAACGGCCAGCACGATGATGCCGAGTCCGCCCATCCACTGCAACTGCTGGCGATACCAGCGGATCGAGATCGGCATGTGGTCGAGGCCGGTAAAAACCGTGGCCCCGGTGGTGGTAATGCCGGAGACGGTCTCGAACACGGCATTGGCCGCGCCCGAGTCGAGCACCAGCAGAAAGGGCAGGGACCCGGCCAGAGAGACCGCCGCCCAGCAGGCGAATACGACCAGAAAGCCGTCGGCCACGCGCAGGTCGCGCTGGCTGTTGCGCATCGGCAGGTACAGTGCACTGCCGACGACGGCGACCACGACAAGGCTGGCGAGAAAGGCCCCGGCCGCGCCGTCATGGTTGAACCAGGCAAACGCCAGTGGCGGCAGGAAGCTGAAGCTCAGGAACATCAGCAGCATACCGACCACGCGCTGGACCGGCGCGTAGGCCCGCATCAGACGAAGACCGCCTCGACCGCGAACAGGCGCTCGACCTCGGAAATCTTGCGCTTGTCGGCGACGAACAGGATAACGTGGTCTTCGGGTTCGATCACGACCTTGCGATGGGCGATGATGACCTCGTCGCCTCGGACCACCGCGCCGATCGTGGTCGATTCCGGAAGCTTGATCGAACCGATCTCGCGGCCGACGATCCTGGAGCGCCCAGGGTCGCCGTGAGCGACCACTTCGATCGCCTCGGCCGCACCCTGGCGCAGCGAATGAACGCGCACCATGTGGCCTTTGCGGATCAGGGTCAGCAGGGCGCCGATCGTGATCTGCTGCGGACTGACCGCAACGTCGATGCGATCGGATTCGACCAGGTCGACATAGGCTGCACGATTGATCAGCGTGATGACCTTGGCAGCACCCATCCGCTTGGCCAGCATCGACGACAGGATATTGGCCTCGTCGTCGTTGGTCAGCGCACAGAACACGTCCATCTCGTCGATGCCTTCCTCGCGCAGCAGATCCTCGTTGGCGCAGTCCCCGACCAGCACGATTGCAGTATCGACCCGTTCGGCCAGCTGCTCGGCGCGGCCCGGGTCACGCTCGATAATCTTGACGTGCAGCTGGCGTTCCAGGCGCTGTGCCAGGCCGGAACCGATATTGCCGCCCCCGGCCAGCATCACCCGACGTACCGGCCCCGAGGCCGAGGCAAAAGTGCTCATCACGTCGTGGATCTCGCGGGTCGGTGCAAGGAAGAACACCAGGTCATCGACTTCGATCACGGTATCGCCTTCCGGGATGATCGCCTCATCCTGGCGGAAGATCGCCGCGACCCGCGCGTCGGCACCAGGGTTGAGCTGCTCGGGCAGGCTCTTCAGCGCGCGACCGACCAGCCGCCCTTCGCGTACCGCGCGTACCGCGACCAACTGGGCGCGGCCGCCGGCGAAGTCCAGCACCTGTAGCGTACCCGGATACTCGATCAGTCGCTGGATGTGGTCGGTGACGAGTTTTTCCGGACTGATCAGTACGTCGATCGGAGTGTGCTGGCGATCGAACAGTTCAGGATGCGCCAGGTAGTCCGCCGCGCGCACCCGGGCGACCTTGGTCGGGGTGTTGAACAGCGAGTAGGCGACCTGGCAGGCAACCATGTTGGTTTCGTCGGAGTTGGTCAGCGCGATCAGCATCTCGGCATCCTCGATGCCGGCCCGGATCAGGGTCTCCGGGTGGGCTGCGTGGCCAAGCACCGTGCGGATGTCGAGTTTTTCCTGCAGGTCGCGCAGTCGCTGCGGATCGATGTCGACCACCGAAATGTCGTTTTCCTCGCGCGACAGCGAGTAGGCCATGCCCGAGCCGACCTGGCCGGCACCCAGGATGATGATGCGCATGCTGTCAGTCCCCTTCGTCGAGCTGTTTCGGATCGATGCCGAGCTGGCGCAATTTGCGGTACAGGTGAGTGCGCTCCATCTCGACTGCCTCGGCGAGCTGGCCGACGCTGCCGTCGGCTGCCTTCAGTCGGGCAATCAGGTACTGGCGCTCGAACGCTTCACGCGCTTCGCGCAGTGGCAGTTCGAACAGTGTGCTGTGAGGTTCCGGACCGAATTCCTGACGCTCCGATGCAGCCAGCAGCTGATCAAGTTCATCGACCTCCACCGGGCGATCGGAGCCCGCCAGCAGCAGTTCCCGGACGATGTTGCGAAGCTCATGCAGATTGCCCTGCCAATGATGCTGGCGCAAGCGGTTCTGGGCTGCCACCGGAATGGCGCGGTAGGGCAGACGTTCACTTTCAGGCAGTTCCTCGGCAAACTGGCGCGCCAGTTCCGGAATGTCCTCGCGTCGCTGGCGCAGTGACGGGACATCGACCCGTGACTCGGCAAGTCGATGAAACAGGCCGTCGTCGAAGTCGCCGCGGGCACACTTTCGTTCCAGCCGTGGGCCGGCCACCGCGACCACCCGCAGCGAGCCGGCAGCTTGCTCCAGCAGTTTCAGCAGCGCTGCCTGGGCCGAACTGTCGAGCAGTTCGATCCGGTCCAGGATGATTGCGGCCGGGCCACGTTCGATCAGTCGGTGCAGGTCCTGGCGACCGGCATCGAATTCACCGGGCTCGCAGCCGATCTCGATCATCGCTGCCGTCGCGGTCGGGCTGCGCGCCAGCAGCCAGCGCGCGGCACGCGTGCGGCCGCTGCCGGCTTCGCCATGAATCAGCACGTTGCAGGCGGTCGCAGCGACGGTCTCGATCCGGGTGCGCAACTGCTCTACTGCCGGACTGCGGCCGGTTGGCTCCGGAGCAGGCGGCGGACTGCGGCGCGGGTCCGGCGGCGCGGCCGATGACCGACCCCGGGCCAGGGTCTTGCGCACGGTGTCGAGCAGGCGTGCCATCGCAATCGGCTTCTCGATGAAGTCGACAGCGCCGTGACGCGTCGCCTCGACGGCGGCTTCGACCGAACCGTGGCCGGAGATCATCACCACCGGGCAGTCGATGTCGTCGGCTTCGCGCCACTCACGCAACAGCGAAATGCCGTCCGTGTCAGGCATCCAGACATCGAGCAGGATCAGATCCGGCCGCTCCTGCTGCCGCAGCCTGCGAGCCTCTGCCGCGTTTGCCGCCAGCACAGTGCGGTATTCCTCATCGGCCAGGATTTCACCAATGAGTTCGCGGATGTCGGGTTCGTCGTCGACGATCAGGATCGTGGCAGCCATGGCGGCCCGGCTCCGTTGCATGTCATGGCAGGCTCAATGCCCGTAACCCGTTAGTGTACCCCGTCGTTAATCCTGTAACGTTCAGCGAGTCGGAAAGCGCTTGGCTGCACGGTAGGGCTTGCCGGGAATGCGTCTGCGTCGACATTGCGACCTTCCGACCCTTGTAAAGGGCTTGCCATTCACTGCGGGTCGCGCCTTGCACTGTTGACTCGGTCACGCTCTGAATGTCACAGGATTAACGACGGGGTTCACTCGCCCGGTTTATTCTACTGACTCGACCTGCTGCGACGCCCCCGGGCCCTGCATTCGCGAGGTTTTGCTCGGTGGCGCATCCTGACCTGCCGGTATTGACAAGCAGGGCGAGTCCGGCTGCGGTGCGCTCGGTCGCGAAACACCGCGGCGACCAGCCCTGGAGCCGTCTCGCGACGGTCGGGTCATGAATAATCCAGGCCAGTGTATCGCCGCTTGCACGGGCGTGGTCCCTGCACGGCGCCCGCTGACTGAAGCCGTTTGGCTTGCAACGCGGAATTCACTGCATTGCCCTGCGATCCTCATCGGGCAGCGGCACCTCGATCCGGACCCGGGCGCCGCCACCGTCGAGCTTGGCGACCTCGATCCGGCCACCCATCAGGTCGACGATACGCTGCACGATCGCAAGGCCCAGGCCGGTGCCCCCTGGTTTGCTGCTGACGTAGGGCTCGAACACCCGCGGCAGCATTTCAGCCTGAAAGCCGGGGCCATCGTCATCGACATCGAGGCGCAGCCACGCCTGATCATCGATCGTGCTGATGCTGCTGCCGAAGGTCAGCGTCGGCTTGCCCTCGGGATGGGCTTCGCGCGCATTCTGGACCAGGTTGTTGAGGATCTGCTGGAACTGCCCGGCATCACCGAGCGGACGCCGGTCATCGTGGCCCAGCCGAAGCTCGAAGCGCACGCCGCTGTCGCCGGTCGACCACAGTTCCACGACGCTGTCGATCAGCGCTCCGATATCAAGCGGCTCGCGCCGGGTCTGGCCGGGTCGCGCATAGTCGCCGAAGGCATCAACCATGTTTCGCAGTGCATCGACCTGGTGGATGATGGTGCGGGTGGCCCGCTCCAGCAGTCGCGCCCGGTCTTCGTCGAGCACGCCGTCGAGCTTGATCTGGAGTCGCTCGGCCGCAAGTCGGATCGGGGTCAGGGGATTCTTGATCTCGTGCGCCAGGCGGCGCGCAAGTTCGGCCCAGGCGGCCTGGCGCTGCGCCTGGTCAAGCATGGTGACATCGTCGAATACGACGACATGACCGGGGCGACCACGCTCGGGATCGGGCATGGTCGAGCCGCGGCAGACCAGGGCGACGGTACGCTCGGGACGTTCCAGCTTGATCTCCTCGCGCCAGACGTTGCCCGGATCGACCATGCGTCGAGCGATGGCATCGACCAGCGGCGCCAGCTCCGGTGCAGCGCGATTCAGTGAAGCCAGGCTCTGGCCATGCCAGGTCTCAAGCTGCAGGCCGAGAATGTCGGAGGCGCTGCGATTGCTGGCGGTAAGCCGTTCATCGGCATCGAAGGCAATCACCCCGGCGCTGAGTCGAGCAAGCAGTGTTTCCAGGTAGCGACGCTGCGATTCGAGCTGCTTGCGGGTGCGGAATAGCTCGTCGGTCATGCTATTGAATGACTCGACCAGAAAGCCAAGTTCGTCGCGGCTCTCGACGTTCAGCGTGTCCGGGCGCTGGCCGGCACGCAGCGTCTCGGTGGCCAGCGCAAGGTCGCGGATCGGGCGCACCAGGCGGCGCGCTGCGTTGAAGCCCAGCAGGATGGCCAGCAGTGCCGTCACGCCCAGCACCAGGCCCAGGATCAGCACCAGGCTTTGCTGTAGACGCTGGCGCAGAAAGGCGGCATTCTCGTAGCGGAAATAGGCTGTCTCGATGCTCGCTGCGAGTTCGGCAAACTCGGCCGGCAGCGGGAAGATTCCCTGCAGTACGCGCTGCGGCAGGCCATCGGGGCCGATGTCGATCGGCGTCAGGGCACGAATCCTGAGGCTGCCTTCGCCGGACTCGGCGGCGCTGTATTCGAGGCCCTGGGCCGTTTGGCTGAGAGCAAAAGCCGAAGGCAGATCGGCAACCAGCCGCTGCGGATCGATATGCACCAGGGCCTCGAGCCGGCCCGTCCGCCCGAATACCGTCAGCTCTGTGGGCCCGGCGCTAGAAACCCTGCGGTAGAGGTAGTTGAGCCGCACGTCCTCGTCATCCTCGGATGGCAGCAGCGAGGCGATCCGGTCAAGGTCGTCGCGCGCCTGGCGGGTTCGGAGTTCGAGAAACAGCTGCCCCAGTTCGATCGAGTCGGCCAGCGCCGGCTCGGCACCGGCATCGAACCAGCCGTCGATGGTGTTTTCGAGGAATTCGACCGAGAACAGGAACACGATGATCACCGGCGCCAGGGCGAGGACGATGAAGATTCCGACCAGCCGAGTGCGCAGCCGGGCACCCGGCACGCCAGCGCGCAATTCGGACAGCAGGCGATACAGGCGCCGCCCGATGGCAATCAGCAGCACCAGCAGAGCCACCCCGGTCAGGCTGATGACCAACAGCGTGATGCGTCCGAGGCGGCTGGATTCCTGCTCGACACCGGCGACCAGAAACAGCGCCACAAGCAGCAGCAAGCCGACCGCTGCCAGTGGCAGCAAACGGCCGATTCGGCTCAGTGTGTGTCGAATTGCCATGTATGCCACGAACTCCTGAGGCGCCATTGCGGCGAGAGCAGCGCCGGCAGATGCATCGGCGGCGGCAGCGCGTCACGATCCAACCGCACCCGCACCTGTACCTGCCAGGTCCGTGCAGCGGGTGCATCGGCCTCGAGGCCGGTCGCGTAGCTGCGCGGTGCCGAGAGTGCATCGAGCAGCAGCCACAGCCTGGGGTAGCGCTCGGTTGCTTCGCTTGCCTCGATCTGCCACTCTTCGGTCAGCGGCAGATAGCTGATCTGGATCGGGTAGCGGCGCGTTGCGCTCTCCAGTGCGATCGGACCGAAGCGGCGGCTGAGACGGGTTGTGACCTCCAGTTGCAGCCGGACACCGCGGGTCAGTGCCTCGCGCATCTCGTCCGGAGGGTCGAATGCAATGCCGGATCGAATGCCGAGCCTGCCGTCCTGCCAGATTGCTTCCGGGTTCATTTCGAGCCGGCCGCGGTTTGCGGAATCAGCGTTGCAGCCGGCGCAGCACAGCATAATAAAAGCCATCGCGATCGAGGCTGCCCGGCAGGATCTGCGATCCGGGATTGCAGCGAATCGCTTCCGGGGGCGCGCAATCGAGTGCGGCTGCATCCTTGTGTCGGCCAAGAAAACTCTCCACCTGCTTGCGATTTTCGGCATGCAGTATCGAACAGGTCGCATAGACAAGCAAACCTCCCGGTGCCAGCAGCGGCCAAAGCGCATCGAGCATGGCACGCTGCAGCTCGACGTTGGCCTCGATGTCGGTCGGTCGGCGCAGCCAGCGGATTTCGGGATGCCGACGCAGCACGCCGGTGGCCGAGCACGGTGCATCGATCAGGATTCGGTCGTAGGGAGTTCCATCCCACCATGCGGCCGGCATGACGGCGTCGCCGACCACGATCTGGCCTTTCAGTCCGAGCCGGGCAAAGCCCTGATCGATTCGCTGCGCCCGCGCAGGGTCGAGCTCCAGCACGGTCAGTTCGACCTCGGCACGCTCGAGGATGTGGGCCGCCTTGCCGCCAGGCGCGGCGCAGGCGTCGAGTATGCGCAGGCCGTCCCGGACTTCGAGCAGATCGACCGCGGCCTGGGCACCGGTGTCCTGGACCGAGAACCGTCCCTCGGCAAAGCCGGGAAGTTCGGTAATTCGCGCCGAATGTTCCATTCGCAGAGCGTCCGGAAATACCGGTGGGATCTCGACCGGATGGCCCGATGCGGCCAGACGCGCGGCCAGCTGCGCCCGATCGCCGCGGCGGTGATTGACCCGCAGCCACAGCGGCGGTGGTGCGTTGCCGATCTCGAGAATCCGTTCCCAGTGTTCCGGCCAGTCATGGCGCAGCGTCTCGACCATCCAGTCCGGATACCCCAGCCGCAGCGCTGGTAACTGCGGCAGTTCTGACTCGATGCGTTGTGCCTCGCGCTGCCAGCTGCGCAGTACGCCGTTGGCCAGTCGCGCCAGGTGGGGTTGCTTCAGGATTCGGGTCGCCTCAACGCTTGCATGGATTACGGCCGGCGCGGGCTCGCGCTGCTCCAGCAATTCGCCGATCGCTGATAGCAGCAGAAAATGTACCGATCGCGCCTTGTGCGGCAGCGCTTGCTTGAGCAGGCGAGCCAGCCGCCATTCCAGCGCCGGAAGGTCGCACAGGCTGCGATTGCAAAGGCGGCGGACCAGGGCGCGGTCGCGGCCATCGCTCAGGCGTAGCTCGAGACCGTCCAGCGCGTCGCCCAGGTTGCGGCCGTGATCGAAAACCTGCACCAGCGCCCGGGCGGCCTCGGCGCGCGGAAACGCTCCTGTCACCGGCCCTGGGCGTGGTCGGCTGGGGCCGCTCATAGTCGCACCGCGCGCCGCTTCATCCGCGCCAGCCGGGATGGGCATTGAGCCATTCGGCCGCGCTCACGCGCTTGCGTCCAGGGGCCTGCAGTTGGTCCAGGCGCAGCACGCCGCGGCCGCACGCAATTCTGATCCGATCCGGCGATCCGGCAGCGGTGATCAGCGTACCCGGAGCACGCTCGTGGCGTGCCTCCGGCTCGGCCTCGGCGCGGAAGATCCGGATCGACTGGTGCTCGATTTCGCCGCAGGCCACCGGCCAGGGATTGAAGGCCCGGATCTGCCGGGCGATCTGATCGGCATCCTGGTGCCAGTCGATCTGGCCGTCATGCTTGGCGATCAGCGGCGCATGCGTGGCCGCCGTGCTGTCCTGGGGGATTGCTGCGGGCAAGTTGCCGCGCCCGAGCCGGTCCAGTGCATCGGTCAGGATTTCGGCCGCCAGCAGCGCCAGACGGTCGTGCAGTTCCCCGGCCGTTTCAGTCCGGCCGATCGGGATCGCGCGGGCCAGCAGCATCGGGCCGGTGTCCAGTCCGCGGTCCATCTGCATCAGAGTGACGCCGGTCTCGGCATCGCCGGCCAGCACAGCCTGCTGGATCGGGCTGGCACCGCGCCAGCGCGGTAGCAGCGAGGCATGCAGGTTCCAGCAGCCAAGCCGCGGCAGTTGCAGCACCGCTGGCGGCAGCAGCAGGCCATACGCGGCGGTGATGATCAGGTCGGGTGCCAGTTGCTGCAGCATGTCGAGCGCTTCGGGTCGTTTCAGCGAGTTCGGCTGATAGACCGGGATGGCGGCTGCCGTGGCGTGCTGTTTGACCGGACTGGCAATCACGTGGCGGCCGCGCCCGGCGGGTCGATCCGGCTGGGTCAGGACGGCCACGGGCGGAGCGGCATGGATCAGCGTCTGCAGCGCCGGGCAGGCGAATTCGGGCGTGCCGGCGAACACGATGCGCAACTCGGCGATCGGAGTAGATCGGGTCATGAATATTCCGGGGATCAGACGCTGGCGCGCTGTGGTTCGCGTTGCTGGGCCCGCGCTTTCTTGATGCGTTTTTCGATCATGCGACGTTTCAGCGGCGACAGGTAGTCGACGAAGACCTTGCCGTCGAGGTGATCGATTTCGTGCTGGATGCAGACGGCCATCAAACCCTCGGCCTCGATCTCGCGACGCTGGCCGTCGCGATCCAGCGCGGCGACGCGGATTCGCTCGGCGCGCTCGACTTCAGCGTATTCGCCGGGAACCGAAAGGCAACCCTCCTCGCAGGTCTGGCGTCCATCGCGCTCGACGATTTCCGGGTTGATCAACACTTGCGGCTGGTTTCGCTCCTCGCTCAGATCCATGACCAGCAGCCGCAGCGGCTGGTTGACCTGGGTTGCGGCCAAGCCGATGCCGCGCGCGTCGTACATGGTTTCGAGCATATCGTCGACCAGTTGACGCACGATATCGTCGACCGCGTCGACCGGCCCGGCGATGGTGCGCAGGCGCGGATCGGGGAATTGCAGGATGGTGAGCTTGGCCATGATCTGAACAATGCGCAATAAGTGTGTGCAACTACTCGCAATTTTGTGGCTTGCAAGACTGGAAAAAAAGCTCCGGACAGGTATGATAGCGCAGAACGTGAGCGCTTCCGGTGCACCGAGACCGGCAGTGGGCGCGGGGCCGGCGATTTGAACTGCCCCGTATAATCGTTGCTGCGAGCGCTGCAGCGCTCGCGCGTACAGGCCACGGCAGGCATGCGTGTCGGCAACCCTGGGAGGAAGCAAATGAGAAAGTTCTGGTTGATTCTGATCGTCGCAGTGATGAGCTGGCCGCTGGTCGCTCAGGAAGTCGAGCTGCGTTCCGATCACCCGGACGAATACATCGTGCGTGAGGGGGACACGCTTTGGGATATCGCGGGCCGGTTTCTGACTCGCCCGTGGCAATGGCCGGCGATCTGGCAGGCCAACCCGCAGATCGACAACCCGCACCTGATCTATCCGGGTGATCGAATCTCGCTGATCTACGTCGACGGCCAGCCGCGCCTGGTGATGGATGGCACACGCCGCCTGTCACCCGATATTCGGCGCGACGCTGCTTCCGGCCCGATCAAGACCATTCCGTTTTCCGCGATCGCGCCGTTCCTCGACAAACCGCGTGTGGTTGGCAAGGATGAACTGGCCGGACTTCCCTACGTGGTAGCCAACCAGGACCTGCGTTTCGCTTCGGCCGAGCCTTACCGCGCATTCGTGCGCGGTCTCGAAGGCCAGGTTCCCGGCACCCAGGTCACGATTGCGCGCCTCAGCTACCAGTTCGAGGAGATTGATCGCAACGGGCGCGCCGCCCTGCGCCAGAACCTGATGCGCGGCAATCTCGGTTCGGTCCCTGTTGGCGAGCGTCCGGTACGGGTCGGTGGCTGGGGTCGCGAAGGCAAGATTCTGGGCTACCAGTTGTGGGAGGTCGCACGCGCCGAGGTGCTGACGCTGGGCGATCCGGCCCAGCTCGAAGTTCTTGACGCTGATTTTGAAGTGCGGGCAGGCGATTACGTCCTGCCACTGGATCCCTACCTGTATGACCTGACTTTTCAGCCGCGCGTGCCATCATTCACGATTCCCGACGGTGTGCAAGTGATCGGTATCCACGGCGGCGACCATGCGGTCGGTAATTACCAGATCGTCGCCATCGACATCGGTATCGAGCAGGGCGTCGAGACCGGGCACACCTTCTCGGTGTTCCACCCGAACCACAAGGTTCGCGACGATTTCGTCGGCGGCCTGCGCGGTCGCCCGGTCCCAACCGGGGTCAGTGGGCGCGATGTGCAACTGCCCGAGCAGTTCAGCGGCGTGGTGATGGTGTTCCGGGCTTTCGATCGGGTCAGCTATGCGCTGGTGATGGACACGAAGACAGGCGTTCGGGTCGGCGATCATATCGATCACCCAGACCGGCGTCTCTGAGTCGCATCACCCCGGTCGGTGTCGGGCGAGGACCATCGGCGATGAACCGACCGGTGGTGCCGGTCGGCTGGCTGAAACTGGCGCTTGTTCCGGGCCTTGGTCCGGCCGCGATCGATCGGCTGGGCGTCGAACCCGCGGACTGGGGCGAACTGCATCAGCAGCCACTGTCCGAATTGCGGCGGCTCGGGCTTGCCGAGCCGCAGGCAAGAAGCTTGCGCGAGCCCGATCCCGAATGGCTGGATCGTGCGCTGGCCTGGCTCGATCACCCGACCCATCATCTCGTCACCCGGATTGACCCGCTGTATCCGCCGCTGCTGGCGCGCATCGACGATGCGCCACCGGTGTTGTTCGTAAACGGCGATCCCGGCTGTCTTCCAGCGCCGCAACTGGCAGTAATCGGCAGCCGCAAGGCCACTCGTGGTGGCCTCGAGATCGCAGCTGAATTCTCCGCCCGGCTGGTCAAGGCGGGCCTGACCGTTACCAGCGGCCTGGCCGCGGGCATCGATGGGGCCGCCCACAAGGCCGCAATCGATGCTGGCGGCAAGACCATCGCGGTGGCCGGAACCGGGCCGGACCAGGTTTATCCGGCGCGACATCGCGACCTCGCCCTGCGGATCGTGGATAATGGTGCCGTGGTGTCCTCATTCGCGCCGGGTGTCGGTCCATGGTCGGGAAATTTCCCGGCCCGTAATCGGATCATCAGCGGCATGAGCGTGGGCGTACTGGTGGTCGAGGCCGGTATCCGGTCCGGTACCCTGATTACCGCGCGACTGGCCGGTGAGCAGGGGCGCGAGGTTTTTGCGGTTCCAGGGTCGATTCGCAACCCGCAGGCGCGTGGCTGCCATCGCCTGATCCGGCAGGGGGCTCGCCTGGTCGAGACTGCCGAGGAACTGCTCGAGGACATCGCGGCGCTGGTCGGAGAACTGGCCGGTGAATTGCGTGCCAGGCTTGACCAGGACAGTCCGGACCCGCACAGCCATGGCGGCACGCCAGGTACCGGACCGTCAGCCGACTCGCCCGCAGGACGGCTGCTGGAGGCGATCGCTTACGACCCGGTTTCGGTCGACGGACTGATCGAACGCACCGGAATGAGCACGCGCGAGATTTCGGCGTTGCTGATCGAGCTGGAATTGGCCGGCCACATCAGCCCACAAGGCGGGGACCGTTACGTACGTTGCTGAACCGTGCCAAAATTCTGCAAGACAACTCCGGAGAATTCGAGAGTTCATGAAAGAAAACATGCTGGACCTGCTGATGTACCTGTTCGAGAATTACATCTACGACGAGCCCGACTCCGAGCCGGACCGGGATTCGCTCAGCGACAGCCTGGAACAGGCAGGCTTTTCACCCGGTGAGATCGCCCGTGCCTTCCAGTGGCTGGACGGACTTGCCGAGCAGCGCCAGCTGCCGGATGTGCACAGCCATACCGCGGACCCGATCCGCCTGTACGACGTCGAGGAGCTGCGGCGCATTGATGTCGAGGCGCGTGGTTTTTTGATGTATCTCGAAAACAGCGGCGTCCTCGACGCCCCCAGACGTGAACTGATTCTCGACCGGTTGATGGCGCTGGATCAGGACGAAATCGGCATCGAGGATCTCAAGTGGGTCGTCCTGATGGTGCTGTTCAACCAGCCGGGCCAGGAAGCCAACTACGCCTGGATGGAAGACCTGATGTTCGACGAGGAAGGCGAATACCGCCACTAAGTCCGTCTTCAAGGCCCGCTGCGGATGGATTTCGCGGTCGGGCTCGTGCCCCGTGCGGCGATCTGATTCGACGGATCGGGGCCATTTTCCTGCTCAGGATTGCGTTTCGGGTTGACATTCGGTCGCCTGCCTGTCAACAATCCGGGCCAATTCGTGTTTGCAGGCATCCATGGCAAAGAATCTGCTCGTCGTCGAGTCGCCGGCCAAGGCGACGACCATCAACAAGTATCTCGGACCGGATTTCGAGGTTCTGGCCTCCTATGGTCACGTCCGCGACCTGGTTCCACGCGAGGGCGCGGTAGACACCGAACATGATTTCGCGATGAGCTACGAGATCATCGACCGCAACCGCAAGCACGTCGACCGGATCGTCAAGGCGGCCAAGGGAGCCGAAGCCATTTACCTTGCGACTGACCTTGATCGCGAGGGCGAGGCGATCTCCTGGCATATTGCCGAGATTCTGAAGGAACGCGGCATCAACGGCGCGATCCCGATCCACCGCGTGGTGTTCAGCGAGATCACACCGAAGGCGATCAAGCAGGCGATCGCCAAGCCGCGTGGCCTGGCCAATGCGCTGGTCGACGCGCAGCAGGCGCGACGGGCGCTGGATTACCTGGTCGGCTTCAATCTGTCGCCGTTGTTATGGAAAAAGGTGCGACGCGGTCTGTCGGCCGGGCGGGTGCAGTCACCGGCGCTGTGCATGATCGTCGAGCGCGAGGAAGAGATCGAAGCTTTCGAGGCGCGTGAGTACTGGAGCATCGAGGCCGACCTCGGGCCCGATTCAGAGCAGGCCTTCCAGGCCAACCTGGTGCGTCTCGACGGTGACAAGTTCGAGCAGTTCGACATCACCGACGAGACTCGCGCCCGTGCCGTGACCGCGGCGATCGAAGCGACAGCGCAGGGCCGGTTCACCGTTGCCCGGATCAACAAGCGCCAGCGCCGTCGCCGGCCGCAGCCGCCGTTCATCACCTCGACCCTGCAACAGGAGGCCGCACGGCGCCTGCGCATGACCACGCAGCGCACCATGCGCGTGGCCCAGCAGCTCTACGAAGGGGTCAATATCGGCGGCGACAACCAGGGGCTGATCACCTATATGCGTACCGACTCGGTGGCGTTGGCGCAGGACGCCATCACCGAGATTCGCAGCACCATCGGCAAGGAATACGGCTCGGACAGCATTCCTGACAAGCCGAACTACTACCAGTCCAAAAGCAAGAACGCGCAGGAAGCGCACGAGGCAATCCGCCCGACCTCGGCGGCACTGACGCCGATCCGGCTCAAGGCACACCTGAGCGAAGAGCAGTATCGACTCTACCAGCTGATCTGGAACCGGACCGTGGCCAGCCAGATGAATCCAGCCGTCTACGACACGGTGCAGGCCGAGTTCGATGTTGGTGATGCGACCTTCCGCGCCAACGGTTCGACCCTGATCGATCCGGGCTTCCTCAAGGTGTATGCCGACACCCAGACCGAGCAGGACAACGCGCTGCCACCGCTGGAAGAGGGTGTCGCCGTGCCGCTGCTGCAGATCCGGCCCGAGCAGCACTTCACCGAGCCACCGCCGCGCTTCTCCGAGGCCAGCCTGGTCAAGGCGCTGGAGGAGTACGGTATCGGCCGGCCGTCAACTTACGCATCGATCATCCAGACCCTGAAGGACCGCGAATACGTCGAGCTGGAGAATCGACGCTTCACCCCGACTGCCACCGGGCGCGTGGTGGCGAAGTTCCTGTCGCAGCATTTCGATCGCTATGTCGACTACGATTTCACCGCGCGGCTCGAAGACGAACTCGATGCGATCTCCCGGGGTGAGCATGACTGGGTGCCGCTGCTCAAGGAATTCTGGCAGCCATTCATCGACCGGGTCCACGAGAAGGACGAGACGGTCAGTCGCCAGGAAGCGCAGCAGGCGCGCGAGCTTGGGACCGATCCCAAGACTGGCAAGCCGGTCATCGTTCGCCTTGGTCGTTTCGGACCCTATGCCCAGATCGGCTCGGCCGAGGACGAGGACAAACCGCAGTTTGCAGGCCTGCGTCCGGGGCAGAAGATGGAAACGATCACGCTGGACCAGGCGATGGAGCTGTTCAAGCTGCCGCGCGAGCTTGGTGAGACCGCTGACGGTGAGCCGGTCCAGGCCAACATCGGCCGCTTCGGACCCTACGTCCGCTATGGCAAGCGCACCTATGTTTCGCTCAAGGAGCATGACCCGCACGAAATCACGCTGGCGCAGGCGCTGGAACTGGTCGCTGCGCACAAGCAGATGCTGGCCGAACGAGTGATCAAGAACTTTGCCGAGGTCGGTATCGAAGTGCTCAAGGGTCGCTACGGTCCCTACGTCACCGATGGCAAGCGCAACGCCAGCGTGCCCAAGGACGCCGAGGCTGCCGATCTGACGCTGGAGCAGTGCCAGAAACTGCTTGACGAGGCTCCGCCGCGCGGCCGTCGTGGCAAATTCGGCAAGAAGAAGGCGAGTGCCAGGGCTGATTCGAAAAAAACTTCGAAGAAGAAAGCAGCGAAGAAAAGAAGTTCGAAGAAGAAAGCTTCGAAAAAGAAGAAGTCGAAGAAGAAGGCGGCAACGAAGAAGACGGGTTGATCACCCGTCTTCATTCGCGCAGGCTCTTCGACTGACCAAACGACCAGACGACCAGACGACCAGACGACCATGCTCCAACCCGTCAAGACCTTCCTGCTCGAACTCCAGGACCACATCTGCACGGCCTTTGAAGGCTGCGATGACGGGTCGCGGTTTCGCGAGGACGCCTGGGACCGCGCCGAAGGCGGCGGGGGTCGAACCCGGGTGCTGGAAGGCGGTCGTGTGTTCGAGAAGGGTGGGGTGAACTTCTCTCATGTCCACGGCGAATCGCTGCCGGCGGCGGCCAGCGCTCGCCGACCGGAGCTTGCCGGTCGCAGCTTCGAGGCCCTGGGCGTCTCGGTGGTGATGCATCCGGTCAATCCCTACGTGCCGACCAGCCACGCCAACGTGCGTTTCTTCATCGCCGACAAGCCCGGCGAGGATCCTGTGTGGTGGTTCGGTGGTGGTTTCGACCTGACGCCGTACTATCCATACATCGAGGACTGTCGCGCCTGGCATCGAGTGGCACATGCACTTTGTGCCCCGTTCGGCGACAGCGTTTACGCCGAGCACAAGCGCTGGTGTGACGAGTACTTTTTTCTGCGCCACCGCAACGAGACCCGCGGCATCGGCGGCCTGTTCTTTGATGATCTCGATGCATGGGGATTCGAGCGCTGCTTCGACTACATGCAGGCTGTCGGCCGCGGCTATGTCGAGGCCTACGTGCCGATCGTGAACCGGCGCAAGGCGACCGAGTACGGTCGGCGCGAGGTCGATTTCCAGCGCTATCGCCGCGGCCGCTATGTCGAGTTCAATCTGGTCTATGACCGCGGCACCCTGTTCGGACTGCAGTCGGGAGGCCGCGCCGAGTCGATCCTGATGTCGTTGCCGGCCGTGGCTCACTGGCGCTATGACTGGAAGCCGGAGGCGGCTTCGGCCGAGGCCGTGCTGGCCGACTGCCTGCGGCCAAGGGACTGGCTGGGTGAGGGGTAGTGGGTTGAGGCCGGTTTTTCGTTGCTGAATGCCTGAAAGCGCTGTCACCCGCGGGGCGACCTGCTTTTGACGCGGTAAAAGTAGGCAAAACCGCCCGTGCCGGCGAATCCGCCTGGCGTCTTGCGCCGTGTCTTTCCGGGCGATTGTGAACAACTGCCTTTTTCAATTCCGTTGATGAGTCTCTGCCAGGCGAACAGGCTCCGAAATGCCCCAGGTGCCGAAAGCGCGCGATAATCGGGCCCAGACGAGCAGAAAGGTCAGCACCGATGATCGGTTATGCACTGAAGAACGGACGACTTGCGGCTGTCGACGCGCCATTGAAGGAACTCGATCGCCTGGTCTGGGTCGATCTTTATCGCACCGATCCGGACCAGATCCGGCGACTTGAAGCGCTGCTGGATTTCAACATTCCGACCCGCGACGAGATGGAGGAGATCGAGATCTCCAGCCGGCTTTACGAGGACAACGACACCCATTATCTGACGATCACATTACCGGCGCGCGCCGGGCAGGATGATGCCGAAATGGCGCCGGTCAGTTTCGTGCTGACCGACTGGCTGTTGATCACCGTGCGTAGTACCGAACCGCGTGCCTTTCACACCTTCCCGCTGCGTGCCGCGCAAGCAGACCTCGGTCTGGATGGCCCGGCAACGCTGCTGCTGGCGCTGCTGGAGGCCATCGTCGACCGGCTGGCCGACCTGCTGGAATCGAACGCGCGCGAGATCGATTCGATTTCCTCGACGATCTTCGATCGCGCTGCGCTGCAGCGTGGTTCGGGCGGAGGGGACAAGAGTTCGTTTCAGCAGGTGCTGGGCCGACTCGGCGGCCAGGGTGATCTGTTGTCGGACCTGCGCGAAAGCCTGATGACGCTGGCGCGAGCCAGCGGTTACCTCGGCATGATCTGGCCGAAGCTCGGCGATGTGCCGCAGGAGAACCGCGAGCGGCTCCAGACCCTGAGCCGGGACGTGCAATCGATCAGCGAGCACGCCAGCTTCCTGACCCAGAAAGTGACCTTTCTGCTCGATGCCACACTGGGCATGATCAACATCGAGCAGAACGCCACGATCAAGATCTTCTCGGTACTGGCCGTGGTGCTGCTGCCACCGACCATGATTGCCTCGATCTACGGCATGAACTTCGAACAAATGCCCGAGCTGTCCTGGCCGTACGGCTACCCGCTGGCACTCGCGATGATGCTGGCCGCGGCGGTGCTGCCGTACGCCTGGTTCAAGCGCAAGGGCTGGTTATAGGGGGCGTTTCCAGGTTTCATGGGTCGGATTTCAGGTTTCAGCACGGGGCCTTGAGGGGCGTAATTGTTCAACGGCGCCGCAGCCTGAATCCGGTCTTCCAGATCCTCGACCCTTCCCCGAGACCCGAAGCCGCGCTGTCAGGTCCGATCCATCGGCGGAATGTCGGGGGCGAAGTCGAAGGAGTCGTAGTGC
>Ga0210039_1001853_pt1 | contig 18660 bp, 18 predicted proteins | sample CryGeyCG2114_250_3_FD_185460 | JGI IMG/M metagenome (GOLD analysis project Ga0210039, IMG submission 185460) | Groundwater microbial communities from aquifer - Crystal Geyser CG17_big_fil_post_rev_8/21/14_2.50 (SPAdes) (version 2) | ecosystem: Environmental > Aquatic > Deep subsurface >...
AACAGAAACCAGTTAAGCCTTTTTGACCCATAGGGAGGTTCTATTTTCAAATACAACGCACAATTCAATAAAATAAACCGCTAACAAAGATTTTTTTAGTAGTTTAGATTTTTATCGGACAACAATGTAAAATAATATAAAAAAGTAGTCTATAGTATGGATGTTCTGAAGTATTTGAATTTGAAAAAGAATCCATTTTAATCATAAGACTGACATCTTTCCTGAATGTTTTTTTTACTCCACATGAGATGTTTGAAAAACAGATAATAAGCAAGATAATTATAACTGTAAGTAATCTCATTTTATAAGTTATTAAATGAATTGTACGTACCTTTGACACATTACCATGTAGTAGTGCGTTTAATTTTCCCATAAATCTGATTTAATAAGATGCCATTCACAGTCTTCTAAAAAATAAGAAGACTTTATTCCTATTCCTTGAATATCATATCTATAATAGATTTTCGCTGTATCATTGTTAATTTTAATTTCCTTGAATTCTATATATGCTTTAATTTCTTTTTGTTTTATCTCATTAGCATCTAAAAACTTAATTGGATTACTGAATTTTTCCAATTGATTAATTTTATTTAAATACTGATTGTTATTTAATATTACTAGCTCTTTCTGATTAAAATTATCTTGCACTTTGTAATATTGCTGTAACGCTGGTAGATTAATGCTTTTTGAAATCAGATTTGTATATTTTATTCTATCAGAACAAGTATCTATACTCGAGCTTTCAGAATTACTGTTTAGTTTATTCTGACAGGAAGCCAAAATTAAAATCATAAATATAAACTTCATAATCTATTAAAATTTAAATTTATTATTCTTGTACCCAAGCATTACCATCCCACACATATTTTCCTTCTTCTAAATTATCAAAATTATTAATTAAATTATTGAAACCTTCTGACTTCTTTTTATTTTCTTCTTCTTTATCTTCTAAATATTTATTGATTAAATCTTTAGACTCTTTTTTGCCGATAACTTTTCCGTAAGCCATTATTTCAAATGCATTCCCTTCTTCTCCAGAACCTACCGCTCCTGTATAGTCAACACCATCTTGGTCATCTCCATAATGTACATACTCGTGTAAAATTGTTACAGCAACTAAAAATAAAAGATAATCTCTGTCCTTTCCTTTAGCTTTCTCAAGAGCATTAACCAAATCAACATCAATATTTAAAGTACTAGAGCCTATTCCAGGTCGGAACTCACCGTAAACAGAATTTAATTGTGTTATATTGATTTCTGGTCCACTATTCCATTTCAATCCCTTTTTTATATTTGCATCTGAAAACTGACCATACTTTTTTAATGCATTGACAACTTTTGGATTATTTGCTATTTCTTGGATACCATTTTTTAAATATTGAGTTAGTCTTTTATATTTTGCCCTAAATGATGCAGGTAATATAAACTTTCCATCTGGGTCGACAAAATATATAGGATTATTAACTGTATAGGAATAGGGGAAATATTTCAAAGGTCAAACTCCATAGATACTCCATAGATACTCCATAGATACTCTATGGATAGTGTATGAAAAATAAACCTAAAAATGTACCCCTTTTAGTAGTTTTTACCTATTTAAAAAACACTTTTTCAAGCAAAATAAAAATACCAAGAAAATTAAAAATATATTGGTTCGTCCTTATTTAATTTTCAAGAAATTAATAGCTTATCACTCTCCCGCAACAGCGATAGTAGCGGCATCCTTTTTTTGCTTTTCGCAAAAAAAGATATAGCGGATAGCGCGGTCTTTTAAAACCTTTTTTGGTTTTAAAAGAGTTGCCCCTATAATTCTGCTTATTTTTTACTTGAGGTATAAAAATGCAACTTTTACAAAAATAGTGGGAGACCTAGTGGGGAAGTTAGCGAGGGGTATTTGGAAGACGGTATTCCACAGATTGGGATGGAAAAAAGGCTATCCTAGTTTCAACAATAAAATAGACTAATCCCTTCCTATGGTTTTGACTGCTTTATCAAAAGGAATTTTTAATTGGTATAATAAATTTTCATCGGTACTGTCGTCCAATATATCTAGCCCATATCTAATTTTAGAGGTATCTTCATACAAGAAAGTGCCAAAAATTCGATCCCAAAAAGAAAACATATTTCCGTAATTGGTATCCGTCCAAGGCATTTGCCTATGGTGGTGAAATTTATGCATATTAGGCGACACAAAAACATAGCTGATGTATTTGTCTATTTTTCCTAATTGAATATTGGCGTGGGTAAAATAGGTGAAAAACACGCTTAAAATGCGGTACAGGAGATAAAAAGCAATAGGCATTCCCATAAGTAATATTACAAAAAGGGCAAAGGTTTCTCTTAGTATAAAATCGAACGGGTGGTGACGGGTTCCGGTGGTGACATCCACTTTAGTATCGCTATGGTGAATGAGATGAAGACGCCACATCCATTGTACTTTGTGTAGGAGATAATGCACCCCGTATTGTGCTATAAAATCTAATGCCAAAAGAGCTAGTATCAATTCTAACCAAATGGGTAAATCTACCAAATGCAACAAACCAAATGGTGACGTTTCTACCCAATAGAAAACTCCTAAAGTTAAAACGCCAAAACCCACATTAATAGCCATAGTAAATAGAAGAAACATAAAATTAACCCCTGCGTGACGCCATTTTTTATAGTGAAGTTGCACCAAAGTATAATTGCCTTCTAAAATCCAAAAAACAGCTAGGACACCCACCACCCAAAGTAGCCGCATCCATAGAGGCATTTCTTCAAAAAAGGATAAAAAAGAATTCATTTTATTTTAAAATATTTTGATACTTTTTTTGGTCTTTTAATAGTGCTAAGGCCTCTTTAATTTCCGGATTGTGCGCTACTTGGTAGTTGTATAATCCTTCACGATAAAAGTAACGCTTAATAATTTCATCGGTTAACAAAGAGGCAATTTCGGCTTTTTTATCTAGCAATTCCTTGTCTTTAGCGCGCGCTACATCTTGTAAAAGACTGGTGTAACCTTTTTCCACTTCATTTTTCAGGCCTTCTCCTTCTGCCTTTTTCAACACCTCTTTTAATGCCACTTCGGTTTGGGTTTCAAAGCTAAAGGTGTTGCGTTTTAAATAGGTTAAGAAAGCGGCGTAATCTGCATCTGTTAATTTAAAAGTATTCCAGTCGGCTTGTTGGTTTTTGTAATAATAGTCTGTAGCAAAATCAAAAATAGCATTGTCTTTAAGCAGTGCGGTAGTTATCGGGCTAAAAGCTGCAGATTCTAATTCTACATCGGGAAGAATTCCGCCACCGTCATAAACGGTTCTTCCTCCTTTGGTTTTAAAAGCGTTGTAATTGGCTGCAGTTGTTCTAACAGGATCGCCGTTTTCGTCGCGGTTAAAATAATCTTCTGCCTGAATACATCTTCCACTGGGGGTGTAATATTTGGAAATGGTAACTTTTAATTGCGTTCCGTAAGTCAATTTTTTTGGTCTTTGCACCAATCCTTTGCCAAAACTTCTTGCGCCTACCACCACACCTCGGTCTAAATCCTGAATGGCTCCGGAAACAATTTCGCTAGCAGAAGCACTTCTTCCGTTAATTAGCACCACTAAGGGAATTTCAGTATCTACAGGCTCAAAAGAAGTTTTATAGGATTGGTTGTATTTAGCGATTACCGATTTTGTGGTGGTTATGGTTTCGCCTTTTGGCACAAAAAGGTTGACAATATTGATAGATTCTGAAAGCAATCCTCCGGGATTTCCCCGAAGGTCTAAAATGATGCTTGTGGCTCCTTGTTTTTTAAGCGCTACTAATGCTGTTCGGGTTTCAAAAGTAGTTTTTTGATGGAATGCACTTAAAACAATATAGCCAACATTGCCATCAATTAAAGTATAAAACGGAACCGCTTTAATGGCAATGGCTTCTCTTTTTATTTCGGTATTTTGCGTTTTTCCTTGGCGAGTATAGCTTACGGAAACGGTGGTTCCTGCGGCACCTTTTAATAATTCTCCAGCATCTTCGTTAAAATTTTTTAAATCGACATCGCCAATTTTTATAATTTCATCACCTGCTTTTAACCCGGCTTTATCTGCCGGGCCGTCTTTCCATGGCTCTACAATGGTTAGTTTGTTGCTTTGTGTTCTTACTGCAGCACCTATTCCGGTGAACGAACCTGTTTGGTTAATTTTTGCCTGTTCTACATCCTGTTCGTTATAATATACGGTGTACGGGTCTAATCCTACCAACATGCCTTTTATGGCTCTGTCCATCAATTCTGCCGGAACAGTTTCATCTACATAATTCATGTTTAGTTCTTTGAAAAGCGTGGTGAAGATTTCAATTTGTTTGGCGATTTCAAAGAAATCAGATTTAAAACTCCACGTTCCTATGGCTATTAAAACAGCAATAATTGGGATGATAATTTTCTTTTTCATGGGTACGGCTTAATTTAAAGTTTTTGTTTTTTTCTTCTCAAATAGCGTCTTAACACATATAGAAGTACAAGAAGTAAGAGGAGAAAAGGCCAAATGTAAATAATTCCTAAAAAGAACAAGGAAATACCATTCCAGCCGGATTTTACAGCGTTCCACATTTTACCTCCATAGGAAGTAGTGATTCCGGTATCGGTGGTTATTTTATAGAAATATATGGAAATGGTGCTTACCGAAACCCGGTTTTCCAGATAATTTAATCTGCCTTGGCGCGCTTCTATTTCTTCTCTTATTTTGGATAGCTCGCGTTCAATTTCGAGCATTTCGGTAACGTTTTTAGCTTGTTTCAATAATTCTAAATAGCGATTTTCTAATTCTCTTTTTGCTTTTAAACGCGCTTCCAGATCGATAAATTCTTCGGTAACATCCTGGCGAGAAATGTCTTTTTGATCAAAAAAGGACACCCCTTTTGATATTGAATCGACGGTACTTTGAAAATTTGCAGTAGGGATTCGTATAGTGAGGCTTCTATATTTCTCGTTGTAATTCTTGCCGGAATTATCATCTTGGATAAATCCTTGGTTCTGCGCCACTACTTTTTGAATGTGTTGTTGTGTTTTTTCTAGGTCCTTAGTTTCAAAACGCAGGTTTCCGGTTTGTATAATTTTTTGCTCTTGGGGTACACTGGCATCTGTAGCAATGCTGTTTTTAGAAATCATAGTAGCTTCTTCCATTCCCACAGAATAGGAAGTGTCGCTATTGGAAGAAGATTCGCCTCCGCAAGCTAAAATCATACTAAATATAAAATAGCTAATTATTTTCATCGGGCTTTTGTGTATGGGTTTGTTTTACAAATTCATTTAAAAGGTGTTGCATTTTATTTTCTAACAAATGAAATTCCGGTTTGTCTTTACTAAGATACAAAAAGAGAAACGCAAATTGGGAGTTAATATTTTCTGCAACAAGATGCTTGTTCAGCCTATAAGCCTCTCTAAGCAGGCGCTTTACTTGATTTCTTTTAGGAGAGGTTTTAAAATTGCGCTTAGAAACAGAAACCCCGGCTTTTATTTTTATGTCTTCTTCTGTACTAATGGGAAGGTAAAAAAGTTTAATAGGGTATTTAGAAATAGATTTCCCCTCCACGAACAGTTTTTCGATGAGTTTTTTACTTTTAAGCTTTTCTTTTTTAGGATACTTAAAATTCATAAGGGTAAAAGTAATAAATCCTGCCCCAACCTTTTTAAAAGAGGAGGTAAAATAAAACCCTAGTTATGTTTTCCCTAATTAATTACTATTTTCAGAGCTGTTCGTGGAGGATTCATATACGTTGTCTTCCAAATGAATATCTGCCATTAATTGGGAAGCATCAATCATCATTACTACAATGTTTGCTTTTGTCGTATTAATTTCGAAAGTATAGGTTGGATATGCCCACGCCCAATTGGATAGGACGGTTCGCTTTAATTGTGGGTATGGATTTTCTTTCACACCGCGCATCATTTGCAATGGAAGGTAGAAAGACTCGCTAGTATTGTCTTTATAAACCACATAAAAATCAATAGGCATTGGCATAAGCCCTTTTCGCTCTAGGGTAATTAGTGTTTTGTTGCCTTTTTCTTCGATGTTTTTTATGGCATAATCGATGGTATTTGTAGTTTGTGTCCAGTCGAGTAGATACCATCCTAATTGAAATCCAGATACTTTTTCGGCGGTACGAATAAAGTCGTTTGGCGTAGGGTGAGTAAATTTAAATTCACGGTAAAAACGCTTTATGGTTTTAGCCACATTCTCTTTACCGATGACATATTCAAGTTGGGCAAGAAACACGGCTCCTTTGGAATAGGAAGAGGAAGAATACACTGCGTTTTTTTCAAATCTATCGGCATGAGTGGATTGTGGTTGTTCCAAGCCACTAGTTGCCATATTAATATACCCGGAATAGGATCTTTCATGGGGTAATTCCTTGTTTTGCTGCATGATTTCGTTCATCGCAAGGGTACTAATGTAGGTGGTAAATCCTTCATCCATCCATTCGTGTTTGGACTCGTTAAAAGCCAGAACAAATTGAAACCAGCTATGTGCAACTTCGTGAGCGGTTGTTCCCATAAGGCTATTAAAATTGCGGTCACCGGTGATTAATGTTGCCATGCCATATTCCATACCTCCATCGCCGCCTTGTATCACGGAATATTGTTTGTAGGGATAGTTGCCAATGTTTTTGTTGAAAAAGTCAAAAAGGGCAACTGTTTTGGGTTGCAGTTTTTTCCAGTTTTCTATAATTTCGGGTTTGTTTTTATAGAGGAAATGTATGGTCATTCCATTAGGACCTTCTATTTTGTCGTGCAGGTAATTAGGGTCAGCCGCCCACATAAAGTCGTGCACATCAGGTGCTATAAAATGCCAAGTGAGTTTGTTGCCTTTTTTGTGATTAATTTCATTGGAAACATCATCTTGATAGCCGTGACCTATTTGGTTTGGGTTTTGTAAGTAGCCGGTTCCGCCGAGGGTGTAGGTGTTGTCAATGGTTATTTTCACATCAAAATTTCCCCAAACGCCATGAAATTCTCTAGCGATATATGGGTCGGCGTGCCAGCCCTCAAAGTCATATTCGGCGATTTTAGGATACCATTGCGCCATAGATAGGGCGACACCATCCTCACTGTTTCTGCCACTACGGCGAATTTGCACGGGGATTTGTGCGTCAAAGGTCATAGAGAAAGTTGTTTTTTCACCGGGCAGGATAAATGTATCCAGTTTTACCTCCAATATAGTTCCTACAGTATTGTGAGCTATGCGTTTTCCGTTCTGTAACAAGCTTGTTACTTTAATATAGCCTATTTCGTCGGGTTTTAATTTTGAAATTCTATCGCCTACCCTTCTGTCAGGATCTGCGATAGTTCTTGAGCGCACATCCATTTCGCTACCGGGTTGAAAAGCATTGAAGTACAGGTGGTAAAAGACTTGGCGTAGGGTATCCGGCGAGTTGTTTGTATAAACCAGTTCTTGTTTGCCTTTGTATTGGTAGTTTTCAACATCTACATCTACTTCCATTTTGTAATTGACGTGTTGTTGCCAGTAATTGGGTCTGTCCACTTGTTCTAAGTAGTTGTGGTATTCCTGGGAGAAGATGGAAAGGCTAATCAGGTAAAAAGCAAAAAGTAAGAAGATTAATTTGTTCATTATATTTAATTTTTTGTGATTCTCTCAGCCAATAAAAACGCATTATACATATTCACCATTTTCCCGGATTTAGAAATTTCTGAGAATTTACGAGTATTATCCTGTTCGCCACCCAAAATAACGGTTGCGCTGCTGCTTAGACCACTATCCATAATAATTTGTTTTACTTGTGCTGCACTTAATTGCGGGTAATAGGAACGCAACATTGCAGCTATTCCTGTAACATTTGGGGCTGCCATAGAGGTTCCTTGTAAAAATTCATACTCGTTATTTGGCGTTGTTGCCCAAATTTTATCGCCGGGAGCGAAAACGTCCACATTGGATTTACCGTAGTTTGAAAAATCGGTTACCATGCCGCTACCATAGGTATAGGTTAATGCGCCAACACTTAAAAAAGTATCGGATATTTCGGTTATATTATTGGTTTGGTCATTGGGATATACATTTACACCGTCATCGTCTAGATCTATGCCATCATTTCCAGCTGCGTTAACGATAAGAACATCTTTTTCTGCAGCATATTTAATGGCATCAAATACCCACTCGGCATTAGGAGAGTAGAATTTTCCAAAGCTGGTGTTGAGTACTTTTGCGCCATTATCTACTGCATATCGTATGGCAAGTGCCACATCTTTGTCGTACTCATCGCCATCAGGAACGGCTCTTACCACCATTATTTGCACATTTTGAGCAACACCGTTCATTCCAATACCATTGTTGCGTTGTGCTGCAATGATTCCGGAAACGTGTGTGCCGTGTTTCACATCTTCCATTTTGGGGTCTGGACCGGAAACTTGATTATTACCATATTTTGTATCTGTAATATCATAAGGATTATCACCCAAAACTGCTCTAAAATTGGCGTCTGTATTGAAATTGTTGTTTAACCTGCCTGAAAAATAGGTAATACCTTCGCCTAACTCTTTGATGATTTTAGGTATGTTGTCAGCAAATGAAAACATTTGGTTTAACATTAAAACTTCTTGTTGCAGGGAGCTATCGTCTTTAAGGGTTTTTAGCTCTTCTTTGGTATAGTTTTCCTTGCCTAACTTTTTAGAAACCGCAGCATGAGCAGGGGTAATTTGAGATAGAATACTTTCATATTGGGTTTTATTGGCAAGGGTTTCTTGTTTTTCTTTTAAAAATTCAGCGCGTACTTTTTTATAGAGGGCATAGTCTTGTCTGTCTGCTGTGCTTATGGCACTCTCTTCTTTGTTTTCAAATTTAGGCGCAAGACGTCGCATAATGCGCACATATTCCATATTTTCTCCAACAATATCTCCTAAAAAGTTCCATCCGTGTATATCGTCAATAAAACCATTGTTATCATCATCTTTACCATTGTTAGCAATTTCGTTTGGGTTTGTCCACAGCACATTTTTTAGGTCTTCGTGTGTGATATCTACACCACTATCAATAACTCCTACAATAATCGTTTTTCCTTTTCGGTTTTTTATGATTTCGTCATAGGTTCTTATCACGCTCATTCCTGGAACGGTATCTTTTACTAGATCTAAATGTCCCCATACCTTGTATTGGTCTTCGGTTAAGGGGGTTGCTTTTAAAGGCATCGAGTCGATATTCTCGATTGGGGTTGATACGAGCTGTCCTACGCTTCCACAAGCCATAAAAATAGAAGAAGCAGCAATAAAAAGAAGAAATTTAAAAGGTGTTTTCATCAGTTGATATTTATTTGGTTTTTAAAGGTCAGACCTGCCTATTCCGGCAGGCAGGTGGAATGCCCTTTGAATATAACAGATGGTTTGACAAATCCGTTAATGGGCATTTCATATTGTTATTCATTAAAAAGTTGATTAAAAGTAAAGCAATCTTTTAGACGGACTCCTTTTTCGGTATGTTCTACGGTGATGATTTCGTTATGTGCGTCATGTTCTAAAAATAAATAGTAATTATTATCTGCCGCCGTGTTTAAAAATTTTTCCTTTTCGGTTAAGGTTAATAAGGGTCTTGTGTCATAACCCATTACAAAAGGCAATGGCACATGACCTGCGGTGGGCAATAAATCGGCTACAAAAACTAAGGTTTTTCCTTGGTATTGGATGTGTGGTAGCATTTGTTTATCGGTATGTCCATCGGCAAAAAACACGTCAAAACCAAGAGGTGTTTTTTTTACAAAATCGGAAACAGGATCTGCAATAAACTGAAGTTGCCCGCTTTCTTGTAGGGGCATAATATTTTCTTTAAGGAAAGAGGCTTTTTCCCTTGCATTTGGTTTTGTTGCCCACTCCCAATGTTTTTCGTTACTCCAATAGTGTGCCTTTTTAAATGCCGGTTCGTAGCCTGTTTTGTCTTTATTCCATTGTACACTGCCTCCACAATGGTCAAAATGCAAATGGCTTAAAAATACGTCGGTAATATCATCGGGATGAAAGCCTGCTTTTTTAAGGGAATCGTTTAAGTTGTGATTTCCCCAACGGAAATAATAATTAAAAAATTTTTCGCTTTGTTTTTCGCCCATACCGTTGTCAATCAAAATAAGTTTATTGCCATCTTCCACAAGCAAGCAGCGTGCGGCAATGTCAATCATATTATTTTCATCCGCAGGATTGGTTCTGTTCCATAGGGATTTTGGCACGACTCCAAACATAGCACCTCCGTCTAGTTTAAAATTTCCGGCCTCGATGGGATATAATTTCATCTTTTTTATTTATTTGATTGTCATTTCTTAAATAGGATTTTCTAAAAACAGGAGAGTTAGTTTACCAAAGCTATTAATAGATATTACACCGAAAAATTTAAAGAAACCGCAAATTAAGAAAAGCTTTGTATTTTTATGGGTTCAAAGAAATAATTTGTGCGATTTTTAACAAATTAGCAGTTATACGAAAGGGCATTCAAAAACCGTTAGGTATCTTTGTATTACAATCAATTTAAGTTTATGAAAAACCAAATCCTATCTATTTTAGTTTGGAGCCTAATTTTTTCTTCCTGTAAAGGCGATGGGAATCCTTCATGCATTACCTGTGATGCCGAGTTAACCAATTCTTTTGAGCTTTGCAAAGAAAGTGATGGCACAGCATCGGTTAATGGAGAAAACACGGGGGTATCTTATTCTATTTATTTAGACGGCCTTTTGAATGAAGGAGTAACGTGTAATTAATCATTCAATTTCAACACGGCCATAAAGGCTTGTTGCGGAATTTCTACATTACCCACTTGACGCATTCGTTTTTTCCCTTTTTTCTGTTTTTCAAGCAGTTTACGTTTCCGCGAAATATCACCACCGTAACATTTTGCGGTAACATCTTTTCGGAGGGCTTTTATGGTTTCTCTAGAAATTATTTTAGCACCAATAGCTGCTTGAATAGGAATATCAAATTGTTGTCTTGGAATAAGTTCCTTCAGTTTTTCGCACATTTTTTTCCCGATATTATGTGCGTTATCTGCATGAATAAGAGAGGAAAGCGCGTCAACGGGTTGTGCATTCAAAAGAATATCTACACGCACTAATTTTGAAGCTCGCATTCCAATTGGTGAATAATCAAAAGAAGCATAGCCTTTAGAAACGGTTTTTAAACGATCGTAAAAATCAAAAACAATTTCTGCTAGGGGCATATCAAAACTTAATTCTACACGTTCGGGAGTTAAATAGGATTGATTGGTAATAACGCCTCTTTTTTCGATACAAAGCGACATAATATTACCTACATAATCAGACTTGGTGATAATGGTAGCTTTAATATAGGGTTCTTCCACACGGTCTAAGCTAGAAGGGTCTGGCAGGTCTGTGGGGTTATTGACAATAATTACTTGGTCTTTGTTTTTTGTTTTAAAGGCGTGGTAAGAAACGTTAGGCACCGTGGTTATAACTGGCATATCAAATTCTCGTTCCAACCTTTCTTGTATAATTTCTAAATGCAACATACCCAAAAAACCACAACGAAAGCCAAAACCAAGTGCGGCAGAACTTTCCGGCACAAAAACTAAGGAAGCATCGTTTAGTTGAAGTTTTTCCATGGAGGTTCTTAAATCTTCATAATCTTCGGTGTCCACAGGATAAATTCCGGCAAAAACCATGGGTTTTACATCTTCAAAACCTGCAACTGCGTTAGTAGTGGGATTTGCCGCATCAGTAATGGTATCGCCTACTTTTACTTCTTTAGCTTCTTTAATTCCGGTGATTAAATAGCCCACATCCCCGGCTTTTATTTCTTTTTTAGGCACTTGAGTAAGTTTTAGTGTGCCCACTTCATCTACAAAATAATCTTTTCCTGTGGCAAGAAATTTAATTTTTTGTCCTTTTTTTATGGTGCCATTTACTACCCTAAAAATGGTTTCTACACCCCGAAAAGGATTGTAAACCGAGTCAAACACAAGTGCTTGTAGTGGGGCGTCTTCACTGCCTTTTGGCGCAGGAATACGCTCAATAATTGCGGCCAAAATTTCGTCTATTCCTTGACCTGTTTTTGCACTTGCGGGAATAACATCTTCATAATTGCAGCCTAAAAGTTCTACGATATCATCGGTTACTTCTTCCGGATTGGCGCTTGGTAAATCTACTTTATTAAGTACAGGAATAATTTCTAAATCATTTTCTAATGCCAAATACAGGTTAGAAATGGTTTGTGCTTGAATGCTTTGGGCAGCATCTACAATAAGCAAAGCTCCTTCGCAAGCAGCGATAGACCGAGATACTTCATAGGAAAAATCGACGTGACCGGGGGTGTCAATTAAATTTAATATATAATTTTCGCCTTTATAAATATATTCCATTTGAATGGCATGACTTTTAATGGTAATGCCACGCTCTCGCTCCAAATCCATATTGTCTAGCAACTGTTCTTGCTTTTCACGAGAAGTTACAGAACCTGTTGCGTCTAATAATCTATCTGCAAGGGTGCTTTTACCGTGATCAATATGCGCGATAATGCAAAAATTCCGTATGTTTTTCATAAATATATACCTCTCATTTCCTGAATTTGCAAATATAATTTATTTAAATTCAATACGTATAACAATTCTGTTTATAAGTTTTTTTGCAGTTTAACAAAAAAAAACGCATCTTGTCGTTGTTTTTTAAGTTTTTATTAACATATTTGTAGGGTATTTTAGCCGCCGCTCCAGTTTCCCCGAACAAAAGCAACTAGTAATTAAAGCGCGTCCATAGCGTATTTTAATTGGCAACTTATGAGGATATCTATTTTTTTCTTATTTACCCTGTCTCTTGTTCAGGCGCAAAATTTTCAAATTGAGGGTCAGATAGCTGATGTGGAAAACGTGCCATTGTCTTTTGTTACAGTGGTATTATTAAAAGCTAGCGACTCTACGTTTGTGTCCGGAACTGCAACCAGAGCAGACGGTCATTTTGTATTCAATGACATTCCTCAAGGGGCTTTTGTGTTGAAGGGCAGCATCATTGGGTTTGAGGATTTATTTAAACCCATAGAATTAACTAGAGATATAGATTTAGGAGATCTTATACTTCGGGAAAATCCTGAGGAGCTAGAAGATGTTAACTTATACTATCAAAGACCCACAATTCAACGGGAGATTGACCGTCTAATTTTTAATGTAGAAAACACTTCTCTTTCAAACGGAAGTTCTATGGATATTTTAAAGAGAACTCCTGGTGTAATTGTGCAACAAAACAGCATTACTGTTCAAAACCAACAAGCAACTATTTATATTAATGACCGTAAAGTCAACATTTCTCCTTCTGACATTCAAAGTTTACTTGAAGGGTTTGCAGGATCAAACGTCAAGAGCATTGAAGTGATTACTAACCCATCAGCTAAGTATGATGCAGAAAGCGGTATGATTATCAATATAGTTACAAGCAAAGCATTAACGCCCGGTTATAAAGGAAGTGTGTCAGGAGGTTTTGAACAATCCATTTTTCCAAAATACAGTGCAGGAACGAGTCATTATTTTAAAAACGAAAAGCTCAACATATTTGTAAATTACAATTTCAGAAAGCGTAAAGAACACAAAAACGACTTGAGTGAAATAACTTTTTTTGAGCCAGATAACTCCATTAATTCTTTTTGGGAAACAGATTTTCAAAGAATAACTCGATCAGAAACACACACTGTAAATTCTTTTATTGATTATTCACTTAGTGATAATACCACTTTAAATTTTTCTTCGCTTGTATCATTAAATCCAAAAACTACTTTTTCAAACAGTGAAATAGCTGAAATATTTAGTGCCCAAAGGCAGCTGGATTCATTGTTTACCACAAAAAGCAGTCTTGACTCAGAAAAATACAATATAGCTTTTGATTTTAGCATGAATCACAACTTTAATAAAAAAGGAACTTCGCTAAAATTTAATGCACATTATACAAATTTTGAACATACCCGATTTCAGGACGTCAACACCAATTATTTTTTACCAGATCAAACTTTTTTAAGAAACAACACTTTTTTTACAGACGCTAATCAAGATATAAATATTTATGTGGGACAGCTTGATTTTACAACCAAGCTCCTCAAAATTCCCTTTGAGATGGGAGTCAAAGCATCGTCTATCAACACAGAAAGCGGCATAGACTTTTTTGACTATATCAATGGAGAACAACAATTCAACCCCATACTATCAGACAATTTTAAATATGAAGAAAATGTTTATGCAGGTTATTTCAGTTACTCAAAAAACTGGGAAAAATGGAAATTTAGAGCCGGATTGAGAGGAGAATATACGGAAACAACAGGGATTTCAGTCACCTTAGCTCAAAAATCTAAAAACAATTATATGGATTGGTTTCCAAATTTGATTTTAAATTTTATCCCCAATCAAGATCACAGTATAAAAGTGGCATACAAGAGAAGTATCCAACGACCAAATTACAGTCAATTAAATCCTTTTAGTTATTTTATCAATGAAAATAATTTTAACACAGGCGACCCAGATTTGCAATCGGCTATCACAGACAAATATAGTTTGGAATATGTTGCAGAAAACAAATACACCTTTGAATTTTATTACAGAACAACACAGGGGGCGGTTGATGTGCTTAGCTTTCAAAACAATGAAAATCGCTTTTTAAGAAATGTTTCTACAAACATTGAGAACAATCAAGGCGTGGGCTTTGACTTTAAATATTTCAAATTTATTAAAGATTGGTGGTCTTTCTTTCATTACAATTCACTTTTTTATGAAGAAAATTCTTTTATCGCCATCGAAAGCAACAACGAGCTTGTGACTGTAAGTTCTAGCGGCTTGCTTTTTCAATTTATTAACTCTTTTACAATATCCAAAGACAAAACTTTTACTGGAGATTTAACTGTATTACATTTAACGGGGTTAGCAACTGGCAACTACTTAATGGACGACTTTACGCTCGTATCAGCGGGATTAAGAAAAACAATTTGGGACAATAGAGCTTCAATTTCGCTAACTGTAAATGATATTTTTGACACCTTTAATAGAAAATTACAGTCAGATTTTCTTAACCAGCGCAACAGTTTTTTTGCAAATACAGAATCGAGGTATTTACTTGTAGGCTTTATTTACAATTTTGGCAATTTCAGATTGAAAGACAATGCTAAACAAATTATAAATGAGGAACGAGAAAGAATTTAATTTATATGATTTATTTCAATTAGGCATTAATTTTAAAATTGTTAATAAAAAATGAAAAAGTAAAACGGGTCATTTTTTATATTTATTTGTTGAAATAAATATTAACTAAAACTTTTAATCATGAAAAGTTTATCAATTTTATTTTTATTCATTTTTGCCATTAATGCGAATACTGATTTATCAAAAGCAGATTCAACAACAATAGCCTCTTTTATTCCACCTGTTGGAGAGGAAAGGTGTTTTACATACCCTGACGGGCATACAATTTTTGTCTTAATTGAGGTTCCGCCACAAGGATAAAAGTAAATTAAGCGGCTTTTTTCTAATTAGATAAAGAAAAGGTATATATAAAAACTACAATTTTTTGGTGTTTTTAAATATGTATATTTGCACCAAAAATTATAGTTAATGGCTAAAATTGGTGGCATAGATGTTGGCGATTTCCCATTGTTACTTGCTCCTATGGAGGACGTGAGTGATCCGCCTTTTCGCGCATTGTGTAAAGAGCAAGGAGCAGATGTCGTTTTTACCGAGTTTATTTCCAGTGAAGGTCTGATTCGAGATGCCGTAAAAAGTAGAATGAAGCTGGATATTTATGAAAAAGAACGACCTGTAGGCATTCAAATTTTTGGAGCTGATTTAGATGCTATGCTTCAGTCTGTTGCCATTGTTGAAGCATCAAATCCAGATATTATTGATATTAACTTTGGTTGTCCGGTAAAAAAAGTAGTTTGTAAAGGTGCAGGTGCGGGCATTTTAAAAGACATTGATAAAATGGTAATGCTTACCGAGGCTATGGTAAAGCACACCAATCTTCCTATTACCGTTAAAACCAGGCTAGGTTGGGATGAAAACTCCATTAAAATCAAGGAAGTTGCAGAACGCTTGCAAGATGTGGGATGCAAAGCCATTTCCATTCATGGCAGAACACGGGTACAAATGTATAAAGGCGATGCCAATTGGGCACCAATAGCCGAAGTTAAAAATAATCCAAGAATGCATATTCCTATTTTTGGAAATGGCGATGTGGATACACCGGAAAAAGCCTTGGAAATGCGCGATAGATATGGTCTTGACGGCGCAATGATAGGCAGGGCAAGTATTGGATATCCTTGGTTTTTTAAAGAAGTGAAGCACTACTTTGCTACCGGTGAACATTTGCCTCCACCCACGATGCAAGAACGAGTGGAAGCAGCAAGGCGGCATTTACAAATGGCTATAGGCTGGAAAGGAGAAGCTCTTGGAGTTTTTGAAACCAGAAGACATTATACCAACTACTTTAAAGGCATTCCTCATTTTAAAGAATACCGTATGAAAATGGTAACTAGCGATGATGCAGCTTCTGTATTTGCAGCTTTTGATGAGGTTTTAGAAAACTTTGAAGATTTTGTATTTGTTTAATTAACCACCATGTTTTCATTTACTCTTCCCGAAGCAATTTTAGATGCCAGAATACCTAATATGGTAATTGTAATAAAAACGACAAGGACATTCACAACATCTAATTTTACGGGATAAGGAAGGGAATTAGTTATCATTACTAAATTAAATTGCATTTGAAGCATAACGATGATGACGCCAAGCAATATGCCTAAAATTCCACCCAAAAGAGTCATTAAAACCCCTTGCATAAAAAATATTTTCCGGATTTCAGAAATTGTTGCGCCAAGGTTAAATAAGGTTTTAAGATTTTGTTTTTTGTCAAGAATCATCATAATGATACTACCCACCACATTAAATAATGCAATGATTAAAACTAATGTAAAAATCAAATAAACGGCTAGATTTTCGGTATTCAGCATTTTATACAATGCATCGTTTTGTTGTATTCTATTTTTAAAGACCAATTCTTGGTTTAAGATGTTTTGGATGGAAGAAGTTACAACTCTTTCATCAGCAAGAGGGGTTAGTTTTATTTCAATTGCACTAACCTCATCTTCTGAAAGCGACAGTAATTTTTTAGCTAAATTAAAGGGGGTAAAAACATATTTAGAGTTTAGCTCTTCATTTACGTGGTAAATGCCGGAAGCCATCACTCTTTCCTTTTGAAATGCTTTTGTGGCATCTGTAATTTGACCCGTACCTGGAGTTGGCACAAAAACCTCTAATAGGTCAGAATAATCATAAACTCCCAGGCTTAAAGTAGATGAAATGCCAACGCCTATTACCACTATTCTATCTTCTTGTTCTAACCACGTTCCAACAATTATTGTGCTATCTATAGCATTTACTTTTTGGTAATTTTCATCCACACCTTTTATGAAAGCAATAGCATTTTTGCCCTTAAAATTTAAAAAAACTCGCTCTTCAATAATTTTAGAGAAAGAGGCAATACCCTCCACTTCTTGCAGTTTTAATGCATTTTCTTTAGAAACTAGAAATGTTTTTCCTTTTTTTGGAAACACTTTAAGATCAGAATCGAAAATAGAACTAAACTCCAAGCTAAATTCTTTAAGTCCGGAAAAACCGGAAAGAACAATAAACAATGACATAGCGCCAACAACAACACCTACAGCCGCAATTCCGGTAATAATATTAATAGCATTATTACTGCTTTTTGTAAACAAGTATCGCTTAGCGATGTAGAGCGAAAAGCGCAAGAGTTAGGATTTTTTTCGTTTACTCAGCAATTCAGGATTGGCTATTGGGTCTTCTTCACCTTTAACCGCTTTATCAATTTTTTCAATATATTCTAAAGAGTCATCGTTAAAAAAAGATAATTCCGGCATTCTTCGGAGTTGGTGTTTGGTAAGTTGTGCGGTTTGGTGTTTAATTTTAGATTTCACCTCATTAATTTCTGAAACCACTTTTATAGCGTGCTCAGCGGGAAAAACACTAACATATACTTTTGCAATAGATAAATCAACCGTAACCTGTACTTTGGAAACCGAAATAAGAATACCGGTATGGCCTGCATCTCTGATGGCGCTTTGTAGAATATTTGCTAAATCACTCTGTAAAACACCTGCTATTTTTTTTTGTCTGTTACTTTCCATTTTACAAAAGTAATATAATTAAAGATTATGTTACTTTTACAAAGCAAAAAGATGTAAAATGAAAAAAATAGAACACGTTGGCATCGCCGTAAAAAACTTGGATAGTGCAAATGCCCTGTATGCAGCATTATTAGGCAAAAAGCATTATAAATCAGAAACGGTAGAAAGTGAGGGAGTTATCACCTCTTTTTTTCAGGTAGGAGAAAGTAAAATCGAGTTATTAGAAGCCACAAATCCGGAAAGCCCAATAGCCACCTTTATTGAAAAACGGGGAGAAGGCATTCATCACATTGCTTTTCAAGTTGAGGACATTCAAAAAGAGATTGCCCGATTAAAAAAAGAAGGCGTTATAATTTTAAATGAAACACCCAAAATAGGTGCAGATAATAAGCTTGTCACCTTTTTACATCCTAAGTCAACACACGGGGTTTTGATTGAGCTATGTCAAGAAATTATTATTTAATAGGCAAAAAGTTTGTCGGTAAAAAAAACTAGTGATAAATTTGCGTTCTCAATTAGGTCCCATAGCTCAGCTG
>Ga0210039_1001854_pt1 | contig 18659 bp, 18 predicted proteins | sample CryGeyCG2114_250_3_FD_185460 | JGI IMG/M metagenome (GOLD analysis project Ga0210039, IMG submission 185460) | Groundwater microbial communities from aquifer - Crystal Geyser CG17_big_fil_post_rev_8/21/14_2.50 (SPAdes) (version 2) | ecosystem: Environmental > Aquatic > Deep subsurface >...
TGGCGGTGGTACTTCAAATCGCCATTTTCGATAGTCTAGGAGTGCCTTTTTGGGTTTCGGTACTTATCACCATCCTTTTGATCTGGGTGTATACTTTCCAAGGGGGCATTAAAACCATCGTTTGGACAGATACTTTGCAGACCTTTTTTATGCTCTCTGCGGTGGTCATTACTATTTATTTGATCACAAAGGAAATGGGCATTGGTATTGGCGAAGCTTTCAGCCAAATCAAGGCAAGTGAGTATTCCAAAACCTTCTTTTTTGATTGGAATGATAAAAAAGACTTCTTTAAGCAGTTTATATCCGGTGCCTTTATCGCCATTGTGATGACAGGTTTGGACCAGGATATGATGCAAAAAAACCTTACTTGCAAAACTTTAAAAGATGCTCAGAAAAATGTTTTTTGGTTCAGCGTAGTTTTGGTCATCGCTAATCTACTCTTCCTGGGCTTGGGCGCTTTACTTTATTTATATGCGGGTCAAAATGGTATCGAAATTCCAGCAAGGACCGATGGTTTGTATCCTTTAATTGCTTTGAACCATTTAAGCACCTTTGCAGGCTTGGTCTTTTTGCTGGGGATAGTAGCCGCGGCATATTCCAGTGCCGATTCTGCCCTTACGGCCCTCACAACCGCCTTTTGTGTTGATTTTCTCAATTTTGAAAAAAAGGAAGAATCACTTAAAAAACCGATCCGTCTCAAGGTACATATCGGCTTTTCTGTGCTTCTGTTTGTCGTGATCCTTATTTTCAATGCCATTAACGACAGCAGTGTCATCAACTCAATTTTCAAAGTCGCGGGCTATACCTATGGGCCATTGCTTGGCCTTTTTAGTTTTGGAATGATTACCAAGCTAAAAGTGCGCGATCAATGGGTTTTGCCTGTTTGCTTAGCTGCTCCAGCCATTTCTTATGTTGTGGACATCAATTCAGCGGCATGGTTCAACGGCTTTCAGTTTGGCTTCTTTATCCTCATCTTTAATGGTGCATTAACCTTTTTAGGGATGCTAATGATTGTTAGAAGAGGAAATAAAGAAGGCCTAAATCCAGCTTAATTTTCACCCACAATCCTTTTTCTGAGTTTCACTACGCGGTCTTTGCTTCGTTTTCTCATATTGAGGGCTTCTACCGCTAATGAGAAGAATACAGCAAAGTAGATGTAGCCTTTTTCGATGTGTTCGCCAATGCCCTCGAGCACCAACATGAAACCGATCAGAATTAAGAACGACATGGCCAACATTTGTAATGAAGGGTGTTTATTAATAAAAGCACTGATTTTGCCCGCAGCAGAGATCATGACAATCATGGCCAAAGTTACTGCAACAATCATGATCATGATTTGATCGGTAAGGCCCACCGCAGTTAAAATAGAATCAAAAGAGAATACGACATCTAAGGCGACTATTTGAAGAATCACTTTACCGACAGTAACACTCTTGCTCTTGCTTACATGTTGCTCATCTCCCTCTAAAGTATGGTGAATTTCAGTTGTGCTTTTTCCGATCAGAAACAGGCCTCCTAAAATTAAAATCAAGTCTTTTGCGCTCACGGCATGTTCAAGCACTGTGAACAAAGGCTCTGTAAAACCGATGATCCAGCTGATACCCAATAGCAAACCAATCCGCATGACCAGAGCCAAGCCAAGTCCAATATTTCGGGTTTTCCTTCGGTCTACTTCTGGCAATCGGTTGGATACAATAGAAATAAAGATAATGTTATCTACTCCCAAAATGATCTCTAAAAAAGTAAGGGTCAACAGGGCGATAAGTCCCTCAGATGTCAATAATGCGTCCATTGTATAAGTGTTGTTTTTTTAAGCTTTTAAGTCTTTGTTCTCGGTGATGTAATTCAATATGGTTTTGTTGATGAACCTTCTCACGGGTTTTTCAAGGTCTTTGTGTCTCTTGTCAAGGGTGATATGAAGTTTTAAGTTCACAAAATCTCTTTTGATCTCGATGATTTTAAGGCTGAACTTTTCAAGGCTCAAGTCTTTGAATTCAACTTTGAGGGCATCAATGATATAATCTTCGAGTTCGTCTGGGTTGCCTAAAACCTCAGGGCTCAATTCAAAATCGAAACTCAGTTTCTTAAAATTCTTTTTGGTGCTATTGACCACGTTGGATGTGGCTACGAGCGTATTGGGAATGTACACCACCTCATCTTCATCGCTCAGCAAAACGATGTTGAGCAAAGTAATGTCGAGAATTCGACCACTCAATTCACCCACTTTTATGTAATCATTGAGTGAAAGCTGGTTGGAAAACATAAGAATAAAGCCATTGATCATATTGACCAAGTAGTCTTTAGATATAATTGCGATGGCAGCGGCCACAATACTTATCGAGGTAAAAAACTCTTTTATTTCTATGTTGAAATAGTAGAGGATAGAAATCAATAAAATAATGACGTAGAGAATCGAGGCGATTCTGTTGATCCCTAATATGAAATTATCCTTAAAATCGGATTCTTTGTGCCTTCTTCTTAAGTAAAGAAACACCAACGAAATTCGACCAAAGGAAACTATAAGTACACTCGTGAGATAATAGAAAATGGCCGAAATCAAAGAGCTCTCAATATGAAGATCTTCAAAAGCATCATTATTTCTCCATTTCCAAATTAGGGCAAAAAAAAGGGCAACCAGCTTTAAGCCAAAGAAAAGTCGTTTTCTACCTTCTTTTTTTACTTGGTCTAATGGCCTATTGACTTTTACTTTACCTCCAATCATCATTCAATTTTCGAATGCAAAATTAGCTGAATTTAAACGAGAAAAAATTATAGACTTAACTCTTTGATCGGCTCCCAATATACTTTGGAGAAATTTTTAACAGCATTGTTCTCAATAGTCACTCCTTCAGCTTCGAGCCTTTCTTGCATAATGGTCGGTGTTTGAAAATGGTGTCGACCAGTGAGCAAGCCCGATCTATTTACTACTCTGTGTGCGGGCACATTTTCCAAAGTATGAGAGGCGTTCATTGCCCAGCCTACCATTCTGGCACTTCCCTTTGTTCCCAAATAAGCTGCAATGGCTCCGTAGGAAGTAACTCGACCTGTAGGGACAAGTTTTACGACTTCATATACATCATTGAAAAAATTGGAGTGGTCTTTAGCCATAAATTCGTTAGGCTTCTATTCCTAATAAAACCAAGGGAACAGCAGGTACACCTCTTCCCTGTCTGGCAAGATCATATAACGCACCTTCATAATACCCAGGGCCTGAAGACATTTGCGACTGCATAGATTTCATAGGTAAAATTTCTATTCCTACGTCAATGGTATCACCAACATAGAAGGCAAGATGTTTTACAAATAAGTCATATGCAATGAAACTATATTTACCAAACTGGACCTCAACTGCAATTCTATTTTTAACAAAATCAGTTTGATTGTATGACCGAATTGGAGTTTTCCCTTCAGCTTCTATTAGACTTTTTTGCTCTGCTTCTTTTAGATGCATTGTGCGGCCAATTAATTTATAGTCATCCGTCACCCAATAGTTTGTTCTACTTTCAAACCAACCCGCGTTTTCGAAGTCTATTTTCATCCGTTTGTTTAATTCGGTCGGACTATAGAGCATCTTACCCTTCATGGTCTTCTCTTTGCTCACTTTGGTCATGTAATCAGCAGCTGAAATATTTGCGATAATGTTTTCAATTTCAGTCCACATCTCCTTTTGATGGTATTGAATCCACTCGAATCCATTAAGGTGAGAATATAATGCTCCTATTTTCATCTAATTAAAAAGTTTAGAATTTAGCGAGGATAGAAAATAGAAACCCGTAATAATACTTTGAGCATTCTCGCTCAATTTTCTGTTTCTCTCTTCTACAATTGTTTCAACCAATGAAGCATCAATATTATTGAAGTTAGCTTCTTTCATTATTTTGTCAACGCAGTCTCCAACTTGATCGAGAAACCCGAATACCTGATCGCTAACCTCCGAAGAAACCCAAGTTTCTTGAAGCTTTTTAGAGTTTATCCCTTTATACTCTCTGCTAATCTGGTCAATACATTCAGTAAAAACTTCGTTTTGAGTTGTGTTAACGATAGGAGCTAATGCTTCTTTTAGTTGTTTATTTAAGGGTATGTTTTTTATGTTTTTTGAATTGCCAAAAACAAATTTAAATGACCAGTGGAGGTCTTCGCTTTTAGGGTTGTTTGAAAGTTCGAAACGTACACCGCTGCCATATCTGAGATATGGAACTGCAAATTGAAACTTCCTATTCATAGGATACTTTCTAACAGGGGCACCAAGATTGGATTTGTAAGATTTAAATTTTGGTTGTTCATGATAGTAGGCTGACTCTCTCGGAAACAGAATATCACTGGCTTTAATCTCAAGCATGCTCTGAAACAAATAGTAAGTCAAAATTGGAGGTACTGCGTTTCCTATCATCTTAAATTTTGAGTTCAAGGTTCTACCATAAAACTGATAGGTAATTGGGAAGCCCTGAATTACACCTCTTTCTCGAACATTTAGTCTTCTAAAACCAGATTGAGACCTTACAATTATGCTCTCTCTTGATACTCTTGTACAAGTAGCGGTGACAGTTCTGCTAGGCCTATTTAAGCCATCAGGAAAAGCCATGTTGTTATAAATCGGATGGTAGGCTTTAGAGTCTCGATTTATTCTTTCCTCTTCTGTGGTTAAATCCACCTCATTTTCTAATTCTGTTATTTTTGAAGCTTCTATCGAATAGCCGTAGTTGGGGTCTGTAATATTAGCAGTACGAAGTGAATCAATTACCTCGCCCAACGTGACTTGGCTAATACTTTGCCTATAAGAATCAAATAATTCAATTGGGAAGTCTCCAGCAATCATTCGCTTCCTGCTTTGAGGCACACCATAATCGGCTGTATTGACAACCTTAATTACCTTTACCAAATGCTTGAATCGAGATAATGAGCCCTCGTTTAGTTCTCGCTCCAAAATGCCCGCAACTCTTGGTACATTCTCCATTGCCCAATATTTTGGTTTAATATGCTCAACTATTTCTAAAAATTTAAAAACATCAACCAACCCATCTTCTATGTCTCCATTTCCTCCTTTATTTGCAAAGGAAAATTGAGTACATGGTGGGCTTCCTACTACAAAATCAATTTTCTTGGAGAAGTTTAAATCGTCTTTAACGCTGATTTTTCTAATATCTATTTCTTTGTGGTTAGTAGAAAAATTCAAATTATGCGTTTGATTGGCTTCGTGCCACCACTCAAAAGAGGCTACATTCTCAATTCCCGAAAGTTTCATACCGAGTGTCCACCCTCCAATACCACTGTATAAATCAATCGCAGTTTTCATATGAACAAAGATAAAAATTCAAAGAGTAATACCTCTATTCTTAAATAATTGAATGTAGTGCAGTTCACAAAATTAAAAAGGCGATCCAAAAAAGATCGCCTTTCAATATCATTCGTGATTAAAATTAACCGCCACCACCGAAAATTCCAAAGATGCCCATCATATTCAATAGAACGATAAGGATGACCAGTGGACAAACGAATCGAATGAAGAATACAAAAGCATTCGATGCAAATGAGCCTTCTGTCCAGCCGGGTGCGCCAGATGCGATTTCAGATACAATGTTTTTGATTGGCATTTTCCAACCTACATAAACGCAGGTCACCAAAGCTACCACTACAATGAAGAAGGTACCAAAGAAGAAGTCAAGAATATCCTGAAAGCCAGTGTAGGTTGATCCGAAAACTGTAACATTCATTTCGGAAAAGAAAGCCGATCCACCTTGAGATAGGGCAGAAGGAATGCCAACAATGAACAACAGAATTCCCACTACCCAAGCTGATTTGCTTCTGCTCCATTTTTTCTCGTCCATAAAATAGGAGGCTGGTACTTCGAGCATTGAGATGGAAGAAGTCAAAGCGGCCACCATCAAAAGCAAAAAGAAGAATGCACCTATAATTGCTCCGCCTGGCATGCTGCTAAAGATTTCTGGCAGGACTTGAAAAACCAGAGTTGGGCCAGCGGCAGGGTCTTTGCCAAAGGCGAAAACGGCAGGGAAAATCATGAAGCCTGCTAGCAATGCTACACCAGCATCCATAAAACCAACCCAAACACCACTACTCACAATGTTCGCGGATTTAGGCAAATATGAGCCATAGGTGATCATAATACCCCAGCCGATACTCATAGAGAAAAATGCTTGGCCTAGGGCCACAAGGAATGTTTGGCCAGATATTTTACTGAAATCAGGATTGAGATAAAAATCTACTCCTTTCATGGCACCATCAAGTGTCATGCTTCGGATAGCCACAATAAAGATCAGTAGGAACAACAGCGGCATAAGCACTTTTGCTGCTTTCTCAATACCACCTGAAATACCTTTTCTAACAATTAAAATAGTGATGAGAGTAAAAAGACCCATTAGGGGAATGGTATTCATTGGGTTGGCTGCGAAATCGGCAAAAGAGCCTTGATCTCCGCTTATGGATTTAAAAATATAGCCGATGGTCCAACCAGCAATATTGCTATAATAGGAGAGTACAAAGAAGCTCACAAGCAGTGCTAGAATTGCTCCAAGTCCCATGAATGCTGGGTTGGCTCCAGTATCTTTAAAGGCACCAATAGTTCCTTTTTTGGTAAATCGGCCAAAGCCCATTTCAGTAAATAGCAATGGTACTCCAATTAGGACTACGCAAAGTAGATATACCAGAACGAAGGCTCCACCTCCATTTTGCCCTGTGATGTAAGGAAATCTCCAGATGTTCCCTAGCCCGACAGCAGAGCCAGCTGCGGCCATGATGAATCCAAATTTGGACCCCCATTGACCTCTGCCCTCATTACTAACATTAACCGCCATATTTTAAAAATTGAGTTGAGTTGATAAAAAAATTAACGTAGAATATTGAGCAATTTCTTCCTAAAAACCAAGCAGTTAAATTACATATGGAGGTGTTATTTTTGACATTCAAATCGTGTTGGCCTAAGTTTTATAGCAGAAAAATGGTCGAAAACTTGGCTTTGTGCCTTAAAAAATTACCTTGTCGGGCTTGAAAAACAATTTTTACTCGATTTTAAACAAAACTTACAGGTAATTGAGCACGCAAGAAAAACCAGAAGAATTTAGTAATCGGTGGGGAATAATTTTGGCTTCTTTAGGGATGGCCATTGGTGCCGGAAACCTCTGGCGCTTTCCGAGAATCGCTGGAGAGTATGGGGGTACATTCATTATTTTATGGATGTTCTTTCTCATTGTTTGGTCCATACCCTTACTGATGGCTGAATTGGCCATTGGTAAATATTACAGAAAAGGAACTTTAGGTGCTCTGGGCCGCCTAGGCGGGAAAAAATTCAATTGGATGGGGATCTTTGTTACACTGGTCACCATGGGAATTGCCTTTTATTATTCGGTCGTAACGGGTTGGTCTTTTAGGTACTTTATCCTCAATACTCAGAACTTAGTAGACTATATTTTTGGCTCTGGAGCCATGAATCAAAAGTTCGCAGATCCAAATGTAAACTTCATGGATAGCTTCTGGGCCAGTCTATCTAATTCTAGCTGGCAAGCTGTGCTTTGTTACATATTCACAATTACTATAGCCATATGGGTTTTGGGGAAGGGAATCAAGCAAGGGCTTGAGAAGGTGAATAAAATATTGATACCTACTCTTTTTATTCTACTTATGGTAGTTGCAGCTTTTGCCATTCAAATGCCAGGCGGGATTGAAGGCCTTGAATACCTTTTCACCATAGATGTAGAACTTTTCAAAGACCCTACTATTTGGATTGAGGCCATTACAGATTCTGCTTGGAGTACAGGTGCGGGTTGGGGCTTGATGATTACGATTGGTTCATTTTCAAGAAAGAAGGAAGACGTTACACTGAATACATTTTTAGGTGCCTTTGGTAATAACTCGGCAGCCCTTTTGGCAGCTATGGCAATTTTACCAGCAGTATTCGCTATGGCTGCGACATCTACCGAAGCCATAGACTTCTTACATGGAGGTAATACCGCCTTAGTATTTACAATACTTCCGCAGCTCTTTGCAAGAATGACGGGTGGTCCATTCCTCTCGTGGCTATTCTTTGGTGCCTTTGCCATGGCTGCTTTCAGTTCCATTTTGCCTATGATGCAATTGATCATTCGAAACTTGACTGATTATAATGTTTCTAAAAAACGAGCAGCGATAATAACTGGTGCAGCTTGTATTATTATTGGGCTGCCTTCGGCTTGGAACCTCGATATATTCGAAAATCAAGATTGGGTTTGGGGTGTAGGCTTATTGGTGAGTGGAATTTTCATATCCTTCCTCATAATGAGATATGGGCCAGCTAAATTCAAACGAGAGTTCATTGATGAGAATTCTGACTTTAAAGTCTCTTCCAAATACTTTGCTGGTATGATCTACTTCATCTTTTTTGCTGGACTTTTCTTGGTGTACTGGTGGATGGATCAGGGCTATAGCGATTATCCGTGGTTCGATGAAAATGGTAATTGGAATGTTATCGACAAGTTTAGTAATGCTACGATTGTTACGCAGTGGGGAATTGCCCTCATTATCGCAATTGTATTTAATGGATGGGTCTACAAAAAATTCGTAAAAAAATGAGTCAGGCAGCAGTAATAGGAATGATCATATGTTTAACGATCACCTTCGGAGGTTTTTTCACCTTTTTGATGATCGCGCTTAAATCAGATAAAGATAAATCAGATGCGGGGACAGAAGTAAAGGATTAGATCAATTGCTAGCCGTTTGTTGAGCAATAATGGCTATGCCTTCATCAAAACTATGAGGCTCGTAGCCTAAAAATTTTCGGGCTTTTTCTATTAGCAGGCCTGTTTTTGGTGGTCTTTTGGCAGGTTGTGTAAAAGTGGAGCTATCTGCTTTTTGCATCGTGGCGGTACTCAGGTTGAAAAATTTGGCGGTTTTGATTGCCATTTCATAGGGTGTAAGCAAGTCGCTCCCAGAAATATTGAATATGCCTTTGGCCTTTTGTTCAGCAATTAATAGGCAGCCTTGCGCTAGGTCTTCAGCCAAAGTTGGGCTACGCAACTGATCGTCCACCACTTTAATTTCTTTGCCTTCTTCCAAACTCTTTTTCACCCAAAGCACGATATTGGTGCGGCTCATATCATGCGCAATTCCATAGACCAAAACGGTTCTGGCAATTGCCCAATCTAATTTACTTTTAGCAATGATGTGCTCGGCTGCCAACTTGCTTTCTCCATAGTAGCTGATTGGGTTGGCCTGGGCTTCCTCGTCATAAGGGCCAGCTTCACCATCAAAGATAAAGTCGGTGGATAGATGGAGTAAAAAAGCATTGTTCGCCTCGCAAGCTTCTGCGATGTATTGCACCGCATTCACATTTAAGTCCCAACAGCCTTCTCGTTCTGACTCACATTGATCAACGTTGGTCATGGCGGCAGTATGAATTACCACATCAGGTTGATGCTCAGCAATTACTGCATTCACCTGAGCTTGATCAGTAATATCAAGCGGAGTGTAAGTGTATTTCTGCTGGTCAAAAGGTAGCCGATTTGCTCCGCGTGCAGTGGCTACAAGCTCGTGATTGCCTTGATTGAGGATTAAGGCGACTAATTTTTGACCTAAAAGTCCGTTGGCGCCTGTGATAAGAATTTTCATTGATCCGCCTTTTTTGGATATTCTATTCCGTACTTTTTGGTGATTTCAGACTTGGGCATTTCTACCACCGAAACCTTCATTCTTACTTCTTCTAGTGGGCGATCTCTTTGATTGGTCTCCACTGCCGCAATTTTATCAACCACTTCCAAGCCTTCTACTACTTGGCCAAAAATGGTGTACTCACCGTCTAAATGTGGTGTTCCACCAATAGTCGTATAAATTTCAACTTGTTCTTCTGAGAAACCAGGGTCAGTTTGCGGGCCAAATTCTTTTTCTATGAGTTCGCGCGAAGCGAAAACTAAGCCTTGTTGTGCTGCTGCGAAATCATAAGTGCTGTCTTCTTGGGCAAGATTCACATGGTAGTTGTACTTTTCATTCAGCTCTACGTATTTGTCCATTTTGCGCATTCTTTCGAAAAACCCATTCAATCGTAAAAAATCGCGTCTTACTCGTCTCACTTCCAGTCCATCCAAATCATAAACCTCACCTTGCACAATGTAGAATTGCGATCCACTGGATTGTTTCATGGGATTCTGGGCATCGCCCATTCTTGCCGCGGCTAAAGCTCCCTTTTTATGAAAGTATTTTTCTGGCAGAAACTCGGCATCAATTCTATAATCCGCATCTTTTTCTTGTTGGCCAGTAGATAAATCTCCGGTTTGAATCATGAAGTTTTCGATCACCCGATGAAAAAGCACCGAATCGTATTTCCCTGCTTTTGTAAGTTCCAAAAAGTTGGCTTTATGCAGAGGCGTGTCATCGAATAGAATAGCCTTCATTTCGCCATAAGGGGTTGAAATCACAATTACTTCATCCATTTCGGGTGCTTGGCAAGAAACGAGGCAGCAAGCAATGGCAGCTGTTAAGAGATGGAGCGTTTTTTTCATAATAATTTACTGATAAGTGTATCCGTATTTTTTGGCAATTTCTGCCTTGGGCATTTCTTCGACTGAAACAAACATTCTGACATCTGAGATTGGGCGATCTCCGGGCGCAGTTTGTACTGCTGCAATTTGATCGAGTACTTCTAATCCTTGAATTACTTGCCCGAAAACCGTGTAAGCACCATCTAAGAATGGGGTTCCACCTATGGTTGTGTATACCTCCACTTCCTTAGCCGACATTCTCAATTTGTTCCCCGTAGCTTTGCTCAATTCTTCTGCTAATTCCATCGCTTTCGCCCTAAACATTTCGTCTCCACCTTCATTAAAAGCATCTTCTAATTGTTTATTTAAAGGGTTATCCGGGTCATTTCTTCTTAAATCAGTAACACATTGAGAAAGCGCTTGCATATTCAGTTGGGTAGTTGCTTGAGGCACAACCTGCCCTTGCACTATATAAAACTGACTTCCGCTAGATGCTCTTTCTGGGTTGACTTGATCCCCCAATCTAGCAGCTGATAATGCACCTTTTTTGTGGAAGAGTGAAGTATCAAATTCTGCAGGAATTGTATAGCCAGGGCCACCATTTCCGAGGCGGTCTTGAGGGCCAGCTGCTTTGGAATTTGGGTCACCACCTTGAATCATAAAGCCTTGAATTACCCTGTGGAAAAGGAGGCTATCGTAAAACCCTTCATTGACGAGCTTGATGAAATTCTCTTTGTGCAATGGTGTTTTATCAAACAAAATGGCCTTCATTTCGCCCATATCGGTTTTAATGGTCACCAGGTAATCGTTTCCGACCAAGGCGGCCTCGGATTTAGTTTCTGTTTTGTTTTCCGATCCTCCACAAGAGGCTAGTGCGAAAATGAATAGGGCGATGAATGCTAGTTGAATGTGCTTTTTCATTTAGTTAGATAATTCTGATTTTATAGAAGCTAGTATTTCTTTTCCTCCCGAAGATAATACTTCCTCAGCAAGTTTTTTACCCAAAGCCTCGGCCGAATGTTCAGGGCCTTTTACCATCCTTTTAATGATTTTTTGGCCATCCAGGCTCATAATGCCACCAGTAAGCGTAATTTCTTGATCTTTCAAAGTTGCCATCCCGAAAACGGGTATTGAACATCCGCCATCCATTGTTTTAAGAAATGCTCTTTCGGCCAAAAGACAGGTTTCCGTAGGTGGGTGGTTCAGGGCTTGGCGGACCAAATGTTTTTTTTCAGCAGGTAAAGTGGTATGCACTTCGATTGCTACCGAACCTTGGCCCACAGCGGGAGTAAATTCGTCAAAGCTCAAGTATTCGGCAATCATAGGTTCGTAGCCCATGCGATGCACACCAGCAAAGGCAAGTAGCAAGGCTTGGCAATCGCCTTCTTCCATTTTTCTGATTCGGGTTTGAAGATTGCCCCGAACGGGTACGGTTTTAATATGCGGATAGAAATGTTTGAGGGTGGCAATTCTTCGGGTAGAAGAGGTGCCTACCACTAAATCCTTATCGTTTAGTGATATATTTTGGTTAGTGCTCACCAATACGTCATTGGCCAATTCCCTTTCCGAAAAAGAAATCAATTCAAAGTCGGCTGGAAGCGAAGACTGCATGTCTTTAGCGCTATGAACTGCGATATCAATGCTGCCATTGGCCAGCTGTTCTTCGATTTCTTCGGTAAAAACCCCTTTGCTGCCTATTTTGGCAATAGAAACGTCCAGAATTTTATCTCCTTTAGTTTCTATGGTAATTATTTCTGTTTCCGCTCCAGCGGCTTTCAGTTTTTCTTCTACAAAATAAGCTTGCCAAAGGGCCAATTGGCTTCCCCTTGTTCCAATTCTAATTTTCATCAGGCATTTATTTTAGCCGTGTTTCTTTTTTTAGGCTGGTTGCGCTCGATATATTCTACAATCTTGCCAGCGATATCAACTCCAGTGGCTTTTTCTATGCCTTCTAAACCTGGAGAAGAATTGACTTCCAAAACTAATGGACCTCTGGATGAAGGCAACATATCCACGCCTGCTACGGACAAGCCTAAGGCCGCAGCGGCTTTTATCGCAACAGATTTTTCGATCCTTGTCAATTTGATAACCTCTGCCGAACCACCTCTGTGGAGGTTGGAACGGAACTCACCTTCCATACCAGTGCGCCTCATAGCGCCCACTACTTTTCCATCCACAATAAAAATTCGCATGTCGGTGGCTTTGGCTTCTTTGATGAATTCTTGCACAATAATACGCGCTTTGAGTCCGTGAAAAGCTTCAACCACAGATTGAGCGGCTTTTCTGGTTTCTGCCAAAACAACACCCAATCCTTGTGTTCCTTCTAATAATTTGATGATTACGGGAGCACCGCCCACATGTTCGATAAGTGATTTTTCTTCTTTAGAATAATTGGTGAAGGCTGTTCTGGGCATGGGTAAATTTGCTCCAGAAAGAATTTGCATAGAACGCAGTTTGTCCCTAGAGCGAACAATCGCTTGGGATTCGGTTGCGCTAAAAACACCCATCATTTCGAACTGGCGAACTACCGCAGTACCATAAAAGGTAACAGAGGCGCCAATTCTAGGAATTACGGCATCAATGTCCTCGACTTTTTCGCCTTTGTAATAAACCGCTGGGCCAGACGCCTCAATGATCAAATCACATAAAAGATGATCTAAGACTACGGCCTCGTGCCCTCTACTTTTGATCGACTCCACCAATCGCTTGGTGCTGTACAGGGTTGAGTTTCTTGATAGTACGGCAATTTTCATGTGTTTCGATTTTTGTTTTTTAGACCTTTCGACCTGTTCTTTATTTCGATCAGTGCTTTGTGTATGATAGCCTAGTGCTTAGGGATTATTTCTTCGACCGACTTTTTCGGGTCTGTATTTAAAGAAAGGTTCTTTTTGCTTACGTCAACTATAAATCTATTTTTCAATAATTTACGCCCTATTAAGATAGGGAATTTCATTTTACTTCGGTCGGAAAGTGAGAATTCAGTTTTAATTCTTCTTCTAAAAACCACAGCAGTGGTCATCACGATATACCGCTCTTCGATATTGCCATTTGAGCTTCGGATTTTCTTTTTCTTAAAGGTAGTAGTTGAAAATTTCCGAGCCTTCTTTTCGTGAATTTTAATCCCCGATAATTGAAAGGTAAGCGTGGGCACCCCATTCACTTTGGTCAACTTTACTTTGGAGCAATTGATCGCAGACGTATAAGCACCCGTATCAATTTTTGCCTCTACGGCCTTAAGTCCGAATTCGGGCAAATTGATAAACTCTTGCCGGCCTATTAATTGAAGTGGTTTCGACATCTATTTTTTGGTAACAAAAAGAGTTAAAACTATGGGCTTTAATTCAGTTTACTTAAGTTTCTAAAATCCTGTGGTACGATTTATGAATTTCGATTTACGAAAATCTAAAATCGTATATCGTCAGTTTATCATTTCAATTCGGAGTTGACTTCAAGTCGCTCTGAAAACCATGAAACGTTCTTTCCAATTCGGTCTACTTAGACCGTGCAATTTGCGCAATCGCGATAGATAAATCAAGAAAGAGGATTTTAGGGTTGGCATTGCGTTCGATGTGGTAATTGGCTTCCTCTATTTTAGGAACCACTTCAGCAATTTTTTCGGGCGAAAAAACCTTGCTGAAGTTCGCTACAAAGCCTTTTTCGACTTCGGGAATTCGCTCCAGCTTTTCAATGCCGTATTGATGGATCAGTGTATCTCTCATTACTTTATTTCCACTGTTGAGCAGTGCTTTTTGGAATTCCTTTCCTCCGCTTTGAAACTCATCGGCCATTTTTACTAAAGCCTGAAAATCGAAAGTAAAGCAGAAACGCATCCATTGTTTGAATTGATCGCTGCCTAGGTTTTGACCACCTGTGGCCAGATTCAGCGCCTCGCGCATATTGCCTTCTGCTAAATAGGCAATTTCTTGTGTTTTGGCTTCATCCAAACCCTCTTCTTTCAATTTATGCTGTATGTTTTCGTCAGAAAAAGACGGGATTTTTAACAACTGAACCCTGGACCTAATGGTGGTCAAGAGCTTGTTTTCATCGTTCGAAACCATTAGGAAAATGGTTTTTGCAGGTGGCTCTTCTAGTACTTTCAGAATTCCGTTGGCGGCATTGCCATTCATTAGCTCGGGCAGCCAAATGAGCATGATTTTAAATTTACCTTCAAAGGCCTTTAAAGAAAGATTGGTAATGATATTACGGCTTTCTTGCCTGGGAATAAGCAATTGCTTGTTCTCCCATCCAAAATGGAAGCTCCAATCGGATAAGTTGCCATAAGGCGTTTTGATAAGGTAATCGCGCCATTCTTTGAGAAACTTCTCGCTCGTAGCATCTTCTCTTTTGATTTTTAGCGTTGCTGCTGTCGGGAAAACAAAGTGTAAATCGGGATGAATGTACTTGGCATTTTTGGTGCAAGAGGCACAAAGCCCACAGGCATCGTCTTTTTGACGATTTTCGCAGTTCAAGAAATTGGCAAAAGCCAAGGCCATGGCCAAGTTAGCGGAGCCCTCTGCACCTAAAAAGAGCTGGGCATGCGCAACATGATCTGCATTGACGGCTTCAATCAGCTTTCGCTTTACCTCTTCTAAACCAATAATATCCTGAAAACGCATAGTTAAGCTTTTTCCCAAGTTCTGTATTGAGCCGTCAATTCAAATACTTTGTCTATAATTTCTTTTTCAATCTCTGAAAATTCGATGCCTCTTCTTTTCATGACTGCATCGGCCACTTCGTAAAATTTCTTGACTTGAAATGTGATTAGGCCAGAAGCACCCCCCCATGAGAAGGAGGGGACGAAATTCTTAGGGAAGCCTGCGCCAAAAACATTGGCACCAACACCCACCACCGTACCCGTATTGAACATCGTATTGATACCGCATTTTGCGTGATCGCCCATCATCAAGCCACAAAATTGAAGCCCTGTTTGGGCGAAGCGCTGGGTGCCATAATGCCACAGTTTTACGTGTGCATAGTTGTTTTTGAGGTTCGAGGTATTGGTATCTGCTCCTAAGTTGCACCATTCACCGATAACCGAGTTTCCTAAAAAGCCATCATGGCCTTTGTTTGAATAACCAAAGATTACGGCATTGCTCACTTCTCCCCCTACTTTAGAAAATGGCCCAACGGTGCTATCTCCTTTGATTTTTGCGCCCATATTCACGTGAGCACTTTCGCACAAAGCAAAAGCACCGTGAATGATGGCTCCTTCGTGTATTTGGGCATTTTTGCCGATATACACTGGCCCATGTTCGGCATTGATAATGGCGGCTTTTATGCTTGCGCCTTCCTCAAGAAAAATATTTTTCTCACCATAAACAATGGTATGCGGATCGGTAATCGGTTGTGATTTTCTGCCAGCAGTAATCAATTTAAAATCAGCCTCGATTTGCTCTCTGTTGTATTGAAAAATCTCCCAAGGTTGATGAATCATTCTAAATTCTCCATGAAAATTAATGGACTTTGTTGCGCTGCCATTGATTGCTAAAACCGTTTCGCCTGCTGTAAGTTGCTCATCACGGTTCAAAGACTTAATGGCTTCAACTAGACTTGCATTTGGACAAAGTGCTCCGTTGATTTTAATGTTAGATATGAGCGATGGGAATTTTTTGCTCAGGTAGTCTTGGGTTTCAAAACCAACTTCAAAACCATATTTCTGCCATTTTTCATTAATGGTTAAGATTCCAATTCTGATAGAAGCCACAGGACGGGTAAAAGTGAAGGGAAGTAAATTTTCCCTGATTTGCTGAGAGTCAAATAGATTAATCTGCATAAGACAAAAATAGAAAAGGCTTTGGATTAACTTACAATTCTGTCTTTATATCTGTTGAGTTGTTTGTGTTTAGGCTAAGACTAGCTGATGTGAAGGATACCAAAGAATTGCTGGCCAAGCTTGACTTTTAGGAAATACTTTTAAACTCAAATGCACAACAAAAAAAGCCCCGAACTCGGGGCTTTTCTTATATACGCTTGTTGCTGATTACTTTTTGTAACGTTTGTTGAATTTCTCAACACGTCCTGCAGTATCAACAAATAATTTCTTACCAGTGTAGAATGGATGAGAAGCAGAAGAAACTTCCACTTTGATCAATGGATAGGTATTGCCATCTTCCCATTCAACGGTCTCACTTGAAGTCATGGTAGACTTAGTCAAAAACTGGAATTCACTTGATGTATCGTAAAATACAACTGGTCTATAATCAGGGTGGATTTCTTTTTTCATAACGCTTTTCTTATACTTCCTCCAAAAAGGACTGCAAATGTAGTGACTAACTCTATAAGTCGCAAACATATTAGTTTTATTCTTGAAGAAATTCTGCTTTGGCAAAAATATAATTTATCCTAAACCTGCAGTGCATATCTTGCATCGGCATTTACCTTATTTATGAAGAAGCTTATTTTCCTGATTGTGTTTGCTGGCTCAGTGCTGCAAGTGCTAGCGCAAAGCACGATGATTCCTTATAATCGTGAGTATTATCATTTGATCGATCGATTTACGGCCAAATACCCAGATAAAGCTTTACTTTTTCAAACTACCTCCAAGCCAGTTTCAAGGCAAGCGTTAGCGGATTTTTTGAACTCTATTAAAGAGGAATACCCTAATTTTTCGGAACAAGATAAATTCAATTTTGAATTTTTGATGAACGACAGCTGGGAGTACACCAAATCAGAGTACATAGAGAATGACAAAAGCTGGTGGAATGTTTTCTATAATAAAAAGGCAGATGCCTTGAATTATGGTGCCGAAAACTATGACATACATATTACACCAGTCTTTGATTTTAGCATAGGTAACGACTCTCAAAATCTTGAAAAACTTTTTACCAATACCCGTGGTGCTGAAATCAGAGGTTTGATCGACAAGAAAATTGGCTTTTATACTTTCGTGAGTACCACAGAAGCCAGGTTTCCAGAATATGTAAGGGGCTACATTAACGGACCTCAAAAGGCTTTTCCAAATGAAGGGATTTGGAAAGCGTTCCATGAAACCGCTTGGGACGTTTTGCACGCAAGGGGCTATTTTACTTTTGGATTAAGCAAAAGCATTAGCGTACAGGCGGGTTACGACAAAAATTTTATCGGGGATGGCTTAAGGTCAATGATCTTATCAGATTTTTCTAGTCCTTATTTATTTGGTAAAATAAATGTGAACGCAGGTCCATTTCAGTATACAGTCATGTTTTCTGAGCTGACGGCAGATATCGCATTTTCAGGGAGAGGCCTACCTGGTGATGGGGATTATCCAAAGAAATTCTGGGCATTCCATAGGGCGGGCATCAACATCGGCCCACGATTTACGCTTGGTTTATTCGAGTCTGTAATGAGCGAAAAGGCTACGGCCGCTTACTTCAATCCAATCATCTTCTATCGGGCTGTAGAATTACAAGAAGGAAGCCCCGACAACGTTATGCTCGGCTTAGACTTTAAGTATAAGGGCAGAAATGGATTAACTGTATATGGCCAAGGCCTGCTTGATGAATTTAAAGCATCAGAATTATTAGGGGGAGGAGGCAGTTGGAGAAACCGTTTCGGAATCCAGCTTGGAGCTAAGCAAATTGATGCTTTCAAGATTCCTACATTGGACCTACAGGCAGAAGTGAACCTGGCTAGACCTTTCCTTTACCAAAGTGAATTTCAGAACAGCTATTCGAATTATAGAAATCCATTGGCACACCCAATTGGAGGAAATTTCAGAGAGTTGGTCTTAGTGGCGCGTTACCAACCGCTTGAAAGGCTTTCGCTGGTAGGCAAAATCATTTATACTGATTTAGGGGAAGATTTTGGGGATGGTGTTAATTATGGGGGAAATGTTTTGGCCGATACGGATGATAGGGTTGGCACTGCGGGCAATACCATCGGGCAAGGAGCAAACGCTAAAAATGCATTTATCCAATTAACTGGCTCATATATGTTGTTGCACAATGTCTTTTTGGACCTAGACATCACCAAAAGAAACTTTAATAGTGAGCTAGCCGTTCGCGACCTGAATAGTTCCATATTTAGCACATCATTAAGATGGAACATCGCCAAACGCCAACACGAATTTTGAAATAAGGCTTCCAAAAATTTTATCAATAACTTGCAAGCCAAATTGAATTATGAAGACATTACGGAGAATAATGGCGTTTGCCAAACCTTATCATAAGCACTTTCCGCAGTACTTTATATTCGCCATTTTGGCCATTATTTTCAGCCTAA
>Ga0210039_1001876_pt1 | contig 18477 bp, 19 predicted proteins | sample CryGeyCG2114_250_3_FD_185460 | JGI IMG/M metagenome (GOLD analysis project Ga0210039, IMG submission 185460) | Groundwater microbial communities from aquifer - Crystal Geyser CG17_big_fil_post_rev_8/21/14_2.50 (SPAdes) (version 2) | ecosystem: Environmental > Aquatic > Deep subsurface >...
TATCTCCTGATTTTACCTTGCCTGATTTGACTTGAATTATAATTTTTTCTGGTTGATTATTTCCGCCGTCAAAAAATGCGATACCATCAATACCTTTATCAGCACCTTTTTTATCGTTAATGGTGGCACGATTATTAGTGTAAGTTAAAACTGCCCATTTTTCAAATTCTTTCCGAGTGCGATCATCTTTTTTCAAGGCTAAAGCGGAAGCGGATTCTATATCTTTAGGAATACCATTAAGGGTTATATTTTCTAAAACTCCTTTGCCAAATGTGTCTTCTAATCGCTTTAATATTAAACTAATACTTTGATAAGTTATATCAATTCCTATCCAATTTCGATTTAATCTTTGGGCAACAGCGATGGTTGTACCGCAACCGCAAAAGGCATCTAAAATTACGTCATTTTCGTTACTACTTGCTTTAATTATTCTCTCTAATAATGCTTCAGGTTTTTGCGTTGGATAACCTAATCTTTCTTTCGCTTGAGAAGAAATAGGAGGAATATCATCAAAAACTTGTTGAATTAATTGCCCTTTATTTTCATCTAAATAACGTTTAATTCTAATACCTCCTTTTGATGTAAAATATAACCTATTTTCTGCGTCTAATTGTTCCATTTTTTTTAGTGGACAACGCCAATAACTTTTTATGCCTTTATACTCATATTCATAACCACCACCACTTAAACCTTTTGCTGTTAAATTATCACTAGCCCATAATCTTCCATCACTATCTTGATAACTATAATCTTTTAATCTTTTCTCTGATAAATTACCATATTGAGGATTCCATTTATATTTTTTAGCATCTTTGACATAGAAAAAAATAATATCATTATTACGTCCAAATCTTTTGGTTGCATCACTATGAGATGTTGTTCTTTTCCAAATAATTTCATTGATAAAATCACCTCCTTGAGAGCAAAAAATGGCATCTAAAACTAATTTTAAATAATGAGACGCAGAGGGATCACAATGAAGATAAAAACTCCCCGTTGGCTTCAAAACTCGATGAATTTCTGGAATTCTTAAAGTCATATTTACCAGATAAGCAAAGAGGCTTCCTTTACCTAAAACTTTCTCTAATCCCCAGATTAAATCAATACTTTGATTGGTGAATTTTCCTTGATAATTTTCCTTAATTTCTGCTAAACCTAAATTAGCTAAATCATCCCATGTCCAAGTATCAATAAAAGCCTGTGCTTGAGCTCGATCTTCTTTACCAATATTATTATAAATTTGGTTATAATTGCGCTTAGAATTAAAGGGCGGATCAATATAACATAAATCCACAGATTCGTCTTTAATATGTCTTCTTAAAACTTCTAAATTATCCCCATAAAAAAGTTGATTGTTGAGAGTCATTTTTTTCTAAATAATTATTTATAAATCTTTATATACTTTACTACTATGAGCAATTTTGATAACTACAATCACTAAAACATCATTTTCGAGACGATAAATAATGCGGTAATCAGCGACTCTTATTCTTAATATTCCATTGCTATTTTTTAGCTGTTTAACATCAGCAGGATAAGGATTAAATTTGAGAGATTCAATTTTTTTACTAATTCGTTGCTGAATATTAATTGGTAATTTTGCTAATTCTTTTTTTGCAGTCTTTAAAAATTCAATTTTATACTCAGACATAAGTTTATAAACTTAGATCTTTTTTAACATCTTCCCAAGATATTCTTTCGTCATTTTTTGGATTATTTTCTGCTAAAACTGTATCTCTAAAATCGATTAAATCTTCTAATTCTTCTGTATTAATAACGGTTAATTTTCCTTGATTAATTTCTTCTAATAATTGATTAACAGATAAATTTAATTCCTGAGAAATTTGCAAGATTCCCATAAAAATATTTTCTGATAAAGTTACTTGATTCATTATTTTTCTTGCTTACTATTTTCTGATGATTTATTCTTTTTTTTACACACAAGCCACCCCTCCCCGACCGCAACGGGTCAAGAAAAGGTGGCTTATTTTATTAACTTAATTATAACAATATTTATTTGAATTTGTCAAGTATTTGATGATATTTTTTTAAATTATTTTACTTCTCTTATTTCATAGTATTTTGAGTTTATTCTTTATTTTGATAAATCTTATTTTTTATTTAAGTTTATTATTGTCATCATATAATTACGAGATTAAACGGATAAATTTTTTCTTGCCTACTTGTAAGATTTTATTTGCTAATTCTGAAGGGGTTTCTATAGTTAAATTGGGATCGGTAATGCGATCGCCATCTAAGCGAACACTACCGCCTTGAATTTGCCTTCTACCGTCACCGCTACTATTAACTAAACCACTGACATTAAGGATATAGAACAATTTGGCGGGAAATTCGACGTTATTTAAGGAAAATTCGGGTACAGCTTCGGCATTAGCTAAATTTTGATTGCTAATAAGTTCTAATGCCGTTTTTTGCACAGTTAAAGCCGCTTCTTTCCCATGATATTGAGACACCACTTCCACCGCTAACAATTTTTGGGCTTCTCTGGGATTTTCGGGAATTTGTGCTAAAGACAAATCAGTTAATAATTCAAAGTAATTAGTAAGAAGAGAATCGGGTGTTTTTTCTAGTTTAGAATACATGGATAAAGCATCCTCTTTTAAGGCAACATAATTGTTAAGAGATTTCGACATTTTTTGCTCTCCATCTGTACCAATTAAAATGGGTAATAAGACACCAAATTGAGGTTTTTGTCCAAAATATTTTTGTAAATCTCTACCAACGGCGATGTTAAATTTTTGATCTGTACCTCCTAATTCTACATCTGCATTTACTGCCACAGAATCATAACCCTGCATTAAAGGATAAAGAAATTCATGGAGATAAATAGGGTTTTCTTGGGTGTAGCGATTATTGAAACCTTCTTTAGCTAACATTTGTTGTACTGTCATGGTAGCTAATAGTTCTTGAATTTTGGCAAGATTGAGACTAGGTAACCATTCAGAATTGTATCTTATTTCGAGGCGATCGGGAGTATCAAAATCTAAAATGGGGCGGAGTTGGTTAAGATAAGTTTCGGCGTTTTGTTTAACGTCTTCAGGAGTTAACTGTTTTCTAACTTTATCTTTTCCTGTGGGATCTCCAATTTGAGCGGTAAAATCCCCTATAATTACAATGGCGGTATGTCCTTGATCTTGAAATGCTCTCAGCTTACGAAATGGAATACTATGACCTAAATGTAAATCTGTACCTGTAGGATCAATTCCTAATTTTACCCTCAAAGGGCGACTACTTTTCAAGCAAAGTTGCGTTAAATTTTCGGTAATATTTTTAGAGTCTGATTGATTCGGGAAAATTTCCGTAATTCCTCTATGTAACCATGCAAAATTATTATTAGTCATTTTTATCTCAAATAAATGTAAAAAGAAGTATTGTACAATAAAGCTGTACGAGTTTTAGATTAATCGCTTATGTTAACAAAAGAAACAACTTATTCTAATTTAAGGGCGAATTTAGCTACTATATTGGATCAAGTTTATGATCAAAGTCAAATTATGGTCATTAATCGTCGTAATGGTAAAAATATCGCTTAATTGCTGAAAATGAGCTTTCTAGTTTACTTGAGTGTGTTTATCTATTGCGATGCCAAAAGGCACAGCTACGCTGCACGCCAGAAAACGCTCAAAAGCTATTTGATTCTTTAGCATGGGCAAGAGAAACAGAGCAAGAATCGCAAACTGTGACAGAATTAAAAGAGGAGTTAGGAATTGAGTCAGAAAAAGCCTAAAATAATAATAGTTTTAGGTAGCAGAAAAAAACAGAATATATTATGCTAATAATGAATGTAGGTAAAATAAAATGAGTGTAGTTTATTTTCAAAACATAATTGAATCTATAGAAAATTTATCATTAGAAGACCAAGATTATTTATTTGATTTAATCAAGAAAAGACGGATAGAAAAAAGGCGTTTAGAAATAGCTAAGAATGCAGAAACAATTGTGAAAAATTTTCGAGCGGGTAAAGTAAAAAAAGGGACATCAGCAGAAATAAAAGCCTATTTATTAGAAGATGAAGAGGAATGAATTTAGTAGCGCAAAAGAGTTTTAAGAAAGCCTTTAAACGTTTAACAAAAAAGAGTCCACAACTACAAGATAAAATATTAGAGGTATTAGATTTATTAGAAAATGACCCTTTTACACCTTCTTTGAAGTCTCATAAATTAACAGGAAATTTAGCTAAATGTTGGTCATGTTCAGTGAGTTATGACTATCGTATTATTTTTACTCTTAGTAAGGATACTGAGTCTAATGATATGGTGATTATTTTAGTCGATATTGGTAACCATGATGAAGTTTATTGACCATAATTATAGCTTATCAAATACAGATCTTTTTCTACTTGACTTAGAGCATAGATTAGTTTATAAAGTAATAGAAAATCGAGTTTATTTTTTACAAGCTCGTTATCATTATCAGTTTATTGACTAGAAGTAATGCCTTTTTCTTCTAAAATACGAATAAAATATTCTTCTAAAGAATCTCGATTTAAAGTCATGCTAATTAACTTACTTTCAGTAGTTTGTAGATAATTTAAAAATTCGTTTTCATTGCCTTTTAACTCCCCACTGAGAAAATCATTTTCTTGTTTTAGGTGAATTAACCACTGTTTAAAATCCTCTTCTTTTCCGCCTTTTACTATTACATGATAACTCTCTTTTTTTCCTAAAATATCATCTAATGAGCCAATATTTAATAACTCTCCTCGTGCTAAAATCGCTATGCGATCGCATATTTTTTCAACATCAGATAATACATGAGAATTGAAAAAAATAGTCTTGCCTTGTTCTTTGAGAGATAGTATAATTTGTCTAACTTGATAACGTCCCATAGGATCTAAACCAGACATAGGTTCATCAAAAAAGACAATTTCAGGATCATTTATTAAGGCTTGTGCCATACCAACTCTTTGCAACATTCCTTTAGAATATTGTCTTAATTGCTTTTTTTGTGCGGTATTTTTCGCTAATCCAACTAAGTCTAATAAATATAAAATTTTCTGATTTTGCTGTGATTTAGGAATCTGAAATAAATCCGCAATAAAACCTAGAAATTCCCATGCAGTTAAGAAGTCATAATAATAAGCATTTTCTGGTAAATAACCTACTCTTTGTTTAACGGTTTTATCTCCTAAGGGCTTTCCTAATAATAAGGCTTTTCCTGAAGTTGCTTTAATAATGCTTAATAAAGTCTTTAATAACGTTGTTTTTCCTGCACCATTAGGTCCTAATAAACCAAAGGTTTCTCCTTGATACACTTTTAATGTACAATCTTTTAAGGAAGGTACTTTGGTATTCATCCAAAAACCTGTACGATAAATTTTACTTAATTGATAAGTTTCAACCACTGCTGGTTTATCTGATATGTTTGTAGAAGAAGGTATATTAAGAGTAGAATTCATAATTATTTTTACAGAAAAAAATTAGTTTTATACAAACTTTTTAATCTTAATTATATCACTTAATTTGTTTTTTTATTACCTCATTTAAGAGTAAATAATTCATGTCTTTACAATCCCCCGAAATTAGTATTATTATGGGTAGTGATTCTGATTTACCCACCATGAAAGCGGCGATCGCCATTTGTGAAGAGTTTGTCGTAGGTTATGAAGTAGAAATTATTTCCGCCCATCGAACTCCTTTAAGGATGATAGAATATGCCCAAAATGCCCATAAACGAGGATTAAAAGTGATTATTGCAGGGGCAGGAGGTGCGGCACATTTACCCGGTATGGTAGCCTCTTTAACTCCTTTACCTGTAATTGGTGTACCAGTACAAACTAAACAATTACAAGGGGTAGATTCTTTGTACTCTATTGTACAGATGCCTAGAGGAATTCCCGTTGCGACAGTGGCCATTGGTAATGCCGAAAATGCTGGTTTATTAGCCATCAGAATTTTAGCTAGTCAGCAACCAAAATTATTACTTCATGTTGAAATTTATAGTAAAAATCTCGAAAAGATGGTAATTGATAAACAATCAGAATTGGATAAGTTAGGTTATCAAGAATATTTAAAACAAAAACTATCTTTATAACAACTTAAGTGCATATATTAAAGATATTAACGTGGGATAAAGAATATAATGGTTTTATTCACTTTCGATTAACAAAAGTACCTTTTCTATTAAATATGATGTCTGTGGTTTTGAGTCTGATTTGCTTTAGTGAACAATAATAAAATTAGGTTATCATAGGGTTATTTTGATTTTCTGATATTTTCTTTATTTTCTTCAAAATTGAGGTGTTAAAATCGGATCAATACATTAGTTTAAATTATGTAAATCCTGCTAAATTTTATGTCAACTTCTACTATTCTCTCTACTATCGATGGTGTTAATTTACTCAAATCTACCTCAAATAACGATATATCATACTTAAGAACGGAAGCTGATCGCCTTCGGGAAGAACAAGTTGGAGAAACAGTGACTTATGTTATTAATAGAAATATAAATTTTACTAATATTTGTGAACAACATTGTAGCTTTTGTGCTTTTAGACGAGATGCAAATCAAAAAGGGGCATTTTGGCTTAATTTAGAGGATGTTTTGGCAAAATGTGTTTTAGCAGTGGAAAAAAAAGCAACGGAAATTTGTATGCAAGGGGGTTTAAATCCTCAAGCAAAAATAAACGGTAGTAGCCTTCAATATTATCTGCAATTGGTGAAGGGTATTAAAGATAATTTTCCACAATTACATTTACACGCTTTTTCTCCTCAAGAAGTGGAATTTATTGCTCGTCAAGATGGTTTAACCTATAGTGATGTTATTCTTGCTTTCAAAGATAATGGTGTAGGTTCGATGCCCGGTACTGCTGCTGAAATATTAGACGATACTGTGAGGCAAATTATCTGCCCTGAAAAACTTAATAGTGAAACATGGTTAGAAATTGTCTCTACTGCCCATCGTTTAGGGATGCCTACTACCAGTACCATGTTATGTGGACATATCGAAACTCATGAACAACAAATATTACATTTAAGTAAGCTGCGATCGCTACAAGAAACAGCCCTTGAAAAAAATTATCCTGCCAGAATAACTGAATTTATTTTACTGCCTTTTGTGGGAGAACAAGCTCCAAAACCCCTTAGAAATCGTGTGGGAAGAGATCAACCTGATTTACAATCTAGTTTAAAGTTAACTGCCGTTGCTCGTTTATTTTTGGGGGATATAATTCCTAACCATCAACCAAGTTGGGTTAAATTAGGGTTAGATGGTGCATTACAGGCTTTACAATGGGGATGTAATGATCTTGGTGGTACTCTCATGGAAGAACATATTACCACTATGGCAGGGGCAAAAGGAGGCACTTGTTTAGAGGAAGAAACCATCAAAAATGCGATCGCATCCATAAATCGCCCTTATCGTCAAAGAAATACTTTATATCACTGAAGAATTAATAATGTAAAGATTCATGTAACTGTTCTGAAACTCAAATCACATCCTTAATTTGAAAAGTAATTAAATCTTCTTTTGTCGGATTAGGTAGTGCTGCTAAACGGTTACATTGATTAGCAATACAACGATCAAAGATATTACGAACAAATCTACTATTTCCTAATTCTCCTATTTTAGATTGAAATTCTAATAATAAATTAAGTCCTTTTTCTATGACTTGATGATCAATTATATATCCATTATCTTGACACATTAACTCAAATATTTTTGTTAATTCTTTGGGGTTATAATCTACAAAATTTATAAAGTTATAATATTTAGAGTCGAAGTTATTGATAAAATTGAACTTCTGCAAAATAATTCGCAAGGAGATATTAAAAAATTAACTGATTTTACCTCCGAATATCGTTTAAGAGTTGGGGATTATAGAGTATTATTTGAGATAGAAAATCAAACAATAATAATTTACTGAATAAAACATAGAAGTAAGGCTTATTTTTTATAATGGAGTTGAGTAATGATTTAATTACATCATGAATTTATCACTAAATTAGGTGCGATGGTATCTTTTCCCTTTAGGAGATTTGATCAAGGAGTGTGTTTTTAACATCAATTTTGAACTATGATTAAAGAACGTAAAATATTTTTCAGTTTTAATTATGTCTTCATCGGGGGTTGTTTCTTTACAAAATCCAAAACCTTTTCTTAAATGGGTAGGGGGAAAAACCCAGTTAATTAGTGAAATTGATCAGTTAATTAATAAAATTATTGATGAAGAAAATTTTTGTTATATTGAACCATTTGTAGGGGGAGGAGCAGTATTATTTCATATTTTAAATCAATTTAATAATATCGAAAATATAGTTATTAATGATATTAATCATAATTTAGTTAATGCTTATCGAGAAATACAAAAAAATCCTTTAGAATTAATAGATTTATTATTAGATATAGAGACTAATTATTATACCTTAAAGAATAGGGAAGAAAAGGCAAATTTTTATTTAGCCAAGAGAGAAATTTTTAATAGATTTAATGATTATTCATTGGAAAAAATAGCTTTATTATTGTTTTTGAATAAAACCTGTTTTAATGGACTATATAGAGTTAATAAAAAAGGTAAATTTAATGTCCCTTTTGGACAATACAAAAAACCCAATATTTGTGATAAAAATAATTTAATCTCTGTTCATCATTATTTACAAAAAGTTAAAGTTTTACAAGGTGACTTTGAAGAAACTTTAAAATATGCCATAAAACCTAGTATATTTTATTTAGATCCACCCTATAAACCAATTAATTTAACATCTTCTTTTACATCATATTCTGAACAAATTTTTGATGATAATGAGCAAATAAGATTAAAAAAATTTTGTGATGAAATCCATAGACAAGGAAATTATTTTATTCTTAGTAATTCTGATGTGAAAAATTATGATCATTCCAATAACTTTTTTGATGAACTTTATAAGCAATATAATATAAAAAGAGTAAAAGTACGAAGAAATATTAATTCAAAAGGGAATAAAAGAGGCGAAATTTTTGAACTATTAATTACTAATTTTTAAGTTAATTTTTGCTATTAAAATATAATATTATGACTGAAAAAGACATTATATTTAAAATGTAAAGCCTGAGAAGCTATTTTTGATAATTCTTATATATATAATCATTTTTTTTTTCAAGAATTAATCTTATCTCAACTATGAATATTATCTATTCTCCTCTGTTTATAGCTTGAATTAAAACATCAAAAACTTGTAAAAATATATGCGTAATTGTTGGGTTGTACTTAGTTTAACCCAACCTACGGTAATATTATTTTCCTAATGTAATGATGAGAGTCCTTAAGGAGTTAACATAATTAGTTGTTTTTTTATGAGCGATCGCACTTGATCTAAGGTAAAATTAACTTGAGCAAGAATATCTCCCACCGTTAAACCTTGATTGGAGTTACAATATTGCATAAAAATAAACTCATCATCAGAGATAGTAATAGGTTGAAATTGATAGTTAAATAAACTTTTACTTTCCCAACCCAACATACAAGGATTTAATTCAGGATATGATTGTTTTAATAATTCATCATCCTGCCAATTTTGGCGAATAAACGGCGGTTTTGCCAAGAAAAATTCATAATGAGTGATAGGATCAGGATCAAGTAACTCGATTAAACGATAACGTTGTTGAGGAGTTAAATTTTTTGCTCGATTCATTAAATCATCATTTTTCCCCATTAGTCTTTCTAACTCCCAGGAATCAGGATTAGAAAAACCGATAAATTCTAAACCAGAGATAGCGATAAAGTCAAATAAAGTGTCTATATTATAGTCAACTTCTTGGGGATGTACATACATATCAGCAAAACATTCATCTCGTTGATTTTCCCATTGCCAACGCTGGTTTTCTTTAGTCACTAAACGATTATTTTCGGGTAAATTAGCGAATAATTGTCTTCCTACTTTTACCCCGTCAACATAATCTCCTTTTTTTTCGCCTTGTAATATGGCGATCGCCTTTTGCATTAATTGAATTTCCCATCTACCTAATTCCCCATAGACAAAAATGTGCATCAAACCACCCACTGCCAACTTTTGGGCTAAGGCTTTAATACCAATTTCTGGTTCGGGTAAATGATGTAATACACCGACACAATTAATAAAATCAAAATTTTCCTCTAAGGTATCAACGGTTTCAAGGGGAAGTTGTTTGAAAGTAATTGTACCGTGAAAATTAGCTAATACTCCTGATTTTTCGAGACGTTTTTTCGCTGTAGCTAAAGCATTTTCGCTTAAATCGATAGCGATAATATCCGCATAAGGATTATGTAACACGAGATATTCTGTACCAGAACCTGTACCACAACCAGCATCTAAAATGCGTATTTTTTCTTGTGAAGGTTTCATCCCAGCACAAAAATTATAAGCTGATTGATAATGCCAACGCCAATTATAACCAGGAGGTGGTTCGTCTAAAAGTGGATCTGGTGGAAAAGGATATGTGTTATAAAGTTTTTGAACAGCTTTTCTAACTTCTGACATTTTAATAGTTAAGGAAAGGTAATTTTATTTCTTTATTTATTATCCTTGATTAGGGAATAAAAATCAAAAATAAACTCATTAAGATCACAAAACTAAACTTAATCAAGTTGTTTAAAATCTAATTTTTTCTCCATTAAATACCTAATATCAAACATTAATAAAAATCATTTTTTATTCTATTACTTATTAAATAATAGCATTTCTTTCTAAGACTAATAAGTTTCGTAATTGATTAGTATCTAAATCTGTTAACCAATCTTCTCCTGTATTAATTGTTTGTTCTGCCAGTTGTTTTTTACTTTCTAAAATATCATTAATTTTTTCTTCTAATGTACCGCTAGAAATAAATTTATGCACTTGTACATTTTGTTTTTGTCCTATACGAAAAGCACGATCCGTAGCTTGATTTTCTACGGCTGGATTCCACCATCTATCATAATGAAAAACATGGTTTGCTTTTGTCAAATTTAATCCAGTTCCTCCCGCTTTTAATGATAAGATAAAAATAGGTGGCCCTTGAGGATCATTTTGAAAACGATCTACCATTTCTTGACGTTTTTCTCTTGTAGTACTTCCCGATAAAAATAATATTTCTACTCCCAATTTTTTCTTTAAATATGGATGTAATAATTTTCCCCATTCAGCAAATTGCGTAAAAATTAAACTGCGATCGCCTTCTGCCACAACTTCTTCTAACATTTCTTCTAACCTTAATAACTTACCAGATCGAGGAGAAAAATCGAGAGTTTCTTCCTTTAAATAATGGGCTGGATGATTACAAACTTGTTTTAATTTCATCAATAAAGTTAACAATAATCCATGACGTTGAATACCTTTACTTTCATTAATTTTTGTCAAAGATTCTTCTACCAAATTCTGATATAATTGAGCCTGTTCGGAAGACAAACCACAATAAACATTCATTTCCTGTTTTTCAGGTAAATCTTGAATAATATTCTTATCAGTTTTCAATCTTCTCAAAATAAAAGGTTGGACTAAAGATCTTAACATTTGCAAGGAATGTTGATCCCCATATTTCTCAATAGGAAGAGTAAAACGTCGTTGAAAAAATTGTTGTGTACCTAAATAACCTGGGTTTAAAAATTCTAAAATTGACCATAATTCTGACAAACGATTTTCGACAGGAGTACCCGTTAAAGCAATTCTAAATTCCGACTTTAACTCTTGTACAGCTTGAGTTTGTTTTGCTTGAGGATTTTTAATATTTTGAGCTTCATCAAGAATAATTCCTTGCCATTCTACCATATTAAAGGTATCTAAATCTCGATAAACTAAAGCATAACTGGTAATAATAATATCAATTTTTTTTGCTTGTTTTAAAAATACTTTTTCCTTAGTTCTTTGATCTCCATGATGTATAATAACTTTTAAAGATGGAGCAAATTTTTCAATTTCTCTTTCCCAGTTATTTAAAACTGAAGTTGGACAAACAATAAGACTTGGTTTTGTCAATAAATCTTCTTCTTTTAACCTGAGTAAAAAAGCAATTAATTGGACAGTTTTTCCTAATCCCATATCATCAGCTAAACAAGCACCTAAACTCCATTTTTCAAGGAAGTATAACCAACTAAAACCAGCTTCTTGATAAGGGCGTAAAGTGCCTTTAAATGCTTTAGGAGTAGCTAAAATTTTTATTTTCTGATTATCATTAATACTATTAATTAAATCCGATAAAGCCCCACTACTTTCAAAGGCAATTACAGGTAATTTAGCAATAGTTTCACCACTACCACTACTTAACCTTAAAGCATCTTCCACGGTTAAATTAATATTATTTTCTGCCTCATTTAAAATGTCTTCAGCAGCTTTAACATCAGCAGGTTGTAAAGCTAACCATTGTCCATTTATTTCTACTATAGGAGATTTTTGAGCTAATAAATTTTGAAATTCTTTTTTTGTTAAAGTTTGATCACCAACGGCAACTTTTAAATTATAATTTAACAAACTATTTAAGTTTAATCTTTCACCTTTTTTGAGGTTTACTTTTGCTTCAATTTTTACCCCTAAGCGTTTTTCATCAACGCCACTAGCCAAACCATTTGGTAAAATTATACCCAAACCATTGTCTTGTAACTGCCAAACTACACTACGAATAAATTGATAAACTTCAATGGCATTTAAAGTACAAAAATTAGGCATAGATTCCTGTAAACTTTGTGCAATTGGTGCATAAAATCGACTAGCTAATCCTAAACCTTTTAAAATAATTTCTTGAGGATTTTCAATGATACGATCTTCAATATTCAATTCACTGTAATAATTTTGCCAAATTTTTTCTGTAGGAATCAAAAAATCAGGATTATCTACTGCTTGTAAATAATAATTTATTTTCCAATTATCATAGTTATCTACTTGACTTTGTGATGCAGGAGGTTGTAATTTAAAACAAATACGATACTGTTTTTTAATCAGTTGATAATCCGCAGTAATTAAATTATCTTGAATAGATAATGTCCAACTATCAAAAGCCATTTTCAACCTTTTATTGTCTATAGAAGACAGATTAGAAATAGAATTTTTATTGCTATTTAAAGACTCTAACCAAGGTTGAACAATTAAATCATTATTAAGGATTAAACCATCGCCATTTAATAGTTTTCTGACTTGAGTATCTAAAATTGTTTTTAAAAAATCTAAGATTAATTCCTGTTGTTGAATAATAGGATCTTCTTCTGATTCTACATAGCAACGACAAAGAGAAGGCATTGATTGAATAAAATTTGCTAATCTATTTTGATCGATGTTACTATCTAGTAAAGGTTGCCAAAAACTGTTATTATTAGTATCTATACCGGGTAAAAATTTTTGCCGACAAATTAAGTCTAAACTCCAGCGATAAATATGACTCCAAAAACGAAGATCAGATCCGATATAATCAAGTTTACTTAATGGTAATTGTTGTAAAAAATCTAGTAATTGAGAAATAGTTAATTTAAAGCCTCCCACTTCCCAAGGATATAAAATCACTGAACTTAGTTTATTATTTATATTGACAAATTGCTCATATAATAAGGGAATAACTGTTTTTGATTTTGGTTTTTTTTGGGAAGGGAATAATACCATTTCCCATTGCCAAATTTGCTCTAAATTATCTTTATATTCTTGTAAATAATTATCATAACTGTGTTTTGTTAATAGAGAATATAAAAGACTTGGTTTATCAACTAAAAAAGGATATATATATAAATATTCCGCTTCTAAATCATATTTTTCTTTTTCTAATTGTTTCCATTCTTCACTCCAAATAAAAAAATATTTCTCTTCATTTTTTATTAAAAAGCTACCATGTAAAATTGACATATTGTATAAACTAAGATTAATGGCTAATAATTAGTATTTAAACAGTGAATATATAAATTAATTAAATAATTATTTATTTGAAATAGTTAGTTTTGTGATGAAAACATAGGACTATAAATTTATCATTATTTTAATATCAATGATTCAACTTTAAAAAATCTCTTATTAATTTAACTAAGGAGATTATTTATAATTCAATTTATGTTATTAAATAGTTTTATGACATCCAAATTAAAGATGAAATAATCTGTGCATCGTCAGATTTATGATAGAATCTAAGTTTACCATCTTTAGATCCTTTTCTTATTTATTTTCAAGATCTTATTTCTTTTTCTTTACTGGGTTTCACTATTCCCATGGATATTTATTCTTCAGAGAAAGTAAAAATAATTAGATAAAAGTAAAGAATAATAGAGTTGTAAAATAATAGACGCTAAGTCTAAAATGATTAAATTACTTAGCTTTTCCTTAAATTGTTGATGTTTTAAGGTGATTTAGGAATTGAAAAGAAAGGCTTGTTGTTGCATTTTTTTGAAAATATTTAAAAACCCATTAGCGCGAGAAGGAGTCAGACTAACTTGTAAACCTGTTTCTTCGATAAAATCAGGAGTCAAATTAATAATTTCTTGGGGAGTTAACCCGTTTAAACCTTCTATCAAAAAAGCCACTAACCCTTTTACCAACTGCGCATCAGAATCCCCTTGATAAAATAATTTTCCTTGTTCTAAATTAGAAGTAATATAAACTTGAGATACGCAACCTAAAACTTTATTCTCCTCAGTTTTGGCTACTGGTGTCATGGGAGTTAATTTTTTAGCATACCAGAGTAACTGTTCATATTTTTGTTTCGGATTATCGTGGCGCTTGAATTTTTCAACGATTTTGTTTAAATTTTCAGGTCGAGTAGCAGAATTAGATAACATAAAATTAATAATAATTGTGCGAACATTTTATGACGATTTCTAGTCTATGGTAACAATAACTAGATACCAAAAATTTATTTTCTATGATTTTTAAATTAATTACCCCATTAAAACATATTTGTTTTTTTTCCACAATTGTGATAACTTTCTTTATTAGTCAAATTTCTCTTAATTCCTTTGCTCAAACATCTTCTAATCAAGAAATAAAAGGGGTAACAGGAGGAAGTAAAAATAGTGGGGATTGCGGTTATATTGCTTCTCAACCAAATTATGTTATTAATTTATCACAACAAAATTACTCAATGAGTGTTACCGTTGAAACAACTCAAGGAAAACCAACTCTTTTAGTTTTAGGGCCAGGGGAAGGAGATCGCTATTGTATTCTAGGAGAATCCATAAAAGGAAAATACCCGCAAATGGGAGGAGTTTGGGCGCCAGGAAAATATTTAATCTATGTAGGAGATAGCCAAGGAAATCAAAACCCTTTTACTCTGAAAATTAGCAGTAAAAAATAATATACTTTTAAAAATAAGAAGTAAAATCTATTTTAGGATGGAAAACGTTAATTTCTTAACTCATTAGTCATTAGTCATTACTCCACTTCTGCAAGAAGTCTAATGCTTGGGGGGTATAAATAACTAAATTTCGTCCATATTTATCTTTATATTTAAGTAATGTCAAAGTCAGGTCATAATCAAATCTGATGGTTTTAGGTTACGCCCAATTATAACTAATTTCGTTGATCTTTTTTCTTCTGGTTGCCATAATCGATCATAAAATGTTTCAAAGTGATTTCCTACTCCTTGTAATACCATGCGCATAGGTTTATTAGTGACATTAACAAAACCTTTAATACGATAAATTTCTAAATTTTTAACCAGATTTTCTAAACGGGAAATTAAAACTTGAGGGTTAATAGTTTCTTCCATAGATAATTCTAAACAATTAATATCATCGTCATGATCGTGTTCTTCTTCGGTATCATGATGGGAAGGACGATTAATAATATCATCTTCTACGGCGGCATTAAAACCTAATAAAATCTCTGAATTAATTTCTCCTTGATGACAGGGTATAACTTTAATTCCTGTGTGCAATTCTTTTTCTAACCAGTTTTTAACTTGAGTTAACTCATCATCTTTGAGTAAGTCAGTTTTAGTTAATAATACTAAGTCAGCACAAGCGAGTTGGTCTTCAAATAATTCCTCAATGGGGGTTTCATGATCTAAACTAGGATCATTTAATCTTTGTTGGTTAATAGCTTCTAAATCACCGACTAAATTACCCTTAGCTAAACCATAGGCATCGACAACGGTAATAACTCCATCTACAGTGGCATGATTACGGATTTCTTGCCATTTAAAGGCTTGTATTAAAGGTTTTGGTAAAGCTAACCCAGAAGTTTCGATGACAATAGCATCAATTTGATCTTTTCTGGTTAACAATTTTTGCATAGTGGGATAAAATTCTTCTTGAACAGTGCAACAAAGACAACCGTTAGTTAATTCGATAATATTGCTATTCATTTCCCCATCATCATCACAAACTTGACAACTACGCAATAATTCCCCATCAATGCCAATTTCGCCAAATTCATTGACAATCACCGCAATTTTTCTACCTTGATTATTTTGTAAAAGATTGCGTAATAAAGTTGTTTTTCCTGCGCCAAGAAAGCCTGTAATGACTGTAACTGGTATTTTGTGCATAATATAAGATATTTATTGTTGTTTAAATTAATTCATTTTGAATTGCCCAGCGAGATAATTCTGTACGATTATGTAATCCTGTTTTATTTAACATATTAGATACATGACTTTCAATGGTGCGTTGACTTACTCCTAATTCTTGGCAAATTTCTTTATTCGACATTCCTTGAGCGACTAAATTAACGACTCTTTTTTCTGTGCTAGTTAATAATACGCTTTTTGGTACATGAATGCGAGAATAATTTTCTACTTTTTTGAGGCTACTAGAGATTAAACGCATACTTTGATTGAGAGTAGATTTTACTTGTGCTACTAACTCATCAGGTTCAAAAGGTTTTACCATATAAACATCAGCACCTTGACTTAAACCTTTAATACGATCTTTACTTTGCCCTTTTGCTGATAAAAATATAATAGGAAGCCACTCTAAATGAGGATTTTTTCTAATTTCTTGAACAAAAGCATAACCATCCATTTCTGGCATCATTACATCACAAATGATTAAATCTGGTGTTTGCCCTTCAAGAATTTTGATAGCTTCTCTACCCTGATTCGCCGTTAATACTTCATAACCATTAAATTCTAAATAATCTTTTACTAATAATATTAGATTGGGGTCATCGTCAATCAGTAATAATGTTTGTTTGGAATTGTCTTTCATGATGTTTAGCCAAGAATCAAAAAACGGTTAATCTTCATTCTATATGCTAATCCTTTTCGGAATTTTGCAAAAAATAAATATAACTCTGTTACTTCTGTTGGTGATAAATTAAATTATTCCTTGAACAATTAGAAATTAGAAATTAATTACTCCTATTTCCTATCTTCTAACTTAAGGGATGTTGATGAAATAAATATTCTTCGACAACGTGATTATTAATTATATGCTCTTGAATAATTTTTTCGATTACTTCTGGTGTAGCGTGACGATACCAAGTACCATCAGGATAAATTAACAAAATTGGCCCATCAATACAAACCCTTAAACAATCAGCTTTGGTGCGGAATACACAATGAGAATTTTCTGAAGTTGGTTTATCTAAGTTTAACTCTTTGAGTCTATTTTTAAGATATTCCCAAGACTCTAAACTATCTTTTTTAGAACAACATTTTGGTTTATTTTGATCACAACATAAAAAAATATGACGCTCAATACTAGATAATCCTAGTTGTTTTACTGATTCAGCTAAAGGGTTATTTTTACTCATAAATAATAGGTGGCTATAATATCATCAGGAAATTAAAATACGATTATCATACTAATATTTTGTACTTCATTTCTTTTATTTCCTACACTTTTACCTTTCATTGTTAACTATTCGTTGTCATGTTAAGATATGCTAAGTCAAATTTAATCTTGAAATATACTTAACTATTTATCATCAATAATATCATTTTTTAATTCTTAATTTTTAATTCTCTATTCTTTACTTATTGAATATATGACCACAAAAATCGAAAACAATAATCTTAAAATCTCATGGCAATTATTAAGTCTAATTTTAGCTCTTTCTTTTGGTGGAGTTGGATTTTTAGCCACTACGGTTTTATTACGTTTACCTAGTAATCCTAGTTGTAACCGAGTATCTTTGTTTTTTAGTTCTGCGACTAATCGTATTTATTGCGCACAATTACAAGCTCAAACTAATACCGTTGATGGTTTATTAAAAGCTATTGCTTTATTACAAGTATTATCTCCTACTCATCCTCTACGCAATGAAATTAATCGTCATGTAACTGAATGGTCTAATGATATTATTTTATTGGCAGATAAAGAATTTAATAAAGGAAAATTAGATGAAGCCATCGCCATCCTCAGAAAAATTCCTGAAGAAATAGAAAATTATAATATTATTGAAGCAAAAATCAAGACATGGAGAGAAATATGGGAAGAAGCTAAAGGTATTCAAGAAGAAGTGGAATCAGAATTAAAAAATTCTCAGTGGAATAAGGCTTTTTTAGTGGCGGTAAATTTATTAAATGTTAGTAATGAATATTGGCAAACTACAAAATATCAAGAAACCGTTAAAACCATTAATTTAGCCAGAGAAGAAAGTAAAAAACTCGATG
>Ga0210039_1001877_pt1 | contig 18473 bp, 16 predicted proteins | sample CryGeyCG2114_250_3_FD_185460 | JGI IMG/M metagenome (GOLD analysis project Ga0210039, IMG submission 185460) | Groundwater microbial communities from aquifer - Crystal Geyser CG17_big_fil_post_rev_8/21/14_2.50 (SPAdes) (version 2) | ecosystem: Environmental > Aquatic > Deep subsurface >...
ATTTGCACCACTTTATTCAACTTTTGGTCGACCATCAAAACCAGTAAGATTGATGGTTTCATTATTACTATTAAAACAGCTTTTTAATCTTGGAGATGAAACAGTAGTTTCGGCTTGGGTTCATAATCCGTATTGGCAGTATTTTTCTGGTTTTAATACTTTTCAGTGGAAGTTTCCCATCAAACCCACAGATTTAGTCCATTTTAGAAAGCGGATAGGAAAAGATGGATTAGAGAAAATATTTAAGATGAGTATAGACTTGCATGGAAAGAACTCACTTGAAAAAGAAGTAGTTATAGATACAACGGCTCAAGAAAAGAATATTACATATCCCACAAATATTAAGCTACACAAAAAGATAATTGATAAATGTGTAAAAATAGCAATTTCTGAGGATATTGCTCCTGTTTTCGACACTGGGACACCCTGAGTGGCTATAGTAATGCTGTCAACTTAAGAAAAAAGAGAAAAATGGAACTTAATTAAGTTTGAGTTTTTAAAGAGAGAAAACTCTGGAGAGACAATGAAAAAAGCGAAAAAATATTAAGACAAATACGAGAAAAGATATTTAGTACAACCTTCAAGACCATGCACAAAACATCAGAGAAAGCCTTCACTCGCAATCGAAAAATGGGATTTGTAGATATTATCTTATTTCAGATAAGTAACGCCAGCAAAAGCTTTGGTGTGGAACTTCATAAATATCTACGTTCATCAAAGATAAGAGCAACAGCGTATAGTAAACAAGCCTATTCCAAAGCAAGGATGAAAATTAAACCCCAAATATGCATTAGAAAAGCATTAATGCATATTCGACTAACTCGCTCTAAGCGTTTGTACTATTGTTCACTTAACCTTTTGGGTACAAACGCTAAGACCGAGTAAGTCGGGGCAAGTTCGCTTCTATATTGATTGTTCTTTTTCTAAAATTGTTTATTTTAATCCTATTGCATTATCCAGGTTAAACATAGCGGTTATATTGAATTAAACAACTCACTATTGGAAGAATATTACAATAGTGAAGATTACAAAACCTACAAAGGATATCGATTATTGGGCATAGATGGCTCAGAAATAGAGTTGCAACATGGAACAGAAATCCAAAATAAATTTGGCAGAATATTTACAAACAAAGAAAGTATCAATGCCTCCAAATCTATTGTTGTTTATGATTTACTTAATGAATTAGTAATAGATGCTGAAATGAATATATATAACTCTTCAGAACGCACAAGTGCAATAAAGCAATTAAAGCGTATGAAGGAAGAAGGAAAATCAAGAAAAGATATAATAGTAGCAGACCGAGGCTTTCCTTCACTAGAAGTATTTTCTGAACTTCTATCAATGGACTATGATTTTGTACTACGATATAACGGAAATAACTTTTTAAGAGAGAGACATGTTTTAACAGAAAGCAAAGAAAATGATTTAGAAATAGAGATATCGTTAAAAGAAGTTTATAAAAAAAAAATAAGCATATAAAAAAATTGATAGACAATGGCTATCAAGATAAAATTAGACTAAGAATTATCGAATTGACCTTGTCAAATGGATTTAGGGAGTATTTAATAACATCAATTTTAGATAAAGAAAACTTTGGAATTGAAGATTTTAATGATATATATAATTTGCGATGGAATGAAGAAATCTATTTTGACTTTCAAAAAAACATTATGGAAATCGAAAACTTTACTGGAAAAAGTCTTGAAACAATAAAGCAAGATTACTACAGCATGGTTCTTGTTGGGAATCTTCATTCACTAATTATTGCAGATGCTCAAGAAGAAGTAGATAAGGAAACGCGAAATAATGGAAAGTTGAAATATGAACAGTACAAAATCAACAAGAGTGTAACATTTGGAATAATGAAAGAACAGATTTACGATTTATTAACCGCAAGGAACTGGAAAAAACAATATAAGTTGTTAGTCAGAGAGTCTAAGAAATATAAAATCCCAGTTATTAAGTTTCCCAAGAACAAAAAAGGGAAATCTAAAATATCCAATTACTCGGAAAAGCGTGATTTAAGCCTTAAGTTGACAGCATTGCCTCCGGCAGAACCCATCCCCTTTTTTCAATAATAGATTTGGTAAAAATTCTTAACGTCTGAAGCTTTGGATTCTCATAAGATTTATCTTGTAGAAGTGCCGTTAATATTTCCTGCGGGAAATTTGATAATCTGTCAAAGTAGCTGTGAGCTTCGATGCAATAGGCGCAACCATTTGCTCGATTAATTGTCATCTGAATTACTTCCCGTTCAATTGGAGAGAAAGAGGTTTCGTTGAACAGTTTCCCAATTTCTTTATAGGCTTTTAATAACACCGGAGAATCAGCCATTACAGCATGCATATTTGGAATAAACCCAATTGATTTTTGTGTGGTTTTCAAAATGTTTTTCACAGCATTTGGCACTGATTCTACAGTATGTATTTTAAATATGCTCATATAATTTTATTCAACTCCATATATTTCAGTTTCGGGATGAAACGCTAACCATGCAAATGCAAAATGAATGCCGTTTGGTTCAATTAATAATTGTTTGTCTTTGAGCTTTCCGCTGATACATTTGCCGGTTATATCCCATACTGAATGGGAATTAATATCGACATAATTATCATTTTCCATACTGAAAATAAGTTTCTCACCTTCTATCACAGAGTTGAAAACAGTAACGGTACCAAGGTCTTTTGATTGTGTAATATCTTTCTCATCCAAGACAGAAACCAAACCAGGTTTATAAAATAAGACTATATTTTTCGAATTAAACTCGTCGTTAATAACTCCCTTTTTTGCAATAAGAGAAAAAGGATAAATTTTAAACTCACCAAAACTTCTAACATCAACAACTCTCTCCATTGCAGGAAGTCGTTTGTCTATTTGATTTGGATCAAAAAATCTTTCATACGGTTTTCCATTGCTTCTGTCATAATTTTTATAATAGTTAATTCCGTAACTTTCTTCAGCATCTTTGATGCCTATACTCTTTGAAAGTATTTTTCCATTCGGGTATCTATCAAAAAAATCTTTTACAGAAAGTATTAAAGATGGAACAACTTTCAATTCCGCACCAGCAAGCTCACCAACAATGGCTTTACCCTCTAATTGCTGCCACCAGGTTTCTGTTTGTTTATCCGCCATAACCATATCACTCTTACGAAGCATTCCGGAAACTTCAAAATCTAAAAGATGATTCTCGCCTTTGTGAGTAAGTCTTCTATCATACACAATTCCGGAATTACAGAGAGGGCAAAAAGTTGCAAGTATTGGAATGGTGCCCAAAGTGTCATTTGCTATTTCGTGTATTGAAAGCATATTTAGCGGATAAGCTTTTGCTTTGCCGTCAATCTGCACAGCAATAACCGGTTCAAGGGGGAAAAAACTTTTCAATCCTTCTTCTTTATACGCAAACTTCGGATAGTTCAACACTTGAAAACTTCTGCGTGGCAATACAATTGATAATTCCGAAAGATTAATTTCTGTTTTGGTTGTATCAGTCTTCCATCCAAAAGGAATTTGTTTTGGGTTTTTCATCTGCGCAATTATAAGCGAAGACAAAAAAATAAAGAAGATTAAGGATTTGAATAAGTACATTTTAGTTTCACTCCGTTTATGTAAAAAGAACATTCAATGGTTTTTTTTAATTTATATTTTAATTATCAATTTCCCATAATAAGTAATTTGTGTCCGTCGGGGTCTTGAGTTAAAAAACCAGAGCCAAAACCAAAAGATTTATTATCAATTCTTGAAATGATCTTTGAATAAGTTTTGAAGCCCGCATTTATAAGTTTGCTATAGAGTGAATGAATATCCTTTGTAAAAAGTTTTGTCTGCCAATGAACCAAATCATTTGCTTTAACCTCTTCGGTATATACTCTTCCTCCTTTGGGTTGAATATAATTTAAGAACTCAATGCCGGGACCAAAATCAGGATGAAGTCCGGTAATTCTTAAATGTGCGCCTTCAACATTATTTAATCGCTCTTGTTCAATTCCATAATTCTCACTCTCGCCGCCGACTTCCATTCCCAAAATATCGCGATAATATTTTAAACTTTCAACAGTGTTAGAAACAGCTATTGCTGTGTGATCAATCCCAAGAAATAGTTTGTTTGATTTCTTATGCCACTTTGGATTACCCTTATCCGACGGGAATTCAAGAATCTCAAGAGGATGCCCATCCGGGTCTTTAAAATAAAATGCTTTAATTCCACCGGCATTTTTATTCCAATCTGGTAAACGCTGCGGTTCAACAGAAATATTATTTACATCATTTATTTTCAACCATGCATAAGCACTATCCATATTGTTTGTGATTATTGCAATATGCTGAAACCAAAGATCGTTGCTTTTTGAATCTTCCGGGTAAGCTTTCCCTTCAGGAGAAATAAAATCAATTAGTTCAATCTGTTCTTCGCCTAATTTTAGTTTTGCTATTTGAATGGCTGCATCATTAATATTTACAAGCGCAGAATATTCCCCGCTCTGAATTGTATCATTCGAAACTAATTGGAAGTTAAGAACATTTGTGTAAAATGGTAGTGCCACACTCATTTCGTGAACCGTTATTCCTACAGATTCAACCGCAGTTACTTTGGACTGTGAGTTTATTGTCAGATTAAATACAAAAAGAAGAAATATAATTTTCACAAAAGATATTTTCATTTTTAAATATTCCCTATTTTTCATTTCGTTATCAACTCAATTAGGTGTTCGCCAACTCTTAAAGCATTTGCTATAATTGTAAGTGACGGATTAACCGCCGCACTCGATGGGAAGAAACTGCCGTCAACTATGTACAAATTATCTAAATCGTGAGTTTTGCAATTTAAATCCAATACATTCGTTTTGGGATCGCTTCCAAATCTGCAAGTACCAACTTGATGAGCAACACCTTCCAAGGGAATTTTCTTTTTAAGATAGATTGAACAAGGAATAATTTTGTCTCCGCAATCAATTGATTTTAAAACTTCTGTCCATCTTTTAAGCAATCGCTCATAAGCTTCTGTGTTATTGTCGGTATAGCTTAATTGAATGTTTCCGTTTTTTAATGTAACACGATTATTTGGATCGGGCAAATCCTCCGACGTAATCCACCAATCAATTGAGTGTTTTGCCATTTGATCCAAAGCGATATTAGGAGTCATCGGAGGCGCATCGCCTTCAAGCATTTCTTTGTTTGCTTTACCAAGTAACTGCACGTGCCCCATTGGAAAATCAAAATCCTTTTCGCCCCAATAAAAATCATTTATCGCAAGCGTTTTCTGGAATATAGTTGGATTAAGTTTTTTAGTTAAACCAAGTATCGCCCCGTTCTGATGTTTCATAAAATTTCTACCAACCTGACCAGAACTATTTGCAAGTCCGTTTGGATGTTTATCATTTGCAGATTTTAACAGAAGAGCAGCCGAGTTTATTGCCCCGGCACATAACGCAAAAATATCAGCAGAAAAGTTTTTAATCTTTCCATCAATTTGTGTTTCAACATATTTAACATTCTTTCCCGACTCATCGGTAACAACACGAGTAACTTTTGCGTTTGTAATTAAAGTAACATTTGGATATTTGATAGCATGTCGAACACCAACAAGATCGGCGTCAGCTTTTGCATCAACAAGACAAGGAAAGCCATCGCAAGTATCACAGCGTATACAATCGCTCAACACATGGTTTGCCTCGTTAAGTTTTACGCCAAGTGGAATGTAAAATGGATTGAATCCTTTATTTGATAAGGCATCGTGAATCTCTTGGATTCTTGGTTCGTGCGTAATATGTGAAAATGGATATTCACTTTTTCTTTTGGGTTCGGTTGAATCTAATCCTTGTTTTCCGTGAACGTGATATAATTTTTCTGCCTCGGTATAATAAGGTTCATAGTCGTCATACTTTAATTCCCATTCCGGAGATACGCCGCCTTTGTGAATTACTTTTTCAAAATCTTTTTCGCGTAATCTAAAAAGTGCAGCACCGTAAACCTTTGTGTTGCCTCCAACCCAGTAGCCTGTCCCAGGATGAAGTTCTTTTTCGTTTTTATCATACCAAACTTCTTTTGTATGATAACGGTCATGTTGAAATACTTCTTTAGTGTTCCAGTTTTCTTTTTCTCTTGGAAGAAAAGATCCGCGTTCAATTATCATAATCTTTTTCCCGCTTGGTGCAAGTTTGTATGCTAATGTTCCGCCGCCAGCTCCAGTTCCGATAATTATTATGTCATAATGGTTTTCCATTGTATCTCCTGATTAAGCTTTTATTGAATTTATATATCCACAATTAAAAATACAACGTACTTTATTATCATGGTTTAACTTTGCACATATAACTTGTTTTTTCCCTTTGATAGAAATAAATATTTGAGCAGCAATTAGCATTCCTATAGTAGGGGCGGTTAAATATATCCAAAATGAAGTCCAAATATTCGCAGGGAAAGCCGATGCAAATGAACGGGCTGGGTTAATACTCATCCCCGAAATAGGTGCTTCCACCGAAATAAATATTGCAAGCATAATTCCGGCAATTATGCCTGTATATTTAGCATATTTATCTTTGTTAGTTGTAAACAATACCATTCCCATTAATAGAAAAGACATTAAAGCTTCGGAAATAAAGGGGATAATTATTGAGCCACTATTTGGGACTGTTATAACATAATTTACCGGAGGATTTGTAAATGATTTACCAAGAATTATAGTAACCAAATAAACTCCAACAGTACCGCCAATTAATTGAAATATTATATAAAACAAAGCATCCCACTTTTTAATTTTTCCAAGCCTAAAAAAAGTTATTGTTAAAGCAGGATTCATGTGTGCGCCGGAACGTTTACCAATTTTGGAATTAATAAGTAAAATTGCAGTAACGCCCATAGCTATTCCAACTATCGATAAACGAACTTGATTAAAGGGAATTAATTTTTTGATAAAAAAATCATCATATTCAAAGAGCGAAACAAATACACCGGCAGAAATCATAAACAAACCTAGTTCAATTGCTTCCATTAAATATTCGGGATAATGCTTTTTGAATGAATTTATCATTTAGCACTACCATATTTTTGATAAATTCTTAAAAATTCTGCAACACCCCATGCTTGAGCAATGCAACCTTTAGAGTTGTGTGGAAAGTTACCATCAAATATTTCGGAAACTGTTCCTAATCCAGCATTAGAAATATGCAGTATAAAATTTTCAATTATTTTTTTAATTCTAACTTCGTTTTCTTTGGGATAGGCAAACTCAATTGCATCTGCAAAAGCACCAAGTAGAAAGCTCCAAACAGTACCTTGATGATAAGCTGAATCACGTAAATATTGGTCACCGGTATAAATGGGTTTATAATTTTCATTATTAGGTGAAAGACTTCGTAATCCAAAAGGGGTATAAAGATTTTCATACACTTTATCAACAATTAATTTGGCTTTTTCGGAACCTAATAATTTATATGGAAGGCTAATTGCATAAATTTGATTTGGACGAAAAGATGAATCTTTATAATCATCATCAACGTAATCAAACAAATACCCACCTTCTTCATTCCAAAAAGTTTCATTAAAATTTTTAAATACTTTATTTGCTTTTTTTTTGTAATACGCTTCACAAGTTTTTTTATTAAAAACATTAGATAAATAAGCTGCAATATGCAAAACATTATACCAAAGGGCGTTTATTTCAACAGCTTTCCCTTGACGTGGGGTAACAACCCAATCTCCAATTTTTGCATCCATCCAAGTTAATTGCACGCCGGGTTCACCAGAATAAAGTAATCCATCATAATCTTCATAAATATTATGACGTGTGCCTTTTTCATGCCAACTAATTATATTTTTTACAATCGGATAAAGGGTTTCGCGAACAAAATAAAAATCATTAGAAGCATCAAGATATTTTTTTATAGCAATAATAAACCAAAGTGAAGCATCTACGGTATTATATTCTGGTGATTCACCATAATCCGGAAATCTATTTGGAATCATACCTTTATCAACAGCCGCTGCAAAAGTTTCAAGGATGCTTTGTGCATCATTAAAACGCTTTGTACTCAATGTTAACCCAGGAAGCGAAATCATGGTATCACGTCCCCAATCAGAAAACCAATGATACCCTGCAATTATAGTTTTTCCACTTTCTTTTCGTTTTACAATAAATTGGTCAGCAGCAAGCAGTAGTTGTTTTAATATGGTGTTGTTTTTTGAATCAGCAACTATTTTTTCTCGTCTATATTTTTCCTTTTCAAATAAATATAGGCCATCACGCAGTATTGGAATGGATGAAAGAGTAACAATTATTTTATCCCCTTTATTTACAGAAGTTTTAAAAAAGCCAGGTTTAAATAAATCTTCTCTATAATCTAATCCTCTGTTTAATTCTTCGAGATATTCAAAATTGTAATACCAGTCTGGACAAGAAGTAAATTCGCCTTTATTTATTGAAGCAAAAAGAGTTGTTGGACGATTTTGTAAATTAAATTTTAATAAATTGTTTTTGAATGAATATTCGGCTTGTAAATTAACATCAGCCTTTCTTAATGAATGAAAATCGCGCATTGCAATAAATGGAGTGAGTTGAATCTCAAATTCTTCAATAGCCTCAAGTACTTCATAAATAATTACAGTAGTATTTCTTTCACTAATAGCTGCAATTGTTTTTTTGATTTTAACTGAATCAACTTTGTAAATAAATTCCGGGAATAAATCTTTTTTGAATTCTACCAAGTATTGATAGCCTTTTGGACTCACATTTCCAGGGAATTGGTTTACTGATAATTCGTAAAATTTATTTTTTAATACAATTGCTTCATCCAGTTTGGATACAATTACTTCCCTTTCAACAGGTGGATTATTAGCGGAAACTAAAAGCCCATGATATCTTCTTGAATTCAAGCCAATTATAGTTGAGCTGGCATATCCTCCAACACCGTTTGTTTCAATCCACTCTAATTTGGATGATTTTGAAAAATCGCTTATTTCTTTCTGATTTATGGTAATCATAAATTTATTCCTCAGTTTAAAAGTCCAAACAAATAATATTTTTAATCAACCATCTATTATCCAATTTGACTATATGTAATTATTCATAGTGGAGAATTAAATAATTATCCTCCCGTTGCAAAACCAGGGTAAAGTGTCATTCCGCCATCTATGTAGATACTTGTACCATTAATGTAGTCAGCATAATCTGAAGCAAGCCAAGCAGCAGCTCTACCAATATCATCAACTTCCCCAATTCTTTTGTAAGGGATTAGTTTCATCAAATCATCATAAGCTTCTTTAGTTTCCCAAGCAGAAGTGTTAATTGGAGTTCTGATAGCTCCAGGGGAAATACTGTTTACACGAATTCTAAATGGAGCAACTTCTTGAGCAATACTTTTCATCATCAACATAACACCCCCTTTTGAAGCTGCATAATTTACATGACCCGCCCAGGGTATAACCTCATGAACAGAACTAATATGAATTATTTTCCCTGCCGAACAAGATATATCTGCAATCACACCTCTTCTTTTAAATTCTTTCACTGCCTCTCTCGCACAAAGAAATTGCCCAGTAAGATTTACATTAATCACTGTATTCCATTGTTCTAAAGTCATTTCATCAATCGGTGCATCTTTTTGCAGCCCTGCATTATTTACCAAAATATCAATTGTTCCAAATTCCTTAAACGTTTTTTCAAACATAGCTTTAACTTCATTTTCATTTGAAACATCTGCTTGAAATGCAAACACATTAACACCACATTTTTTTACTTGCTCAACTAACTCTAAAGCAGCTTGTTCGCCGCCACGATAATTGATGACAACATCAGCCCCGGCTTTAGCAAGCTCTAATACAACACCTTTTCCAATACCTGAATTTGCACCTGTCACTAAAGCCTTTTGTCCTTTTAGCATTTTAACTTCGGAACATATTGGCATTACAACATTTGGTAGATTAATAGTTATTTCATTCATTTCATTTCCTTTTTTATTTCTTTGGTTGAAGAATTTTTGCAATTAAACCAGTCCACCCTGTTTGATGTGAAGCACCAACCCCACGACCATTATCGCCATTAAAATATTCGTGGAACAAAATGTACTTATTAAAATATGGGTCTTTTTGAATTTTATTATTGTAATTATATACTGGGCGCAAACCGTTTTTGTCTTTTAAAAATATTTTCGAAAGTCTATTTGCAATTTCATCTGCAGCTTCCTTAATTGTTACAAAATTACCAGAGTTTACAGGACATTCAACTTTAAATTCATCACCATAATAATGATGAAATCTATAGAGGGATTCAAGAATTAGAAAATTTACCGGGAACCAAATTGGACCCCGCCAATTGGAATTACCACCAAATAGACCACTATCAGATTCTGCGGGGGTATATTTTACTTCAAGTTTGTTTCCGTCAACATAAAATTTATACGGATTTTCTTTGTGATATTTAGAAAGTGCACGAATTCCATAATCGGAAAGGAATTCTGTTTCATCTAACATACGTTTCAATAATTTTTTCATTCTATGACCACGAAGCAAAGAAAGAAGATTTCTATTTCCAATTCCAGGCTCATTCCATCGCGAAACAAGATTGCACATCTCTGGTTTGTTTTTAAATAACCAATTAAGCCGTGCTTCAAATTCCGGCACTTGTTTCAATAAATCTGGATCTAAAACTTCAACTGCAAATAATGGAATTAATCCAACCATTGAGCGAATTTTTAAGTGCGAAATTTTTTCATCCATGTGAAGAGCATCATAATAAAATCCATCTTCTTCATCCCAAAGCCCAACACCTTGGCAACCCATATTTGTCATAGATTGGGCAATATATAAAAAGTGCTCAAAAAATTTTGTTGCTAAATCCTGATAAATTGGTTTGGTTTTAGCGAGCTCGAGAGAAATACGAAGCATATTAAGCGAAAACATAGCCATCCAGCTAGTTCCATCGGACTGATCTAAATGCCCGCCAGTTGGCAGGGTGGAACTTCTATCAAATATTCCAATATTATCTAAGCCTAAAAATCCACCTTGAAAAATATTATGTCCATCATGATCTTTTTTATTAACCCACCAAGTAAAGTTTAAAAGAAGCTTATGAAAAACTCTTTCAAGGAAATCAAGATCAGCTTTTCCTTTAATTTTTTTGTCAATTTTAAAAACCCGCCAAGTAGCCCAAGCATGAACTGGAGGATTAACATCTGAAAAATTCCATTCATAAGCTGGTAGTTGTCCGTTTGGATGCATAAACCATTCGCGCGTAAAAAGAAGAAGTTGTTCTTTTGCGAATTCGGGATCAATCATAGCAAATGGAATACAGTGAAAAGCTAAATCCCAAGTTGCATACCAAGGATACTCCCATTTATCAGGCATTGAAATAATATCCGCATTATTAAGGTGATGCCATTCTTTATTTCTACCATCTTTACGTTGTTTAGGAGGTTTAGGATGTCCTTTATCTCCTTCAATCCATTCTTCTATATCAAAATAATAAAATTGTTTGCTCCATAACATTCCCGCAAAAGCTTGTCTTTGAATATCTTTAGCGTCCTGAGTTACTAAATCTTTTTGAATTTCATCATAAAAACAATCAGCTTCTTTAATTTGGTTTTCAAATATCTTGTCAAAGTTCTTAAACGGATTAACTATTGAATTTTTTACAAGTCTTAATTTTATTGATTGAGAAGCACCTCCTTCAATTTCAAGATTATAATCGCATGCAGCTTTAGTGCCTATTTTGGAATGGTTAATAGCATTATTAATGTTTTGAGTTATAAAATCATTAATGCCATCTTTTACAAATTCAGTAGAATTATCAACATTATATAAGTGCTTATAGTTTGTTTCATTCTCGCAAAATAATATTTCGGGATTTCCATCAAAATATAAATTGTATTTTCCTAATGAGTTATGAATTAATTGAATAGAGTTACTTTCTGTAAGAAATAATTGCGGTTTATTTTTATCCTTTCCTAAACTCCATGTATTTCGGAACCATACTTGTGGTAAAAGTTTTAGCAAAGCTTTTTCCTTACCACGATTATAAGCTGTAATTTTAATAAGAATATCCTCTTCAGAATTTTTTGCGTACTCAACAAATACATCAAAGTATTTATCCTCATCGAAAATTCCTGTATCAACAAGTTCATATTCCAAGTCAGCCTTTGTTCTTCTATTATTTTCTTCAACTAACTGAGTATATGGAAACGCACTTTGTGGGTACTTATAAAGCATCTTCATATAAGAATGTGTTGGAGTGTTGTCAAGATAATAATAATGTTCTTTAACATCCTCGCCATGATTACCCTGATTTCCAGTTAATCCAAAATATCTCTCTTTAATAATTGCATCTTTTTTGTTCCAAAGAGCAACCGAAAAACAAATAAGTTGGCGATCATCACTAATTCCGGCAATTCCTTCCTCACCCCAACGATAAGCTTTGCTACGAGCATTATCGTGTGATACATACTCCCAAGCGGTCCCATCCGGACTATAATCTTCTCTAACAGTTCCCCATTGTCTGTCTGTTAAATAAGGTCCCCATTTACGCCAATTTTTATTTTCGGCTTTAATTGATTGCAATTTTTTAATTTCTTTTTTCATAATTTTTTATTTCCAAAATAATAATTCACTTATAGATTATTTGTCTTCTTTTAGACAGTTTATCAAATAAACATTTCATTTATAAAAACTGAGTTATTTTTTTAGCAACAACCACCTCCATCATAAAAGAATGTTGACCCCGAAATAAAAACATCATTACGATTAAGACTTTCGAGAGCTTTGGCAGTTTTATCGCAAACAGCAAGTGGTTGGTTGTTTAATAACATATGTCCATTATTATCATCAAATAATTCCTCTGAACCATAATATATGGCTGTTTTACCAGTAAAAACACAAGCACCATCAGTTGGAATTTGATCTTTTATGGCACAAATTTCAATACTTTCAATAAATATATTTTCATCTATATCATAATGCAAATTGTCAAGAATTCTGTATGGTCTTTTTGCCCTTATTTCAATAGTTCCAAATCCAATAGAAGAAATTAACTCTATATATTTTTTCAATGGAAGAGCACCACTTAAACATAAAGCTCTTAAATTTGCATCATTTTTAAGTTTTCCTGGCATTTCAACTTCACTAATTGGATCTGAAAGAACTAACCTTCCGTGTGCCTTAAGCACACGATAAATTTCTTTTAAAGCTAATACAAGCTCGTTTTCATGAAAAATATTAAACAAACAATTTTGAGCAGCAACATCAATTGAATTATCATTTAACGGTAAGTCTAACGCACTTCCTTTATATAATTTTATAAAATCTTTTTTGAACCAATCATTGTGCTTTTCTGCTTCATTTAAATTTTGAGTGCAAGCGGTAATCATTTCTTGCACAGGATCTACACCAATTACGCTGGATATTTTTCTGGTGAAATAGGAAAACTGAAGTAATTCCATTCCACCACCAATACCAACATAAAGAACTGTAGGATTGTTAGATAAATCGCGAGGATGAACAGTGCTTCCACAACCATAGTTCATTTCTAACATTTTAGTTGGAATTGATAATCCTGGCAGTTGCCATATTGGCGTTGTTGTGCAACATAGTCCTTTTTGTGGATTTAAGGCTGCTTCTTTATATACTTCTTCAACTTTTTCGAGATATTTCATTTTTTTCCTAATGATTATTAGCTTTTAAAAAATATTAATAGATTCAACCCACATATTATTAAAACTATAATAAAACGATTTTTTTAATCTAAATTAAATTTTTCTTAAACTTTGTCTGGATTACCAATTCAGATTGATAAGGTCACAAATAAAAGTAGTAATCAATTATGTTTTGGAAAATGTAAAAGTTCATATTAAATTTAATTTAATTTAATTTCATATGATTGCACGCTACTTTATAATTTGTTGAATTTATTTCTGATAGAATATCCGACTAAATAATTATTCCAAGATTCTGACAAACCTATTTTATTAAATCAAACAATTTCCCAGTAAGTTCACCACTTAAATTAAATTCAATTATTGCATCAATTACTAAATCTGAATTTCCATTTTGTAAATAGTTAAGTGAAATTATTTTAGTATTTGTTGATTTCAAAATATTGAGCTGTTATAATGGATACTCATGCATTTTTTTAAATTGGTAAAACATATTTTAACTTTTGCACAACTATTAGCTAAATGGTTGGCAGTGCAAATTTCACCACAATATTTCCACCAGTTACCGAAAGGACTATAATATTGTAGTTTTTCAAGTTGTTAATTATTGAAACACAATACTTTTTTCATTTTTCAATTTCACTTTCAGTTTTTTTTAATCCTTGTTTAGTTTTTGTAGCTGAATAAATTGATACTGCAAATGGGACAAAAAACGTTAATAATACTTTGAAATAATTTAGAGCATCAAAATTTAAATTGATAATGTTTTCACCCTGATTAATTAAATTTAGTATTATACCAACAAATAAAGCTACTTTTAGATGAATATATATTTCATTTTTCATTTTGATAATTAAGTATCGCTAAAATTATTTTTCTTATACAAATTTATGTTCTCAATCTTTAAATTATAGTCTTACATACGACATTATACAAGTATTGCAATAAAGACTGAATGTCTTTATTTGTCAAGTAATTGACATTTAACTTAAAACCAAAACTATATTTTTACATATAGCTTATGTACATTTTTAATAAGTTACATAAAGTTTAACTAATAATTTAATTTAATAAAGGAAATACAAATGAAATCAATTTTCAAAACACTTAGTTTAATACTTATTTTTGCTTTTGGCTTAACTTTAACTATAAATGCTCAAACCGTAAAAGAATCAAAAAAAGAAGTAGTTGAACAACCATTTTGTCCTGTAGCTTATTTAGCAATGAACAAAGCCGCAAAAGGAGATGCAAAATATTCATCTATTTATAAAGGAAAAACATATTATTTTGCTATTAAAGATGCAAAAAGCATGTTTGATGCTGAACCTGAAAAATATTTACCCAAATATGATGGCTTTTGTCCAACTGGGTTAGCTATGGGAAAGAAACTTGCTTCAAATCCCGAGATATTTTCAGTTTATAAAGGAAGTACTTATTTATTTTCAAACCAAATGGCAAAAGAAAATTTTGATAAAGACCCCGAAATGGTTATTAAAGGAGCAAACAAAAACATTGCAATCCTCGCAAAAAAATAATTTCAAATTAAATATTTAAAAAACCCCATTACATTAATTTGTAATGGGGTTTTTTTGTTATTATTTTTTATGTAATAATTTCATTTTTATGAAATTATAATATAAATTAAAAAGGTTAGTTTGAACTATACCAATTTGACACTACTTAAGGTTAGACGCTTAATGAGTACAAAAACAAATATAAACACAAAATTTTTGACTATAATTTTATTAAACCTTTGGGGAATATCATCACTAATATTGTTCCTTTTTTTGCCAAAAACAATTATAAATTATACTGAACTTTATATTTTTAGTTCGTTTTTATATTTAATATTATGTGTTTTTGTATTCAAATATGATGTTAGTAAAAATGGAGTTTTGATATTAACTTTGGTATGGTTTGTAGTTAAAGCAATTTCTATTTCCTATAATCCAATAGGTTCGGATGATTACTACCGATATTTATGGGATGGAAAAGTTCAAATAAATGGAATTAATCCATTTTTATATGCACCGCAAGATTTAACTTTAACTTCATTACATTCTGAATTATTACCCGACAAAGTAAGTTTTCCACATATTAAAACCATTTACTTCCCAGTTGCTCAAGCGTTATTTACACTTTCTTTTGCTATTTCCGGTGAAAATATTTGGGGCTTAAAATTGTTTCTATTACTTAGCGATATTATGATATTGATAAGTCTTTATTTTTTACTAATTAAATTTCATTTACCACTTAAATATCTTCTGTTTTATTCAACACTTCCATTTATTTATTTTCAATTTATAATAGATTCTCATATTGATTTAGTTGGTGCAGCTTTAATGTTAGGTGCAATTACACTTTATCTTTATCAAAAAAAACATTTGGGATTTATATTACTTGGACTTTCAATGTTGGTTAAACCTACAGCTTTGCTTCTATTGCCTTTCCTTTTTCAACACGAAAATTCAGTAAAACAAAAAATTATTGCTTTTATTTTACCACTTTTAATTCTAGGATTTTCATTTGCTCCTTATATATTTGTTGCTACTCCATTAGAAACGTTAATAAATTATACGGAAAATTGGACTTTTAATGGAATGGTTTATAACATTATCAAAATATTTTCTGCGGATAATTTTACAATTCGCATTATCTGCGGGTTACTTTATATTGTAGTTTATGCAACTTTGTTTTTTTCCAAATTAGATTTTCTTAAAAAAATATACTTATCAATTTTCTTATTAATGATTTTTTCCCCAGTGGTTCATCCATGGTATTTAATTTGGTTTGTTGTTTTTTTACCCTTAATACAAAATTTTTCCGGATTATATTTTGTAAGTGCTGTAAGTTTAACATTTTTCACTGTTTTAACTTATCAAACCACGGGTGTTTGGAAGGAATATCCTATAGTGCTTCTTACTCAATACCTTCCTCTTTTCGTTTTATTTATTTATGAAATTTTTAATAATAACCTAAAGGAAGATATTATAAATAAATCAATTCTTGAAAAGACTAATAAATATTAAGTAAAGTATTTTTACAGAAGCCTTAACAGTACCTCCTAATGTTCCAGTTACTTTAGATTGCCCAATTCTTTTTCGATAACTAACAGGCACTTCATTTGTTCGCAATTTTTTCTTTGCAGCTTTTATCTGCATTTCTACAGTCCAACCAAAATTACGATCTTGCATATTCAACTCTTTTAATGATAAAAACCTAATAGCACGAAATGGTCCCAAATCAGTAAATTTATAATTCCAAAAAATTTTAATTAAAAAGGAAGCAAGCCAATTACCAAAAATTGCTTGTGGCAGCATTGCTCCCTTTTCTCTTTTGCCAATAATACGCGAGCCAATAACAAAATCATAATTATTATTAATAATTGGATTAACTAACATATTCATTTCTTCCGGATGGTCACTATAATCGCCATCAATAAAAACTACAACATCACAATTTAGATTTGATATATATTTAATTCCAGTTAAACAAGCCGCACCATATCCTTTTTCATTTTCAAAAAGCACTGTTGCACCGGCTTTGATGGCAACTTCAGAAGTGTTATCAGTAGAGCCATTGTTTACCACTATAATTTCATCAACAAAATCCGGAATGTCATGAATAACATTAGGTAAAGATTTTTCTTCATTAAATGCTGGAATTATAACAACAATTTTTTTTTCGCTAATCATTCTGAAATAGCTCCACCGCAGCTACTTCCGGCTCCGGCAGTACATCCAAAACAATGGGAACTAAAAATAATATTCCGATTAATTAATTTTTCATAATCAAAATCAAAAACTGTAATTGGTTTACCATCAAAAACTTGCATATTTAACATTTGATTAAAATCACAATCAAAAATTCTTCCATCATAAGAAACACTTAGTAATGAGCGGCACATAACACCAAGAGCAGAAGAAGGATTAAAGGAAGTTATTAATTTTTCCATGTATTCATCATAAGTTCCATGTCTTTCTAATTGTTCCCTAAACCTGTGAATTGGCATATTTGTTATTGTATAAAGGTTATTAAATTTTAATCCATAATTTTTCATTAATTCTGCTTTATAATCTTTTTCAAGAGATTCTTGTGATGCGGGAAGAAAAGCTCCAACCGGATTATACACAAGGTCTAATATCAATCCACTATTTTTATTACCATAACCAACAGAATTTAGCATTTTCATAGATTCAATACTTTTCCGGAAAACTCCTTTGCCACGTTGTTTGTCTGTAAAGTACTCTTGATAATATGGAAGTGACGAAATAACTTCAACAGAATTTTCAGCATAAAATTTTGGAAGATACATTTTTGATTCTTTTGTTGTTGGATCTCCATCAATAGTTACTGTTAAATTATGGCGAACAAGAATATGCTTGTTAAGTTTTTTGGCTTCACGAACAAAATAATCGAAATGCGGGTTTAATTCAGGAGCCCCACCTGTTAAGTCCAAATTTTTTATTTGGGGATTATTTTGCAGAATTTCCAAACATTTATCAATAGTTTTCTTACTCATTTGCTCTGTTCGTTGGGGAGATGAATCTACATGACAATGCAAACATGCTTGATTACATTTTAACGTAATATTCACCTGAAGTGTATCAATAGATAAAGGTTGTAAATTTAGTTTGTATTCAATTAATTTATTTTCAAAATTATTTCTATTATTATTAACAAGATGTAAAACAGCTTTTTCCATAATTTCCCTTTCGTTAAATAAAATTTTAAGCACCGTGTTTTTCCATAACATTTAACATTTGCACACCGTGAACTAAATTAATTCCGGCAGCCATTGCAGCAGCAACATGTATTGCTTCAGTCATTTGA
>Ga0210039_1001881_pt1 | contig 18461 bp, 18 predicted proteins | sample CryGeyCG2114_250_3_FD_185460 | JGI IMG/M metagenome (GOLD analysis project Ga0210039, IMG submission 185460) | Groundwater microbial communities from aquifer - Crystal Geyser CG17_big_fil_post_rev_8/21/14_2.50 (SPAdes) (version 2) | ecosystem: Environmental > Aquatic > Deep subsurface >...
AATAGTTACGCTATTGGTGACCCGGTGAAGTCTGGTGGTTCTGCTGATAGTAATGGTGTTCCTTCCATTACATTGGCAGCGGCAACAGGGGCAATCCGTGGTGTAGTGGTTGGTTTGGGTACTCGGGAATCGTTGATGGCGAATCCTAGTAATCTGGACTCAACCATTCGGCCAGCCGGCGCTCAGTCAATTGACTGGTATGCTACTGTTGTAGATGATCCAAATACAGTGTTTGAGATTCAAGAAAGTGGCACGCCCATGACAGCGGCCGATGTTGGTCTTAATATCAACATGGCCATTGCGGCTAATAATGGGTTTACTTCTAAATGGACGGCTGATGCTGCGACGAAGGCTACTACCGCTACGTTGCAATTGAAGTTGCTTGGCTTGGCTCGACGGCAGGATAATGCTTTTGGTGCCTTTGCGAAATGGTTGGTTAAGGTTAACAATCATGAACTTTCTGCCGGCACTGCTGGCGTTTAAGGAGAAACTATTATGGCAGGCGGCGTAATTAATACTGGTTCCCACCCGAAACTTCTGTGGCCAGGCGTGCAAGAAATCTGGGGTCAAGTGTATGATGCCCATCCGGTAGAATACACTGACCTTTATGAAGTTACTAGCTCTCGCAAGGCCTATGAACAGGATGTTCAAGTCACTGGCTTTGGGCTTGCTCCAGTAAAGGGCCAAGGCGCTCCTATTGAGTATGACTCTGAATTGCAGGGTTGGGTGACTACTTATGCCCACGTTGCATATGCTCTTGGGTATATTGTAACTCATGAGGAATTGGAAGATAACTTGTATGCAGAGGTTTCACATCGACGGGCTAGAGCGAATGCTTTCTCAATTGCTCAAACGCCCGAGAATGTTGGTGCCTTCTTGTACAACAACGCCTTTGTTGGGACGTTTTACACTACTCCCGATGGGCAGCCGATTATCTCAAACGCTCACGTAAATGCTACCGGCGGTAATTTTAGTAACCAACTCACCCCTGGGGCTGACCTTAGTGAAGTTGCCCTGGAAGACATGACGATTAAGATTATGAAAACCGTCATGGATAGGGGCTTGAAGATTAGTGTCATGCCTGAGTCTTTGCACATTGCCCCGGATGAATGGTATAACGCTAATCGGATTTTGAAGTCTGTTCTTCAGAATGATACTGCCAACAACGCTATTAACGTGTTGAAGGCTACGAACGCTTTGCCTAAGGGTATTAAGATGAACCACTATTTTAATAGCCCCAATGCTTGGTTTGTTCGTACTAACGTTCCGGCGGGCATGAAGTTCTTCTGGCGTGAGAAGCCTAAGTTCCAACAGGATAATGACTTTAGTACCAAGAACGCTCTTGCGGCTACTTACATGCGCTTCTCGGTGGGGATCACTGACCCCCGTGGATTGTTTGGTTCTAATGGGCCGTAAGGAGAAATATTGTGGGATTCCTGAAGAAACTTGGTAAGGGGTTGGGTAAGGTTGCTAAAGCCGGCCTCAAGGTTGGTATGAAGGGCGGCCTTAGTCAATTGGCGGGTGGGCCTGTCGCGGGTATGCTTACGAAGAAGGTAGGTAAGCGTATCCTTGGCGGGAAGCGAAAGAAGCCTACGGCATCTACAGCACCCACCAGTCCTCGGGTTAACGCTGGGGCTAGCTCGTATTCTAACATGGAACGTCAGCCCCGCAAAGTTGAGCCTAAGCGTAATTATAAGAATCGGATGCAGAAAGCTGATGGGTATAATACCCCACCGACTACGGCTCCGACTACCCCAGGAAAGCGTAAGGTTACGCCACGATATAGTATTCGTGGCCCCGGCCATCGGTCTCGTTTGAAGTAATCGTTTCATGCTGTAACAATTAGGGCCACAAGCGGGTAGGCCGCTTCCTTGTATGGTAAAGTATCTTACGTCCTTTTGACGTTACCTCTTGGAGATTTATATGAGCACTACTCGCTTCAGTCATGGGGTTACTAATATCCCAAAAGTTTCCACCCTTGGCGACATGGGTCAGTTGGATCCTACTAAGTTTAATACAAGGTTTGACGACTTTCACACTTTTTTAGCTACTGACTGGACTACCACTCTGGTAGGTACTGGTACAAACGCCCTTACCCCCGGCGCTGGTGGTTTGTTGCTAATGACAACGGGCGCGGCCTTGAATAATAGTAACTTCATTCAGGGCACACCCGCTGACTTTGCGTTGACTATTGGCAAGGGCGCTTTCTTCAAGGCTAAGTTTACTCTTAGTGACCCAACGCTCAGCACTTTTCAAATGGGCTTGGTGATTACGGATACTACTCCACTCGATGCGACGGAAGGTGTTTTCTTCCAAAAGGCTAGTGGTTCCTTGGATGTGCTCGGTACATCAGCCCTTGGTGCTGGCGCATCTGCTCGGGTAAGTGCCGTTATTCCCGGAGTATCTAAAACTGACATGATTCTTGGGTTTGCATACAATGGCCGAGATTTGATTCGGCTTTATGTAGACGATCGGTACGCCGCATCTTTAAGCGTAACCTCAGCTACCCTTCCCGCTAGTCTTTTGAATGTTAGCTTTGGGATCCAAACAGGGGCAGCCGCTGCAAAGACTATGACCATGGATTACATTCTGGCCGCTGTAGAACGCTAAGGAGTTATCATGGCCATTCAAGTACTTGTTGACGGGCCACGTAATGCGGTAGTTAAGTTCACTACCGCAGATGCGTTGGATATTAGTACTCTAACCGGATCGCCCTCATGGGTAAGGATTGAGTACATTCATTATAGTGTTGGCGATGCTACATCTGTTCAAGTTGCTTGGGACGCTACGGTAGACGAGCCGATTCTTAACCTATCTCAGTCTGAGAGTCATTGTTTCGCAGGCTTTGGCGGCCTCTGGAATAATGCAGGCGCAGGAGTGACGGGCGGCATAAACGTAACTGTCACAGGCACAGGCGCGTTCTTTGTTATCCTCGAACTTAAGAAGGTGCGATAATGCCTAACGCAAGCTCCAATACAGTCTATGGCATAATCAACGATGCCATGCACGATACTGGCTTGCTTCAAGAGGGTGAAGAAGCTAACAGTGAGCAACTAGCCACAAACCATCGTAGGCTAGTTGACCTTGTAAATCTTTGGCAAACTCAAGGGCTGAAGTTATTTCTTCACCAAGACCTAGCTATCCCCCTGGTGGCTGGTAAGGGTGCGTATACGATTAACCTTGGCGGGGACGTTGATGTTAGTCGCCCGATTCAAGTTATGCAAGCATACATGCTGGAAGTTGTAAGTAACGCTAGGCGTCCCTTGATTGTGTTGGGGTGGGAAGAATGGCTGCGGTTGTCTCAGGTATCCGGTAACGATGGGACTGTTAGTTCTTACTTCGTGGATAAGCAAGCTACTACCACGATTGTGCATTTCTGGAATACCCCAGATATTACGGAGGCCAATAATACTGCGCATGTTTTAATTAGAGCTCAAGCCCTTACAACAGCAAACCTCCAAGAGAATGTAGCCTTCCCCCAGGAATGGCGGATTGCCCTACGTTGGGGACTTGCTGATGATATATCTACAGGGCAACCTCAGTCTATCATGGATCGGTGCGCCCAGAGAGCAACATACTATCGAGAGCTTTTGGAGAACTTCGACATTGAAGATGCCGAGACTAGGTTCGCTCCCGATGAAAGGTCTACAACTTATCTTGCGGGGTCTTTCCGGTAATGGCTCAATATCAGTCAGTTCAACTTCCGCCGAGATTGCCGCTTACGGTCATGACAGGTAACCGTAATACTTCGGTAGATAAAGATGCTCGCCTTGTAAATTGTTATGCTGAGATAGATAAAGCTGAAGTAATTAGTATATTCAAACGTCCCGGCATGGAGTTGGCGCTAACTCCCCCTGGTGCTGCCTCTCCAGGTCGGGGCGTTTTCTTTTGGAATGGTAATGTAATATCTATATTTGGAGACAAGCTGTATGCAGATGGATTGCAAGTTGCTACTGGCTTAGACACTACCATTGGTGGAACTAATACCCCATTCGGTGGGGTGTATTCGTTTTCTTCTATCCTCGGAGCTACTCCTAAAATTGTCATGCACAACGGAATAGGAGCCTACGCTTGGGACGGAATTAACCCACTTAGCGCTTCCTTGCATACCCTTGATCCAGACTACCCTATTGAAACTGTGAAGGGCTGGGCATATTTAAGCGGTGCCCAGTATGTAATGCAGCCAGCCTCGGTTATTTGGGGAAGCCGCCCTAATTCAGTGACTGCTGCGGATAGTTGGGATCCGCTTAATTTTATTAGTGCTAATGATGAGCCAGACAATGGGGTGGCCATCGTTAAGCAACTTGTATATGTAGTAGCCATGAATCAATGGTCTACGGAGATTCTCTTTGATGCGGGAAATCCAGTAGGTAGCCCCCTTGGAAAGGTTCAAGGCTCTAAGTTAGATTACGGCTGTGTCCATGCGGATAGTGTACAAAAAATTGATGATAAGACTGTATGGTTAACTATCAGCCGAGGCTCCTCTCCGCAGATTGGGCTACTTCAGGGTCTTACCTTTAACATTGTATCTACTCCGGCAATTGATAGGCTCCTTCGTGGAGTTGACATGGCTAGGATAATGTCTTGGCAAGCAAAGATTGTCGGGCATACTTTTTATGTAATTACTTTTCCCTTGAGCAACTTAACTCTGGTGTATGATATTGAGTTAGACCATTGGGCACAGTGGACAGATGATGCTGGTAATTATGTTCCTATTATTGCATCTACTTTTGACAATGCCCGAAATGTTATTCTCCAGCATGAAAGCAATGGAACGTTGCTTAAGTTTTCCATAGACGCTTTTACGGATGTTGGAAAAGCTATTCAAGTAGACATCATAACTCCAGTGTTTGATGCTCAAACCCGTAGGCGTAAACAACTCAATCGCATGGAGTTTGTGTCTGATCAAGAGCTTGGAAGCACTTTACAAGTGCGAAATAGCGACGATGATTATCAGAGTTGGACTCCCTGGAGGCGGGTTGACTTAGGGGCTAAGCGGCCCCACTTGATAAATTGTGGCACGTTTAACAAGCGAGCCTATCATTTTAGGCATAGACAAAACCTCCCGTTTAGAATCTATGCAATTGAGTTGCAGTATGATATAGGAGTTTTGTAATGGCTGTTGAAGATGCTAAGGTCCCGCCAGTGCCCACGGCGCAAAAACTGGAGATTCGGCAGAACGACGATGGTAGAAGTTTTATAGCCCCTGCTTGGTTGAATTGGTTTGAGTTGGTTAAGCGAAAAGTAGATACGCTAACTGCTCTTGTCGTCGGCACCGGGCAGATAACAGGAAGTGGTTTCGCTGTATTGGATGGTGCTAATTGGTCTACAAGGTCTTTGCAGGCTGGCTCGAATGTTAGTATTGCAAACCCCAATGGAGTATCTGGAAACCCTGTTATTAGCACTTCCCTAGCTACAACGGGCGTTACCCCTGGGGTGTATGGAGATGCCTCGAATATTCCAGTAATTACGGTAGATTCATTTGGAAGAATTACCGCAATCACTACCATACCAAAGGCACCATAATGCACCGGATGAATAAACTTGCGATTGTCCCATTCTTTTTAATGGGAAGTATAGCTGTTATATTTCCAGAACAATTGGGCGTAGTCTTGTATAAGATTGTTCTTATCTGCTTAGCTTTGTGGATTAGCTACTGGTCAGACCGGCTAATTTTTCCTTATGCCCGACCGGATAAGTGTAATCACCCAGAGTGGGCAGAGCTTCGCCGGGCTATTCTTATGGCTAGTATCATCTTGGCAGTAGCAACCGGCCTGTGAGAACTTTAGCTATTTTGCTAATGTGTTCAAGTGTCTGTGGTGCGCAGGTACCTCGGGAAGCTCTCCCTTATAGGAATGATTTGATTAGGGAGTCTCGGGCAGTGTGGGGAATGGAGGCTCCTGTGGCAACTTTCGCCGGGCAGATTCATCAAGAGTCCCGATGGAATGCCTCCGCAAAGTCTCCCGTAGGCGCGGCTGGCATGGCTCAGTTTATGCCAGCAACAGCTTCTTGGATTTGTGGTTTTGCCAAAGACCTACCGCCAGGTTGTAATGTACTTAATCCCAACTGGGCTATTCGAGCCTTAGTAACTTATGATAAGTATTTGTATGACCGAACCCCTAAGGTAGGCAATACTTGTGGCCGTATGTGGGCAGCCCTACGTGGGTATAATGGAGGGTTAGGGCACTGGAATAAGGAATGGCAAAATGCAGGTCGGCCTAGTAATCTTAAGTTAGCTGACGCTTCGTGTGGTACGGCTAGCCGGGCTATCAAGCATTGTAGAGAAAACTTAACGTATCCAGAAAAGATTGTAACTCGTTGGCAGCCGTTGTATAATAAGGCTGGTTGGGGCGCAGGTGTATGCGACTACCCAGATGTTGAGTGCCTTCAATAGGAGACAAACATGGTTATGTACTTCAGGTACAGAAGTGCTATTACTGGACGGTTTGTAACTCGACTGTTTGCCATTAAGAACCCAGATATTACAATCCAAGAGCGGGTATACCGATGAGTTTTTCTATTAGTTCCTTTATAGGATCAATTTCAAGTACGGTTATTATCAGAGTGCTTGTAGGTGGTTTTGCGGTAGTACTTATTTTTGCGGGCTTGCAGTCTTATCGACTTGCTAAGGCTCAAAAGAGCTTGGCTGAACTGAAAGCTCAGGTAGTTTCAGCGGAGCTAGATGCTACAATAGAAAAGCTTCGTATTGAATCTATGGCAAGGACTCAAATAGAGAAAACTCGCATAACCCTTACGAAGGAATTATCTAATGCACTTGAAAGTAAGGATCGTCTTATTGCTGATTTGCGTAGTGGCAATCGCCGGTTGCGGAAAGAGTTTGAATGTCCGGCCCGCGATTTGCCCCTTCCCTCAAGCAATTCCCCAGGAGATTCTGAAAGCACCAACATTCGGATACAAGATGCGGCAGCTATGGCTATCCAACTTGCCGACGAATGCGACGCTGCCATCAGAGCCACTCAAGCAATAATTGCATCTGACCGGGATCTTCCCAATGAGTAAGTTATTGTTTTTGATAGGGTTAGTTTTACTAACCACTGGCGTACTGGCTAGTGATGTAGATACTCCAAGTGTTAGTGTGTATTGGCGAGATGTAGCTGTAACAGCTACCGGGATTGTATCTGTGCTGATTGGTGTAATTCTTCGTATGCACCTGTCGGCAGACTCTGAGCGGCGCTCCACACTTAAAGTAAGGCTTGATAATTTTCAGGAGAAATACGATCAAGTGTTTACGATTCAAGCAGATCTAATGCACATTCGGCAGGACATTAAAGTCACTGAACGCCGGATTAGCCGAATTGAAGATGTACTTATTCCGTCTGGTTGGCGTCCGCGGGAACAGACCGGGGACTAATTGTTTCACGTTGAAACGAAAAGGAGGTTATATGAAAACTCAATCTGGGCCGCGTCTACCCCACAAGCAGTTAGGTTTTTTAGGGGCTGCCTTGTCTATTGGTGGGGCAATTTTCGGGGCAATTTCTGCTAAGAAAAAAGCTAAACAAGAACGAGCATTAGCCGAAAAGTCTATTGAAGCTAGTGATCCTTTTGCGCCTTACCGAAAAGATAATGCGGAGAAGCTGCAAGCTCTCATGAATGATCCATCTTCCATTGAAAATCTACCCGAGTATAAGACTCGTATTCGGGCAGCCGAGCGGACTATGGCATCACAGGGTTATACGGGTAGTGGTAATGCTCTTGTAGCTGCCGCTGAGGCTAGTGGAGAAGCTTATCAGTCGGCATTTAATAATCTTGCCCTTACGTCTGGGGCTAGCGCCAACCCAGGGCAAGGGTATTCAGCTGCTATTGGGGCTAACGCAAGCGCAAACCAAACAGACCTGCAGGGACAGGGGCAATTATTTGGGGCTATTTCTAGGGGCGGGCAACAGATTTGGGATTCATTTAATAAAGGTCCGTAGGAGTAATTTATGCCGGCTTGGTATGATGTTGCTGATAATGCAATGGATAAGATTAACGCTGACCGGGAGTCTCGGCTAACCCAGGCATCAGTTAAACTTGATATAGAAAATAAAGAGCGTGCACAGGTAGCAGCTGAGGCTGAGCAAGTTGCTATGCAGAGTGCGGGTGCGTTGTTTGCAAAGTTATCCTCTGGGCAAACAGTAGCTAAGGGAGTTCAAGTATCGGATAATGCTAGCCTAGCTGACCCCTTTATTCAAACTGGATCGGCGCTATTAGCTGACGGTTATTCAAACTTAGCAAAATCGTTCTTCGATCAGGGGAATGAAATTGCTAAAGATGAAAGGCTCCGAATGCGGGAAGAGCGAGAAAATGAGAAGCTGGAAACGGAACGCTCCGATAGACAAATTGAGTTGACGGATAGGTATCTTACTAATGCGACGGCCGCTACTTGGTCTCGGGCCATTGAGGATTTAATCGCAGCTGGATCAGACGGAACTATAAATGAATCCGAGGCCGCCGCACTTCGAGCACTTCCGTATGATCCAGAATACATCAACATGCTTAGGCGGCAGGCTGTGGATGTGGCTGAGCAAAATAAGGCACGCCGGTTAGAGTTGTCTGCGGAAGACCTTGCTACAGATAGACGCTTGAATAGGTCTCTTCGGATGCAAGAGCTTGAAGTACGTAAACAAACAGAAATGCGCCGCGCCAGAAATCAACCAAGCAAAGAGGGAAAATCTCCAAAAGCGCCGGATGAGAAGATGGTAAACTTAACGGAGGCTATTGTTCGGAATAGGTTCTTTGGGGGATCTGTGCCGGCAAACTCTGATCAGCATAAGGCAAAGAATCAACTTATCCGAGACATGTCACCTATAATTGCCGTTAGGGCGCAAGAAGAGATATCCAGGCATCCAGGGATTACCACAGAAGTTGCGGTTAATCGAGCCATTACTAATGCCATAAATAATGGAGAGTTATCCGAAGATGCTTTGGAGCGGATTCCTGAGGCTCGGGAGGATGCAGAGTTTACGCCTAAGGGGCATAGCCGAGACACCGCTTTACCATATAAGCGCGGTATGGATATGGAGGCTGGTAACTGGTATAAAATTAATACTGTTACCGGGGAAAAAGTAGTATTCTGGAATGGTACGTCTGCCAAAGAAATGGAGTAATTTATGCCTCGTGAGTTTTCATTGCAAGACCTAGATGCTATGGTTACTGGAAAGTCGGCAGATACTTTTCCGGAGGATAATAGTCCGGGGAAAACTTTTTCTTCCACTGACCTAGACGCAATGCTGGCAACTAATCCAGCTCCTCCACCGAAGGAATCTTTGCTTAAACCTATTGTAGCGGGTTTTACTAAAACTGTTATTGTCGATCCCATTGTAGAAACTGCTGAAGTTGCCACAGACGTATGGGATCATTTCCGCAAGCGTTGGGATGCGCGGAGGGAGTCAAATATAACAGGTTCATTTAGTGCTGATGAGGTTAGCGTACTAAAAGAATCCAAGTATAAAGACGCCGAGGAAAACTTCCCCGACTCTGGGATGACTTTTTTTAACATGTCTCCTGATGCAACAGAACCTACAGCCCCCAAGGAAGATCGTACCGGTAAGTGGGAGACGCCTACCACAATGATCCTTCGGAATAGTCTACCATCCAACATCGTTCAAGCATTCTTCAAACAACCGGAACTTTCTCGGGCAAGGTTTGATGCGGCTAATAAAGTATTACAGCAAGAATATATTGTAAATCATCCGAAGGAGTTTCCACAAGTAAGTGTGGAAGCTGCTCAAGCGCAGATTGATGTAAGGCAAGCCCGAGTTGACCCAAGCGTGTGGGAGCAGGCTAAGCTGGCTGGAGCGGCTCTTGCAAGTGACCCAGCCACAGGCGCGATAGAGCTTGCAAAAGGAATCGTTACCGACCCTTGGGCGGTGTCTACTGCTTTACAAGGAACATCAATTAAGCTACTGGCTACCGGGGCTAAGGTAGCTAGAATAGCTAAAATACCGCCTGCGATCGCTGCGGTGGATAGAGCAATCGGCGCGGGTATTGCTGGCGCTGGTGTGAACGTGGCAATTACAGTGGCCGCCCAAGATAAAACGCCCAACGGAAGGGATCGTGCGGAGATTCAATTCGCCGGCACTCTTGGGGCTGCGTTAGCCTCTCCGATTGGATTTATCTTTGGGAAGGGCGCAAAGGCTAGAGAAACCCTGCAAACTATTCGTAGAAATAAAACCCCAAAAAACCTAAAAGCGCCTGACACTGACCTTGCTAAAACGATGAATGATGCAATTGATGACTTGGCAAAGGCTGAGTCTGTTATTGATATGGTAGCGGAGAATATAATTGAGGGTCGAGGGACTAGTCCAATTGGGGCAGCTTCAAAAGAGTTAGATGAAATCTTTACCGTAGTATCCACAGAACAACTTGATACTTTTTTCGGGATTGGGACTAGGTCCAATTCAATTACTGGTGAAATAGAACTTATAACAGACCTAAAAACTTGGCGAGCAAACCGAGCGGCAGAGCTTGAAACTCTCTTTAATGATCCATCTATTTATACTAAATATCAAAGTCAGCTAGTAATTAAACGGGCTGACTTAATGCGCTCCCGCCAGCAGGCCGAGGCCGCAGCAATAAAAAAGCAACAACAAGAGTTTGCACAAAAAGAAGTTCAGAACCTCGCTCAGCGGGCTAGACTTCAGGAAGAGTTTGATAATGCGGTAGAAGCTAGAAACTTAGCTGAGCAAAGAGCAATCATTGAAGATGCTCAAAAATTAAACGAGGACTTTATTAAAGAAGCTTCCTTGAATGAAGCTGACGCTATGCAAGCGGCTTGGACGGAAGATGTTCCCACTATTCGTAATACTATGTTACGGGCTTCCAGTCGAGCGGATAAGATTCGCCGGCGTGGGCAAGGTGGATTTGCAGATATAGATAATATGCTTGCCCTTGGAGTTGGGGTAAGTGCAATAACGGCGGGGCTAGCATTGTTTCCCGGTGATAGTGAGCGAGGAACGCTTGCAGCTATTATGCTAGGGGCTATTACTAAAGGTCGCCCACCGAGGCGGTTTGTTTCTCAGGGAATTCTGCCCACGTTGGCAGCCGCATCCACGCATAGCATTAGAAATATTCCCGAAAAAATGGTGTCTAGGTATATTACGCGGCACCTCGGGAAGGACACTGACCCACTTCGACAAGTGCATAGTGACCTTATTCCTGACGGAAGTGTTGCTGATTTAATGGCATCAGTTCTTCATGAGCAGCCCGTTGGGAGAAGGGCTACTAATAGTGAGTATACCTCAAACAGCCTAGGGGTTCACCCGTCTGAGGTTATTGCTACTGATGTTGTAGTTGATCTTAATCCCAGGAACATATTTGAGATCCGAGACTTGGTTAAGTTACTTGACCATGTTGCAGATTATGCTAGGACCATCCCTGAAGAAAAGTTTGGCCAATATGACTTTCCGCGATTGGTTAGGGAAACGGTGGATTGGGATAAGAAGAACGCCGCCCTTGCTGAGAAGGCTAGAAAGAAAGCTCAAAACGCACCGGCGACAAAACATAAGGAGTACCCAGACGGTTCTTACTGGACACAATTAACTGAACCGGGTCAGTTTGCCCATGAGAGTGATTTAATGGGGCATTCGGTTAGAGGGTATGAGGAATCTTCTACCCTTGGCGGCGATCCTACTTATGGCTTTGGAGGTTTTCAAAGTATTAAAGACGGCACCGCTAAGATATTTTCACTGCGAACGGAGGATAACCTTAGCCACGTAACAGTAGAACTTGGGCCGATCCCCGATATAGATATGCTTGATAAGGCTCTGCGCGTGGAGGCTCAAGAAGTACTAGGGCTTAAGAATCCTGGGGATTATTTTGACGTACTTACGTTTGCCACTGAGGCGATGGCAGGAAAGTTTGGAGATACCATAAAGCAAAATGCTACAAAAGTTGTAGATGAAATTATGTCGCTTAATGATGCTAAAAAGTATACTGTATACCAAGTACGCGGCCGCGCTAATGAAGTCCCTAATGAACGTTACCGAGCCGCTATTGATGACTTAATTCGGCAGGAGGCGGGTGGCCGTGTGGCAGAAGATGCTGGCTGGTCTGTTAGAGACCCCGTAAAACTTGCTCGTGGGGAACAAGGCGGCTTCATTCACCCTGATTTATTGGATCTAGTAGCCAAGGGACTTGTAGTAACTGGCGGCGTTGCCATTGGCGTTGCCCTTGCTCCTGAAGATCGGCGGCTTCAATCAGGAATACTCGGCGGTTTGGCGGGTTTACTTGTTCCTAGCGGAGGCACGGTAGCTAGTCGATTGCATCAGGCCGGCGCAATGTCCTTGGATGGCTCAAGACTTGCTGGCATTATCTTTGACGGAATGTCTGCGGTACAGGAAAAGGCTCTTATTACAAAAGCGAAGGCCGGGGATTCTAATAGCCTGCGCACGCTATTCACTACCCATAAAAGCCGCTTGACTAGAAGTCTATCTCAAGATATCCGGGATGTTCATAGGTCTGCCGGGGTAGATATAGATGATATCGTGCAAGAGTCTTTTATTACAGCCTTTGAGAAGTTGGATAAACTTCAAGATGGCGTGCAATTCTACACTTGGTTGTACGGGATTGGGAAGAACAAACTTAGGTCTGCCGCACAGTTAGGTCGATTGCGTAAGACGGAGCCAATAGAGCCAAACATTATCCAAAATGATATGGCAGAACTTGGGGAACCTGCTTACCGGGTGGAGGAGAACGCACCGGGGCACTTAGATACTCCTGAAAACATGGCGATGGGGCAGGAGATGGTGGCCGCTCTTAATAGAACTATGGCAGATTTAAGTGAGGATAAGCTTAAAGTATTTTTGCTTCATGAAGACGGTGTTCCCACCGCTGATATTGCAGCCTCCCTTGGAATTACATACAATAACGCTACAGTAATCCTTCATCGAGCTAAGGCTGACATTGAGAAGGGTATTCAAAAATACTTGAATGTTAAAGGCGGCGGAGCAGCTAGTTTTGTCCGAGACGCCGGGACGGAGAATCGAGTAGGGAGGCTTCCTAAAATACCTCGAAATCAGCAGGGCGTAGTTGACCCTACGGTACTTAAGATTGCCATGTATGTAGGGGCTGGAGCCGCCTTAGGAACATACTTTCGCAGCGAAGATAGCCCTCTCTTTGGTGGTGGGTTAGGCGCGTTGATAGGATTTGGGCTGGGAACTAAAGGAGGCGGCCGAGCCTTGCATGGGGTAGAAACTGCCCTTGGCATGGTGGATTATAGAATTAAAAAGATGGATCCGCAGTTGTGGAAAAAGACAAAAGAGCACGCCCTCGGAGAGTTACTCGGGATTGATAAGGGACTAGAGGCGGTCGATCCTTTTTTGGTTTTGTTAAACCAGCTTCCCCCGGAACATCAGTCTGTTGTGTGGCAAGCATTGTCCACGGAAGAGCCTGCCGTTATAAGTAAAGTATTACAAGCGGCTGGTGGGGATGACTTAGTTACTGCCCATAAGCCCCTACGGGAGTGGATCAAAACTCGTGGTGCGGATTTAATTAAACTAGGTTTAATTGATAAGGCTAATGACTGGCATTACCCACAACGAGTTAAAGACTTGGAAGGTCTACGGCAGCATCTGGATATACAGAGCCGGGCTTTTTTAGACCGCGCATTAGCAAAGGCGGAGAAAAGAAAAAAAGCTACTGTGGGAGAGTCCTTAAGCGAAGGTGAAAAGGACGCAATTATAAATAATATATTGAAGGGCTTTAGGTATAAAGGGGATAAACTTCCGGGGTTCGCAAAGCGTCGGGTTATTCCGCAAGTTACTCCAGAGCTTCAACCGTTTTACTATTCCCCCACTGAGGCTATGCACAGTTTTATACGGGATAGTGAGAAGGCTATACAAAAAGCTAAGTTTTTTGGTGCCCACCGAAAGGTTAAGAAGTCTGAGGGAAAGACGTACACGGACACAGAGGAATCCATTGGTAGCATTACGAGAGCTTTGCGAGACTCGGGGAATATTTCGGACGATCAAATATTTGAACTTGCTGGTATGATTAGAGATCGTTTTGGGCCTGGGGAACGGTCTATGAATTCGTTCCTTCAAGGAACAAAAAACTTAGTTAGTGCTGGTTTGCTTGGGCAGATATACGCTACCGTTACCCAGATAGGAGACGGCATTATTCAGGCGGGCCTTCAAGGACTCCGGCCGTCCATACTAGCGGCTGTTAAGTTAATAACTAAAAACGCTGATATTGACGCAAAGCGGGCAGGCATAACCGAATACCTAGCCGCGGATTTTGTAGGTACTGACTGGACATCAAAGGTACAAAGGGCATCCTTTAAGTATTCTGGTTTTAAGTCTGTTGACTTAGCCATGAAGAGCTTTGCGCTACAGGCCGCTTTTGAAAATCTTAAAATGCAGGTTAAGTCTAAAGGAGGTATGAAGAAGTTTAGCGAAAAATATGAATCGGCATTTACGAAAGATGAGTTTGCGCAATTAACTAAAGAGCTTAAGGAAAAGAAATTATCTGACCTTAGTCGATTGGTTTCTTTCATGGAACTTGGTAGAACGCAGGTTATGAGTATGTGGGATACCCCGCAGATGTACCAAGCTCATCCTAATGGACGCTTGTTCTATCATTTGACCCTATTCAATCTTCGCGCCGCTAATGTGTTTAGGGAAGATGCTTTTGCTAAGATTGCTACCGGAAAGCCTGTGATGATAGCTAGAGGTTTGAAGACTCTTGTAGGTTTGGGGTTGGCGTATGGAATTGCCGGGGCAAGTACAGATAAGATTAAAGCTCTTTTGTTGAACCGCGATGTAGAGTTTGACCCAATGGACGTTCCGCTTAATACGGTAGAGGCTATGGGATTTAACATGTATGATTATGATAAGATGCAACGGTCTAGGGAGCCACTTAAAGAGGCAATCTGGGCTAGGGGTGTGCCGCCGACCGTTAAAGTTATTGGTGGCATCCTTACCCGACCGCCAGAAGATAGCGTCCGATTGATCCCGGTAGTAGGCCGACCCGCCCACGAATTTTTTATAAAGGATGAATAATATGAGAGGCCCAAGAGACTATTTTGCTTTAGGGGATTGGAATGCTGTTTGTTACTGTTGTGGTCATAAGTACAAAGCCAGTGAATTAAAAAGACACTGGCAAGGTTACTATGTTTGTGATGGTTGTTGGGAGCCTAGGCACTCACAAGATTTTGTGCGCGGAGGGAAGGATGATCAAACTCCTCCGTGGACACAAGTTCGGCCGGGAAATGTCTTTGTGCCAGAGGCTCCTACAGTTGGCACCATTGCGCAGCCAGGGGACTACCCAATTCATGATGATTAGTTATTGTTTCAGGTTGTAACGTTTAGTTATCCCCACCAATCCATTCATAGAGCTTTTCCCCGGTTTCGGGGGAGAGCTTTATTTTTATCACTCGCATACCTTCAAGGGTCTGTTCAATACCCAGGAGAGCTTGAGCGTCTACATCACGGTAGAACTTAGTTAGAATAACCCTTTTAGTAGTCACTCCAATCTGTTGGATGTAAGACTTAATCAATTCGGTAGAGTCCGCATTCTTAGCCCGGCCAAGCCCACCGAAAGTTTTAGCCATTTTCTGCTCGGCGTTCTCAAGCAAGGACAAACCTCGCATGAAGTCTTGCGCTGTGATTATCAATGAGTCATCACGGCTTACACTGGAGAGTATCATAAGTTTACGTAGGTGGGTTGCCCGTCGTTCACAGTAACCCGCGAACCTAGTATCAGCTATTACAGGTTTTCCGTCAGTCAATTCTCCATCTTGCTTTATGTACCAGTTTATGTACAAATCTCGGGCTTCGGCGTCCATAGTTATTTCCCCTGCCAACTGAGCTATTCGCTCTAAGTCTCGTACAAGGGCTTCACCAAGTTGAACCTCCCGTTCAGATATGTTGTGTTCTGCAATTGTCCGGCGTTTCTTATCTTCTACAATAAAGATAATACGACTAGTAAACCCACCACCCACAGCTTCGTGGGGAATCATAGATTGTAACCAATCAGGGGCCGTGCCACCCAGAAGATTCAAGCACAACCCTACCAAGGAGTCCTTCCCTCGGGAGACTGTTTCATACTCCCATTCGTCCTTGGAATCATACCAGTCCGTTAAGTTAGCCAAGTAAGCAATATCACCCTGTCCGAGAAATACTGAGAGTTCCTCACTAAACGCTGTAATGGCACAATGAAACTTGGTTTTATTATCTGCGGGATCTTTGAAGTTAGTAATTGCTCGCTTCATGGCTAGGATAAGGGCTTGCCTGCCGCTGGAAGATTCTGGCGCTACACTTATGCCCGGAACTTTCCGAAGCATATCTTTGGCAATTCCAATAGCTCCACCCTTGCGAGTTCTGCCAGAAGCTCCCACAAGAACGACGTAAAGATTAGGATAAATAACTTGTCCAAGGCCCCATTTTAAGTATACCCTACGTTGAAGGGCGCCAGCTACAACTGAGAGGGAGCACCACTCATGGTATGAAAGAGGGGACTCTGTATTCTCAGTGTACTCGGTATAAGTGCTCAACCAATCACTGAGTTCCCTCATTTACACTCTCCAGAATCCGTTGAAAATCCGCGTAGGTTCTTACATCTTTCATACCATCAGCGTTATCTGTGCCAGCCTCACCCCAGTTCCATCCCATTTTGAAGTCACTTGCGATGGTAAAAGTTCGACCAGAGTAAGTTAGTTCCGGGGAGGTATACAGCTTGATGGTTTGTATTAAGTGGTTAAACTTTTCTTCTGTGTCAATGGATGTAAGGGGAACTTGCATAAGAATGCTATCATGCACTTGAGCTAGGATGTCTAAGTTATATCCATCTATACCCGTTAGGGCAGGATCCGCGTAGATGAAAACCATACCTTGGTTTAGAGAATCTACAACCGTTGATTGAGGAATTGCCGAGTATGCGGCCTTCCAAAGAGACTCACCCCAAGCATCCATGAAGCGAATACGCCTACCCATACAGTTTACAAGGGTTCGGTCTTTTTGAAGCTGCCGCTTAACATTGTCATACCACAGGTGAATGCCTGGGTAGATTTTATGGTAAGCACTAACAATACGCTTTCCCTCAACCTCCAGGATTTCATTTATGAGGGAGAAGTTCTTAAAACCTTCCCCGTAATTTAGGCCATGGTTAGACTTTTTACCGCACTGCCTAACAGACATTGTCCGAGGCAGGCCATCAAAATGCTTTAGAATATTATCATTCCCTCGAATGAGTTTAATCTTATCCGCATCCGACGTGTGGCCGATTAGCTCATTATCCCACTTTACAATAGCTTCGTCAAGGTTAAACATAAGACTTGCGGTGTGGACATGTACGTCTTTGCCCTGCTCAATAGCAGCAATCATGTTAGCATCGCCGCTGACATAGGCAACAACTACCCACTCTGCTTGCCGTTTGTCCACATCTAAAAACACATACCCCGGATCAGGTACGAGGAATTGCTTAAAGGCTTGGGGCAAGTTTTGTAGATTTGCCCCTGTACCAAAGATTGTTTTGCTAGAAGATAATCTACCGAACTTCGTTCCGCGCGGATTGAATGACGCTCGAAGGCGCTCATCTTGGTCAAACTCAATAGTAAGATAGGTGCTGTATAGCTTAGCTAAGCCCCGGATTTCCTGAACCAGCTTTGCCTCATACATGCCCGGTCGATTAGCGGTGCCGCGCGCTATTCGTTGAAGGGCCATATCATCAACGGATATATTACCGGCCTTATTTTTGTATGGAGAAACACTCCGCTCAATGTAGAAAAAGTTCTGACAATCCTTGGAGGAATTAACATTCAAGGGTCGGCCACAAAGAGCGTTTAGTTGATTTTGTTTTTCTTCCTGGGTTTTCAAGATAAAAGTTCTAGTCTTTTGCAAACGCTCTTGGTCAACTTTAATTCCCCGAGTTTGCATAAACATTAGCACTGGAAACAATCGAGTTGTCAAGTTGTATGTTTGCATGTATTGTTCTTTTTCTAACGTTTCCCATATAGCTTGCTGAATCTCCAATGTACACGCCGCATCAAGGGCGTTGTACTCAAGGAACTTTTGACTGTGCATGTTAGTCTCCGCAAGTGGGGCAGCTACCGACAATAGCTAGAATATCTGACAAAGCCTTGAATGGCCCGGTGAGGCCCTTTGAGTCATCTGGGGAAGATGGGTTTAAGTTACTCAGGAGGCAGTAATACCAGCCGTCGGATTTTAGGAAGGTAACAATCCCTAACTTTGGGATCAGTAGCTCTTTGTTGGCCATTACGATTCGTCCTTAATGTTATTAAACTTAACCATATCCTTCCAGTATGGTTGGTTTCCCAGATAAATGCTACCCAAAAAACCAAGACCTTTCTTCAACTCAGGATACATAATCGAGTGTGCTATCATGGTATCGTAGATTGGCCCATCTACTACAATCCCGCATCGAGTCAGCAGGAATTGTATATCAAAGATAAGGTTTTGCCCTACCTTTATGGTGTGCTTATTGCCCAAGATAGACTGAATCCC
>Ga0210039_1001897_pt1 | contig 18397 bp, 13 predicted proteins | sample CryGeyCG2114_250_3_FD_185460 | JGI IMG/M metagenome (GOLD analysis project Ga0210039, IMG submission 185460) | Groundwater microbial communities from aquifer - Crystal Geyser CG17_big_fil_post_rev_8/21/14_2.50 (SPAdes) (version 2) | ecosystem: Environmental > Aquatic > Deep subsurface >...
TTTCATATTACTTACTCAAAATTTTAAACTCTGTACGTCTGTTTTCTTGATGAGCAGCTTCTTTTTCATCTTCAAACTTAAGTTTTGCAATTTCTGCATCGGTAATTACTAAACGTGATTCTCCATAACCTTTAGAAATAAGCCTGTCCGTAGAAATACCATTTTTAATTAAATAATCCACGCACGATTGAGCTCTTTTTTGCGATAAGTCTTCGTTATATTTATCACCACCTCTTGAATCGGTATGTGCCGAAAGCTCAATTTTAATGGTAGGATTTTCATTCAATAATTTCACTAATCTATCTAGCTCATTTTTAGAAGCATCACGCAAAGTTGCTTTGTTGTAATCATAAAAAATGTTTTTTAACACAATGATACTTCCAATGTCAATTTTCTTGAGATCAATGTTTTTTTCCACTTCCTGATAAGCTGCAGTTACTGGTATGTTAAAGTTTTCAGAGTGGAATAAATAACCCTCTTTCCTCACAATTAAACCATAGTTTTTTCCAGAAGGCAAAGTAACCAAATACTTTCCAGTACTTTCATTCGATTCGAAAGTTGCTAAGGAAATATTCGCTTCCACATCAATTAATTCAATGCTTGCTCCTAAAGGTAGTTTGGTTTTGTCGTCTCTTATAATACCTTTTAAAATAGTGATGTTTTTACCTCCTTCTATGGTTTTTTCAACCACTTTTTCACTTACTGGTTTTGCAATGGAAGCCAATAAATTATCTTCTGAACTTACTTGCATTGGTTTTTCAGGTCCTAAAAAAGTAATCAAATAAATGTCCTTTTCTCCATAACCATCTGTTTTAAAAGAAGAATAATAGCCTCTTCGTCCACTTGAGTTAATTACAAAAAACACATCATCATCAACCGTATTGATAGGGTAACCAATGTTTTTTGGTTCACTCCATGTTCCATTGTCATTCAGCGTGGAAACAAAAATATCAAAACCTCCCATAGTTTTATGTCCTTGAGAACTGAAATAAAGCGTTTTTCCATCAGGATGAATCAGCACAGCTTCTTCTTTGTATTTAGTGTTAATTTTCGGACCTAAATTAGTTGCTTCGCCCCAGTCTTTTGTTTTTTCATCCCAATGCGTTACATAAATATCGTGCATACCAAATCCTCCTGGTTTGTTGCTCACAAAATATAAGGTTTTTCCATCGCTCGAATAACTTGCTGATGATTCATGCATTTTAGTATTGATGTTTTTAGTCATTCGTTTGGGTTTCGACCAAGCTGAACCAATTAATTTACTTTCAAATAAATTTCCATCTCCTTTTTCATCTTTATAGATAATCATACTTTGAGCATCGGGTGCAACTGCAACAGTAGCATCATGTTCGTCAGAATTCACAGGTGTTCCTAAGTTTTCAGGGGTAGTCCATTTTCCATCTACTTTTTTTGTGATGTAAATATCTTCAAAATATTCATTCAAACCAGCATCAACTCCACCACCTGTTGTGGTGTTTCTTCGTGATGTAAAAAGCATTACCGATTCATCGGCATTAATAATAGCACCATATTCAGGGTATTTTGAATTAACAACGCCACCAAAATTATCGATAAAAACACGCTCGGGTTTTGCAACCAATTCTTTGGCTGTTTTACATTCTTCAATGCGTTTAACCACATCTTCTATTTCTAGTGGATTTTTACTAGACAATGCAGCTTTGTATTTTTCAAAAGCAGCTATTGCTTTATCAAAATTCATGGTTATATGATAAGCTCTTCCTAAGTGATATTGAATGTCGTTTGCAACAGTGGGATTAAGTTGTAGTGCTTTTTCTAAATGTGGAACACTTTCTTCTTTATAAACGGAAGAAACCAAATAGCACCTTCCTAATTTATAATTCAATTCAGCATTGTTTGGGTTGAATTTATTTGCTCTAGAAAAAAGGGGTAGAGCTTCTTTGTAATAACTCACTCTAACTTTATATTCATTGTCGTTATCATTAATGTAGGTTGATGGAATTACTTCAAAAAGCTTGTTTCCAGCATCTAAATTGTCTTTTGCTTCTTTAAAGGCATCTTTCTGCTCTTTAAATAATTTTTTATCAAAAGGAGTGTCTGTTTGTGCTATACTGTTAAAAGTTAAAAGTATAAAGCTAAAAGTTAAAAGTAGTGTTATTTTTGTTTTACTCATGGTTTTAAATTTTAGATTATTGTATTGGTGAGACTTCTTGTTCATATTTGTTGTTAGTTGACAGTTTATTATTTTAACTTAATTTTAGTTGAGAAGCTAACACACGTAGCCAACGGAAAGACGTTATCACTTAACATCTAATTCCTAACTACTTAATTACATATTTGTTGAGCAAAGTTTTTACCGTTTTTCAAGCCTAATTCAGCGGCTTTTCTCCAATCTTCGCAGGCTTTGTCTTCTTGTCGGAGCATTTCGTAAGCAATACCTCTGTTTAGGTAAGCAGCACCATATTCTTTATCTAAACTAATGGCTTTGTTGCAATCTTCCACTGCTCCTTTATAGTCTTCTAATTTATATTTTGCTGATGCTCTGTTGTTAAAAGCAAAGGCATATTTAGGGTTGAGCATAATGCATTCGTCAAAATCTTTTATTGCACCTTTAAAATCACCTTTTTCAAGTTTGGCTAATCCTCTGTTGTTGTAAGCAATGTGATAATTATCTTGCAGCAAAATGGCTTTCGAGTAGCTTTTTATTGCCAACTCATATTCTTTGTTTGCTCTGTAAGCACTGCCTAAATTGTTGTGAGCAAAACTTAATTTTCCATCAATGATAATGGCTTTTTCGTAATCTTTTATAGCACCTTTAATGTCATCTAATTTTTTCTTAGCACTTCCCCTGTCATTGAAAGCATAAGCATAATCGGGTTTGTTTCTTATGGCATTATCAAATTGTGTGATTGCTTCTTTGTATTTTTCTTCTAAAAACAACAACATTCCGCTATAATAGTAGGCTTCTGCATTTTTTGCATCAATTTCAACTGCTCTTGTAAAATCTTTGTTTGCAGCTTCCGTATTCCCTAATTCATAATAAGAACGTCCTCTCAAAAAATGAGCGTTATTAGAATCAGGATTTAGTTCTACTACTTTGTTGAAATCAACAATAGCTTCATTGTAGTTTTTTAATTGATACTTTACCGACCCTCTATTAAAGTAGGCTTTTTCGAATGATGGCAAAAGCTCAATGGCTTGATTAAAGTCCTCAACAGCACCATTTAAGTTTTTTGCTTCAATTTTTTGTACGCCCGAATTGTAAAAATCCTGTGCTTTTCCCTCTACGATAGAAGATGTGTCACCAACAACAACATCTTGAGCTAAAAGGGTGGAAGAGGTGTTGTAAATAATAAATATCCCAAAAAGAGATAAAAAAAAGATAGTATTTCTCATATTTTATTTTTTATTTAAATTAGTTTTTAAAAGTATAAAATTAATAGAACTTTACAAAATGTTTTTTAAAGTTTGGTAAAAATAATGAATAATGAAAATAGCAACAAATCAATTAAGTAGCGTAATTACGTACTTTAAAAATGAACTTAATAGTTTTTATGCTCCAAATGAAGTGCAAAGTATGCTTTTTGTTGTGTTGCATCATTATTTTAAGTTATCTAAAAGTGAAATTATTTTACAGCCAACTAAGTTGTTTTCGGAATCGGATTTGCTGCTGGTTATAAATACTGTTAAAGCACTGAAAACATATAAACCATTGGCTTATATTCTTGGCGAGTGGGAATTTTTTGGAATAACCTTAAAAGTTAATGAATATGTGCTAATTCCCAGGCCTGAAACAGAAGAATTAGTTCAATTAATTTTGCATGAAAATCCGTTGGCAACTTCTATTTTAGACATTGGAACTGGTTCTGGATGTATTGCGTTAGCTATAAAGAAAAATTTACCTCAAGCAAAAGTTGAGGCTTGGGATGTTTCTGAAAAAGCATTAGCAATTGCGAAAACCAATGCACTTGAAAATAAGTTAACTGTTAATTTTAAATGTGTTGACATACTTAATATTGATGTTGCGTTACATGAAAAATTTGATGTGATTGTAAGTAATCCGCCTTATATTCAACAAAAAGAAAAAGGATTAATGGATAAAAATGTACTCGATTTTGAACCGCATTTGGCTTTGTTTGTTGAAAATAACAATCCATTGTTGTTTTATGAAAAAATAGGTGAATTTGCTGTAAAAAATCTGAATAAAAACGGAAAAATATATTTTGAAATTAATGAAGCTTTTGGAAATGAAGTTGCAGCGTTATTGAGAAAGAATGGATTTCAACAAGTGGAAATAGGTAAAGACATCAACGGAAAAGACAGAATAGTTCAGGCTTGTTTAGGGTCTTTTTAGCTAAAAAAAATCGGCTAAACTCTAATTATAATAGCAATTATTTTTTAAATTCAAATTTCTTTCTGAACAAAATATTGTCAGTTCTGGCAACCAGACAAAAATTTATCCAGCGTAGAAGATGACGTTTAATAGGAGTAGCAATGAATAAAAATAATCACTACGAATCGAGTAAAATAATGTGGCTAAAGCCTTTCGTTGACTGGCTTTAATAGCCCCGACCTTAAGGTCGGGGTAAAAAATCGTAATCAACTCATTTGGCTTTAGCCACATTATTTGGTTAGTAGTGAAAATAGTTTATAAATATATGATAAACAACATTTTAAAAAATACGTCAATGGTAGTAGGTTTAATGGAGTGCTAACGGAATTAAACTGTATCGAGAACAAAAAAAAACATCAACTTCTCGATACGCCCTCATACTTCGGGCTACTCGAAGTGACAGTTTTCATTAAATAATGAAGTGAAAAATGATTTCTTGTTTACTGTTATAACTAAAGCTTAGCCCAAAATCTCTACTTAATAACTCCTTTGTTTTTCACAATAATATCTTTAGTCATTGCTTTTAAAACTTCTCCTGCCTGAACGATTAATGCTTCGGAAGGAGGGAAGGGCATTGGTCGGTTTGCATTTAATTGTTTTTGGGTCTCTGGCGATAGAGCTGCCAAATCGCCAAAAACAAGACCATAAAAATTTTCAAAAAATGCTTCTGAAACAATAGGGTCTGTTTTTATTAAATTGGATGATAGATTATCATAGTAATTTAAAGTTCCTGCTATTTTAGCTGCTTTTCTTTGTTGGTATCTTTTCACCGTACAACTAATTGTTTTGTATTTGGTTATTTTAATATCGTTTCCTAAACTGTCTTTTTTAACATTTCCGTTGGCATCCAACACATAATCAAAACCATCAGGAATTTCTTTACTTTCACTAGAAACAGTTTCTTTTAATTCTTCAGGAGAAACAGCTATTAACTCCATATTTAAAATGATAGAGTAGTGATATAGCAACGTGGTGTCAATGTAGCTATCGTAGTTTAGCCAATTGGCATCTAAATCATCTATATTGATACTTTGCACATTGTCCATCATAGTTTGAGGGGCAACAATGTTGGCATTATTTTCTATTCTGAAAAAAACATTGGTAGTGCCGAAGTATTTAGCTTCAGCTATTTTTTCATCAACTAATGGATAATTTGGCGTAAAATTTTTCGCTTCTATAAAAAGATTGAAGGCTTTACGGGCATCAAATCGATTGTTGGTTAATAAGAGTTCATTCCCTTTTTCAAAAGCATAAACAGTAGCTTGATTTCTTGCGTTTTCAATGTCTTTAGAATAGTCAGTTTTGTCATAATTAATTCCAACAGGTGGTAATTTTGCAGCTAACTCTTGTCTTCTTATTAAGTTTGAATATAAAAAGAAAATTTTACTCCAATTAGCTGGGTCTCCAATTTGTTTTAACTGGTTAATTTCAGTAATGTCCTTAGCGTTTGCCAATCGATAGGCATCATTAAAAACATCTACTTCTTCAAATTTACCAGGGTCTTTCATGATTTTTTTTGCAGAAATATTCATGGCAGAATCATAATCTCCTTTTTCAAGTTTTTTAGAAGAAGATTTACAAGCAATAATTGATGCTACAAGAATAAAGACAGTTATATATTTTTTCATGGTTAAGTTTTTATTTTCAAAGGTAAAAAAATGATGGCATAAATACTAATTGTAAATTAAAGTTCCTTGTTGTTTTAGAATGGATAACCAATTCCTAAATTAAGGTTTGGTGTTTTCCATTGCAAGTTAAATTCGTTAGGATTTAATGAAGCAGGGTCTTTAAGTTTGGCTGCTAAGTCAAATCGGAAAAGAAAAAAGCCAAAATCTAATCGTAATCCAATACCTGTTCCAACAGCAACATCTTGCCAAAATTTATCCAATCTAATTTCTGCATTAGGTCGCTGTTCATCGGGTCTAGTAATCCAAATGTTTCCAGCATCAACAAAAACAGCCCCTTTAAAAAGTTTAGTAATATCAAAACGATATTCTAAATTACCTTCAATTTTTATTTCACCAATTTGGTTTACAAATTGTGTTGAAATTAAGGAATCTGGTAAGGAACCTGGTCCTAGTGTTCTTGCTTGCCATGCTCTAATTCCGTTTGCTCCACCTCCAAAGTAACTTTTTTCAAAAGGCAACACATTCAAGTTTCCATAAGGTCGTCCAATACCAAAAGCAATTCTACTTACCAAGGCAGAAAATGGTGCTTGGTTGTAGTAGCGATAATCAAAATCAAATTTCATGTATTGTGCGTATTGTATATGAAAATATTCAAATCCACCTTTTTCATTTTTTGGGGTGTTGAGCATCACATCGCTTAACCACAAAGTGTTTCCTGCAAATTCAGTACTAAATCGAAAAAACTTAAAATCCCTGGTTTTATTTGATGTTTGATTGTTATAAACGTAGGTGTAGTTAGATGCACTAATAAGATGATCGGTAAAACTACTTATAATAAAAGGATTGTTTTCTTGCTCAATACGTGTTTTAAATTGTTCTGTAAGATGAATTTTAATTAAACTAATCGTAAAAGGATTTAGAAAATGTTTTTTATACTTATTCTTCGCATTCCAAAAATAACCAAATGAAAATTGTGTTAAGTTTCTTTCATATTCAGGTCTGTTTTGATAGTTTAAAATGTAATTAAAAGATGTTTTCGGGTTTAAGTTTTTAGAAAACTTTTCAAAACTTATCGGTAGCAGGAATCTAGGAATTTCTAGATTTACTTCAGGTCCAAATTCAAATGTGTTGAAAACTCCAAAAATAAGTTGCTCTTTTTGGGGCTGATTAATTAATTGTTGCACCTCTAAACCACCATTTAATCTAACTGTTAGCCTTTCTCCACTGTGAAATAAATTTTTATGTAAATAAACAACACCCCCTTTTATACCTAGATTTCCACCACTGTTTGTTCCTGTTGCTTCAATAGATGATGATTTAATTTTTTGAGGCGTTAGAAATATGTTTGTGATTAAAATTGGTGGTTGTATGGAGTCGCTGGAACTAGATACATTTTGTTTGTCATATTGAATGTTAACCGTTCTAAAAAGACCTAATTCAGAAAAATGTTTATAGGTAGCTTGTTGGTCTTCCAACGAATAGAATTCATTTGGTTTTATATTTACAGCATGGTTGATTATTTTTGGTTTATAAATTAACTTATAATCATGAGCTATTATTAATCCATTATATGAAGTGGTGTCAAAATTATAGATGTTTTTATTGATAAAATCATGGCTTAAATAAACATTTACTTCAGAAACTTTAGATTTTCGATGCAATAAGTCATTGGTTATGGAATCATTATTTTTATTTTTGTTTTCTATTTGAACATAAACATTTACTTCTTTGTTGCCAATAGTGGTATCTATTTTAAATTTCACGTAATCTTTGGTGAAATAAAAATAACCTTCATCACGTAACACATCTCTAATTCGTTGTCTTTCATTTTCCAATACATCCATATCCAACGGTTTGTTTTTTTTTATGAAAGAACGGTAGTGCTTCATTACAACAATTGGACGAAGAGCGGGGTCTTCAATTTTATAATCTATCCATTTAACAATATAAGGTTCACCAGTTTTAATAGTATATTTAACTTTCACTTTGTTTTTATGAATTTTAGTAGTGTAAGTTACGTTGTTATCGAAATAACTCTTGCTTTTCAGGTATAATCCCAATTGTGTTGCCGATTTAGCAGTAACTAAAGAATCATAAACAACAGGAGCTTCACCTATTTGTCTGAAATCTGACACTCCCTTTTTATTGAAAGCGTTAAAAACACCCAAGTGGTATCTAAAAACACCCAAAATTTTCCGATTAGGTTTTTGCTTTAAATAGCTTTTTAACTCATCTTTATCCACTTTTCGAGTATCAATTTTTATAGTTGAGTTCTGCAAAAACAATTCATCAGGTTTTAAATGTTTAGTGGGGTTACAGGCAAATATAAAAGCTACAAAACAGCTTGTTAACAAGGCTTTGATGAAGTATTGTATTTTATTATTAAAACTCAAAATAAAATTTGTTTTACTATCTGTTTGAATTGCTTATGTTTGCATTTTATTAATTTAACCACAAATAAACAATTTATAAACTGATGAAATCAAAAGCAAGATTACAATTATTAACCATATTGTTGTTATTAACTTTTAGTTTTAATGCACAAGCACAAGAAAACGAAACGCTATCCAAAAAAGACGCCAAACAACTACTCGAAATTGCTGAGCAAGAATTTGAGGAAAATAAGTTTTTAGATGCACTCGACAAATTTACGCAGTTATATAATTATAAGCCAAGTGATGTTTATTATAAGTTGATGATGGGGATTTGTTTAACTTATGACCCCAACCAAAAAGACAGAGCCATTGAAATTATTGAGCAAGTTAAAATTACCAATCCAGAATATAATTTAGTTAATTTTTATTTAGGTAAAGCCTATGCCGTAAATTATGAGTTTGATAAAGCCATTGATTTTTTTAGTATGTATATCAATGCTGCTCAATCGGATGAAGCTGATCAAGTTCGATTGGCTAATCAAATGATGGTTAACGCTCGAAATGCTAAAGAAATTTTAGCCGATACCATCAAATCCAATATTGTTGAAAATGTTAAATATCCTATTAATTCTCAATATTCCGAATATGTTCCTGTTATTTCAGCCGATGAATCGGTAATGATTTTTACCTACAGAGGTATTAAAAGTAAAGGAGCTGAAGAAATACCTCAATCCATGAGTTCAGAACCTTATTTTGAAGATGTTTATATTTCTTACAAAGAAAGAGGAGATTGGTCAGAACCTGTAAGCATAGGTGATAATATCAATACAAAAGGACACGATGCTGCAATTGGACTTTCTGTGGATGGACAAACTTTGTTTATCTACAAAAGTGAAAACAACAATATGGGCGATATTTATGTGAGCCAACTGGAAGGAAAAAATTGGTCAAAACCAGCTCCATTGAAAGGAGATGTTAACAAAAAAAACAGTTGGGAGGGAAGTGCTAGTTTATCTGCTAATGGAAAAATACTTTATTTTTCTAGTGATAGAGAAGGAGGGTTTGGAGGAAGAGACCTTTATAAAGCAGAATTATTTCCTGATGGTTCATGGGGAAAGGTTATTAATTTAGGAACAACCATAAACACCATATACAATGATGATGCTCCTTTTATTCATCCTGACGGAAAAACCTTGTTTTTTAGTTCTGAAGGACACACAAGTATAGGTGGATATGACATTTTTTCAACTGTTGTTGATGAATTTGGCATTTTTACTCAGCCAGAGAATTTAGGCTACCCCATTAATACGGTTGAAGATAATCGCTATTTTGTATTGGCTGCTGATGGTAAAACAGGTTACTATTCTGGAGGAGGAACTGAAAGTATTGGAGAGCAAGATATTTTTAAAATCATTACAGGAAAAATTGAAAAACCTGTTTTAGCTTTGTTGAAAGGTAAAGTTTATTTTAATGACGTTCCAACAGGGTCGATGATGCACCTTTATAAACAAATAGATGGAGAACTAGAAGGGAGCTTTAAATCCAATATCGAAACAGGAAAATATGTTATGGCACTTTCGCCAGGCATTTATGAAATAGAAGTAGAACTAGAAAGCGGAGAAATTGTTAGAGATTCTATACGATTAAATGAAATTATTGAATACATTGAAATTTATAAAGATTTTAGAATTTATAGCGATTCTTCATTAATAGCAACAAACAATAAAGGATTGCAAGAAGCATTGGCAGAAGCATTGAAAAAAGAAAACAAATCCATTGATACATTGTTTACAGAAAACATCAACAAACCCAAAGATGTTAAACAATTAGATGCAGGAAGATCTTTTAAATTAAATAATATTTTATATGATTTTGACAAAGCTACCTTACGACCTGAATCAAAAATTGAATTGGATAGGTTAGTTGTTATACTAAATGAAAATCCAACCATACGAGTAGAAATTTCAAGCCATACCGATACTAGAGGAAATGATGCTTACAATAAAAATCTTTCTCAGAAAAGAGCTCAATCGGTGGTTGATTATTTAATTGGTAAAGGAATTAAAAAAGCTCGTTTTGTAGCTGCTGGTAAAGGAGAAACAGTTCCATTGGATGATTGCAGTAAATACAGTGAATGTGGAGAAACGAGAAATGATGATTGTCCTTGCCACCAAAACAACAGAAGGACCGAGTTTAAAGTGTTAGATTAGTTGTTAGTAGTTAGTAGTTAACGTCATTCCGAACGATATCTTACATCCCGAGTAATCGGAATAGTAAAATGAAGTGAAGGAATCTCCAATCTGAAATATAAATGAGTCTATCTATCCAACAAAAGAAGTTCGTAAAAGCATTGCATCTAAAAAAAAACAGAACAAAACTGGGTTTTTTTATTGCTGAAGGAGAAAAAATAGTGGAAGAACTTCTTAATTCCGATTATGAAGTGCTTGGATTGTTTGCTACAGCTAATTGGAAAGGAGATTTTGATGGAAGTGTAACTCAAGTATCGGAACAAGAACTAAGTGCTATTTCAACGCTTAAAACACCCAATTGTGTGTTGGCTGTTGCCAAACAAAAACACCAACAACTTGGAAACAATTTCTCAATGCCTATTATAGCTTTAGACACAATTCAAGACCCAGGTAATTTAGGAACGATTATTCGTACTGCCGATTGGTTTGGAATACAAAACATTGTTTGCTCCGAAAGTTGTGTCGATATTTATAATCCAAAAGTGGTTCAAGCTACGATGGGTTCAATTTTTAGATTAAATGTTTTGGTTACTTCCTTAGCTGATTTTTTTAAAGAAAACAATCAATTTTGTGTTTATGGAGCCTTGTTAGAAGGCGAAAATTGTTTTGCAACAAGGTTTCAACAATCGCACACAGTTCTCTTAATGGGGAATGAAGGAGCTGGTATTTCTTCAAAACTATTTCCTTTTATTTCAAAAAAAATTACGATACCTAAACTAGGTCATGCCGAATCATTAAATGTTGGAATTGCTACTGGAATTTTGTGTGCAGAAATGACAAAATATAATTAAAAAAATTGAGTTCTTTAAACAACTTAATAATCAACAACCAATGAAATTAGTTCTGAAAATTCTTTTTTTATCTCTTGTTATAACATCGTTGTTAGCATGTTCAAGCCAACGCAAGTGTAATGGAAAGAAAGGAATTAAAACACCTATGGGAAGAATGTGAAATTATTTTTAAACATTTTGTTGTATATATAACATTTTATTTTTTACATTTGCCAAGAATTTTACAAAACATGAACAATAAATTACATCATCATCATTTACATTCTTGCACACAGGCGAGCTGTTAATGATATAGGTAAAACATAAATAAAAAAATATCAAAAACCCGTCTGAGTATATCTGACGGGTTTTTTGTTTCCTTAAAGTTTGCTCAGACACATTTATAAACAACATGAGTAAATTAAAAATTGCAATTCAAAAATCAGGGCGATTAAATGAAGATTCACTGAAATTACTGAAAGAGTGCGGAATTACTATCGATAATGGGTTTGACCAACTAAAAGTAACCGCAACCAACTTTCCGTTGGAAGTATTTTTTTTAAGAAACTCAGATATTCCTCAATATTTGGAAGATGGAGTAGTGGATATCGCTATTTTAGGCGAAAATCTATTAATTGAAGAAGAAAAAACACTGAAAATTGAAGCGTATTTAGGGTTTTCAAAATGTAAACTTTCTATTGCTACGCCAAAGGGAATAAACTACAAAAGCATTAATGATTTAGAAGGGAAAAAAATAGCTACTTCTTATCCAAACACGCTAAAATCGTATTTAGCAAAAAATAAGATAAATGCAGAGTTGCACATTATATCTGGTTCGGTAGAAATTGCTCCAAACATTGGTTTGGCAGATGCCATTTGTGATTTAGTAAGTTCGGGAAATACCTTGTTTAAAAATGGGTTGGAAGAAAAAGAAATCATTTTAAAGTCGGAAGCTTGTTTGGTGGTTTCGCCATTAATTTCTGATGAAAATCAATTGATTTTAAACAAATTAAATTTTAGAATTCAGTCGGTACTGAAAGCCCGAAAATCGAAATACATTTTAATGAATGTTCCCAACAATAAAATTGAAGCAGTAAGCAAAATTTTACCTGTTTTAAAAAGCCCTACTATTTTACCATTGGCTGAAGAAGGTTGGAGTTCGCTACACTCGGTAATTGATGAAGATAAATTTTGGGAAGTTATTGATGAATTAAAACAAAATGGAGCCGAAGGTATTTTGGTTGTTCCTATAGAGAAAATGGTGTTGTAGACCACCTTAACCCTCCCGAAGGAGGGAGTAAAACAGACAGCGTTAAAAAATAAAGATTAAAAAAAATGAAAGAAAAAAATAATTTTGAGATGAATGAATTTTCTCCCTTCGGGGGAATTAAAGGGGGCTACATTAATCCAATAAAATCAGAGTGGTTAGCATTAACAACTCGTCCAACTATAAAAACCGAAGACTTATCAAAATTGGTAAACCAAGTTTTTAAAGAGGTAAAAGAATTGGGTGATGTTGCTCTCAAAAACTATACGCAGCAATTCGATAGTGTTGATATAGATGAATTTAAAGTAACAGAAGAGGAATTTCAATTGGCTGAAAAGTTGGTGAGCAATGAATTAAAACAAGCCATGCAATTGGCAGTCAACAACATTGAAAAGTTTCATAGCATACAAAAGCAAGAAAAACAAGTGGTAGAAACTACTTCAGGTGTATTTTGTTGGCAAGAATCTCGACCAATTGAAAAAGTAGGATTTTATATTCCTGGAGGCACAGCTCCATTGTTTTCAACGGTGTTGATGTTGGGTATTCCTGCAAAAATTGCTGGTTGTAAAGAAATAGTGTTGTGTACGCCACCCAACAAAGCGGGTAAAATAGCCAACGAAATTTTAGTTGCTGCAAAGTTGGTTGGTGCTACTGCTGTTTATAAAGTTGGTGGAATACAAGCTATAGCAGCATTAACCTTTGGAACAGAAACCATTCCACAAGTATATAAAATATTCGGACCAGGAAACCAATTCGTAACAGCAGCAAAACAAGAAGCTTTTCAGCGTGGTGTAGCTATTGATATGCCAGCCGGACCTTCGGAATTATTGGTAGTTGCTGATGAAAGTTCAAACGCTGCTTTTGTTGCTTCCGATTTGCTTTCACAAGCCGAACACGGAATTGATAGTCAGGTAATTTGTATTGCCAATAAGGAAGAGTTGTTGGATAAAATAGTTAACGAACTAGAGCAACAACTAGCAGTATTACCAAGAAAAGCAATTGCTCAACAAGCACTAGAAAATTCAAAAATGATAGTGATTAACAATATAAGTGATACACTAGATTTTGTTAATGATTATGCTCCAGAACATTTAATTTTAGCTGTAAAAAACGAAGATGAATATGTATCAAAAATCAGCAATGCAGGCTCGGTGTTTATAGGAAATTATACGCCAGAAAGTGCAGGTGATTATGCTTCTGGCACCAATCACACCTTACCAACTAATGGTTTTTCAAAAGCTTTTAGCGGTGTAAATTTAGATGCTTTTGTGAAGAAAATTACATTTCAAAAAATAACAAAAGAAGGAATACAGAATATAGGAAATGCAATAGAATTAATGGCTGAAGCAGAGCAATTACAGGCTCACAAAAATGCGGTAAGTATTAGAATTAGAGATTAGAAATTAAAAATTAGAGATTTTGTCAGTTCGAGTAGAGAGGAACGAAGCGTATCGAGAACCGAAAATGATTAACGAATTACGATATAAGATTTACGATTTACGAAGTGTGAAGTACGATTTGTTTCATTTAGAACAAATTATAAATTAAAAAATGAATTAAAAATATAATAGTAATCAAAATTCCTCCCCTTTGGGGAGGTTAGGAGGGGCTTATAATGAACATCAATAAATTAATTAGAAAAAATATCGCAGCAATGAAATCCTATTCATCTGCTCGTGATGAGTTTAGCGGAATGCAAGGTGTGTTTTTAGATGCAAACGAAAATCCCTACGATTTCTCCCTTCCCTTAGGGGAGGGAAAAAGGGAGGGGATAAATCGTTATCCTGATCCTTATCAAAGTGAGTTAAAAAAAGTGTTGGCAGAACTTAAAGGTGTATCAACTAAAAATATGCTTTTAGGAAATGGTAGCGATGAAGTGCTGGATTTGTTGTTTCGTGCTTTTTGTGAACCAAAACAAGATAATGTAGTGGTAACATCTCCCAGTTATGGAATGTATAAGGTTTTAGCAAATCTCAATAATGTGGAATTAAAAGAGGTGTTGTTGGAAGAAGATTTTAGCTTAAATGCGGATAAAATTTTGGAAGTTGTTGATGATAATACCAAAATGATTTTATTGTGTTCGCCCAATAATCCAACAGGAAATAGTATAGCTTTCGAGGTAATTGAAAGGCTGTTGAACAATGCCAATTGTTTAGTGGTTGTTGATGAAGCTTATATCGATTTTTCAACCAAAAGTAGTTATATTGAAAAATTAAGTAAGTACAATCAACTTGTTGTTTCCCAAACACTTTCTAAGTTTTACGGAATGGCTGGAATACGACTTGGAATGTGCTTTGCTTCGGAAGAAATTATTGCAATTTTGAATCGAATTAAACCACCTTACAATGTAAATAGTTTAACCCAAAACAAAGCTATTGAATTACTTAAATTGAACAAAGAAAATTACAAACAAGAAGTAATGGAACAACGAGAATTATTAAGTGCAGCATTAAAAAAACTCCCTTTTGTAGTAAAAGTTTATCCTTCAGAAGCTAATTTTATATTAATAAAAACAACCGATGCTAATGGTATCTATAATAAATTGTTGGAGCAGAAAATAGTGATAAGAAATAGAACCAAAGAACAGTTGTGTGAAAACTGCTTGAGAATTACTGTAGGAACACCAGAAGAAAACCAATTATTGATAAATGCGTTGAATTTTTAAAACCACAGAGACACAGAGTACACAGAGAAAAATCAGCGAATATCAGCTAAATCTGTGTTATCTGCGTTCTATAAAAAAATAAAAAATATGAATACAAATCGTAAATCAAAACTGCTTTTTATTGATAGAGACGGAACTTTAGTTATAGAGCCTCCTATTGACTATCAATTGGATAGCTTAGAAAAATTAGAATTTTATCCGGGTGTTTTTCGTTGGTTGAGCCGAATAGTTGAGGAATTGGATTTTGAATTGGTAATGGTAACCAATCAAGATGGATTAGGAACAAGCTCTTTTCCAGAGGAAACTTTTTGGCCAGCTCATAACAAAATGATTCAAGCTTTTGAAAATGAAGGTATTAATTTTAAAGAGGTATTGATTGACAGAAGTTTTCCAGCTGATAATGCTTCAACCCGAAAACCAAGAACTGGTTTGTTAACAGCATATCTAAATGGTAATTATGATTTAGCCAATTCTTTTGTGATAGGCGATAGATTAACTGATATTGAATTAGCTGAAAACATAGGTGCAAAAGGAATTTTGTTGAGCAACAACGAAGAGCTAAACTATAAAAATAATACTCAAATCTTAAAAACTGAAAATTGGAAAACCATTTATGAATTTTTAAAACTAAGCGAAAGAACTGCTGAAATTACTAGGAAAACGAACGAAACGGATATTTCCATTCGTTTAAATTTAGATGGCACTGGAAAGGCAAAAATTGATACTGGAATTGAATTTTTTAATCACATGCTCGATCAAATTGCTCGTCACGGTGGTTTGGATTTGGATATTACTGTAAAAGGCGATTTAGAAGTAGATGAACACCACACCATTGAAGATACAGCCATTGCATTAGGAGAAGTTTTTTATAAAGCTTTGGGTAATAAATTAGGAATTGAACGCTACGGATTTTGTTTACCAATGGATGATTGTCTGGCTCAAGTAGCTATTGATTTTGGTGGAAGAAATTGGTTGGAATGGGAAGTAGAATTTAAACGCGAAATGATTGGTAAAATGCCAACTGAAATGTTTTTTCACTTTTTTAAATCGTTTACCGATGGAGCAAAATGTAATTTAAACATAAAAGCAGAAGGAACTAATGAACACCACAAAATTGAAGCGATATTTAAAGCATTTGCAAAAGCCATGAAAATGGCAAAAAAGAGAGATGTAAATAATATGCAATTACCATCAACAAAAGGGTTGTTATGAAATTAGTAATAATAGATTATGGAGCAGGAAATACCAAATCGGTGCAGTTTGCACTAAATCGGTTGGGTGTAGCCGCTATTTTAACAAAGAATATTGAAGAGATTCGTTCGGCTGATAAAGTCATCTTTCCTGGAGTTGGTCATGCAAATGCTGCTATGGGAAAAATTACTGAGGCTGGGTTAGAAGAGCTTATTCCTTGTTTGAAGCAACCAGTTTTAGGCGTTTGTTTGGGTATGCAGTTGATGTGTAAGTTCTCCGAAGAAGGTAATACTAAAGGTTTAGGAATATTTGATTTGGAGGTAAAAAAGTTCGGGACGGAAAATAAAATACCACAAATTGGTTGGAATACAATTTTTGATTTAAAATCTGAATTATTGAGTGATTTAAATGAAAACGAATACATGTATTTTGTTCACAGTTATTATGTTCCTAAATCAGAATTTACAATAGCTACAGCCAATTATGGATTAAATTACTCGGCAGCTTTGCAAAAAAACAATTTTTACGGCTGTCAGTTTCATCCTGAAAAAAGTGGAGATAAAGGCGAACTGATTTTAAAAAACTTTTTAAATATATGAGAATAATACCAGCAATAGATATTATTGACGGAAAATGTGTCCGTTTAACCAAAGGCGATTACGCTACACGAAAAATCTACAACGAAAACCCGTTAGAAATGGCTAAGCAATTTGAAGCTAGTGGAGTTCAATATTTGCATTTGGTTGATTTAGACGGAGCAAAATCCAATCAGATTATCAACTACAAAGTGTTGGAGCAAATAGCAATTAACACTAGCTTAAAAATTGATTTTGGAGGTGGATTGAAATCAACTAATGACGTTGAAATTGCTTTTAATTCAGGAGCTAATCAAATAACAGGTGGAAGTATTGCCGTAAAAAATCCTACGCTTTTTAAAACTTGGTTGGAAAAATACGGAAGTGAAAAAATAATATTGGGTGCCGATTGTAATAATAGAAAAATTGCAACGTCTGGTTGGTTAGAGTCTTCCGAATTGGATGTGGTAGATTTTATTAAAAATTATGAGCAAGAAGGAATTAAAACTGTTATTTGCACCGATATTTCAAAAGATGGAATGTTAAGCGGAACAGCTAACGATTTGTATAAAGAAATTATCAATAAAACGAATGTAAAACTGATTGCTAGCGGAGGTGTTTCATGCATGGATGACTTATCTTTATTGCAAGAAATGGGGTGTGAAGGAGCTATTATTGGAAAAGCCATTTATGAAGGGAAAATCTCTTTGAAAGATTTACGATTGTTATAAAACCACAGAGAAAAAATAGCTGCAAAAATCAGTTTAATCAGTGTCATCTGCGTTCTATTAAAAAATTAAAATCATGCTTACAAAACGAATCATACCTTGCTTAGACATTAAAAACGGAAGAACCGTTAAGGGAATTAATTTTCTCAATTTGATTGATGCTGGAGACCCTGTGGAACTGGCTAAAATTTATGCCAACGAAGGAGCTGATGAATTGGTTTTTTTAGACATTTCGGCAACTGAAGAAAAACGTAAAACCTTATTGGACTTAGTGGAGCGAGTGGCTCAACAAGTCAATATTCCGTTTACTGTTGGTGGAGGTATTTCATCGGTTGAAGATGTAGAATTGTTGCTAAAATCTGGAGCCGACAAAGTCTCCATCAACTCATCAGCTGTAAAAAATCCTGATTTAGTTAATCAACTGTCTGATAAATTCGGGTCGCAATGTGTAGTGGTGGCAATTGATGCCAAACAAATTGATGGAAAATGGAAAGTTCATTTGGTTGGAGGGAAAGTAGCAACCGAAATGGATTTATTTGATTGGGCAAAAGAAGTGGAGCAAAGAGGAGCAGGGGAA
>Ga0210039_1001900_pt1 | contig 18392 bp, 20 predicted proteins | sample CryGeyCG2114_250_3_FD_185460 | JGI IMG/M metagenome (GOLD analysis project Ga0210039, IMG submission 185460) | Groundwater microbial communities from aquifer - Crystal Geyser CG17_big_fil_post_rev_8/21/14_2.50 (SPAdes) (version 2) | ecosystem: Environmental > Aquatic > Deep subsurface >...
TTTCTGGCCCTCTCCAAAACTAAATCAACATCCTCTGGAGTGCGAAGGATTGATACCAGGGGAATAGTTCTACCTATAGGCTCGTTGGTTCTAGGGTCGTGACTAACAGCTATTTTGGATAGCTTGCTTGATGCAATCATGGTATCTACCGCTTGTAGCGCCTGCAACGCACTCATCTTTGCTTCGGCAACATTTGATCTAGCATTAGCATTTAATCCTGAGCGTCTTCCTTGCTTTTCCAGGGAATCTGCACTCCTATAATAACCAATAGCTCTGTCACGATATGATTCCAGCTTAATCTCTAAACTCTCATCAGAGCCTAGAATATTTACAAGAACATTAACTGATGGAGACAACTGATCTGACTGTGCAATTATAGCACCACTGCTCCTTGCATTTGTAACAGATATTCCAAGAGTTCTGCTAAGTTCTGTTAAGTGCTTTAACTGATCTCTTGTTGCAATCGTATCCTTGCCAGCATTTGACCCAAGAGCTGTAAGCAGAAAAGAAGTCGGGCCAAAGGATCTTAAGGTTGCCCCGCTTGAGTTCAAAACACCACGTGCATTCTGAATAGTTTTATCAGTATTGAGTGCATAAGGATCAGCAAAGGAGAACATTCCTCTGTTTGCAACTGGAGATTTACGCAGAGAGGATATAGTCCTCTCTACTTCCGTTTGGTCTGGAACATTCTCTGGGCCACCAACATCAAACATACCGCCAGCGGTTAATAGAGCTGCTGTGCCCTCAGGGGTCTCTACAACCTGGCCCGTATAGTATCTCTGCCTACCGTCGGTTCTCTTCTCTTTCAGCATATCAGCAACAGCAGCCAGTGGAACCTCAATGGGCTTACCTTCTTCAGTATCGTATATGGGCGTTGGTGTACTCAATACAGCAGCCTGCGTGGTTGTTCTTGTTAATTGGTTTTTGAATACATGCTCTTGCAAGTCAGGGTTTCTCTCAAGAACATCTACAGTTTCCTGCGGTAATCCTGAAAACTCAGGAAGCTTTTTAAGCTGCTCCCCTGTCAATCCCCTAAACCCACTGCTTCTGTTTCCATTAAGATCGTATAAGTCCTTAAATGGTATTCCTAATTTTCTTCCAACCTGTACGACACCGGAACTTATTTCTTCTTCTCCTGATAAGAAAGCATTAAGACTACTAGACTCCTCGTCACTAAGTGAGGGAGATACCTCGGGCCGTCTACTAGTTGCTACAAGAGAAGGTAATGCACCAGCAGCAGCTATAGCAGACACTGCTTCTGGAGATACATCAAATTCCTCTGATAGAGCACTAACCTGTTCGTCAGTTAAGCTCTTGTTTTTATTGCTAAATATAATATCTGTAAGATTACTATCAACTACCGCCGATAACTCCTCACCACTTATCCCAAGATTAAATCTCTTCGATATAGTGTCTAACTTACTATTTCTTTCCGCTCTTAAAGTGCCCGCTCTTTGCTCACCAAGCACATCCCTAAGGAGGCCAGCATCTGCCAAAGCTCCTAATTGTTCTGGGCTTCCTGCTATATCTGCCCCTCCTAGCGCATCAAAGAGTGCTTTACTTTTACTTGCAGCTTCCTCACTTGCATATCTTCGCTGAAGATCCAACAGGCTTTTTTGTCTTATGGAATCCCTATTCTCTTTAGCAATCTGCTTTTCTTCCTCTAAATTTAAGGCCGCGATTCTAGTTCCAGCATCTGCCGCTCCCTGTATAAATCCGAATATACCAGCGCCTATACTCATAGGAATTCCCCTTCTTCTGGAATGGCCATCATATCATCTGCAAAAGCAAGGTCTTCCTCAGACCCGGAAAAATCAGTCTCGTTAAAGGCTTCCTCTGCTATCGCAGATGCCCCCTCTCCAAATTCCATATCAACCATCATCTGCTGCGCTTCAGACGCAGCAACGTCATCAGTCTCAAATAAGTCATCACCTATTAATTGGACAGTTTTCATATATGCCATGTCAAGTTGATTGCTATCACTAGCATTAGGAGCATCTGACGCTAGTGCTATTTCGTAGAGCATTTCAACAGTTGTCTGTACTGCCCCATTTTCACCCATAAATATATCTGGCTCTACTTCTATACCCTGTCCAACAAATTGTGAGTAAGCGCCCTCAAGGACAGACTGTGCAACAAGAGCTATATTTAACCACAGCTCAGGGGTTGCACTCAAAGCTGATACAATATCTTCACGTGACTGCCCGTGTATCATGTCCTCAATACCGTCCATAACAAAAGATAACATCTTCTGTTCTTCTGGACTTGCCTTCTCTGTGCCAACACCAACTTCCGCATTTAGGCCGGAGAACATATCCTCGCCGCGATCAGCTCCAAGAGCCGAAGTAATTTCGCTTGCTAAGGGGTCTTCTGCTGGGGCTTCTACACCAGCCATCTCAAATAAACTTTGCATCAGAACTGCCCCTGGCTAATAAATGGCAATGCAAAATCATCACCAAATAAGTTGTCAAAACCATTAGAGCCCCCACCTCCAAATGAACCGAAGCCAAACCCTGGTTGTTCAATTGCGTTTTGATCTGGCACTCCACCAAAGCCAGTACCTGGATCCTGCGTACCATCTTGTCGCGGATCAAACCCTGGGAATCTGATGTTATCAGGAAGCTGTGAGCTACCCCCTCTCATCGGCCCACCAAAAAAGTTAAGCTTGCGCTGTCTATCTCTCTCTTTCTTTTCTTTCTTGCTTTCTGTGTAGCTCTTAACTCCCTGCGATATTCCACTGAAAATCATCATCTGCCCAGCATTAGTCTTAGCCATACTACCCAGAACGGAACCCACCTTGCTGAAAAATCCGGTACCTGCTGCTGAGCTAAAACCAGATTCCGCTAGGATAGATCCTGCTTCAGCTACGGAGCTTCCTGATAATATACCTGTAACACCTCCATTAGCTATTGCAGACTGTGCTCCTGCTATACCGGAAACAGTTGATTGCGCAGCCTGAGCGGTCCCAATGGCGCTTTGACCAACTCCAGTGGCCGCTTGGCCTATGCCCACTTTAGCTAGTCCCGACTGTATTCCAGTAGCTAATGCACCGTTTAGCAGTGTTGTACCAACGGCAGCATTGGTTGCTGATGCTACGCCTGCCGAAAGGCCAGACCCTATGCCAATGGTACCTAGCATAGCCTGGCCTCCTGCAAGCATTGTAGTGCCCATCCCCGCTAATAACCCCTGTGAGCTAACAGCTGCTGCCATTCCTGCAAACCCTACAGTGGCTATGCCGGCAGTAAGAACTATCGCAGTGGCAATTAGTACAGGCTTCCATACTTTCTTTACAACCTTTTTAACAGCACTGAATGTTTTCTTTACGGCTTTCTTTACAAAGCTCATATCATTTCCTTATGGTTGCACATACTCAAATTGTCCTCCGACTCTACGCAGCTTCATAAGTTCGTAGAATTTATCGGCTTGTTCATAACCAGTACTATTAGACATAAAAATCTTCCAACAGTTCAATGATTTACACCATTCTATTCCCATCTTGCAAAGTTTTGCCGCATCCTTCTCCGCTGCGAATAAAACATCAGATCCCCACTTCTGGTTTCTATTCCAGGGAACTCTATCTATCGACATTACTATAAACCCGCGTATGTCTCCGTCGTGATCTGACACAAAAACTCGGCACGTTCTACACCTTATAGCGCCTAAGAGAAACCCCTTGAAATCATTAAGTTTGAAAGTACTATTTTCAAATAGCTTCTTTTTACACTTAAAGTACTGTGCAAATAAAGCTATTTTTTCTATGTCAGATATGGTGGCAACTCGTACAGCCATTAACCACCGCCACCAAATAAAGAGTTCCAGTCAAAGTTCCAACTAGAAGGATCCAAGTTACGATCAGAGATTGATTGCATATCAGAAACCAGGTTATTGAAAAATGTCATAGCCCTGTTTCTTGATGCATCATCAAGATCTAGACCATTGAGGCTCTGTACCCCGGCTGACCATGCATTTAGGGCAGATATTTCAAGTTGTGTCCTTGTTTGCGCAAGACCTAATTGAAACTCCGCTCTCCTCCATGGCTCGTTAAACATATTCTCAATCTCTATTCTCTGAGAATGAGTAAGCTCCTGTAGATTTATATTACCCTCAATCCCCATCTGCTGCAAGCGTACCCTTGTTTCATTGTCCATACGTGACACATCTATAGTAGTCTGTGCTTGTAGGCCACCAAGGAATAGGTTGGTACCTGCCTGCAAATTAGCAATCCCTGTTTGCGTGTCAAGCTGTCGTAGCTGTAACAGTTGGTCTTGCAAAAATTGGGTCTGCTGCATAGTGAACTGCGCATTAAGCGTTGCTTCAGCTACTCGTTCCCTTGAATCTGCCGCAAGTCGGGCACCCTGTAAGCTTATAAGAGCACCCTCACGCTGTACAGAGGCATTAGTATTGGCAATACTAACCTGCGCCGCCGTCTGTGAATTGGAAATTGCCAAGTTCACACTCGCAGACATTTTGGCAAGGGTGTTTTGGTTCAGGGCATTCATATTCTCGCTGGCAGCCTGCATATATGCTTGCGCATTGGCTGATGCAATAGGCAAACCAGCCTCTATTGCAGATCGCTGTGATGCCCCAGCAAAAATACTTGAGCTAAGGGCTCCCCTATCCTGCGCTAGCTCTCTACCTCGTAGCAGGGCATTCTGCATAAAGGAGCTATCTTGGTTAAGAAGGGAATTAAGCTGCTCAGAAACTAACTCTTCTGGTGATACATTTCTTGTAGTAGCACCGAACTGCCCCAAATCAACATTAGCGCCTGAAAAGGCCGCAGGCGTATAGTTCTGGTTATTAAGGAACATCCCAAAGAGGGAGTCTGGGTCATTTGTTAGACCACCTTCTATCTGAAAAGGAGGAACGAGTTCTTGTGGAAAGGGCTGCTGAGCAAAAAGTTCCCCAAACACAGAGTCATTAAACTCTGGTGTGTACCCTTGATTAAATTCACCAGGTCCTTGCAGAAACTGAGGCAGTGGTGGGAATGCGGCATCACTCTGCGTGGGGCCAAAGGAAGCCTCTAGTTCGCCAGTTCCCGGAAAAGCCGGCTCTGCTGGGCCGGCAAACTCCGGCTGATTTTCTATAACCCTACCGTCTGGAAGAACAGTCTGTGCCATTCAATTCTCCTTAGTACGTTTTTGGACTTCTATTCATATCTGTGAGTCCCGTAACTTTATATGTTAATGCCTTAATCATGTGATAAGGCGTGGAATTTGTTACGCCACTTAGCTTAAACACCATTCCGTCCGTTATATTTGGTAGATGCGCAGATACCCTTGTATGGGGTCTGCTCCAATCAAGAGTGCTGCTAGAGCTTCCAGCCACAATTGAATCTGACCACTCATCGTTGTCGGGGACTGCATAGTTAACCCCCGCATTTGCCATAAAGCTCTCAAACCCTGTACTAGTAAGATGCACCATTACTTCCGGTATTTTTAGGTTTGCGAAGGGGGCCCCTGCGTGCATGGGATTAAATGACAAAGAGTAATTAAATGATTCCATACCGTCTGCTGTTGCTATTCCCGGATTGCCAGCGTCTAATATAAATACCTCCCCATTATTGTTACCTATAGCAATAGTCTCTCTTCCGTTTTTATTCAGAGCAGTTGCATACGCTGATGGAACAAACCTCCTTGGCGCAATACCAGTGCCGAAATTCTGCCTAGTGAACATGGGAGTGCTGCCATCCGGGCCAAACAGAGTCATCGTTAGGATATCCCCATCTTTAAAATACAACCTGTACTGCCCTTTATTTTTAATTGCAATTGCACACACTACATCTTCTTCAACATTAAAGGGACTATTCCTGTCTTGTATTTTCCCTTGCAAATACGGATTTACAGAAAAGCTAACCCTTCCCCACGAAAAGTCGCCATAGGTTTGTGCTGCCTGCACATTACTTATGCCACGAAAATCTGTGAATAATGGCTGCCCGGCATCAACCACACTGTAGTTAAGCGCTCCGGTATTCTCCGCAATAGTCTGCGTTGTGTAGTTATTTACAGTACTACCTACTAGGGCTTCTATAGAAGAGTCTGTCCATATGCCAAGAGCAGACCCCCCAATCTTCAACAGCCCTGTTATTGGCTTGCCGAAGAATCCAAACTCAGTTGCTCCAAGTAAACCACTAAATGTAGAAGGTTGCCCCGGTGGCGATATTAGTATAGACCCTGAATCATAGGCAAGCACTAAGCTCAGTTGATTATCATAAACATACCTAGGCGTATCTTTGCCTTCTGGTACTGGTGTTCTAATAAACCAGAAATGTGTTCCATTAAAGTGAAAGGCAGGTCCGGCAGCAGTTGCCCCATAAAGCGCGTTTTTATCTGGGTCTATGAAGAAGTTTATTTCTCGGCTGACCATAATAGCGTTGGCCGCTTCCATCTGTGCAGAAGATGGTAGCGTATTAGCCTGCAATGTACCATCGCCGGTGGCTATCACTTCCCCACCCCCTCCTGACTCTGTTCTTATTTCAGTTTCAGAAAGGTCTGTACCTACTGAGCCAGATACGTTATAAATAGATATATAACCCTTTGCATTTTCTGATTGGTACGAGCCATCTGTAAGTGAGATATTTACAACATCACCGCTAGCCAGATCAGATACACCATTCCAAAAGTAAATAGTCTCCGATGCGTTCTCAAAATATATAGAAACCTTTACCCAAGCTACCTCTACCGTCTTTCTTATAGGCGTAGATGAGGAGAGAGTTCCGCTGTACAGTTCCCACTGAAGGTTAACACTAAAATCATCACTTAGCAGGTTAGACCTCGTGAGCCTTGTGGCTCCCCAAGTATCTGCTGCACCACCTATGGTGGTCGTAGCAAAGGCCGTGCTTACTGAGGTATCGCCTGTCACTTCTGTTAATGGCGCTTTATTAGTAGTAGTACCAACACCTGATAGTGTAGCAAGCTTCATCTTAGCTCTCAGGTTAGGACTAGTACCACCGGAAGCTGTACTCATATCATATCTAAATCTTACATCGACCTTTATACCAACAATATTTACTTTGTCTGGAACATCTTCCTTCTTTATAAATCCTTTCAGATTAAGAACTGGTGTTGGGTTCCACAAAAGTCCTGAGGATGTGTAAGAAACAGGAACGTTATCTGTCCCATCCATTGTATTATCCAGAGGGAACCAGGAATCTCTTGGAAAAGGGTTAGATACTGAGTTTTCCTGCCCCACAACTGTAGTGGATCCTACAGAACTTGGCAGGACGTCTGTTATGGGATCTGGAGTACTTATAGTTTCTTCCAAAAACTTTCTTTCGTAATAAGTTGTAAACCCCCTGATTCCCTCCTTGAACCCCACAAAGTTTCCCATATCGACAACTTCCCAAGAAGGGTTGGATTCTATTTCCTCTCTCGTGGATGTTTTGTATAAAATACTATGGCTTCCTACGTCATAAGCTGCATACAAAATATCATTAAAAAAGAATAAGCCTGTCACTCCTCTGGCTCCAGCCGGTTTTGTATTGCCGCTTGCTAAGCCCTCGGCTATGCTAGTGTAAATGGAAGTATAGTCAGTAAAGTTCCCGCTGTGCTCCACAGTTGTATTTGGAACTAAATTAATTCTGCTTGTTATATCAACTAAGTTGAAGCTATCGCCAATCTGGGCTGCCATCAAAGTTACTCCTATATTACTGCGGGGGGAATAAATATCATAAGGTCACCAGTTAAAGCATCTTTGGTTTCCGTGAGATCTCCTTCCACTATAACAAAGTAAGCGTAGTTAATCTCAAGTGGTCCTTCAGATATTGTTCCAAGATAAACTACCTTAGCTATAACATCTACGTTGAGAACTCCTATTATACCAAGAGGATATATACCACCAATGATAAAACTTCCTGGATTTAAGGTCCCCGCTATGTTAGCTTTTAAGTATCTCTTTGGAACATCTTCCCCCTTGCCGACGTACTGTAGAATACCATCGCATTGCTTATATCCAGGCTCCGCTACTACCTCGTAGTTAAGGCACTCCATTAAAGTTCCAGGAGTTACTAACGTTTTTGGCGATACAATATCAAGCCCGCCAGTGGCTGGTACATGAAGGTTCTCAAATGGCCGGAAGGCATCCATATTGATATTTCTGAACATCAGTATGTCCCAGGATTACCCAAAGTAATTATTTCCATCGTATCCCTCTCAAGCCATTTCTTATACGGTGCATATCTAACTCGTGCCATTTCTATCATATTAGCGTCTTGGATAGATAAACCATAATTAAGAACTCCTCTCCAAACTACTCCCTTGTGCAACCATTCTGGCAATACTGTTATCTCATCATTATCTAGAGCAAGCACCTGTGGTACTCGCGGTGATCTAAAGTAAAGCCTATAATTTTTATCAGGTACCGGGTATACAACCATATTCCCATCAGGAGCTATAGAATAAAGTTTAGGAGCTCCTGCTTGCTTCTTTGCCTCTGATGTGTGATATGGCCATGCGTCCCACTTAACCTGTGTGAGTTCTTTCTTTGGAAGTACCTCGTCTGCTTCCGAGTAACGCACAGTACACCTACTTATGTTGTACTGTATGGTAGCTATTGAAGCAGCCTCTATCGAGGCTGCACCAGTAACCAAGTCGTATACCACCCTGCCACTTATTTTATTTATTGAATCTCCTGTAAGAGAATCCTCCTTCAAGAAAAACCTATCACTTCCCTCGGCAATTATTCCAGTAGCATCCTGCTCAGTATTCCAAAACCAATCCTTGCGCTCGACCTGAATTTCCTCCCATGCCTGCGCTACCATATCTATCATGTTCTCTACCAGACCGGAAGCGCCAACAAGTGTTTGTGGAGTAGTACTCCTAACTTTAGACCACTGTATAGCTTTTTGCACCATTTCAAGAAAATTCAAGGTTATCTCCCTTTAGAATCCCATATTCCCAATAGCTTCCATTGTTTTCTTCATCATCTTCTCAATGAGTGGCCATTCGTCACTTGGGTTATGCTTAAGGATTGTGAATGGGTAGCTATGCACCCATACGGAATCCTCGGAATCTTGGTCCTGATCCTTACGTATTTCCTGCTGTAGCGCATTGTTTAAATGCTCAATAATCCATTCTGGTGCGCGGAAGCTGATCCCCACTGGAAGTATGGTGACCTTGCCCTGAAGCCCAACAATCACTGGGTACCCAGATGGATTATATTTAGACTTCTGAAGACGCATGACGCACCATCCTTTAGGTAACTCTTCCTTATCAGGAGCGCTGGCCCTTTCTCCACGAAGAATCTCTATGGGACCACTATTCACGCGACCAGTACGCTGAGCGCTCATAATCAACTGTGCGATCTGCTTCTTGGTAAACTTGGTTGATACACCAAGATTAAACTCCGAGTTAGCAATGCTGATAAGATCTTTGTGAGTCTCTTCTAAAAGCTTGTCAATACTTTCATACTTCATTAAACTGTTTCTCCGTTAACGTAGAGAGAAGTTAGAGGAGGGCCGAAGCCCTCCTCTTTCCTTTTTTATCGAGTACGAACGTACCCGACAGTGAGAGCCAAACGACCGGCAGCCGCCGTTGCGGCGGCAGTTGCGAAACGAGCCGAAATGACAGTGCCTTCCTCAATGGTCCAAGGATCATTGATATTCTGCACTGGATCGGTTGGGTCTCGGGGCAATAGTGGAACACCTCCCGTAGCGGCGGCACTGCCACCTACCTGGACCACAGAAGATCCCACTAAAAATGCGCCCGTGTTACCGTCGTGTCCCACGTTAATAGTCAGCGTAGGTGTACCATTAGTATCCAAAGCGCCTGAGTGGAGGTATACACCAACCACCAAGGCGTCTGCCGGCAGACGGAAGAACTCGAACACATTGCCGTTTGCTACCTGATCGGCAGCAAGGTTAAACTCCGCAGTACGATACTCGATACCAGCGGCTCCACTGAGAAAACCAGAACGAGTCAGGTGCTCAGCAAATTGATGGGTGTAAGTTGCCATATCTTATCCTCCTTGATTACGAAAGGTCAGTTACGCCGACTTCGGCGCGGATGATCCAAGCTTCGTTAAGGATCAGAGATGCAAAGTACATCTTCCAACCAACATAACCACGCTGGCCGAGCGGGTCAGACTTGGTGCGCTTGCCAGGATTCTCTACCCACGGAGAGAGCGAGCCAGGCCCACGAAGTGGTACACTAGCGAAGCAATTCTCAGACAGGTAAACAATCGGGTACACATCAACATTAGTGCCATCACTGGCAGTCATGCCGTTGAGTGTGGTTGAGCCTGCACCATACCACGGGATCAGAACAGGAGAAACGATGTAACGAACATCTTCCTTCTTACCCAATTCCCAATTATGCAGAAGCGCGCCAGATGCATAATTTTCTGCTGGAGTAAAGCCAGGAAGGTTGCGGATATCGGTCTCACAATCTGAGTGGCACACGGCAACAAATGACGGGGCGACCGGTTCTGTCGAGAAGCCAGGTCCAGCCGCCAGCTTACGCGTTATCTTCATAGCGCGCTGATTCTTCATCGACTTGGTAACCTGCCGCTGAAGGTTCAGGCCGAGCTTGTCGTTAACTTGCGTACGAGAAGTTGGCGATGCAGTGGTGGAACTGTAGAAAACATTAGTGCCGGCGATCAGGGTTGCCCAAGTGATACGCTCCTTGGTTTCCCCAATCTGGCGGGACATAGCTTCTACAGCATCATTTAGAACGGGATCCTCAGCTAGATCTTCGATCCGGTCAGAGATCTCAACAAGATCCCCATACTGACCTATAGTAACCGATAAATCCTCATAACGCATCTTCTTGGGAGCGGGCGTGACTCCTTCCTGAAGCTGGGTCAGGCTGATCGGGAACGGTACCGGCCGACGAATTGACATAGTATCGGCAGTATTAGCTGGTAGCGGCTTTACTTTGGCAAAATTGTCGAGCACAATGATCGGTTCAATGTACTCCAACATCGTGCCTTCGGCATAAACCGCAGTACGCTGGCTAATATCACCGTAAGTAGTTGCAACGGACATATATTAACTCCTTTTTCTCTGCTTGGTGTATTTACCGTTAGGCCCCCAAAGTAAATTCCAATCCTGCTCGTATGAAAGATTACTAGTATCAGACGGCTTACTAACTATGCGAGAAGGTTTGACCCCCACAGCCTGCTGTCTAGTACTCTCTCTACGACTACGGATCTCATCTCCTTTGGGAGAGTGATCTGATTGAGACTCATTACCCATAGAAGCAACAGCAGCTTTATACTCCTGATCATACTTCTGAAGGATAAGGAAAGCTGTGTCAGCATCCTTCGCCTGCGTGTAAAGATTGTATATACCCGGCTCCTCTACCCTCTTGATAGATAGCCAAGCTTTAAAATCTTCTGACTTTATAATATCGGCGGCAGTTAAACCATCTTCAGAAAACAGATCTGCTGCTTTATCCTCAAGTCGGTTCCATTCCTGCGTTTTGCTTGACACTTCTCGGTCTCTTTCAAGTTTACCGAGCCTCTCATCGATCAATTCCTGCATTTGCTTTTTAGTGAGATCACTCTGGTATTTTGCAATCTCTTCAATGATTTCAGCAGCCGCTGGATTTTTTTGCTTGAGCGCCTTTACTTTATCAGGTAGCTCACGCTCTTGTGCCGGGGCAGTTTCCTGCCGAAGCGATGTTGGAGCCGTTGGCTCCTGCTTTACTCTAGACCCATTGCTATATAACTGCTGTATAAGTAGGTCTTTAGAGTTTAATTGGCGATGGAGACTGGATGTTCTACCGTCTGCCGTCTTGAGTGACTGAACGATCTTGCGCGCTTTTTCCTTCAGTTCTTCAGATGGCTGACTATTTACGAACTCCCTGTACTCGTCGTCCTTGGTTTTTTGCTTAGGTTCTTCTATTTCTTGTTTTGTACTTTCTCTATCTTCTGAGGCATCTTTATCATGAGCCTGCTCATTGTCTTCTATTGCATCATCGCTATGTTCGATAGCATCCTTTTTATCTTCAAGCTCAGTTTCTGGCTCATCAGCAAAAGCAGCTTTATTACCAAACTGCTTATTCCACTCATCTACATAGCTTTGATCTAATGCCTCTTTAGTCATTGCGTCCCTCCGGGATGGCTAGGTTTACTTCTAGTGCCTTTAGTAGTGTAACTAATTCTGCAAAGCGCCCTCTGAGAATATCCGTACTATCTTCGTCAAGTCTTGGGGATACTATTTTTTTGTATATCTCTTTCTTTCTATGCTCGACGTACTTTACCACTATATCTTTATCTATTCTTTGATTCATCAGATTCCGCTTCCCTCGGTTAACTTTACTGCGAGCTCAGTATTAAACTTGTCAACATCTATTGACTTTAATTCTCTAGCTAAATCTTGTCTACTCTCCTCTATATTAAAGTCAAAGTCCATTTTCTGGAGATCAAGATCCTCCTTTCGCTGGAAAGTGAGCATTGCCGTTTGTAGCTCCATCTGCTTTTCTAACTGCCGTGCCTGTAGCTCTGCTACTTTTAACTGAAGCTCCATCTTACGCAATTCAAGTTCTGCCGTGGACAGCTGCAACTTAACCTGTGCATTTTGCTGCTCAATCTGTAGCTTGGCTTGCATTTCCTGCTGGCGAGATTCCTCACGCATCATAACAGCTTGCGCCTGCACCATCTGCGGATCAGGTGCCGCACTAGCTTGTGCTTCTTGCTGTTCCTGCATCTTTTTATCAACTTCACGGGAGGATCTTAGCAGCATTGGACCAGCCCTTGTAGCGGCAACCCATCTTCTAAATGCTTCCGCCTCATTAATCTGAACCATGTACTCTGGTTTCTGGGAAGCCATTGCTAAAATTCTTTCTATATCTTGGGCTAGAATCTGATTATCAATACGTTCAGTTGCCCCTCCGACCGATACTTTGAAGTTTCCTTTTATCCCGGGATCATCGCTGTACTGCATATTATAGTGTACCCAGCGATTTATCAGCGGGATTGTCATATTATCATCCCAATGCTGGCTGAGCTCTCTTTGATGTACATTAGCCTCAGTGAGAACCATACCCATATTCATAGCCGGTACATTGGCTTGTGGTTCTGTATGCGCTTGTATCATAGGGCTCTGGGATTCTATGTCAGCGAACTGCATAGCAGAGTCTATGATATTCATGAGGGATGCTTGATTATTTGGTATGTTTACGAACTGGAATGCACCATTTACATCAGTGGCATACTCTGTCATGTACCAAATCTTCATAGATTCTATTTCCCACTTGCCATTAGCGGGTTCTATAGCATCTCTATTCACGACAATCTGGGGCCCTGCTGAAAGGCCTGCGTTATCAAGAAGCATTGCATAGGTCGATTCAACAACCCTTTGCTGATCAGCCCTCATGTAAGGCATTCCGTGGCCAAACACAGAGGCGTCATCCTGCTCCCATACGGCCAAATGGTATGGAATAGTATCATCCCCATCCAATAGGGCCATAGACACACGTATAACAACTCCTCTGACCACAAATACTTTACCAAAGTACTCTTTTAACTGATCGTCTTTTTCCTCCCTGCTTATATATCCCATCATGTGCAGAACATCTTTTGGTAAAGCACCATGGTATTCTTTAACTAGATACTTATTACTAAAGTCAGCATCACCATTTCGCGAGGTAAAAAGACCGCTCGTAGATTGCAGCCGATTCCCATCTGGCTCCATCATAATTGCAACCTTTATGTTGCTAGTTAAGTACTGAGGATTATTGGCTAAGCGAATTAAATCACGCTTGCCCATTGGGTGAACCTCAAAGCAATCTTCAATATCTTCTGGCATAAGCGCGCCAGGATCAGGATAGAATAATCTAGGGTCTACGCAATAAACCTCTGGCATTGTTATGCGTTCTATCACAAGATCAGACTGGAGGCCCCCGTCTGAATCCTCATAGTGGTTATACATCTTGGAATTCTTAACTTCCTCCTCTGGCCCCTTGAGTATACCAGTCCCTAGTATAGCCCAATCTCTCATAGCCTGCCGTGCTTTTTTACCGTACCGGCTAATAGATAGCTGGTTTCTAATAAGGGTTTGCATGCGAAGAGCTTTTTCACGCTCCTCATTAATTTCCGATTCAATGGTAGCCACCTGATTTTGCTCTTGAGGAGGCTGTTGTAATTGAATGGCCTGATCAGGCGGTAGTGGCGCATTAGGGTCTTCAATAGGAACTTGTGGCTGCTGCTGAGCAATAGCCGCATCAGCAGCAATCTCTTCAAGCTCAGGATCTATCAGCGCTTCTATAGTGAAATTATAATCGCCACCTAGCGGGAACTGGATATCCCTCATACGAGAAACAGCTAAGTTTGTCGGGCTTCTTGTTATATTTGGTTTTGGTATTCTTCGGGCAGATAAAGGCTCTGCCATCTTGCCCTTTTCTTTTAAGCTCTCACTGACTCCGTTATACTGTAGTAAAGCCTTAGCCCACTCTTGCTCTTTTTCAGTTCTCTTACTAAGGTACTTTCCGAACTTTGCCTCAAGCTGTTGTCCCAAAACTTCCAGAGCACGCACCTTGTTTAAGCGATTTTCTTCCTCTGAAATAGGTTCATCTTCAGGCACAAAGCCCTCTTGAGAATCATTAGTTTCAAGTAACTCCTCATCAGATACATGAGTAAATGGCATTAGAAATAACTCCTAGCCCCAGCTATCCGCCGGTGTGTGTTTCTAGTAAATTCCAAGGACTTGCCGTGCTTTGGCCCTGAAATGACACCATATCTACAACAGTCCATCAAGTGATCATCCTTTTTTACGATTATTCCATTGTCATTTCTTCTGTACTTTCTATATTCCTTCAAGAATTCTTCTGTATTAGAGTTCCACAAAACTTTTAATCTACCTGAAGAAAGCCTGCCCCATACAGCTGCTATGCCAGACTCAACATCATTATCCGCAGTAACTAAATCTAGCCCTGCTTGCCTATAAAGCCTGAGTAGTTTATCGCCATCGCGCTGCGATCCTATATTTGAAGCAGGATCAATTACCCCACGTAATTTCATTGGAGGATCTTTTGGATCTCTCTGAAAAATATGTGCGGCGTGTAGCTCTGGCTCTTTTTTGCCCTGCTTGTAAGCATCATAAATGTATATTAAATCTGCTGAGGTGTCGTGTGCAAACCAAAGTACCGCCGTATCTCGCCACCCAACATCCATCGCATACCATCTACGCCAAGAATCCTTCATTTCAATAGAATGTTCTAAAACAAATTGCGATTCAGGTATTGGATATATGCTACCAGACCCTAATGTAGGTTTTCCCTCGGATCGCGCCTCAATTAAGTGTGGTGGCGTACTATCTTTAATAGCTTTCATTTCATCCTCATCTAAATGAGGAGCATGCTTCCATCCAGCATTAACTATGTACCTAGCCATTACTTATCTTCATGTTCTGTGTATGACGATGAGGTATCTTGAAACTGCACTATAAAATCCGTCAGTCCCTGCATTGGCGTTAGTGTAGACATTATTATACCCTTTGTTGTCATAGTTCTTAATAACGCCTCGTTATAAACATCATTAGGTGGTTCCTCATCAAACCAGATTCCATGCTTAGCTGTTCCCTCAAATGCACGCCTCTTCTGATCGTACGTCTTAAATCCTATCCTGCTAGTTCCTCCGGTAGGTACGTGCCTAACCCATACCTCATCTACGGCATTAGCAGTACCATGCTTGGGTGTACTTTTAAGTATGTACTCCCGCGCAATCATGCCGCTTCCAATTTCATTCGGCATACCGAGTAACTCTTTCTGTGGAGCATCTCGGGTCGTTACGGTAGTGCTGCCAGCTACCCACCATTCTGTAGGAGATTTAAATACTCTGCCCTCCCACCAATCAGGGTATACCCCTGTGGCATGGCAGGCAACTTCGTAAGCCCCTGCCAGAGTTTTACCAACTCTGTTTGCAGCAAGAAATAACCTTTCCTTATATAATGCTCCAGATCTAAAAAACTCCATGTGCCTTGTATACTTGTCGTACGATAGAGGGCCTTCCTTCGGAAAGATTTTATACAGATGCCCTCCGAACTTTTCTATCTCCTGCTTCCTTTTAAGTATACGTAAAAGGGAAGCTTTTTGCTTTGGAGATAACTTACTTGCGTCAATTAGAGGTGAGTGAGACATTATCAAAAGCCTTTAATTGCTCGTCAATATCAACCTCATTCTGATAGTCTTCCTCATCAGTTTCATCAGAAGTAGAAACCTTATCGTTCCAATTAAACCTATTCTGCATGTTAATCTTATATAGGTTGGCATTAAATCCCTGTGTCGTTAGATTCAACCGCCCTTGCTTCATCCACCACGCTTTAGATAATGTCTTACCAAACTGGACTATATCTTCGAAACTAACATCCGTCATTAGAAGTAGCTTCCAGAACTTATATGTCATTTTTAACTCAGCCCTGACCTCGGTATCTGATGCCCCCTCCTTGTACATAGAAAGCATCATATCCTTCCAATTTGTAGGTAAATCATGTACGTTTTTCATATTGAACTATATCGCTAAGTCTTTTCTGAACGTAACCGGTTATTGTAGCAAGTATGCCAATGGTGCTGCCGTGTATAGTTGCCCATGCCATACTTACTTCTGCTTGTGGGAAGTTTACAAATGTAACAACCGTAGCATATGTTATTAGACACATAGCCCATACTATAAGCAAGTTACCTAGGATTTGCGTTAAAAATGGGCTCATATTCATTTGCTTGTTCTATCATCTATTCTGACAAGAAAGTCCCTCAAATCTTTAAACTGAAGCTCAGACCAATTTCTGTGCTCTACAAACTTAACATCTATGCGATGTTCTTGCTTTAAAAGATCTTCCCGTATTTCCCTTTTTAATTCTGTTATTCTATAATCAACCTCTTCCCTAGGCACAAACCCATTCAGTCTGTTTCGCATGTCATCCATACCGCGTGACATTTTATCTGACAGCTTATATTGGTACAGCAATATTGATGGCACTCCTATAACAAGTGCCCAATTGGATAATTCTAATAATATGTCCACAAACCCTCCCTTGTAATCTTACTAGAATCACCCAAGATTTCCTAGTCCAGATATAGCTGTTATGGTGAAGCTGCTAGAAATTGTTCCTTTTTTTATAGACATACCATATGTAGTAAAGCCCGTGGTGTTTCCGAATAAAGCCACCTGCACAACTCTTTTATTGTTTACTCCTGACGTTGGGCTTATTGAACATGTAAGCTCGCTTCCTGTAGAGTCAATAGATGTTGTGACCTCTTCACTTGATCCGGCTGCTCCTATATACAGTGAGCTTGGCGCTACGAATGAATGTATGGGAGTTAATAGTATAGTCCCCGACGTACCGCTTGTTGCGAAATTTAACAATAATGTGAATAACACATAATGGCTTACGCTATTTATACTGTGGGCCATCCCATTAATAGCAGTATATGTTGCGCTAGTAACAGATTGATTTATAAAGGATGCTGGTATTCTGACAATTCCAACAGAATTAGATGAAAGCTGATTGTAACCTTTTACACCTAATGAGTCCGTCCCGTAATAGAATGAACTGCCGGGTGCAGCAACATCACCATCAAGTGATAATGAATCGCCATCAAACACTACGCTATCTGACGGATGCAATTCTGTTAATATTTCTTTATCGTTTACAAGTGCAGAACCAGTTCCTGGCCTTAATATAACATCTCCTGGGGCCTCTACAATACCGTCACTTCCGTTCGATCCTACTGAGGATAAAGACACTACCCTTTCTTCTAAACCTCCTAAGATATTTTTTATCTCAAATAGATTTTTATTTAACTGATAGAGTTCATTATCCCTATTCCCCGTTCTTAGGACGGGAAATATTTTACTACTACCACTCACAGGCGTGCTCTACTTAGGTGCCCATCCAGGAGGTAGAGGGCTTGGGCGAGGTCGCCCAATACCAAGCTCTTCATGTCGCTCCCTGATGGACTTGATCTTTTGAGGGAGATCCGCACGCTCGGCAGCCCACTTGGCAAGCCAATCTTTGGGCTCGCCACTGTTAACAAGAGCGATATTATGCTTTGAAATAACACCATTACCTCTCGTGCTGAATTCAGTAACTTCTATACCGAGCACAGCTAATGCCCAATTGCGCTTATAGGCTGAAGTCACCAACAACTTGTCTTCCATTGAGTCTGACTGAAAGTCTGGAAAGTTTGCTGGATTAAAGCCCCACCAAGTTCCAATAGTGTCGGCAGCTTCAATGTGATCCGGGTCGCCAACCGCTCTCCACTTCGCAATAAGCTCATCGACAGCTTTAAATCTGCGACATCCGTTGCTGGTGTCATGGCTGAACCCATCATCTCTGTAGTCAGCTTCCTCAAATTCTGCGGCGGAAGCAGCTTCAAACCTATCAAGCAACTCTCGTAACTGAGCTAACAAATCTTTTACATTCATACCTTTACTCCTCAAAACCGTCTGTGAAAATT
>Ga0210039_1001908_pt1 | contig 18316 bp, 15 predicted proteins | sample CryGeyCG2114_250_3_FD_185460 | JGI IMG/M metagenome (GOLD analysis project Ga0210039, IMG submission 185460) | Groundwater microbial communities from aquifer - Crystal Geyser CG17_big_fil_post_rev_8/21/14_2.50 (SPAdes) (version 2) | ecosystem: Environmental > Aquatic > Deep subsurface >...
TGAATATCTGCAAAATCATCATCTAGCGAAAATTGTTTGTTGTAGTTTTCAATAAACTCTTCTTTTAGAAACTTATTAGCTTCTCCTATGGTTGATATTCCTCGTAACCTCATTTCCTTTACTAAACTGTCTTGAAGGGTTCTATTGCCTCGTTCTACTCGACCTTTGCCTTGTGGACTTTGGGCATATATGATTTTTACTCCCAGTTTTCTCATTGCTCTACCAAATTCTGTTTCTTTTCCTTTCTCATAATAAACTGAATGCCTATCAACATAAATTGAATGTGGAATCCCTTTGTATTCTACATATTCCCAATATACTATAAATGCATTTTCCGTGGACTCTGTTGGCGAAAAGCGCATATGAGAGCTGCTACTAGCATCGTCAACAAACAAAAATAAACAACATTTTACTCCTCTTCCTTCAAACCAGTCGTGATGACTTCCATCAAATTGTACCATTTCTCCATAGGCACTTCTTCTTTCTCTATGTCTTCTGTGAGGTCGTTTTGTCCTTTGCCAGCCTATATGACCACTACTCCTTATCCATCTTCGAAGTGTTTCGTGGTCTATTTTTATTTGATGATTCTCCACTAACTTTTCCGAAAAGAAGGTTGGACCAAAATCTCTATAATTTTCTCTATAGATTTTTATAACTTCTTTTTTTGTCTTTTCGCTATAGCCTCTATTGGATTCGCGTCCTCGTGATTTGCGGATGATTCCACTTATTCCTTCCCTTTCATATGAGGATTTTATCCTATAGAATTGCCGCTCACTTATTGATAATAATAGTGAGGCTTCTTTGTTTGTTAATTTTCGCTTTTTTACTTATTCCAATAAATGCACTTTCTCATGTTCCTTTAAACTCATCAGTAAATTCCTTCCCATATTAATATCCATTTTTTTGAAATACTAATATGTCTTTTTTACTGACATTTCCAAAGAGTCGTATCTATGACATTTTTAAAGAGTTATAACAATTTATATTAAATATGGAAAGTATTAATGGAATTATTATCAAAAATATTTATATTTTTTAATTACAAGATTATTATTTTGATTTATATAATTATCCTTAAAATTTAATACTGGAGTAAAAATGACTGACAAAGGGAAAGTTGAAATTGAAATTGATGTTTCAAAACATCCTATTCATGTAAATCACCCAACTTGTTCAAAAGGGCATTTGCTAATTTGCGAAAGCGTAAAAATTCACGATTATCCATCAATAAAAGTAAAAGCTACTTATAAAAATAATGCTGGCTTTTTATATATTGATCCTATTTACGGAAGTTTTTATAATATAATTGATGGAATGCACGTTCCTGATGGTGAAACTGTAGAATTATTCTGCCCTGAATGTGACGAAAATTTGAAAGCTGTAAATGACACATGTCAAATTTGTTTATCGCCAATGTTTTTATTTCATTTGCCAAATAATGGAATAGTTGAAGGATGTTTGAAAAAAGGTTGTATGTTTCACAAATTAAAAATTGTTGATGCCGAAGAGCAAGTTGCTCGTTTGTTTGAAGACAGAATGTTGCTTTAAAAAATACTTATTTGTGGGTGCAAAATTTACACCCACAAATTTTAATTTAAGGGCATTTATAAATCTGAAATTGAATCAATTCCTTCTGGTGGTGGAAGAAAAAACCGAATTTGTTTAACCTCTCCATTTTTCATAACAACCCTATCAACATTTTTTTTAATTAAAATGGAATGCTCAATAAATAAGTCGTTATCTATAACACTTCCAAACAAATAACTTGTTCCTTTAATTGTTACATTATCTCCAATCATTAACGGATATTCGTCACTTCCAGTCATATTAACACTTGATTCTATTCGCGTGTTTTTTCCAATTCTAATATTTCCCTTTATAATATCACCCCAAAGTACTTCAGAATTATCGCCAATTACCATTGTCTGATTCTTAAAAGTTGATAAATGCGCATTTTCAGCTATCGATACATTTTCACCTAAATGGATATTTCCTTTTAGATATACATTTTTTAATAGAGTAAGATTATAATTTATTTTTACACCTTCACCAAGATAAACCCCTTTTCCTATTCTAATATCCAGCGGGCGACCTTTTTTATCAAGTTCTAAAATATCATTTACAACATCTTCATAAATGAAAAAATCATCTGGAGCTTCAATTTCAATAATATCTTTTATTTGCTCATAAGTTTGCTTTCTCGCAATATTCTCCATTTCGAGCAAAACAGATTTATTATTAAACCCCATTAATACGTGTTGTGAATGAGGGTGAACAGCACGCACAGTTAATCCATTATTATTAAAAATAGAAATTAAATCTGTAATATAAATTTCACCTTGAGCATTATTGCTTTTAATTTCACTCAATAATTTTTTTAAGTGTTTATAATCAACAGCATAAACCCCTGAATTAAATTCATTATTTTCAATCAATTCATTTTTAGTGAAGCAATATTTTTTTCCGTGAAAAGTGGTGATGTAATTTGTATCGTCCTTTAAGCTTAGAATATCTTTATGCTCAATAATTTCAATTACTTTTCCAAAATCTTCATTAGAAGGATTTCCATCCATGTCCAATTCTTTTACTCTAACAATTCTTCCATAAGCATTATCTTTAGAATTGCCCTCAAAAAGTCCAGTTAAAACCATCATATCTGCAGAAGAAGCTATAAAATTATTTTTGAAGTTGGAAATAGTTGCACTATCAATTAAGCCCATATCACCTGGAAGTATATAAACAACTCCATCATATTCCTTTTCAATTTTTTCCATAGCAACTTGAACTGCGTGCCCTGTTCCGTTTTGTTCAGCTTGATATACAAAAATTGTTTGTGGAAAATCACTAATTGCATCAATAACATCGATAGCTTTAATACCAACAACAATAATGGAATTAACATTTTTAAGACCTTTCTTACAAGCATCTGCCACACGTTCAACCGTAGGTTTTTCTAATATTTTATGAAGCATTTTGGATGTTTGGGATTTAATTCTTTTTCCGTGCCCAGCTGCTAAAATAATTGCGGTTTCCTTAATTGAATAATCAAATTCACATTTTTGATTATTAATTAACTCATTAATTTCATTTTTAATTTCCATTTTCCCACTTTCTTTTAATAATTATGATATTCAAGTTAATAATTTAGTTACAATTTTGTATAATTGAATGTTATATAAAATAATTTGTAAAATAAATTTTAAAAATCATGAAACGAATATTTTTAATTTTATTACTATTATTAACGTTTTCAATAACATTATTTTCACAAGAATATGGAATTGGTGCAGGAATAATGCTTGGCGAGCCAACTGGTTTGAGCGGAAAATACTGGTTGGACGAAACAACTGCTGCTGATTTTGGAATTGCTGCTGGTTTATTTGGTGAAAGTTCTGGGTTTACAATTCACGCGGATTATTTATATCATAATAAAAATTTAATTAACTGGACATACAAATTGCCTATTTATTATGGGTTTGGTGTTCGTATGCGATTTCCTGTTGGTAATAAATTTAATCTTGGAGTAAGAGGTGTTTTTGGCGTTATGCTTTACCTGAAAAAATATCCGATGGATGTATTTTTTGAGGTTGCACCTTCTTTTAGATTACTTCCAACAACTGGATTAAATTTAGATTTAGCAGTTGGATGTAGATATTATTTTTCTATTTAGTTTTTAAGTTATATGGAAGAGTAAATATAAACTTACTACCTTCTCCTTCTTGGCTTTCAACCCAAATCTTTCCGTCGTGTTTTTCAACAAACTCTTTGCAAAGAATTAGTCCAAGCCCAGTTCCTTTTTCACCATTTATATTTGGTTCAATATGTTTTTTATCAATCTGTAATAGTTTATTAATATTTTCTTCACTAATTCCAATTCCACTATCCGTAACACTAATAAAAACTTCCTCACCATTATTTTTAGCTTCAACAATAACCGTACCTTTTGCTTGAGTAAAATTTATAGCGTTAGAAACCAGATTTCGCAAAATGGTATTAACCATGTTTTGATCACAAAATACTTGCTGACTAAGACTAACTTTATTTGATAATTTAACTCCATTTTGTTTAGCTTTTGCTTTAAAAAGATAAATTACTTCGGCAACTATTTCGTAAAGATTACATTGGGTTGGATTAAACTCCATTTCGCCCCTTTGTAGTCTAGCCCAGCTTAATAAATTTTCCAAAAAGTTATATAATTTTTTTGAACTTTCATGCAGCATTTGTGCTGTTTCCATTTTCTTTTGCTTTGAATCTGTATTTTCCGGATCGGCAAGAATTTTACTTAAGCCCATTATTGAGAAAAAGCTATTTTTCAAATCGTGTGAAATTATAGAAAAAAATCTGTCCTTGCTTGCGTTAAGTTGTTTTAGTTTCTCTTCCGATTCGGCAAGTTTATTTGATAAACTAACTAAATCTTTTGCATTTTGTTCCAACATTCCCAAACCTTCATCAAGTGTTATTTCATCTTTGGAACTATTTAACGAGAAAATTGAAACTTCTTTTTTCTTGTCTTCAACTTTTGCTTCATCTTTTTCGGGCAATTCATGAATTATTAAATATATAAAATTATCATCCTTTAGCGATAACGCAGTTGAACGAATCATTACTTTTTTAATTTCCCCTTTGGAATTTTTCTGTTTGCTCTCAAAATAATCTCTGCCTAATTCTTTTGAACGAACATATTCTTCCTTCACTTCATCTTCTTTTAGAACATTTATTTCGTAAATCTCTTTGCTGTGCAATTCACTTTCGCTATAACCATAAAATTCTTGTGCATATTTATTACTGTTCACTATTTTATCGGTTTTAACATCAACAAGTAATTTAATTGCATTATTGTTTTTGATAATTCTATCAAAAAATTTTTCGGTTTTAGATAATTGCTCTGTATTATATTCACCTTTAGCGTGTTTTGCAAACTCATTTTTAATGATTTTTATTTCGTGTGCTGAAAATTCATTCATGTTTTTAGTCTTCTTCATTATTCTTTATTATTAACCAACAAAAATATATAACATAACGGAATTTTAGAACTTAAATTTTTTGTTTTTTTAGTTTTAATTCAATAACATTTTCCATTTGCTTTAACTGTTTAATCGAGGCTTACTTTTTGCTTTTATGTACTTATGAGTCTGCCTCTGTGGTTCTCGAAAGCATAAAAAGAACGAAAGGGTTGAGTTGCGTGTTGGTTGTTTTCCTTAATTTAAGATTTTATTGCGAGAGAAAAGAATAAGAAAAATTAAGCAACTTATTCTTCAGTTCTTAAAAATTCACCATCGATAATTAATAATTTTACACCATTCTCTGAAATTGAGCTATTTGAACTTAAATTATCTGAAATAACATATGTCATTCCTTTTGTTAATATTATCTTTTTCCCATCTGCCGATTCAGTTATAAATTCACCCTCCAAACAATGCACAATATGTCCTTTTGGACACCAATGATCTGCAATATATCCTTTGGAATATTCTACTATTCTAATTCTTAGACCTTCAAATTGTTTCGTTTTCCAAAAAGCAAAACCAGAAGTTCCCTCATATTCTTTTTTTGATACTTCTGCCCAATTTATTACTTCAAATGCAATTTTAGCATTATTCATTTACAAACCTTTTTATTTTTTTACACATAACGGCGATACAACTAAACCGCTACCACAAGGTTAGCGTCGCCAAATTTTATGTTTACTGATTCTGTTAGTTAATAACTTCCTACCTTATAATATTTCAAAAACCCGGGTTGTTCCTTCTGGATAACTGCGTCTCGAAAGAACTTAAAATATTTTTCTAAATCGCTGACTAATTGTGAAATTTGTTCTTCTGATAGTTTCATGTAAAAAATCCTTCCGTAAATGGTTAATAATTAAGTTAATAATTTTTTCAATAAAATCCATGAAGCTACGCTCGGCTAAGCCTCACTTCGCTTCATGGATTTTTACCATTTACACAAAACTTTTTACACTACCTATAATCGGTTAGTTTTGTCTCGAAATTCAATTCGGAGTTTTTTCAATCGAAATTTGATTTGGTTGTTGTTTTGACTATGGTATTCACAACCTCACCTGTTGCCAGAAAGAGTCCTATTCAGTTGGCTATTTCAATTTTGCGTCAGTCTTATTAATTACAATACTTCTGCAAAAGTATATCAACACTTCTTTGAGCCAATAGTAATTTTGAACGTCTTTAGGCGATAAATTTATGTTTAGCTGAGGTCTCGCGCACATTATTTATTTGTTACAGAAGCAAATGTTCTTTCAATTCCCTTTTTGTATTTTACTGCCGGATAGCCAAAGGTAACAAATAAGCCTTCGCGGCTTGAGTATTTTATTCCGTGATCTTCCCTGAACTTTCGGGCTTTTTTTCCATTTTGAATTAAAGGGTGCACTGTGCCAAGCATACATGTACCCAATCCAAGCGATTCAGCCACAACCATAGCATAAGTTGTGGCAATAATAGGATCGGCTGGATCGGTATAGGGAGATCCATAAAAATACAAGGTTAGTGGCGCATCATAATTTACCAGGTTGATATCTTCCTTCATTTTAGCAGTGTAAACATTAAACACAGGTTTAATGAAACCCCTGAACATTTCATCGTTTGCTTTTCCCCAAAAGGGGCGCATTATCGCTAAAAACCATCTGGAAACAAACCATTTCATCCCTTCGAGGTACAGGCAAAAATCTTTGGCAAAAGCCCTTGTTTTTAATTTGCTGTTGAGCACCAATACATTTACATCTGATGGCGGCAATCCCATGGGTGCAGTTTTGGCAGCAGCAAGAATTTTTTGAACCAAATCGGTTTCTACCTCTTTTTCCTGAAACTCGCGAATGCTTCTTCTTCGCTGAAAGAGATTGAGAATTTGGTTGTAGTTTGCCGCATCTTTGCTGGAAGGCAAGTGAAAAAGATGCTCAGGCGATAAAGTCCTACCGTGAATTTCAATGGCTCCTGTTGGACAAATTGCCATGCAGTGGCCGCAACCAATGCAACCGAATAACGGGTTATCGCTAATTTTAACTTTATCATTCATCATAACCAAGCTGAAATCTTTGCAAACGGCTACACATAAACCGCAATTTGTGCATTTTTCGCTATATAGTCTGATTTCAGCTGTTTGATTTGTTCTTGATGTGGGAATTACCATAGTATTAATTCTATAAATTAACTTTTCTTTTTTTTTAATAAATTCCAAATCTGATATAAGCATCTAAATATGAATAGATTTATTATTCCTTAATTAGTCCAGTATTAAGTGTATTTTTAAATTCAACAATCAGTTCTTCGAGGGGAAACCCATTTTCAGAAAAGGCATCTTCAATGCTTGGTTTTGCGTAAATAGCTTTAAATGTTTCAATCCCTATTTTATTGATAATGAAATGGGTAAAAATACCTGAAACAGGATACATAGGAGGTAGTGAATAAAACCGATAATCAGGGCCTACAATAATTTCCTCGGTAAGCAAATCAATGTGATTTTTTGTTGAATCCATATCGCTGGAATAACCGTTATTATCTTCAAAATATCCGGTATAAACTGCAAATCCCTCGCAAAAGAAACTATTGGACTGAGCCCCGATTTTACGCCCAATAATGGTATGAGCCAGTTCATGTTTAAAGACCTTAATATCAAATGTAGAAACATGATTAACCGTTCCGAAGGATTTTCCATATATAGTCATGCGTGGCGACATGGACAGGAATTGCTGCAAATCTAGCATACTTTTATACACGTAAGTAGTCATTCGTTCGAGGTGGGAGGTATTTGTCTTTAGTGCATCACACAATTGCAACAGGCAATTATCAGCCTGCCTTACAATTAATTGTTTAAGCGAATCAGTGCACATCGGCTTTGCCAGCTCAAATTCAAAATATTGTGTTGCAATTGATTCAAAATAAGATTGCCTCATAGTTGTGATATAATTTACGTGTGGCTCACCTGTATGATTTGAGCAGTTACCACTCAAATAAACGTCGTTACCCCTGAAAATATACAATGGGAAATATCCCGCCCCATAATTGGCATACTGGTGCCAGATTTGCGTTGAATTGCGACAAGTAAAAAGCCTGTTAGCCTCATCGTTTATATAAAAAAAGGCATCGGAGGAATTAGTAAATATTTCGTTGTTAAACATAAAACCACCATCGACCTGTTTAATGGGAATATTCTGAACTTCGTCCATTTGAAAATCGCAGAAAGGTCCATAAAGCTGGAGATTGCGTTCTATATCTTCTTTTGTTAACTCCGTCTCAGTTTTGTATGTATAAACAGGTTTCTTTTGATACTGATCCCAAAACACATAATTCTCTATATCTGTCTTTTCCTGGTCTGTAATTTTATAGTTGTGAGGTACAACCACAATCAAAGTATCCACCTTGTGAAATGCCAACGTGAGGGTATAATTTTCATCACCTTGAATATATCCAGGGATTTGTGCTTGTAACAAGCAGGTTGAGAACATTAAAACCCAAATCATCCAAATTTTTGTTAACTTATTCATATTATTAGTTTTATTCCTATTAGTATTTTAATTTTTTTAACCCTAGTAAGGAGTTATGAACTAGCTACCCCTAACCATTTCCTATTTATTTTACCACAACTATTTTATGGGGAAGAAATAACTCACGCATAGTTAACCCACCTCTCAAAGCAAAAATCACATACAGAATGGTAAACAAACCGTCAATTATTCCGGTGAACCAGAAGGTGGATGGAAAATCGGTTACAAAACTCATATAAGTATAGAGTTGGATAACATAGAAAAGTCTTCCGATAATAAGGCAGCCCACATTAAAAGCGTAACGCTTAATATTAAAAGCTGACAAAAACTGTAGGTAAGCAAAGCACAGAAAGAAAGATCCCAGGAAAACAGCAAAGAATGAATCAATAGGAGGATTGTCAATAATGCGACCGTTGCCGATAACGAAAAAATATAGAATGGCTGCAACGGTATCCCAGATTCCACTTGCAAAGAAGGTGAGGGCTAAAGGTTTTAATGATATATTTTTCATTTTTTTATTATTTAATTGTTATTGGACTCATAGCTTGTATAAATGAACTGTTATTTTATTAGTCTTTTCATTTACCAATACTTTATGTTTATTAAAGTTTCCTGGAGCACTTTTCCCGTTATAATTACTGAACCCGAATAGTTCCTTAGGAATTCCTAGAAGATTGGTATCAAGTTTACCATTACTATTGTTATCCTGATATATTGAAAATAAGTACTCACCATTAGATAGGGTTAACGCCACACTTATAGTTTCTGCATCTGGATTTGTTACAAACGAAAAATAAATTTTCCTTTCGTTATATGACTCTTCGTTATTAAAAATAGAAATGAATAGCTTTCCGCCATTTTTTTTAACACCTGCAATATCCAGGCTTAGATTATTTTGAGCCGAGGCAACCCCACAATATAGGAATACGGCCAAATAGATAATACTGTTTTTCATTTTCTTTATTTCCTTAAAGTGATTTTCTTTTTCCGTGCCTCACGGCAATATTTATTGCATCAAGCCAGTTATAGTGTAAACTGATTGCTCTTTCCGTGCAATTAATTTCGCATAATTTGCATAGAGTGCAATCCAGTTCTTTTGTCGGAACCGCTTTGTCCATAATAAGTTCAATAACACCCAAGGGGCATACCTTTACACATTTTCCACATCCCCTGCAGGCACTTTGATTTACAGTTACAAAATCTCCTTTAAGAACTATACAAGAATCATTTACACTCAACTTATATTCATTAGTAAAACCATCATTAACAGGCAGCTTTGTATTAATCTGTTCGTAATAATCGAGCATGCAATACTGAGGCAGATATTTTTTTAGAAAATTTCCTGCCTTTTTCAAGTCTTTTTCATTTGGTTTTCCAACATTTCCACCACCAATTATAACCCATGGTCCAGTTTCATCATAGCCCCTAACCGAGAATTCACCCACTATTTTTTTGTTTTTCTCGTTCAACAGCTCTTTTATGGGTTGATGGTATTTGCCCAAAACTGGAGCTCCCCGACTTGAAAAAATAAATACATCTTGCTCTGAGCTATCCAGTTTTTTTATCACTTCAAGAACAGCAGTGTGGTGGCAACCGAAATAAATTCCTGAACCAAAACCAATAGTTTTGTATTGACTTAAATCAGTCTTTAGAGCCTCCAGTGGTTTGATAAAACGACAACCAAGTGTCTGAGCCATTGTTTTGGCTAATTTCTGTGTATTTCCATTGTATATCGATTCATATACAATAATGCAATTATGATTCATTTTCTGCTTTTTAATTTTGTAATCAAATTCCAGTAATTTTTTATACATGATCTGAGATGATTTTCTGTAATCATATAAAATCATGAAGTAAAATTACCAGGACTTATTCCAAAAGAAAAAAAAATGATGACAGGAGTGTTTATAAGGTGTGTTAAAGCGTAAATAGGGGAATTGATCATGAACCATCAAGCTTACAAATCCTCTTTCACTTAATTTTAAGTGATTTGACCAATTGATTCTCCATAATTTCTCATTAATACTCATGAAAGAATAAACATAAATCCAATGCCCCACACTCCTTTATTTTTCATGCAATAGCGACAAAAAAAGCTCTAGGCTCGAGCCATGGATTAAACACCTTATCAGCCATGAATGGGGGGAAATGAATTAAAGTACAATTATATAAAGAGTATTTATCATTTTTGGGGATGCTATTAATCCTGGATAATGCAATAGGATTAAAATAAACAATTTTAGAAAAAGAACAATCAATATAGAAGCGAACTTGCCCCGACTTACTCGGTCTTAGCGTTTGTACCCAAAAGGTTAAGTGAACAATAGTACAAACGCTTAGAGCGAGTTAGTCGAATATGCATTAATGCTTTTCTAATGCATATTTGGGGTTAATTTCTCAATTGATAATATCAGCAAAACTGCATCGAATTTCTTTTTTTTAAATGTAAAGAAGAGTAACCAAAAGCCAGAGACTGGTTGGATACGAACCAATTCATGTTCTCCAGAGACTCACAGAAATCTTTGGCAAAGGCATGTGTTTTTTATTTACTGTCGAGTACCATCACGTGCACATTGGAAGGAGGTAAACAACGCTCTTTTAAGTCGTTCTTAAAATGGCGAATTGCCATCACGTGCACATTGGAAGGAGGTAAACCCATAGGGTTAATTCTGGCTGCTGTAAAAATTTTTTCGATTAGTCATGTTCAACTTTTCTATTTTTAAATTTACGCACACATCTGCGACTTTGGAAAAGGGAAAGAACTTGCTCATAATCATGAATATTTTTTTTAGAAGGTAATCAAAAATAGCTTTTGGACTGATTGTTCTCACATGAATTTCGATTGCCATTATTACACGAATCGCCATGCAGTGGCCTCACCCAATACATCAAAAAATAGAAACATCAATTTTGTACTCAATACTGTTTTCTATTTTGAAACTTTAACCCATTAAATATCTGCAAGCTTCCACACATGACCACAACCTTGGCATTTATCCGGATTAACTCATATTCCTGCTGCCTCTTTAGCCTTTAATTTTGGAACAGCCTTAGAATTATTTTTTCTTATTTATCAGAAAGCGTATTTGTTCCTGTTAATATATTTGTTAGCATAATTTTTCGCACTCTGTCAGGCTCTTCAAACATTGGGCTGTGCGCCGATTGTTCAAATGTATAAAAGCCTTTTAGGGGTGCATTTAGTGCCTCAAAATACTTTTTTGCGAGTGGGTAAGATACTGTGTAGTCGTATATACCATGAAAAAAATAGACCGGGATGTTTACTTTATTCACTTGCTGTGACAAATCCGTGGTTATCATTTCATCCCAGAGTGGGTGGACACCCGATTGGGCTTTGCCCCGCCATAAATTGAATTTTTCCTTTAAGGTGTATTCTCGGCAAACCAGAGACGGGATAAACATACCGGTTATTACTGAACTCATGTCACGGGTTGTACCAATTCCAAGACGATGCATTGCCTGGTCGCGTAGTTTGAGGTATTCATACGGAATATAATCGTTAACCGGCGAAGCCTCCAGTTTACGTACCAATTTTCTATCCCCGGCATCCCTAAATTTCTTCAGCATATATTCATACGCCATTTTTTCTGATTGCAACTGGTTCGACATCTGGCCAACACCGATGTAGGCGTGGTACAACTCCGGGGCCCTAGCTGCCGCATGTATTCCAATGAAGCTTCCGCCCGAACGCCCCATGAGGTAAATCTTATATTGCCCGAAACGTGTGCGGAGGTAATTTGTAATCTCTTTTGTGTCGGATATCATTTGATTCAGGTTGTTGCTCTCTGTGGCTATTTTAGCATTGTATGAGAGTCCGAAGCCACGCTGTTCCCACCAAACCACGGTGAAATAATCTTCAAGCCCTGTAGGGTACTTCCTGGTAAGATAGTAATCAGGCAAGCCCCCGTGAAGATAGAGCAGAACAGGGTTTTCCTTGTTTTTGCTCTTGATAAACATACCCTGTTGTACCCCTCCGATTGTAATAAATATTTTTTCTGAAATGCTTCCAGCTAATTGATTTCCTTGCTTATCCAAAAATGATTCAGATATGCCTGGGCTATAAAATAGCAGAGCAATCCAAAGAATTAAGATACTTCCCAATGCAATGGCAATAATTGCAAGTATCATTTGTCTTGTTCTTTTTATTATCTTTTTCAAGAGTTCTAATTTGATATTATTATGCGTTCAGCCATTTTTTAAAATCCGATGAACGGTCGATGCTTACAATGGTGTCGTGTTCATCATCGGCATTTGGTTTCAGTTCCAATTTAACTCTTGACCTGGAATAAGCCACCATATTTGCAATGGATTCGATATTCACAATATATTTCCGGTTTATTCTAAAAAATGTCTGTGGATTTAAAATGGTCTCCAATTTATCTAGAGTAAATTCGACTGGATAATTACTTCCATTAAAAGTACGCATGTAAACACCTTTATATAGTACATAGAAATAAGCTATTTCCGCAACTTCAACTTTTTTGATTTTTTCTCCAATTTGAATAAGAAATCTTTTCTTAAAGTCGGGTTCTTTTCCTTGAAAATTGGCTAAAAGCAGATCGAAATCTATGCTGAATGCAGATTTGAGGCTTCGGTATTTTTGAATACTTTCAGAGAGCTCATTCGTTCGAATGGGCTTAAGTAAATAAGAGATGCTATTGAGTTGAAACGCTTTTACCGCATATTCATCATAGGCGGTTGTGAAAATTACTGGAGTATTAATTGATACCTGATCAAAAATACTAAAACTGATGCCATCGGAAAGTTGAATATCGAGAAAGATTAAATCAGCAGTATTATTAAACAACCATTTTGCTGATTCTTTAATTGATCCCAATTTTGCTAAAACATTTATGGAAGGGTCAATTTCCTTCAGCATATGCTCTAATTTGTCAGCGGCAAAGCTTTCATCTTCAATTATTAGTACGTTCATCTTGTTCTACTTTAATTAATGGTATTTTGGCAACATAATAATTATTCTCAACCTTAAATTTCGGTTCCAGTTTGCATATTAATGCATATCTTTTAATCAGGTTTTTAATGCCCAGTCCTGTTGATGTACCTGAAATTTTTGGTTGAATAGGGTTTTTAATAAAAAGAAAATCACCTTTGCTATAGATTTCAATTTTAAGCGGTTTTTCTTCATTAACAATATTATGTTTCATAGCATTTTCGAGCAACACTTGCAATGAAAGTGGAGGCACTAAAAGCTGAAGATGTTCGGCCAGAATATCAACAGAATATGTAAGTGATTCGCCGTACCTGATTTGCTGGAGGAAAAGATAGGAACGCATAAAGTCAAATTCTTTATTAAGAGTGACGACGGGCTGTTCGATTGTTTCAAGAACATACCTATAAATTTGTGAAAACTCATCGATGAACAACTGCGCTTTAGTAACATCCGCATTTATCAGGCCTGAAAGCACATTGAGACTATTGAACATGAAGTGAGGATTAATCTGGCTTTTAAGTATTTCGAATTGCGATTGCAAATTCTCTTTTTGCACTTTCAATAGTTGTGTGTTTGCTTCTGTAAGCTGTTTTGTCCGATTGGCGACGTTTTGTTCAAGCGTGTTGTTTATCTGTTCCAATTCTTCCTTAGCCTTTAATAATTTAAGCTCTTGCCTTTTTCTTTCAGAGATATCAATTATAATTCCTCTTCTGCCAATAACCTTATTATTACTAACTATAGGAGAACCGTAGATCAGTACAGGACAAAGTGTGCCATCAGGTCTTTTAACGGTATATTCATTTGGATTTGTTTTAATATTTTGGTTTGATTTCTGGATATTCTCAATAACCCGGGGAATATCTTCTTCGATAAAGAAATCAAGGGCAGATAGCTTAAAGTTATTGTTTATAGGAAGAGTTATTCCGAAAAACTCCTTACCAGCGTTGTTTGTAAAGAGAATGTGACCTTTGATATCTAACTCAAAAATGGGTTGAGGAAGAAAATTCATCAAATCCTTATAATTTCGGTCACTTTCCGCAGCAGCAAATTGCGCAGCTTTTCGAAGGCTTATGTCAATAATAATCCCGTCTAAATAAGTAAGTTCATCATTGTCGTTGTATATTCCCTTTCCATTCTCGCTTACCCATACAATTTGTCCGTTTTTATGAATAAGCCTATATTCAAACTCGTAATTGGTTTTTTGCAAAATAGCTTTTTGAATGCTTTGTCTGCAAAATATCTGATCATCGGGATGAATAATTACGGAAAAGGCATGTTCAGCATTTTCAATAAATACTGATGCGTGATAGCCTGAAATATCAAAAATTTTTTCGCTTAAATATTTCATTGTGTAATGCTCGTCGAAATAGCATCGGTAGACTGCCCCAGATAGGTTTGACATTATACTGTTTAATTGAGATTTACTTTCATCCAGCTCTTTAACTAAAATTTCTCTTTTCCTGATTTCCTGTTCCAGATTAAGGTTTAGTATTTTGCCTTGTTCAATCAAATGCATTGCTGCTTTGTTTTTCTCCTCTTCTATTTGAGCTTTTGCTTCAAGTATTGCTTTATTGGTTGTCTCAAGAATTAGATCTTTTTCAAAATTATCGGCTTTAATTTTTGCAATTGAACTCTCCTCTAAGTATATAAATGCTTCCAAAATAATCATAAGAAATAAACTTAGAATGACAAGGTAGTATGCATTATTAAGCAATGTGATTTTATCATATTCCATATTAAACATCAAACCTGCCAGTATTAAAATTACTGGTGTGATTATTAATCCTGAAATAATAGCCAACGGGAATTGGATGTAAAGCCTCCTGAATGGATATTTTTTCCATGTTAGTTTTCTATTCATGAAGTGAATAAACACCAAATAAGGATATATTAAAATTGCTGTTGCCAGAAAAGATAATAGCGTACCCCGGAAAAACCGGATCATAAGAAAAATGGGGTCAATAAATAATTCGGGTTTAAAAAAATAAATTTGGGAGATTATTATAAGCTGAAGACCTAGCGAGAGGTAAATCATCAGTTTTAACAACTTTGCAAATGAAAAATCATGTATTATTCTAAATTTCATCATTAAATTATTTTCACAAATGTAAATAAATTTTTCCAATACCATTATTACAATGGTACTTAAGTTTCCAATATTCATTACTTGCATCAAAAGTATTGTTAATTTGCAATTCTCTTGGGGCAATTATTATTTTTAAGCAAACAACAACTTCATCAGGATTCATCAGATTTGCTAGCGCTATAAATTCACTAAAAAATAATATACTAATTCTATTCATAATAACTTTATTAATAATATTCATTCGATTCAACCCGTGAGGGGGATATGCATCCGAATCAACATATCCCCGTTGTATAGCAGATTTATTAAAAATTTTTCACAATTCCAATTCTTGCAGATATATATTGGTAATTAAGCTGTTTCGTAGCTCCTTCATATTTAGTGTTTCGTGATAATGAATTAAACTTAATACCGGGTGTAATACTCCAGTTTTTACCTAAATTGATGTCCAAACCACCTGCGAGCTGATATCCAAATCCATGTTTAGAATCATTAACAATATCGCCATTGGCAATTTCTGTTTCGATGTGGTTATATAAACCACCTGCTCTAACATAATAAGCCAATTTAGAATTGCCAATTGGATGTTTAAAATTTAGTCCAAAAACATAACCTGTTTCTTCAAAGCAAACGTCATTTCCAGCAAAAGATTTATCCGCACCAAACCGGTTCCATCCCCATCCTGCATATACTCCTAGATGCGTCATAAATTGATAATGTAAAGTACCCTCGAAGCCAAATCCTGGGTTCATGCTTGCACCATCAATTTTCTTTGTTGCCACTGAAACTCCACTGTTTAGTTCAAATCCGAATCTTTTTTCAGATTCTTGAGCAAAACTGCTCATTGCTAATAATACAAGCATTGTTAATGCTAATTCTTTTGTTTTCATTTTTTTCCTACTTTATTATTAATTGAAAAATTTATGAAACAAAAGTAGCAGTCAAACTACTAGCAAAAAAACGAAACATACCAGAGGTGCTAATCGTGATGTTGGAAGTGTATTTTTTAAAGTTAAATGTGGTTGGAATGGAGAACTCGGTTCTTTGAATAAAAAGATTATTTTTATTATGCTTTTCTGATAGGCATTGTTCCTAATAAGCTTTTCTAATATTGCAATTATTATTGGGTTTATTTAAGTTTTTTTGCTTGCTGGTAACGGATGTGTTAATTAATGATTCCTTATCAAAAAAAAAACATCGACATTTTTGAAACATTGTTATAAACCAGTATTATCTTGGAGTATTTTGAGCTAACAACTATTGAAATACATTCAGTCTGTAAATTGTAAAAAAATAAGATGTGTTGCCAAAATGTGTCTAAGCACATTGGTTGTTATTATTTGCTTCTTTTTTAAGCTTCGCCACGTAAATCACATATTGCTGATAAAGGTTGCATTAACTAAAATTTAATGAAATTTAAAAACAACTTTTTGGGGACTTATATTCTGTATTGGATATTTGCCAGAAAAATAAAAACGAATAATTATCATTCATTTTTATACCCGCATAAAAATAAGTTAACGTAATCTTTTAGTCAAGTAATTTTGGAATAGTTTTGAATTTTGGAAAGAAATAATAGCCACGAAAAGCACTAAAAGAAGGGAAAGAATGAGCATAGCAGGCAGATAGAATGGATTGAAACGGAATGTTGGAATTATGGAATATTGGATTATGACGTCAACAGGTATGCACATTTGCATGAAGGGTCGATTAAGACCATTCGATTACGTTGTGCAATTTGCTTTTCTATATCTTGTATTATCCAATTATCTGTCATAGTCAATTACGATTCTTCAATTAGGAATGTGAGGTCAAACTCCTAATTCAATCCTTGAAGTTTGCTTCTTAAATATTTTAAATTGTCTATCAGATCTTCAAAACTTGCCTTATGTTCTTCGTAAATCATATCTTCCTTCATTTTTGTTTAATCATCTTTCCATTCATCCATTTTTTCTACAATTGGGATAGGATTAAGTGTTTTGGGATTATGGAGATTATAATCCACGTCACCTACTCTTGAAAACTTGTATCGATGTGCTACAATGGTTTCATATAACTCTTTATCGCTTATTGCATTTTGTGCAATTCCTGCTTTACTTAGATGGTATATATCATAAAGGTGGCGACTTAATCTATCCACCCTCATTATTTCTTGCGGACGATTAAACTCCTCGTGAAGTGGGAATAGCTTTTCTAAAAAGGTTCTTTCTGGATTTACGGTAGATACTTGAAACAATGTTTCTGCAAAATCTTTATCAGCATAAACTTCATCCACCAACGAACCAAATGTTTTAACAGAAAAAGGCTCTCTTAACGAACGGCAACTTATTTCTATCTGTGCACGAGGCAAAACATATTCGGTTGGTTGGGAGATAATATTAGGATAGTAGATTTCAATAATCCTTGGATCTTGGTCGCTGTCTATGTTACTATTCATTAAAAGTGTACCAGTAATAAAAGAGAAAAGCATTAATAGCTTGTTTTAAGACTGGTTACAGATGAATCGTTTCGTCAAAACATGCATTTCAAAAGTGAGTAACTGCCCAATCACTGCCCAATTACTGCCCAACATAGGTAATTTAGGGCGGTTTTAGGCGGTTACAGCGGTAGGTTTAAAAACAAAAAAGCCCTAATTCGGCTGAAAAAGGGCTTTTTTAATTTGGGGCGGAGAGTTAGGGATTCTTCGCTTACCCCAAAAATGCTTTATTTTTAGACTAAAAATGAACTATTTTGAACGGCAACTGCCCAATCACTGCCCAACTTTTTT
>Ga0210039_1001909_pt1 | contig 18312 bp, 16 predicted proteins | sample CryGeyCG2114_250_3_FD_185460 | JGI IMG/M metagenome (GOLD analysis project Ga0210039, IMG submission 185460) | Groundwater microbial communities from aquifer - Crystal Geyser CG17_big_fil_post_rev_8/21/14_2.50 (SPAdes) (version 2) | ecosystem: Environmental > Aquatic > Deep subsurface >...
ACCAGCGCCAGCAGCCGCACCTGCAGGTAGGGCGTGGCCGTCTCGACCACCGCCGGGTCAGGGTTGAGCAGGGCGAGGTAGACCGGCGCGGCCACGATCACGACGGCCGCCATCGGCACGCCGAGGATCAGCGCCAGCATCAGTCCGCCGTTCAGCGGCACCGCGATCTCGCCGTGCGCGGCCTGGCCGACGCGGCGTGCACAGATCGCCTGGACCCCGGTCGAAAGCCCGAGGATGAAGGCCATCGCCAGCCAGTTGGCGAACGAACCCAGGCCGGCGGCCGCCAGTGCGTTGGTGCCGAGACGGCCGACCATCGCGATATCGACCAGGTTGAGCAGATTCTGCGACATCATGCCGCCGATGATCGGCAGCGCCAGCGCATGCAGCGCGCGCCGCCGATCGGCGCCCGGGAAATGGGTCAGGCCTGACGCCGCGGCAGGGTTCACGCGGAGGCCGATCGGCGGGATGTGGATCGGTGCATCCCGTTATTTTGCCGACCGGCGATGAACGCGTGTCAGCGTCCGAACTGGCGGCTGATCGGCTCCAGCCAGGGCGCGACCGTGTCGCGCGCTTTCTGACCCGCGTTCAGGCCGGTGTATTCCAGTTGCTCGACGCCTGAGGACCCGATCTGGTCGGAGCGCAAAAGATCGTAGGTAACGGCATCGACCTGCACGCCCCAGGCGGTGTCGTAGCGGCCGTAGTAGGACAGCTCGCGGCTGCCGGTCGGCACGGCGCGAACCATCACTACGTAGCGCACGCCAGCCTCGGCCGCCGGGTCGGCCAGACCGGCGAGGTCGAGACCGTCTTCGTACAGGTACTGGTCGAAGCCGGCGATGAATCGCCGATCGGCCACCGGCCGGCCGTCGCGACGCAGCACCGACTCCACTTCACCGGCCATCGGCCCGGCGATGGCCGGATCGCCGACCGCGACCACGGCGATCTTGCTCGCGGCGCGCTGGGTTGCGGCCGCCGCACGCGACGGCGCGCGGGACGGCCGGGTTTCGGCCACGGCGGTCGGAGTTTCGGCGACACGCGTGTCGATCATCGCCAGCCGTGCGTCGTCGACCTCAGCGCTCACGGGGACTGCGTCTGCGGACACGCCGGTCTCAAGACGATCCGAGCGCATCTGTCGAAGTAGTTCGGTGGCACTGATCTGGTTTGCTTCGCTGTCTGGGGGGGCAGTCCGGATGGGTGCCGGAAATGACGGGCCCGACGCTGCGGATGCGGCCCCCTTTTCCTGAGCGGATAGGAGTGATGAATTAAGGTCGCCTTCGCCGTTGGCGAGGTCTGGGCGCCGCGCGGAAGCGGTTGGTTGTTCTTCGGACGCCCCCGCAGTCATCATGGATTTCGCTGTCGGATTGAGCGCCTCTGCCACTGTTGGATTCGCGTCATCATCGATACCGGAAGTCAGCGCGATTGCCAGCCCGAGCACCGCGATTCCGGCGACGGTGGCCGCAAGCAGGCCGATTCGACGCAGCCGACGACCGTCGTCGATCTCTACAGTTCGGGTGTCGGGCGGTGGTGCGATGCGTTCGGCTTTAAGCGAGACCGTCGCCGGCGCTTCGCCGTCGGCCTCCGAACGCTTCAAAATTGCGGTTGGTGCAGCTTCGCGAGCCCGCTTGACGACTGCTTGTTGGTCAGGAGCCAGTTCCGCCAGCAGCGCGGCGTAATCCTGATATCTCTTTGCCGGTTCCGGATCCAGCATTTGCCGGAGTTGACGATGAGTGAGCTCGCCAAACTGATCTCGGATCCGGTCGAGAAGAGGAAACTCCGGGTTGCCGAATGCTTTGCTCGATCCGGCCAGGTCCCGGCTTTCGATCAGACGATTGCCTGTGAGCATTTCGAAGAACACGGCGCCGAGAGCGAAAATGTCCCCTCGACGATCCGATCTGCCGTCGCGCAGCAGCTCCGGAGGCATGTAGCCTGGCGTGCCCATGATCGTATCCGAACCTTTTTCGGACGGGCCATATTGCACTTGCGCGATGCCGAAATCGGTCAGCAGCGCTCGACCACTGCGGTTGATCATGATGTTGCCTGGCTTGATATCCCGATGGACGATATTCTTGGCGTCAGCTGCTTCCAGCGCTTGAGCGCAGTCGCGAAGAATCTGTTCTGCCTCGAGCTGTGACAGGCTGCCGTTCTTGCGCAGCCGGTCAGCCAGTGTTTCGCCATCGATATATTCCATGACCAGGTAGGGATTGCCGTCCTGCTCGTCAGCCAGGTAGAGCCGGACACAGTTTGGATGTGACAGCGCAGCAACGTTTCTAGCTTCACGCAGGAATCGGGTTACGACCAGCTCGTTGTCGCTCAGATCGTCGTTGAGACATTTAATCGCGACGATGCGCTCAAGATTCGGATCGATGGCCTTGTAGACCACCCCCATGCCGCCGCGCCCCAGTGTTTCGACGATCTGATAACGTCCGATGTGTTTTTTCATGACGGAACTCCCGTGCCTCGATATGGAGCGACCCCAAGCTTATAACGCAGCCAGTCGCCGTGAGCAAGTCTTGGTGAATTCCCGCCGCGGCTGAGACCTGATTCCTGAGCATCGCTTCGCGGCTGGGGCGCCAAGTTGCCGAATATCCTCCCAGAGATCGGCTGAACCGGTGCTGAACGATATCAGTCGCCATGCTCCTGGCCGGTTTGGCCAGAGGCGAGGCAAAACTTGGCCGAAAGGGGTCGACAGGGGTAGCTCTTATGGGCATAATCACGACTCCGGAACGATCAGTACAATTTCGTTGGCGCTGTTGGATCGGCATGGATTCCATGACCGTGCTGGGAAGCTGGAACGCATCGTTTCGGAGCCGAATCGAACAGATTCAATGGCCTTCCTTGGCCAGACATCCAGAGGAGTTCAAAACCAGGCTGATCCAATCTGAAATTTAAAGGGAGGAAGAACAAATGAACTTGAGGCATTTAATCCACGTCACTGCATTGATCGGCCTTGCCGGCCTGCTGGCCGGATGCCCTGCAGGCACTGGCACAACTACCAATATTCGCGACAACTCGGGCCGCAACATGGCCGACGTGGCAGCCGAATATTACAACGGACCAAAGGCGCGTATAGCCGTGGCACGGTTTGACAACAAAACCGCCGATGCGCAGAATTGGTACAGCCCAGCCATCGGTGACGGTATGGCCGACATGTTGACCACCGCTCTGGTCAATTCGGGACGCTACATTGTTCTTGAGCGCGGCAGTCTGGATATGGTGCTTGGCGAACAGGATCTTGGTGCAAGTGGACGTGTGCGCGGTGACACGGCTGCCGCAATTGGAGAGATCGAAGGTGCGGAACTCCTGGTTGTCGCGGCGGTTACTGAATTCCTGGATAATGCTGGCGGTACCCAGGGAGCGATCGGAGGCGGGCGTCTCGGCCAGGTTCTTGGCGCGATTGCCGGGGGCAGCCGCAGTGCTCACATGGCCATCGATCTCAGAGTCGTCGATGCCACTAGCAGTCGCATCCTCGCGGCTACCAGTGTCGAGGGTGAGGCGCGTGACTTCAACCTTGCGGGTGCGCTTGGCGGAGCTACTGGTACCGCCGGTTTGGGCGGCGCACTGTCGACCTGGAAAAACACACCACGCGAAAAGGCGCTACGCTCGGTCATCGATTCTGCAGTGGATTATGTCATTTCCGTTACTCCGGCAGAGATGATGCGCTATGACTCGCTCGGAAATTCAATCGATCAATCGGGTTACAGCGGCACTGAGGCCGCTTCGGATCGGGTGGTAGTCACTGCATCATCCCTGAACGTCCGATCCGGCCCGGGAAGTGCTAACGCCGTACTGTTTGCACTGAGGTCTGGGACTGTGGTCGAAGTTATGGCGCGAGCCGATGGTTGGGTAAATATTCGCGATGAAGAAGGCAGAGAGGGCTGGGTTTTCGATGACTTCGTGCTTGAAGTCCAGTGACAGAAGCGCCTGGAAAGTAGCTGCTAATGGTGGGCCATTCGGATCGTACCGTAAGGCTCGGAGCCGCTGCGTCGGTACGAATCGAGGCACGTTTCGCAGGGAATGGCCGCTGACTTGCCAGCAAACACAACTTCGAGTCGCGCCGCACAGGAGTACGCCGTGCTTTTGGAATGGCTGAGGGCCACTGACCCGTCCGTATCGACCAAAAGCCAACTCTGAGTAAGTCTACACGGACGCAATGGCGTCGTTGCGGGAGGCTCCGGCTCGGCTTGGGCGAGCGCGGTTTGGTTGTTTCCGAACAGGCGAGTTCAAACGGGGCGGAGGTCCCGCAAAGGCCCGTCCCTGAAGGGTTTCGCCGGAGAAGCCGCATCTCGCACGCGACGCGACTCGGCCATAGCTACGGCTACTGTCACTCGTGACGGCACACATGATCTGCGGCTTCTCTCCGGCCGGATTGTTCAACAATCGGCGCTCCACGAAAGACTTGTTCAGAGGATCGCCAGCTAAGATATCAGGTGCTTGATCTATGGCTGAAACAGCATCTACACTTGCCCGATTCCGTTTCGGTTTGCTCCGGAATCATGACGGGAACGGCGGGTTGGAGCGGTTGACGACCTCGTGCCTGCTGACCTATGCTCTATTCGACGGAACGGCCGTGATGCTTTGGGATCGTCAAATTTCAAGTGGCTTGCTGCGCTTCAGGTGCGTCGTCGCAGCAGCATCAGTTTTCAGGGCAGTGGTCGTCGTGCCGTGGTAGAGATTGCCGATGCCTTGAAGAAGGATGCCAAAGGGCTGGAACTGCATATCGGATCGGTAGACACGAGTTCAATAGAAAGGCTTTAGTGATTGCATGTACAAGGCCGGATTGGCCGAATTTATGTTTGATGACCAGGGGAAATTAAATGACTAGAACTATGTTTCGACAGCCATTCCTGATTTTCGGTGCAGGATTGGTAGCTGCGCTTGGCCTATTGCTGCAGGTCTCGAATGCAGGCGCGCAGAGTGGTAGCGGCTATGGCTTGAAGGTCTTCCGCGCCGACGCCAGTCTGTATCCGTTTGTTCAGGTCTATTTCCGGACGTTCGATCGTGACATGGCGCCGCTGGTCAACCTGAACGAGCTGAACATCGGTGTGATGGTCAACGGGCGTTCCTATGATCCGATGAAGCGCCAATATCTGGTTCAGACCGTAGCAAATCGAAATGATGCAGTCCGTGCAGTGTTTGTGATCGACACCAGCGGCAGCATGCGTGGCAAGCCGTTCGACGCCGCGCTGGAGGCGGCAGCGAGGTTCATAGACGCGAAGCGTCCGCAGGATCAGGTCGCCGTGATCGCGCTGGACGACTCCTCGGTGGGGCATCGAGTCGTATCCGATTTCGAGCGCGACCCAGGGGCCCTGGCACGGCGAATCGCAGATCTGGATGCCAACGTCTCGTCCTCTCGCATTTATGATGCGATCGCTGCGGCTATGGCCATGTCGGCTACATCCGGACAGGGCGGTGCGATGGAGAGCGTGGCCTCGACTTCGATCGTGGTCTTTGCCGACGGCAAGGACGAGGGCAGTGCGCTTTCACGCGCCGACCTGATGAATCGGATCGGTACGCTCGCGATTCCGGTGCCGATCTACAGCCTTGGCTACAACGCCGCTGATCCATCGCAGTTGCTCAACCTGGATGCATTGTCGCGTGCTTCATTCGGTTCTTATACTGATGTTTCGGACAATCCTGGACGGATGACACCGATCGTCGAAGGGCTGCACGGGATCATGCAGAACGACTATATCGTGACCTTCAGAGCCTATGTCCCAGTCGATGGGGGCTCGCATAATCTCAAGATTGGCCTCGAGTATCCTTCGCGAAGTGGGCAGATTCAGTATCAGTCGGCCATCTTCGAGGCAATTTCGCCGCCGCCGATTCCTGCCATTACGGCGGCACGGTCCGAATTGGATCAACGCATGCCGGCCGTCGATTCGCCGTATCTTGCGGACCCTCTTCTGCAAGGTAATCCCTGAGCCAGCTCGGCATGTCCGAGGATGCCGCCGGGCACGGCGTGACCTCCGGTCGCGCCGTTCTGCTTTCATTGGGTACGTCGTCGCTGGAGCGCGAGTATCGACTCGTCAGAAGCACGGTCATCGGCCGTGACGCGATGCATGCCGATATCGTGGTTTCGGGCACTACGGTTTCACGTCGTCATTGCCGGCTGCGCCCCGAGCTTGACGATGGCTGGTTGGTTGAGGATCTTGATTCGACCAATGGCGTATTCATTGACGGTCGTCGGATCGCCGAGCCTATGCGACTGTTGTCCGGACAAGCAATTGGGCTTGGTAATTCGGACGTACCGGATTTTCTGTTCTACCGTGATAATGATGTCGGTAAGGCGCGCGAGCGCGTGATCGATGCAAACCGGCCCTGGGTCATCGGTCGGTCTACGCGCGTCGATGTCGCCTTACCGGGTGATCCTGCGGTTAGCCTTCGTCATGCCGAATTGTGGCCCGGCTCGCACGGCCTTGAGCTACGCGACTGCAAGGCGCTGAACGGCACTTTTATGGACGGCCGACGGGTCAATCGAGCCCGCGTGCGACCTGAGAACGTCGTTGCGGTCGGTCACTCAAGACTGCGCTTCGAGCTGCTTGACGATGGACGACTTGCGGTTCACGAACTGGGTTCATCCGACACCATCCAGCTTCAGGCCTTGCAGCTCGGACGGAGTGTTCAGACGCGCTTGGCCGGCCCGAGGCTCAAACTGCTTGATGACATTTCTCTGACGCTTGAGCCTGGCTGCTTCACAGGAATTCTGGGACCTAGCGGGGCCGGCAAGACTACGCTTCTCAGGACCTTGAACGGGTCAAGTCTGCCGAGCGAAGGGTTGGTGCTGTTCAATGATGCACCACTGCACACCCAATTCGACCTATTTCGCTCGAGCATTGGTTACGTGCCCCAGGACGACATTATTCATGTGGAGCTTACGGTCGAGGCCTGTCTAGACTATATCGCTCGGTTGCGCTTGCCGCCCGATGTTGATGTTTCACAGCGCGCATCGATTCTCGATACAACGATCGAGACGCTGGGCCTGTCCCATGTGCGCGCCACTCCGATCGATCGTCTCAGCGGCGGCCAGCGCAAGCGTGTCTCGATCGCGGCAGAGCTGATAACCCGGCCGGGCATCCTCTTTCTTGATGAGCCGACTTCCGGGCTGGACCCCAGCACGGAAGAACGTTTGATGCATCATTTCCGGGCGTTGGCGAGTGCCGGTCGCACAGTGCTGATCACAACGCACATTCTTTACAACCTCGACTTGCTGGACCGGGTCGTCATTCTTTCGCGGGGACGTCTATGCTTTCTAGGACGGCCCGAGCAGGCGCTGGAATTCTTCGGCCGGCATGATCCCGAAGGTCCGACGCAGACGATTCGCCCGACTCGGATTTTCGAACTGCTCGAAGGCGGCCTGGAGCCGAGTCAGGCGCTCGGTGTTGCAGACAACGCTACCCTGGTCCGGATTGCTGGACAATTTGCCGACTGGTATCGGGAATCGCCGTATTTCGATGAACATGTTCTAGGGCCGATGAGTCGGTTGGGACGTCAGGTCCTCAAGCGTGGATATGATTCTGGAACGGTACTGCGCCCGCCGCGGAAACTGCTGCCTGAGACTCGCGGCCGCTATATCGGACGCAAGTTAGGTGTTCTTACTGCGCGGCACTGGCGGATACGTCTGGCAAATTTGCGGGCCCTGGTGGTCTATTTGTTGGTGCCATTAGTATTGGCGTTGGTCACGCTTTCAATGACGATTCCGGAGCAGCGATCGGCAGAACAACTGGGGCAGTTGAGCGACCGGATCGAGCGCGCGATTGCGGCAGTTCCCGGCGGGGACGGTTTGATTCGTAGCTTGTTCCCGCTAGCGGGAGGCGCGGAGCCACGTGCGGGTTCGGAAATCGTGTTTGAACTGCAGGCACGCACAGTCATTAATCTTCCGGTGCCGCTGGGAGTATTGTTGATGTTCGTGATGATGGCCAGTTTCAGCGGAACCTTGATGGCCTGTATGGAGTTGTCCGGCGATCGTTCGGTGTTCCGACGTGAGCGGATGGCTGGGCTCGGACCTGGTGTCTACGTGTTGTCACGGCTACCTTTCTTGTTTTTTCTGGTGCTGCTGCAGTGTGCCCTGTATCTCGGCATCTGTCTGCTCGCGCCCGAGATGCGTGAACTGCAACTGGCCCCGGCCCTGTTGGCGTTGGTCGGAACCGCCTGGGCTTCCTGCGCACTGGGGTTGCTGGTCTCATCGTTGGACCCTACGCCGGGGCGCTTATCGGTCCTTCTAGCCGTTGCCGTTGTTCTTCCGCAACTGGTGCTCAGCGGAGCCCTGGCGCCCGATTACTATACAGGAATGGCCCCTCTGACCCAGTCGATTGCAGACCTGCTGCCGTCGCGCTGGGGCTTCGAAATGCTGCTCAATGCCGCCTATGACAGACCCGGGCAAGCACACCTTGCTTGGCTGGCTGATTTCGTGCGCGATGATATGGGCTTTGTGTTCGGGCCAGGCAGCTATGTTCGCGGTGTGCTTTCAATCGCGCTACTAACGTTGCTTTATCTTGCGCTGGCAATCTGGCGCACTGCCGTCACGAGTCGGCCGGAGTGAGATGCTTTCAATTCAGGAATTGCTTCCGATAGCAACGTAAACACTCACCTCGCGGGTGGCGCGGAAGCTGATTTCCGGGTGGCGTTCCTGGGCCAGCTGCAGGTTGACCCGGGTCGGGGCCAGGTAGACCAGGCGGCCGCCGCCGTCCTCGGCCAGGTGCTGGATATTCTTGTCGCGAAACTTTTCCAGGTCGCGCTCGTTGTCGGTCGAGACCCAGCGGCAGGTCGTGACGTTGACGTTGTCGAAGATTGCCTCGCAGTTGTACTCGTCCTTGAGCCGGTAGGCGACCACGTCGAACTGCAGCAGGCCGACCGCGCCCAGTACCAGGTCGTTGCCGATCAGCGGCTTGAAGAACTGGGTCGCACCTTCCTCGGAAAGCTGGGTCAGGCCCTTGGTCAGGCTTTTCAACTTCAGCGGATCGCGCAGACGGACCCGCCGAAACAGCTCCGGGGCGAAGCTCGGGATGCCGGCGAACTGCAGTTGCTCGCCCTCGGTGAAGCTGTCACCGATGCCGATCGTGCCGTGGTTGTGCAAGCCGACGATGTCGCCGGGGAAGGCTTCTTCGGCCGTGGCACGCTCGTCGGCCATGAAGGTCAGGGCGCCGTGGGTGCGCTGCTCTTTGCCGAGCCGGACATGGTGCAGTTTCATGCCCTTGATGAACACGCCGGAGCAGACTCGCATGAAGGCCATGCGGTCACGGTGGGCCGGGTCCATGTTGGCCTGAACCTTGAACACGAAACCGGTCAGTTTTGGCTCGGTCGGTTCGACCGTACGGCCCAGCGTTGCGCGCGGCTGGGGCGGCGGCGCGTATTCGACGAACTCGTCAAGCAGCGGGATGATGCCGAAGTTGTTCAGCGCCGAGCCAAAGAATACCGGGGTCTGCTCTCCTTTCAGATACCGCTCGGCGTCGAAGTCGTGGCTGGCGCCCTTGACCAGTTCGATCTCGGCGCGAAGCTCCTCGGCCATGTCGCCGAGCACCGCATCGGCTTGCGGGTTGTGCAGCCCGGCAATGATCTTCGGCTCCTGGCGCAGATAGTTCTTGCCCGCTTCGTAGAGCTGGATCTCGTCTTTCAGCATGTGGTAAATGCCTTTCAGGCGTCGGCCCATGCCGATCGGCCAGGTGATCGGGGCGCACTCGATGCCGAGCACGTCCTCAACCTCGTCCAGCAGCTCGATCGGCTCTCTGCCCTCGCGGTCGAGCTTGTTGATGAAGGTAAAGATCGGCGTGTCGCGCAGCCGGCAGACTTCCATCAGCTTGATGGTGCGCTCCTCGACGCCCTTGGCACAGTCGATCACCATCAGCGCCGAGTCGACCGCGGTCAGCACACGGTAGGTGTCCTCGGAAAAATCGGCGTGGCCGGGGGTGTCGAGCAGGTTGACGACGCGATCGCGGTACGGGAACTGCATCACCGAGGAGGTGATCGAGATGCCGCGCTCCTTCTCCATCTCCATCCAGTCCGAGGTGGCATGGCGCGAGGCCTTGCGCGCCTTGACCGAGCCGGCCAGCTGGATCGCGCCGCCGAACAGCAGGAACTTCTCGGTCAACGTGGTCTTGCCCGCATCGGGGTGCGAGATGATGGCGAAAGTGCGGCGGCGCGCGATCTGGGCGGCGAGTTCGGTCACGGGAATCCGGGGATGAAGCGAAGCCGTGTAGTTTAGCGAATCGACACGTCAGGCTGGACGCGGGTTGGGTGCCGGGGCGGTTCGTCAGCGAATTTGCAATGTGCTGGCCAGCCATTGCAGTAGTTCGACGACGAAGCTGCCGATCTGGTCTACAAGTGGCGCCAGTAGTGTTGGTAGGTCCGGCGCCTGGGCGGCGGGCCGGGGCTGGCCGATCGTGAACAGACCGTCGGCCAGCACAAGGCCGGCAATCAACAGGGCGATTGCCGGGGCCGTCTTCATGCGCGGTCGATTTCCTGACGAATGCGATATTCACGCGAGGTCAGCCAGGCTTCGAGTCGTTGCAGCCGCTGGTCGAGGTTGCGAAAGCGCTGGTTCAGCGAAGCCACGCCGTCAACGGGTGCGCGCCGGGTCTCGCGCCAGAAGCGCTCGTCATCCTCGTCCTGATACAGGTCGGCCGGGGCGACAGGCAGAAGCAGCGCCATCGCCAGGTAACCGATCACGATGACCGCGGTGAACGGGATCGCCAACAGCGCGACGGCGACGCGCAGCGCGGTCAGGTTGAAGCCGGTCCAGTCGGAGATGCCGGCACAGACCCCGGCCAGCAGCCCGCGCTTGCGATTGCGGTAGAGCTGATTGCGACGGGGCAGTTTCTTATAATCGCGACTCATCGTTCACTTCTCCATTCAGGTGTGTCGGCATCCAGGATCCGCTCGAGGCTCTGGATCCGCTCTTCCATGCGGCGTGCGCTCTCGTGCAGGTCCTCGAGCAGGGATTCGTCCTTGGTGCTCAGGCGCTTGCTGGCCGAATTGCGCGTTGCGTAGTGCAGGATCAGCCAGATCGGCGCAACGATGACCAAAAAGACGACCAACGGGACGAACAGCAGTTCACTCATCGCAGCCTACTCCTTGGCGGCCGAGCGCGAACTTTTGAGTGCTTCCAGTTCGGCTTCGACCCGCTCGTCGCGCTGCAACTGCTCGATTTCATCATCAAGGGTTTTTGCCTTGCGGCCCATGTCCAGCGACTCGGCCTCGGACTCGATGTGATCGATGCGACGCTCGGCTGAATCGAAGCGGTGCAGCATTTCTTCGATCTTGTCGTTGTGGATCTGCTTGCGGCTTTTGAGCTGATGCGTCGCCGAGCGGTGGCGTAGCACGATGGCGCGCTGGCGGCTGCGGGCATCATTCAATTTGGCCTGCAGTCGCGCGATGTCGTCGTCGTACTTGGTCAGCTGTTCGTCGTACAGCGCTAGTTCGTCGTCGAGATGTGCAATCCGGTCACCGAGCGCGGTCTTCTCGGCCAGCGCCGCCCGAGCCAGATCCTCGCGGCCCTTGTCCAGCGCCAGTCCGGCCTTGCGCTCCCAATCGAGTTTCTGCTCCTGCAGGTGCTTGTAAAGCCGGCTGCGCTCCTTCTTCTCGGCCAGGTTGCGAGCGGTGGCGGAGCGGATCTCGACCAGCGTATCTTCCATTTCCTGGATCATGAGCCGGATCATCTTCTCCGGATCTTCAGCCTTTTCCAGCGCGGCATTGAGGTTGGCGTTGATGATGTCGCCCAAACGCGAAAAAACACCCATGTTGATCTCCTGGTTACTGGCAATGTTGAACTCGCCCTGTGTAAGCAACTGGTGTGCCAACTCATCAACTACATGTAAATCAATGACCTGCGATAGAGGCCTTCAACGTGCTAGGCGAATAAAACCATTTATCTGGCAAATTGCACCGGCTTGCCCGAGGGAACCGAAGCGACGTGCTCCGGTCCAAATCGCCGAATCGGTATCAGGGCGTGTCGGGTACAATGGCGCGCTGAATTCAAACTCGACATTCCATCCATTTTCCGGAGGTCTCCATGTTCAAGGTCGCATTCACCGCGCTCATTCTTGGCGCGGCCAGCACGGCCACGTTTGCCCAAAATCTCGAAACCGACAGCGGCAAGCTGGGGTATGCCATCGGCTACCAGTTTGGTGATGAAACCCAGCAGTGGGGTGTCGATATCGACATCGAAGCCATCATCACCGCGATCCGGGATGCGCGCGCGGGTCGCGATCCGCAGGTGCCGATCCAGGAAATGCAGGAGGTTCTGACTGCGTTCAACGAACAGATGCGCCAGCAGCGTATGGAGCAGTTCCAGCGCCTGGCGGAGGATAACAAGGCGCAGTCCGATGCCTTCCTCGCAGAAAACGGCAAGAAGAGCGGCATTGTCACGCTGCCGAGCGGGGTTCAGTACCGCGTGATCGAGGAAGGGGATGGCTCGCGTCCGAACCCGACCGATACCGTTACGGTGCATTACCGCGGTTCGAAGACCGACGGGCGCGAGTTCGACAGCTCGTTTGCGCGCGGCGTGCCCGCCGTGTTCCAGGTCGACGGCGTCCTGGCGGGCTGGCAGGAAGTGTTGCCGCTGATGCGTGAGGGTTCGACCTGGCAAGTATTCCTGCCGCCGGAGCTGGCTTTCGGTGTGCGTGGCGACCCGCCGCTGATCGGCCCGAACGAAGCATTGAAGTTCGATCTGCAGCTGGTACGGATCGGGGCGCCGGCACAGAACCCCGGGAACTGAAGCCAATGAGCGAGCCGGCCGCGGAACTGCCCGCGATCGAATCGCCCTGCATCCAGGTCTGCCGGCTTGATGAAGTCGGCACCTGCATCGGTTGTTTCCGCACTGCGGCCGAAATTGCTGCGTGGTTGAGCTTCAGCCCGCAGCAGCGTCGCGAAATCATCGATAGCCTGCCGCAGCGAGCGGCCTTGCGGTTCGAAGCCGGTTGACCCGCAGCGACGTTCAGCCATGCTCCGACGCCTTGGTCGCCACGCTGCGAGACGCCTTCTACCCGCTCGAAACCCCGATTTCGGAGCTGCCGATCGGCGGCTACCGGTCTGACGACAGGGTCCGGCCGCGGCCGGCTGCAGTGCTGCTCGGCGTGATCCGCGAGACCGAGCCGCGGGTGTTGTTGACCCGGCGATCGATGCAACTGCGCCAGCATCCGGGCCAGGTCGCCTTGCCGGGCGGCCGTGCGGAGGCTGGCGATGACTCGGTGCTTGCCACCGCATTGCGTGAAACCGCGGAAGAGACCGGAATTCCGGGAGACGCCATCTCGCCGCTGGGTTACCTCGGCCGCTACGATACCGTCACCGGCTACCGGGTGACCGCGGTGGTCGGCATGATCGAATCCGGGTGCTGCTGGGTTCCGGACCGTCGGGAAATCGACGAGATCTTCGCGGTGCCGCTGGCCGACGTCATCAATCCGGATTGCTACCTGCGCCATACCGTGCGCCACGCCGGTCGTCGCTTCGAAATCCTGACTCTCAAACACGCCGAGCAGCACATCTGGGGTGCGACGGCAGCGATGCTGTATGAGTTCGGGCAGCGCATCGGCTGAAACAGCTGTCGCCCTCAGTCCTCCTCGCGCAGGCCGAACAGCAGGTCGATCGCGCGCGCCTGGTCCGGCGCGATCATCAGGTGAACGTGATCGCCGGCCTCGAGTACCGTCTCCGGCCCGACCGGAAGGATGCGTCCATTCCGTACCAATAGCAGAATGTCGGCACCCACGGGCAGGGGCAGGGCACCGGCCCGGTTGCCGCTGACCATGGCGGCCGGTTCGATAAAGAACGAGACGATCCGGATCGGCAGATTTTCGATGGCCGTGATTTCAAGCACCGGGGTCGGTCGTGCCTGACCGGCGCGTTCGACTCCGAGCCGCTCGACTGCCCAGCGCACAGTCGCACCCGGAATCAGTGCGTTGACAACGACGATGAAGAACACCAGATGGAACAGATCCATGCCGCGCTCGGCTCCGGCCATTACCGGGTAGCTGGCGAGCAGGATCGGCACCGCGCCGCGCAGCCCGGTCCAGGCGATGAATGCGGTTTCTCGACTGCTGTAGCCGAACGGTGTCAGGCATAACGCGACCACTGCTGGACGCGCGATGAACGCCAGCACCAGCGCCAGCAGCAGGCCGTGAAGGCCCCATTCGGGAAGCAGCGTCGGCACCGCCAGCAGCCCGAGTACCAGGAACAGGGTGATCTGGCCCATCCAGGCGATCGCATCATGCACACGCAGAATGCCGGCGCGGTAGGGCAGGCGTCGATTGCCCAGCATCAGCGCGGCGACGTAGACGGCAAGGAAGCCTGAACCGAGGAAAAGTGTCGGAATGCCGAAGGCGAGCAACGCCAGCGCCAAAGTCATTGCCGGGTAGAGACCGGCCGCCGGCACCCGAACCCGGCCCAACAGCCATTGACCGCCCGCACCGATCACCAGCCCGGCAATCAGGCCGATCACCAGCTGCAGGCCGATCTTGATCGCCAGTCCTGCAACACTGAAGCTTTCCGGAGCCAGCAGCACCCCGGTCAGGGTGATCGTCAGGATCACTGCCATCGGATCGTTCAGACCCGATTCCAGCTCCAGCGTGGCACCGACCCGGCGGCGCAACTGGACATTCGAGCCGCGCAGGGCCGAAAACACGGCTGCGGCATCGGTTGATGAAACGATCGCACCAACCAGCAGCGCCTCGATCCAGCCCATGCCCATCAGCCAGGCTGCAATCCCGACCAGCAGTGCAGTACCGGCGACGCCGATGGTCGCCAGCAGGGCGGCCGGGGCCAGGTGCGCGCGTGCCGTTTTCCAGGGCGTGTTCAGACCGCCGTCGAACAGGATCAGCACCAGCGCTACGGTACCGATCCGGAATGCCAGCGAGTAGTCGGTGAATTCGATCGGCAGCCAGGTGCCGGCGGCCATGCCGAGGCCGAGAAACAGCAGCACGGTCGGAAAGCCGAAGCGCTCCGAGGTGCGACTGAAAAGAACGCTGGCCAGTACCAGCAGCCCGCTCAGGGTCAGAATCCAGCCGATGGTCAGCGGTTCATTGATGTCCATCGCCAAGTGCTGATCCTGAATTCAACTCGAATCAGTGTAGCCGGGTGCGGTCCTGTTCACAGGCGGAGTTGGTCCGGCTGGCCGGATTCTGGTGGTAGAACAGCGCCAGCAGGCGATACACATCGGGCTCGTGTCGCAGCAGCGAGTCGGGCCGGTCGAAAAAATACTCTGTGGCCACGGCGAAGAACTCGGCCGGGCTCTCGGCGGCGTATTCGTCGATCCAGGGCTCGGTTCCGGTAGCAAGTGTGCGCTCAAGGCGTCTGAAAGCGGCGCTGAAACTGTTGGTCCAGTCCTGTCGCCGGATGGTCGCGGGCAACGGTGGAAAGCCGTCCGGTTCACCGTTGCAGCTGTCGAGCTGATGGGCGATCTCGTGGACCACGACATGGTAGCCATCGCCCTGACCGGACTGCAACACATCGGCCAGCGAAAGTACCACTGGACCGCCATGCCAGGCTTCGCCGGCGCGCAGGTCGCGGCCGCGGTGGACCAGACCGTCGTCATCGATCTCTTCGAGGTCGACCTCGAATTCGTCGTGGTAGAGAATGAAGCTCTGGAAGCCGTCAAGGGCCTCATAGCCCAGTTCCAGCACGGCCAGAGCGGCATGCAAGGCCACCGGCAGACAGTCTGCCCGGTCCGGTGCAAGCCCGCCGGCGCCGTGAAAGTCCTTGCCCGCGAGAACCTCGCCGGTCAGGCGGCCGAGACGCTGCAGCGCATCGCCGTCCAGTCGCGCAAGGCAGGGCCAGCCGGCGACCAATGCGCGCAACTCGGCCTGCGACGGCATCAGTTCGCTGGCGCGCGCGCTCCGGCGACGCCGGCGCAGCCAGCTCAGCATGCTTACTTGTCCGGACCCACGCCCAGCCGCTGATGCATGATCGGGCTGGTCGTGGTGTACTGCAGGAACTGACGCGCCTCCGGATTCAGGTGTTTCTGCACGCCGAAGGCCGCCAGCGCTGCTTCGTGAAAGCCCGACAGGATCAGCTTCTTCTTGCCCGGATAGGTGTTGATGTCACCGATCGCAAACACGCCGGGAAGCGAGGTCTGAAATTTCCCGGTATCGACCGGGATCTGCTTCTTCTCGATTTCCAGCGACCAGTCGGCAATCGGACCAAGATTCGGCGCCAGGCCCCAGAACACCAGGAATTCGTCGGCTTCGACCTCGAACTTCCGGCGCTCCAGGTCGGTCAGTTCCAGTGCTTGCAGCCGGCCCGGCTCGCCGCGGGCGGCGCTGACCATGCCCTGCACCGGATCGATCCTGCCGGCTGCCGCCAGCTCGCGCATCTTCGCCACCGAGGCCGGCTGGGCGCGGTAGTCGACGCGGCGGTGGATCAGCGTGATGTGCGCGGCGATGCTGGAAAGATCCAGGGCCCAGTCCAGCGCGGAGTCTCCGCCGCCGAGAATCGCCAGGCGCTTGCCGGCAAATTGCTGCCGATCCGTGATCTTGTAGTGCACGTTGCCGGCGGCCAGTTCATCCAGCCCGCGCGCGCGAAGTCGTCGCGGCTGGAACGCGCCGAGGCCGGCGGCGATGATCACCGCACCGGCATCGAACTCGGTGCCCTTCGAGGTCAGGACCCGGAAGCGGCCGTCGGCCTTGTGCTCGAATCCGGTGACTTCCTGGCCCAGGTGCATGCCGGCTGCGAACGGCCGGATCTGCTCGAGCAGTTTTTCGACCAGTTGCTGCGCGCCGATCACCGGCCAGGCCGGGATGTCGTAGATCGGCTTTTCCGGGTAGAGCTCGCTGCACTGGCCGCCGACCTGATTGAGTGAATCGACCAGTTCGGCCTTCAGTCCCAGCAGGCCCAGTTCGAATACCTGGAACAGGCCGACCGGGCCCGCGCCGACGATCACCGCGTCGGTTCGTATTGTCATTTGAAATTCCGTGATTGAGTTGACGAGCCGCACCCGGCGCCGATCGGAGCCGGAAGCATGTTCATTCGCTAGTGTACCGCGTCGTTAATCCTGTGAGATTCAGAGTGTGACTGACTCGACAGTGCACGGCGCGACCAAGCGAAACTTCGCCGATGGCCGCTACGCGGGGCTCTCATATCATCGAGTAATACCAGGCAGTACACTGGCCTGGATCATTCATGACCCGACCGTCGCGAGACGGCTCCTGGTTTTGTCGCCGCGGTGTTTCGCGACCGAGCGCACCGCAGCCATTCTCGCCCTGCTTGTCAATTACGGCAGTTGAGGATGCGCGATCGAGCAAAATGTCGCGGATGCGCAGCCTGGGGCGTCGCAGCAGGTCGAGTCATGAATGAACCCGACTAGAGTATTCGAGGACGTGCATACGAATGTCGAGAACGGCCGAAGCCAAGTTGAATGCCGAGTGGCTGGACCGCCTCGGTGACGAGTTCGAATGCGACTACATGCGCGAGTTGTCGCATTTCCTGCGTGCGCGCAAGGCCGCCGGGGCCGAAGTTTACCCGCCGGGGGCGCAGATCTTCAATGCACTCGATTCGACGCCGCCGTCGAAGCTGTGTGCCGTGATCCTTGGCCAGGATCCGTATCACGGTCCGGGTCAGGCCCACGGCCTGTGCTTTTCGGTCCGGCCGGGCGTGCCGGTGCCGCCCTCGCTGATCAACATCTATCGCGAGTTGCACGACGACATCGGCTTCGAAATCCCGGATCACGGCTGTCTCCAGACCTGGGCCGCGCATGGTGTGCTGCTGCTCAACGCTGTGCTGACCGTAGAACGTGGCCAGGCGGGTGCCCATCAGGGCCGGGGCTGGGAGCGGTTCACCGACCGCGTGGTCGAGGTTGCCAACTCCCAGGATCGACCGCTGGTGTTCTTTCTCTGGGGCGCACAGGCGCAGCGCAAGGGCCAGGTGATCGACCGGCAGCGTCATCTGGTGCTGAGCGCGCCGCATCCATCGCCGTTGTCGGCGCACCGCGGCTTCTTCGGCTGCCGGCACTTCTCGAAGGCCAATCGCTGGTTGCAGGGACAGGGGCTGGAACCGCTGGACTGGCGGCTGCCAATCCATGCGCGATTCGACGGAAAGCCATCCTGAGCTCGGTCCGGATCAGGCCGCTGAATCGCGGCCAGGGACGGAACCGGAGCGCAGCGTAGCTCGCCGGCGATTTTTGCCGGCAATCTGACCGCCGCGCGCAGCGCGAAAGGCGGTTCGAGGGAAAGTGGTTTCAAGGTTGCGAAGGGTGGAGTGGGAAGGATGGTGGCCAGGGACGGAACCGGAGCGCAGCGTAGCTCGCCGGCGATTTTTGCCGGCAATCTGACCGCCGCGCGCAGCGCGAAAGGCGGTTCGAGGGAAAGTGGTTTCAAGGTTGCGAAGGGTGGAGTGGGA
>Ga0210039_1001912_pt1 | contig 18281 bp, 16 predicted proteins | sample CryGeyCG2114_250_3_FD_185460 | JGI IMG/M metagenome (GOLD analysis project Ga0210039, IMG submission 185460) | Groundwater microbial communities from aquifer - Crystal Geyser CG17_big_fil_post_rev_8/21/14_2.50 (SPAdes) (version 2) | ecosystem: Environmental > Aquatic > Deep subsurface >...
CCCAGCCCTCTTTCAGCATGTTGACGTGAATCACAATCTCCGTCGGCTCGGAGGTCAGCTCCACCTTGAGCAGGCGCGCGATCATTTCCTCTTCTTCCGCGCCGGTCTTGCTGGAGTCCACCTGGATGACCTTGTCGCGGTAACGCCCCGCGAAGAAATTGTCCGATTTGATCAACTCGGATAGCTGCCCGGCATGGGTCGTATCGCGGGCAATCACCAGCAGAAAAGGCTTGACGATGGGGTTCTCGCTTTCGCGGGCGTAGGTCTCCAGCTCCACCTTCACGCTTTCATGCAGGCGCACGCCGTCTTCCAGCTTCAGGCGCTCAATCTCTCCCGGCGACATGCCCGCCGGGTTGAAGTTCTTGCGCGTGACCACCGCCGGTTCCTTGACGAAACCGTCGGCCATCGCCTTGCCCAGCGGATAATTGTAGATCACGTTCTTGAACGCCAGCGCACCCTTGGCTGTTTCCACGAACGGCGTGGCGGTCAACTCCAGCCCCAGAATCGGCTTGAGTTCGTTGATCGCCCTGATCCCGGCGCTGGCGCGGTAGCGATGCGATTCGTCCATCAGCATCACCAAGTCGGGCAGGCCCGCCAGATAGTCGAAGTAGCTTTCGCCGATGTATTCCGAAAGCCGCTTGATGCGAGGCGATTTGCCGCCGCGCACCTCGGAGTTGATCTTCGAAATGTTGAAGATATTGATCCTCACCCCGCCGAATAGCGTCCCGCTCATCGGGTCGCGCTGGTCGTAGTTGTCGCCGGTAATAATGGAAGGCGCGTCGATGGCGAATTCAGCAATGCCCTTGAAGACATATTTGGAATGATTGCGGTCGCTGAAATCGGCGATCAATTTGTTGTAGATGGTCAGGTTCGGCGCCAGCACGAAGAAATTGTCGATGCCGTGGGCCAGGTGCAGATAGATGATGAAAGCGCCCATCAGCCGTGTCTTGCCCACACCCGTGGCCAGCGCGAAACACAGCGAGGGAAACTCGCGCTCGAAATCCGTGACCGACGGGAATTCGCTGCGGATAATCTCCAGCACGGCAGCGAGATCAACATTCTTGCCGGGCGGTGAAATCTCCGTGATGCGGTCAAGAATCTCCAGCGAGCGGCGCTGGGGATGGCGCAGGCTCAGGCGACCGGCAATGGCATTGACGTGGCGGTTCATTCGGCATTCCTCTTGCTCTTTTTCGATGCCGTTTTTTTCAAGCCGGGCGCGGCTTTCGGAGCAACTTGCAAGCTGCGCTTAATCGTTGCCTTGCCTTCCGGCGGGGTCAAAAAACGAAGTTCACGGCGGAGCTCGTTCTCAAGCTCTTCAACAGTCGGCAAATAAAGCTGATAACGGCTGGTGAAAATATTGCGTTCCTGCTGCTCGCCCAGTGTGTATTTCACCACCGCATCGTTCTTGTCCGGGCACAAGATCAAGCCCAAGGTCGGGTTGTCGCCTTCGGTGCGCCGCTCGCGGTCATAATAGTTCACATAAAACTGAATCTGCCCCAAGTCGGCATGGGTCAGCTTGCCCACCTTCAGGTCGATCAGAACGAAGCACTTCAACACCGTGTGGTAGAACACCAGATCAATGTAGAAATGGTCGCCGTCGAGGGTGATGCGCTCCTGCCGCGACACGAAGGCGAAGCCCTTGCCCAGTTCCAGCAGGAAGGTTTGCAGGTTGGCGATCAGCGCCTGCTCCAGCTTGGACTCCACCAAGCGCGGCGACTCCGGCAGGTCGAGAAACTCCAGTACCAACGGGTCTTTGAGCACATCGAGTGGCCGCGCCACCTCCTGCCCATGCACAGCCAGGCGCATCAGCCCTTTCTTGTCGCGGCTTTTTGCCAAACGGTCAAATAACAAGCTGCTGATCTGGCGCGACAGTTCACGCACCGTCCAGCCATGATTGGCCGCCTCGATTTCGTAAAAATCTCGGGCAGCCTGCCGGTCAACCCGAAGCAGGCAGCGATAGTGGCTCCATGACAAATTCGGGTTCAACGCGCCCGGTTGCCATGAACCTGCAACGCCCGGCTCGGCAGATTTCCGAGACGCCGTCTCGGAAATCGCGGGAAGAACCAAATTCCGGGACACTGTCTCGGAAATCAAGCGGGGGTATCCACAGAGAGCGTTAGCAGCTCATCCGTTGGCAACGTTCGAAATTCTCGCGTTGGACTTGCTTCTTCCGGGGGGGCTGGCAAAAAGAAAACAGCCAATGGACGCTTGTAAATTTGATACGCCAGTTTTTCCAACAGAGGATAGCTTGGGAACGCAGTTCCTGTCTCCCACGCTTCAATTTCATCAACAGGCCGCTTCAAACGAAGGGCGACATCAGACACCGACAGCCCGATTGACTGCCTTGCCCAACGCATAACCACTGGCTGCACCCCGGCGACGGGTTCGCTTCTCATTTTGCCGTAAACGCCGCCTGAATATCGCGCGTTGTTGCGCCGCTTGCGATGAGCGCACGCACGATCAAATCCAGGGAAACCGAAGAATCACCCGCTTCAATTTTAGCAATGCGCGACTGGCTCGATTTCATGCGTTGAGCAAGGTCAATTTGCGAGAGTTTATGCTTGATGCGTGATTTTTTTACCGCACTGATTAGTGAGCATTTGAGTGCAACAAGCCGCGCCTCTTCATCGCTTAATTGTAGAAAATCTTCTGCGCTACCGACTTGCCAGCCATCGGCCTGGAGACGCTCTAATTTGCCAGTCTTCATGGACTTGATCCTCCTGCTAAATTGAGTTGTAGCGCTTCAGTCTCGCCTTGCAAATATCAACAACTGTCGGTGGCGTTTGACTTGTAGTTTTGGCAAAAACATCAAGAATTACAATGGCTACCGTATCAACGTAATACACAATGCGCCAAGTGCGATTTTCGTCGGGGATTCTCAATTCATGACAACCGCGACCGATACCGGGCATTGGCCTTGAGTGTGGCAGCGATATATTGACGCCCTCTTGCAGGCTTTGCATTAAAACACCCGCTTCAATCCTTGCCTCGGCAGAAAAAGGGGGCGTTTTGACTTCGCCATGCAGCCACACCAAGGGTTTACGCTGCTTACTCATTGGGTTGAGTGTATGTCAATATTGACATACTTACAAGGCTTGCACTGATCTTGTGGCCGTTTGCTTCGATTCTCTTGGGCATGGCCCGCTCCATTTCTTATTCCATCGAATTCGGGGGAATTAACCCATTGCTTCCACAATGGTCATCGATTGTATCTGACCAGCAGGCTCATCAGGCGAGCCTGTGCATGAAACTTTCAGTCCAGCCGCCAACGTAGCTGAAACAGCCGCTCCATCCGCGTCTTCTGGGCAAGCTTTCCCTCAATCTGTTCAATCAATTCCTCGCGCTGCTTGTCCACTTGATCCTGAGCGTCGAACAGGGAACGCCGCTTCTGGTTGCGCTGGGCTTCGAGGGCCATGATCTGCTTCTGCCCCCCCAGCTTTTCTTCCAGCGTCAGCGCGGTCGTGGCGGCACGGCGTGCTTCCTTGATCTGGCGTTCCAGGCCTACCTTGAGGTCGTCGGCCCAGCCGTCGAGCTTGTCGGCCTCGGCCTCGAAGAAACCTGCGCATCGACAAGCGCTCCAGCCAGCTTCTCGACACTGTCAGGCGGGCAGCGACGAGTCAGTTCGTGGGCGAAATATTTTGCGTGGTAGTCGGAAATCACAGGTTGTCGTTCATTTGGCTTTTCTTAACGGGCTGCGGTACGAGATTCATCAACAGTTTGATCCATTTGCCGCCTGTGGCTGGTTTCTGCCCAGCGGATGTACTGCGACATACATGCACCATGTTGGACACTACAACCGAAGGGGGAAAACCGTTAGCGCCGGGCCACCTTGAGAAGCACGATCGCCGCGCCGCTGCCGCCATCTGTCGGTCGTGCCTGGCAGAAAGCCAGAACCTCGTCGCGTTGCATCAGCCAACTGGCCGTTTTTAGCTTTAATACCGGCTCGCGGTTCCGGGAACTTAGCCCCTTGCCGTGTATGACCCGCACGCAGCGCAGGCCGAGCTCTTTGCATTCATCGAGAAATCCGATCAAGCAGGCCCGTGCTTCGTCGCTGGTCATGCCGTGCAGGTCAAGTTCTGCCTGAATCGCCCAGTAACCCCGGCGCAGCCGCTTCATGGTCAGCGGCGCCACGCCGGGGCGCTGGAAGAAAAATTCCTCCTCGGTTCCTGCCAGTTCCTGGGGGATGTGGTCGCTTAAGGCATCCGTCGGCAACGGGCTTTTGCAAGCCCGGTTTTGCCGGGGAACCGGCCAAGGGAGGTGGGGCGGAAATACGGTCTTGCCGTGATCCGGCAAAGGCCGGGTGTCGCCGATGCTGGTGCGGAAAAGGTCGGATTCGCCAGCGGACAAGGCTGGCGGCGTTGTTTTGCCGCTACCCTTGTGCCCTTTCGGGGTTTTGCGTTTTACGGTCACTTGCCCAGATTGTCGAGGTAACGCTCCGCGTCAAGTGCGGCCTGGCAGCCGGTTCCGGCGCTGGTGATGGCCTGGCGGTAGATGTGATCCTGCACGTCGCCGGCGGCGTAAACACCCGCTATGCTGGTGGCGGTAGCATTGCCGTGATTGCCGCCACGAGTGACGATGTAGCCGCCCTCCAGCTCCAGTTGCCCTTGGAACAGCTCGGTGTTGGGCTTGTGGCCGATGGCGATGAAGACACCCTGCAACGGGATGTCCTTGGTGCTGCCGTCATTCACATTCTTGATGCGCATGCCGGTTACGCCGGTCTTGTCGCCCAGTACCTCATCCAGCTCGCAGAAGGCTTCGAGGCTGATGTTGCCGTTTTTGATCCTGTCGTGCAGCTTGTCGACCATAATCTTTTCCGCCTTGAAGGTGTCGCGGCGATGCACCAGCGTAACATGCTTGGCGATGTTGGCCAGGTACAGAGCCTCTTCGATGGCGGAATTGCCTCCGCCGATCACGGCGACTTCCTGGTTCTTGTAGAAGAAGCCGTCGCAGGTCGCACAGCCGGACACGCCCTTGCCCATGAACGCCTGTTCGGAGGGCAGGCCGAGGTACTTGGCGGAGGCGCCGGTGGCGATAATCAGCGCGTCGCAGGTATAGGTGCCGGCATCGCCGATCAGGGTGAACGGTTTTTCGGCGAGCTTGGCGGTGTGGATTTGATCGAAAATGATTTCGGTATTGAAACGCTCGGCGTGTTTCTGGAAGCGCTCCATCAACGTCGGCCCCTGCACGCCCATCACGTCGGCGGGCCAGTTGTCCACTTCGGTGGTGGTGGTGAGTTGGCCGCCTTGCTGCATACCGGTGATTATCACGGGATTGAGGTTGGCGCGGGCGGCGTAAATGGCGGCGGTGTAGCCGGCTGGGCCAGAGCCTAAAATGAGCAGCTTGCAGTGTTTCGTGGACATCTTGAGTATTCTCCCGAAAAAATAAAGCTTATCGCAAAGGTCGAGATATTACCATTCCCGATGCGGGGTTCTGTGAACCTGAAACGGCAGTTTACCGCAGAGGACGAAGATGAAAAATGAGGCGTTAAGCATTAATTCCAATAATTAGAATTATTCTAACATGGTTTGTCGGGCTGGTATTGCTATAATCGTGGCGTCATACCACACATCAAAATAATGGCTCTCGACACCAAACCTTCTTATCGTCAGAATGCCCGGGGCACGAACCGCAGGGCTCCCCCCGAGCCGCTCTCGCCGAAAATGTCCGGCCTGCTCCGTGAGGCGCGCTGGCTAGTGGTGGTGGCCGTGGCCTTGTATCTGGCGCTGGTGCTGTTCAGTTACGACCATGCCGATCCGGGTTGGTCGCACAGCGGCAGCCGGCTTAGCGTCCACAATACCGGCGGCGAGGTGGGCGCTTGGCTGGCGGATATGCTGCTTTACGTTTTCGGTTTTTCGGCTTACTGGTGGGTGGCATTTTCCCTATACGTGGTCTGGTGGGGCTACCGGCGCATTGAAAGCGCAGGGTCGTCCGACCGGCGCTCGCTGTTCGTTGCGGTCGCCGGTTTTGTCATTCTCCTGCTTTCCTGTAGCGGCCTGGAGGCGTTGCGTCTGCATAGCCTCAAAGCCGTTCTCCCGCTCGCACCGGGAGGGATGATCGGAGCGGTGGCCAGCAGCGCCCTGGCCACCAGCATGGGCTTCACCGGCGCCACGTTAATATTGCTGCTGAGCATGGCGGTGGGTTTCAGCCTGTTCACCGGCATGTCGTGGCTTAAATTCATGGAAGGCCTCGGCGGCGCCATGGAAAACAGTGCTCTGTGGATCATCCAGACCTGGGATGCCTGGAAGGACCGGCGCGCCGGTTCGGTCGCGCTGAACCAGCGCGAGGAAATCGTGGCGGAAGAGAAAAAGCGGTTCGATGACCACCCGCCGATCCACATCGAGCCATCGCAGAGGCTTATCCCCCAGATTCCGCTCACCGAGCGCGAGGTGCAGGCGCCGCTGTTCGATAATCTGCCGGATTCGCCCTTGCCGCCGCTGAATCTGCTGGATGAGGCGGGCGCCGATACCGAAACGCTCAACCCGGATACCCTGGAATTCACCTCGCGCCTGATCGAGCGCAAGCTGGCCGATTTCGGCGTTGCGGTAAAAGTCATCGCCGCTTATCCCGGCCCGGTGATCACGCGCTACGAGATCGAGCCGGCGGTGGGCGTGAAAGGCAGCCAGATCACTAACCTGGTCAGGGATCTGGCGCGCGCCTTGTCGGTCATCAGCATCCGCCTGGTGGAAACCATTCCCGGCAAAAACTGCATGGGGCTGGAAATTCCCAATCCCAAGCGGCAGATCGTGCGCCTGCGCGAGATTCTCGGCTCAAAAGTTTACGCCGACATGGCCTCGCCGCTCACCATCGCCATGGGCAAGGACATCGCTGGCAAGGCGGTGGTGGCGGACTTGGGGAAAATGCCCCACGTGCTGGTGGCGGGCACTACCGGCTCGGGCAAGTCGGTGGCGATCAATGCCATGATTCTGAGCCTGGTCTACAAGGCCGACCCCGCCAAGGTGCGGCTGATTTTGGTCGACCCGAAAATGCTCGAACTTTCCGTCTATGAAGGCATTCCCCACCTGCTCGCTCCGGTGGTGACGGACATGAAACATGCCGCCAATGCGCTCAACTGGTGCGTCGCCGAGATGGAGCGGCGCTATCGCCTGATGTCGGCGCTGGGCGTGCGCAACCTGGCCGGTTACAACCAGAAAGTGCGCGAGGCCGAGAAATCCGGCGCGAAGTTGCCCAACCCCTTCAGCCTCACGCCGGATGCCCCCGAACCCTTGGAGGAAATGCCCTTCATCGTGGTGCTGATCGACGAACTGGCCGACATGATGATGGTGGTGGGCAAGAAGGTCGAGGAGCTGATCGCACGTCTGGCGCAGAAGGCGCGCGCCTCCGGCATTCATCTCGTGCTGGCGACGCAGCGCCCGTCGGTAGACGTGATCACCGGTCTGATCAAGGCCAACATTCCGACCCGCGTCGCCTTCCAGGTATCGAGCAAAATCGATTCGCGCACTATCCTCGACCAGATGGGCGCCGAAGCTTTGCTCGGCCAGGGCGACATGCTCTACCTGCCGCCCGGCACCGGCTACCCGCAGCGGGTGCATGGCGCCTACGTCGCCGACCACGAAGTGCACAAAGTAGTCGAGTATCTGAAAGCGCTGGGTGCACCAGATTACGTCGAAGGCATCCTCGACGCGCCGGAAGTGGGCGGCGAAAGTGAAGATGGCGAAGCAGGCGGCGACGCCGAATCCGACCCGATGTACGACCAGGCTGTGGCGCTGGTGCTCAAATCGCGCCGCGCCTCGATCTCGCTGGTGCAACGCCAGCTCAGGATCGGCTACAATCGGGCGGCGCGGCTGATCGAGCAGATGGAAAAGGCGGGGCTGGTCTCGGCGATGCAGAGCAACGGAAATCGGGAAGTGCTGGTGAAGGGTGCGGAGTAAAGTTAGTGTCGATGATGGCTCAACGGGCGGCGCCGAGACTGTAAAACATCTGTAGAATTTCGACCCGTTTTTTTTCGACCGCCAGTGATAGCGGCGTGGCGCCGCTGCGATGGACGGCATTGAAATCCGCACCGGCATCCAGCAACAGTTTGACGACCGCGATATGTCCGTTGGCGGTCGCTTTGTGCAAGGGCGTCCAGCCTTCTTCGTCACTCTGGTTTACAAGGGCGCTTTTGCCGAGCAATATTCGTACTACCTCGGAATGTCCCCGTGCAGCAGCCTGCATCAAGGGTGTCCATCCGTAACGGTTAGTGATGTTGGGGTTTACTCCCTCGCGCAACAGAATAGCCGTGACCTCCTGGAAACCATTGAACGCGGCCCAGTGGAGGGGTGAATAACCGGCATTATCCTGGGCGTGGATATCTGCGCCTTTTTCGATCAACAGCCTGGCGATGTTTTCATTGCCATTGAACGAGGCAATCATGAGTGGCGTCCACCCGTTCTCGCCGACATAGTTTACGTTGATGCCGCTATTGATGAACAATATGCTGGTGGCCTGATCGCCTCGTTCCAGGCTGGTCATGAACTGTTTTGGGACGAAACTGATGCCCTGATCGCTCAGTTTCTGTTTGGCTTGAACTTCTTCCCATGGGTCGCCACCTCCTTGTGGGGCCTGCTGTTTCAGCAAGTCATGTATCTTGCTCAGGTCCATGATTTCTTTGGCAATATCTGGCGGAAAGCCCTGTTGCTCCTTCCCTCGTTTGGCCACCATTAATTCCCCGAAATAATCATCTATCTCTGGCGTATCCCACAATTCCACGATTTTATTGAGAATTCGTGCAAATTTCTGCTCCAGTGCGTAGGGGTATTTCTCCGGCATCTTGTGCAGGATTGCCGCCATCTTCGGGTTCTTTTTTCCCTTGATGCTGGTCGCCACCTGTTCACTGCTGATGCAAACCTGGTTTACGATCAACCGGCCAACTGCGGTATGTGGTACGAAATAGCGAATTGCGTGTCCGGTTTTTTTCGGCAGATAAAGGAACCAGCCAGTATCAGAACAAACCTGCCCGATCGTTTCGCTGTTCATTTGATCGCCGGACCTGAATTCAAGAATGAAAGGCAGGCTGGCCTGCTCCCAGCCACTGTCAGGGATGTTACTGCCGTTTTCGTTTGTAATGATCGCCTCATCAAGCAGATGCACCCATTTGACGTGCTCGATGGAAACGCTCAAACGGGACTCATTGGCAGAGGAGAATATCGTGAATAGCGGCTGGTCGGGGTGAAAGGCCGTAATGCTGCATAGCGAGTTGCTGCCGTCCAGGTAGGCGATCATGCAGGCTGTATGGTGTTCATCCGCAAGATGCCGCCCGTCCAAGCGGTAGCCTTGCGGTAAAGGCCATTCAAAACTGTTTGTGGTCATGTGACTCAGTTGATGCGCTTATTTTTTTATTTTAGTGCAAATGCTACCCTTTGTGAAGGGGGGGGGTGGGGGTGCGAAATAGCATCCAGGTTCATCAGCTCGGCGATGACTTCCGGCTTCTGGAAGGGCAAGGCGTGGTCGGCGCCCTGAACCAGGTGGCAGGCCCAGTCGCTTCTTCCAGACGCGATTTCCTGACAGTGGCGATATGCCACGGGATGGGAGCGGCTTCCGATGAAGTTGCTAACGTCGGACTGTGCGGCGATCAGTGCGGCGCGGTCGAGGCGCGTGGCGGTGTGGGAAACGCACTCGATGGCGCAGGCCAGGCCCGCTGGGCGGTGGGAGAGGCGCTCGCGGATGATTCCCTCGTTCTTCGAGCCACGACTGCGGTTAGGGGCGATGGCGTCAAGGAACATATCCAGTCCTTCTCCCTCACTTTCCAGGTTCCATAGCCGCTTGGCGGCGTGCAGGATCAACTCGTGCGAGCGGATGGATTCTTTGTCGTTCATCTTGCCTGGCAGGGCGGGTTCAAGCAGGTAGATCTTTCCCACCCCTGTCGGGCGGGCGGCTTTGAGCAGCATGGCGATCATTCCGCCATAGGAGTAGCCGCCGAGGTCGAATTTGTTCCAGGCCAGATGGTCGAGCAGGGCGGTGATGTCGGCCACCACTTCCTCGGCTTCGAAGCCGTGTTCCTCGTGGTCAGGATAGCGGGTCTTGCCGGTGCCGCGCAGGTCGGGCACGAGGATTTCGTTCCAGTGCTTGAGATGGGGGAGGATGCCGCCCCAGGTGATTCTGCCAGCCACGCCGCCGCCATGGAGCAGCAGCAGTCGGCGCGGTGGCATATTGTCGAAGCGGTAGAGGCGGTAATAGACCTCCTGCATCGGCAGGCTGAGGGCGGTTTTGATGGCGGGTTCAAGCATTTTTTTGCCGCCAGGGATGCAATATAACGTAAAGGAAGAGCATTCTAGCCCTTCCTTCGCATCCCTTTGCGACGCTGGTGATCAAGTCTTTTTGACGGAGGCTAATCATGGTATTTTCACTCTCCAGACTTGGAATTGTACCGTTATTTGGAAGAACGACTAAACATGACTGAAAACCACCAGGATTACGAAGACGGAATTACCGCGATAGACGCCCATCACATCCGGCCCGGCTTGGCGGCGATCCACTTGCTGGTCGAAGGCGACAAGGCGGCTTTTATCGATACCGGGACGAATTTCTCGGTTCCTCGGGTGCTGGAGGTGATGCGGCGGAAAAATTTGCGTCCGGAAAATGTCGCCTATGTGATCGTGACCCATGTCCATCTTGATCACGCGGGCGGCGCGGGGGAGATGATGCGTTTGTTTCCCGAGGCGATGCTGGTCGTGCATTCGCGCGGGGCGCGCCACATGATCGCCCCTTCCAGGCTGGTGGCGGGCTCGCTCGCAGTTTACGGTGAGGAAAATTTTCGCCGGGCCTACGGGGAAATCGTGCCGGTTCCCGCCAAGCGCGTGATCGAGGCGCCGCACGAGTTCACTCTGGAGATGAATGGCCGAAGACTGTTGTTCCTCGATACGCCGGGCCATGCCCGCCATCATTTCTGCATTTTCGACGAGCGCAGCGGCGGGGTCTTTACCGGCGATACCTTCGGAATTTCATACCGCGAGTTTGATGTCGACGGGCGAGAATTCATTTTTCCTACCACCACTCCCGTGCAGTTCGAGCAGGAGGCGGCACATGATTCAATTGACCTGATCATGTCCCTCCATCCACGCGCCGCTTACCTGACCCACTATGGCCGCGTGACACAGTTATCCCGTCTGGCGGATAGCCTACACTGCATGCTTGACGATTTCGTGAACATCGCCGAGGGCGTGCGTGATGCCGGGGCGATGCGCCATCAGCGCTTGGTAGAAGGACTGGGGGGCTATCTGCTGGAATGCCTTGATATGCACGGTTGCAAGCTTGCCACGGATGAGGCCCGCGCGTTGCTGGAAAACGATATCGAACTCAATGTCCAGGGGTTGGAAGTCTGGATGGATAAGGTATAAACGCGTTGCCTATCATTCTCGAGAAATGTTCTATATTGAAGGTAGGCATTTCCATTTTGCCCAGTTTTTCATCCCCAGACCTTAACTATTTGAGAGGAAGCGCCATGCCCATCGGTGAATTTTGCAACCGCGAGGTGGTGTTCGCCATGAGAAAAACCACCATTCCGGAAGCGGCACAGCTCATGCGCCAGCACCACGTGGGTGACTTGGCGGTTGTGGATGTCGTCGGCGGTAGAAGGGTGCCTGTCGGCATTGTGACCGACCGCGACATTGTCGTGGAAATTATCGCGAAATCCCTGGATTTTAATGACTTCACCGTGGGTGACATCATGAGCTCGCAACTGGTCAGCGTTCAGGAAAGCGAAGGTGTGTTCGAGACGATCGAGCTTATGCGCAACAAGGGGATACGACGTATCCCGGTTGTTGACCGGGAAGGCGGCCTGGAGGGCATTGTATCGGCTGACGATATTCTGGACCTTCTGGCTGAGGAAATGACTGAACTGGCCAAGGTTAGCCCGCGTGAACAGTCCAGGGAAGCCCATGTTAGGCATTAAATTTAAGGAGGTATGACCATGCAACGCCCACTCCAAATCGTCATTCGCGACATGCCCCATTCCGAGGCGGTGGAAACACATATCAGAGAGAAGGTGGAGAAGCTGGAATCGTTCTATTCCCACATTGTTGGCTGCAAAGTTACGCTCGAATTTGCGGGAAAACACAAGCACCAAGGCAAGCTTTTTAATGTGCGGCTCGATATTTCCGTTCCTGGCTCGGATCTGGTGGTCAATCGCGACCTCCATGAAGACCTCTATGTGGCGTTGCGAGATACATTTGATGCGGCAAGACGTCGACTGGAGGATTACGGGCGGCGCCAGCGTGGCGATACAAAAATTCATGAATCGCCGCGCCATGGGTATATAGCCAGGCTATTTCCGGAAGAGGGTTTTGGTTTTATCGGCACGCTGGAGGGTGATGAGCTTTATTTCAGTCGGGATAACGTCAGCCATCCGGATTTTGACAAGCTCGAAATCGGCAGTGAAGTTCAGTTCCTGGAGGAACCTGCCGCCGAGGGATTGCAGGCGAAGCGTGTGAGCGTCGGCAAGCATCATTATCCAGAATGAGATGATGGTCGGATTGGCTGCTCGATCCGCCGGTCAGTTCCTGGCTTTTACTTTGTGATGTATAGCCCCATCTTCTGTTAGTGTATTTTCTGCGAGGGAGGCAAACAGTTATATTGTGCATACACTTAAACAGCGCTTGCACAGGATGAACGCAAAAACCGCTTTGCTCCATTCCTTCCTGGTTGTTTCTCTTTCTGCCTGTGCTTCTGCACCGCTCCAGACAAATGGCAGGAAGCATCCCCCAGTTTCCTCCGACCTGAAAATTTCTTCCTTTGTAAAAACTGACATTGATACGGTGGCCGAGATTCACCAGCAGGAGAGCTTCAGCCATTTGCGTACGTTGATGGAAAAACTCTATCGGAGAAACCCTCGCGAATGGAAGAAGAGTAGGCAGCTATCCATGGAAACTGCGATGGCGCGGGCGTTTGATGCAGAGCATGACTGGCGCTTTCCGGAACTGAACGGTAAACGCGGAGCCGAGTGCTTCTACCTGACCTTCCAGGAAAACTATCAGGGGGACAGGGTGCTGGCTTTTATCGCAGGCCTGTCGACCATGATTATGGCCTCGTACAATGACAAGGCTGAGCTATATGTTCTCGACGAACTCGATCCGCAGAAGCTCTACAATAGTGCACGTAATGTCGAGATCGCTGTCTGGAAGCTGAGTGGCACGCGTGACAGTCGGGGTGAGTTGTTTCTGCTCAGCAATGAAAACGATGCAACCAACCGCAATATGAGCTTTGAGCGGGAATTCGGCAAGCTGATCGCGCAGCAGGACACTCTGGCCAGAATCATCGCAGAAAAAACCAACCGCACCATCGTACGTGCCATCCAGAGTGTGGCCAGCGCCGTTTTTCTTCCAATTTAAGCGCCCAGGGAAATCCCCCGGCATAGCCGGGGGATTTCCCTGGGCGCTTAATCAACAGCGGACATTTCTACTTGGGACAAAAATGTTAGCGCGATGTTTAGCTTTATGCGAAGCCCGTTTTGCGCTACAATTTGACCCCGTCTTGTGCTCCTTTCCGCTCTCAAAATGACCAAATTCGTATTCATCACAGGCGGGGTTGTTTCCTCTCTTGGTAAAGGTATCGCAGCCGCCTCTCTTGCCGCTATTCTCGAAACCCGCGGCATCAAGGTCACCCTCCTCAAGCTTGACCCCTATATCAACGTCGATCCGGGCACCATGAGCCCGTTTCAGCACGGCGAGGTCTTCGTCACCGAGGATGGCGCGGAAACCGATCTCGACCTGGGGCACTATGAGCGCTTCGCTCAGGTGAAGATGAAAAAGAGCAATAATTTCACCACCGGCCAGATTTACGAAAGCGTAATCAAGAAAGAACGTCGCGGCGACTATTTGGGCGGGACGGTGCAGGTCATTCCCCACATCACCGACGAAATCAAGAATTTCATCCGCATCGGGGCGGGGGATGCCGAAGTCGCGATTATCGAAATCGGCGGAACCGTGGGCGATATCGAGTCGCTCCCCTTCCTCGAAGCCATCCGCCAGATGGGTGTGCAACTGGGGCGCAATAACGTCTGTTACATCCACCTTACACTGGTGCCTTACATCGCTTCAGCGGGTGAAATCAAAACCAAGCCGACCCAGCATTCGGTGAAGGAATTGCGCGAGATCGGCATCCAGCCGGATTTGTTGCTCTGTCGCGCGGACCGGTATCTGCCCGATGACGAGCGGCGCAAGATTGCCTTGTTCACCAACGTTGAGGAAAAAGCGGTCATTTCCGGCATCGATGTGGATTGCATCTACAAGATTCCCGGCCTGCTCCATCGGCAGGGGATGGACGAAATTGTTTGCAAGAAGCTTGAACTTTCGCCACCGCCAGCGAACCTGGAGATGTGGGAAAAACTCATCTTTGCCCTGGAACACCCGCAACACAGCGTGAATATCGCACTGGTCGGCAAGTACGTGGATCTGACCGAGTCCTACAAATCCCTGTCGGAATCGCTGATCCACGCCGGCATGCATACCCTGAGCAAGGTCAAGATTCATTACATCGATTCCGAGTCGCTGGAAACCAGTGGCACCGGGGCGTTGGAGGGCATGGACGCGATCCTGGTTCCAGGCGGCTTCGGCAAGCGCGGCGTGGAAGGCAAGATTGCAGCGATCCGCTATGCCAGAGAGAAGCGCGTTCCTTACCTGGGAATTTGTCTCGGCATGCAGTTGGCGGTGATCGAGTATGCCCGTGACAAGGCCGGCATGGCGGGCGCGCACAGCACTGAGTTCGAGCCGGATACCCCGTATCCGGTGGTTGCGCTGATCAGCGAATGGCGCGCGCGCGACGGCAGTATTGAAGTGCGTGACGCCCATTCCGATCTGGGTGGAACCATGCGTCTGGGCGGCCAGGAATGCCAGCTTCAGCCCGGTTCGCTGGCGCGAAAAATTTATGGCGCCGACCAGATCACCGAGCGGCATCGCCATCGCTATGAGGTCAACAACAGCTTGCTGCCCCGGTTGGAGCAGGCAGGCATGAGGGTGAGCGGTCGGTCGGTGGGCGGTGAAGACCTGTGCGAAATGATCGAACTGCCCGACCACCCCTGGTTCGTCGCCTGCCAGTTCCATCCCGAATTCACTTCCACGCCGCGCAAGGGCCATCCGTTGTTCAAGTCCTACGTGGAAGCGGCAGTACGGCAGCACGACCTGAATGCCCTGAGCGGCGCCAAAAAGGACACAGAATGAAGCTGTGCGGTTTTGAAGTTGGTCTGGATCAGCCCTTGTTCCTGATCGCCGGCCCCTGTGTGATCGAATCCAGGCAGATGGCGCTGGATACCGCCGGCGCGCTGAAGGAGATTTGCGTTGCCTTGGGCCTCAATTTCATCTATAAATCCTCCTACGACAAGGCCAACAGAAGCTCATCAAAATCATTTCGAGGCAAAGGGATGGATGACGGTCTTAATATTCTGGATGAAGTAAAATGCCAGATCAAAGTGCCCGTCCTGACCGACGTGCATGCTATCGAGGAAATCGCGCCGGTTGCGGCGGTGGTGGACGTGTTGCAAACACCCGCCTTCCTGTGCCGCCAGACCGACTTCATCCATGCAGCGGCAAGCGCGGGCAAGCCGGTCAACATCAAAAAGGGGCAGTTCCTGGCCCCCTGGGACATGAAGAACGTCGTCGAAAAAGCCCGGGAGGCGAGCGGCCAGGATAACATCATGGTTTGTGAGCGCGGCGTATCGTTCGGCTACAACAACCTGGTTTCCGACATGCGCTCTCTGGTGGTCATGCGCGAAACCGGTTGCCCGGTCGTGTTCGACGCGACCCATTCGGTGCAGCTCCCCGGCGGGCAGGGCGACAAAAGCGGCGGGCAGCGCGAATTTGTGCCTGTACTGGCCAGGGCGGCGGTTGCCAGCGGGATTTCCGGCCTGTTCATGGAAACCCATCCCCATCCCGACCAGGCATTGTCCGACGGACCCAACGCTTGGCCTCTGGATAAAATGCGCGGCCTGCTGGAAACCCTGAAAAAACTGGATGCGCTGGTAAAGAAACAAGGATTCGCCGAACAGGAATGCTGAAATCAGGTACCGGATATCGGCGGTAAGTTGTGATTAAATTTAATAAGTTGCGATATAAACTTAAGGAAAATAATGAGTGCCATTGTAGATGTCATAGCCAGAGAGATTCTGGATTCCCGCGGTAACCCGACCATAGAAACCGATGTACTGCTTGAGTCCGGCATCATCGGGCGGGCTGCAGTACCCTCCGGCGCCTCCACCGGGAGCAAGGAAGCGGTTGAATTGCGCGATGGCGACAAGCAGCGCTATTTCGGCAAGGGTGTGCTGAAGGCCGTCGAAAACGTGAACACCGAAATTTGCGAAGCGATCATCGGCCTGGATGCCGAAGAACAGATTTTTATCGACCGCACACTGATCGACCTGGACGGCACCGACAACAAAGGCCGATTGGGCGCCAATGCGCTGCTATCCGTGTCGCTGGCTGTGGCGAAGGCCGCCGCTGAGGAATCCGGCCTGCCGCTTTATCGCTACCTGGGCGGTGCCGGGCCGAAAAATTTGCCCGTACCGATGATGAATATCATCAACGGCGGCGCGCATGCCAGCTACAGCTCGGACATACAGGAATTCATGATCATCCCGGTTGGCAGCGCTAATTTCCGCGAAGCGATCCGCTGTGGTGCGGAAATCTTCCACACCCTGAAAAACATCCTGGCCAAGCGTGGACTGACCACGACCGTGGGCGACGAGGGCGGCTTCGCCCCTCAGCTTTCCTCCAACGAGGAAGCGCTGCAACTGATCATGGAAGCCATTGAAACGGCGGGCTACTTGCCGGGCTCCGACGTGGCAATCGGCCTGGATTGCGCTAGCTCCGAGTTCTACAAAGACGGCAAATACCTTCTCAAGGCCGACAACCTGGAACTGACCTCTGCCCAGTTTACCAATTACCTCGCCGCCTGGACCGACAAATATCCGATCCTCAGCATTGAAGACGGCATGGGCGAATTCGACTGGGATGGCTGGGAAATCCTGACTGACCGTCTGGGCAAATCGATCCAGCTGGTAGGGGACGATCTGTTCGTGACCAACACCAAAATCCTGCGCGAAGGCATTCGTAAAGGCGTCGCCAATTCCATTCTGATCAAGGTCAACCAGATCGGAACGCTGACCGAAACCTTCGCCGCCATCGAAATGGCCAAGCAAGCGGGTTACACCACGGTGATTTCGCACCGCTCAGGCGAAACCGAGGATACCACCATCGCCGACATCGCCGTGGCCACCAATGCCATGCAAATCAAAACCGGCTCGCTTAGCCGCTCTGAACGCATCGCCAAGTACAACCAGCTACTGCGGATCGAGGAAGAACTGGGCGACACAGCGAGCTACGCGGGGCGAGAGGCTTTTTACCAGCTGGGCTGACATGCGTTGGCTGACCTTGATCTTCGTCGCACTGATTGCCGCGCTTCAATATCCATTGTGGCTGGGGAAGGGCAGTTGGCTGCGGGTATGGGAGGTCGACCACGCAACCACGCAACAGAAGGAAATCAACCAGAAACTGAGCGCGCGCAACGCCTCTCTCGATGCCGAAGTGCGCGACCTCAAGCAGGGCTATGACGCCATCGAGGAGCGCGCTCGTAGCGAACTGGGCATGATCAAGCGCGACGAGATTTTTTTTCAGGTGCTGGAAGAGCCGAAGCCGACGGCACGTGCACAGCCTGAGGCGAAAAAGGAAGACGCACAGCAGGTGGGTGCGGCCAAGCCCTAGCAACCTGTCGGACTTAAAGGGAATCGATCCGCTTCCCTTTAAGTCCGACATTCTGCTAGTAGAATATGACGTTACTTGCTCGCCAGTTCGGACAAACCTGGGCACTGGATAAAGTCTATTGCACTGCTTTTTGTAACTACTCAGGTAGGTGCAACAAGTTGATTTATAACTTAACTACCACCTACTCAAGTAGGTGGGTTAGCGCAGCTTGGCGCAGACGACTAAAGTTGTCTAACCGCGCCAAGCTAAACACGCATGAGTCAAAACATTTAAGATCAAAGTCACCGGCTAAAGCCGGTGGTTTTTACCAAGGTCATTGATAATTCAACAAGGTAAATCCCCGGCTTTGCCGGGGGACGTACGCAATAGGTTTGACCTTTGCGGCAGTCGTGTAGAGAGTTAAAAATTTGTGCCAACATTCCCTCCCTCGGGCAAGGGCTAGGGTGGGGGTGGAAAGCCTCGCGTGAGACTGGAGCATTTTAACCCCCATCCCAACCTTCCCCCTGCGAGGGGGAAGGAGCGGAAAACCAGCCGCCTTGGGCGGCTCACGGTTTTATCGGTGCCTTTGAGGTGCTCACCCAATAAACCCCCGGC
>Ga0210039_1001917_pt1 | contig 18254 bp, 11 predicted proteins | sample CryGeyCG2114_250_3_FD_185460 | JGI IMG/M metagenome (GOLD analysis project Ga0210039, IMG submission 185460) | Groundwater microbial communities from aquifer - Crystal Geyser CG17_big_fil_post_rev_8/21/14_2.50 (SPAdes) (version 2) | ecosystem: Environmental > Aquatic > Deep subsurface >...
CTTCCTGGCGACCTTCCTGGCGACCTTCTTGCGCGGTGCGGCAGGCTTGTCAGCGGTATCGATCGGCTTGCCTTCCGCATCCAGCTCGACGAATTCCTCGCGGTTGCCCTTGATCTGGGGCACCGAGGCCTTACCCTCGAGGATGGCATCGGCGACCAGCTGTGCGTACAAGCGCACCGAGCGGATCGCGTCGTCGTTGCCCGGGATCGGGTAATCGACCACTTCCGGATTGTGATTGGTATCAATCACCGCGACCACCGGAATGCCCAGCTTGCGGGCCTCGGCCACGGCGATATCCTCATGACCGGTATCGATCACGAACATTGCGTCCGGCAGCGAATTCATGTCCTTGATGCCGCCCAGGCTCTGCTCCAGACGGTCGCGTTCGCGCGTCAGCTCGAGCACTTCCTTCTTGACCAGGCGCTCGAAGCTGCCGTCGCTGTCCATCGCCTCGAGTTCCTTGAGCCGATTGATCGACTGGCGGATGGTGCGGAAGTTGGTCAACATGCCGCCGAGCCAGCGGTGCGAGACGTACGGCATCCCGCAACGTGCGGCTTCTTCGGCAATCGCCTGGCCGGCGGCGCGCTTGGTGCCGACAAACAGTACCGTGCCACGCTTGCTCGCCATGCGGCTGACGAAATCCAGCGCATCCTTGAGCAGCGGCAGGGTCTTTTCGAGATTGATGATGTGGATCTTGCCCCGGGCGCCGAAGATGTAGGGTTCCATCTTCGGGTTCCAGTAGCGGGTCTGGTGACCAAAATGTACGCCGGCTTCAAGCATCTGGCGCATGGTGACTTCAGGCATCGTGATGTCCTTTTGTAAGGTGCCGGCCCTCGCCGCAGCGAAGCCGACCTGGTTTCATGGCTTCCGCGCTGCCCCACCCTGCGACCCGGTTTGCATCAACGCATCGCCAATCAACAGCTGTAAATCAACAGCCGCTGATCCGGCATCGTCTCCGCAACCAGGCAACCCCGCAGGATGTGTCGGAGCGCGTGTGTATTTGACTTGCTGAACTCGGTCCGCAAATCCCTTCAAGTATATCCTGTTCGAGCATGGAACCGCAACAGCCCTTGCGCTAAAATACGGATTCACCAGCGCGGCACGAAGCGCGCGAACGCCGACCCCATCGACCAGGATCCCACCACCATGACCGAGACCGTCGTGAAGACCGTTGTGAACGATCGTCGCCAGCTCGCCAACGCCATCCGCGCCCTTGCCATGGATGCCGTTCAGCGCGCCAATTCCGGCCATCCCGGCATGCCGATGGGCATGGCCGACATCGCCGAGGTGCTGTTCAACGACTTTCATCGTCACAATCCAGCCAACCCGGACTGGTGGAATCGCGATCGCTTCGTGCTCTCCAACGGGCATGGCTCGATGCTGCTGTACGCGCTGCTGCACCTGACCGGCTACGCGCTGTCGATCGAGGACCTGAAGAACTTCCGCCAGATGCACGCACCAACCCCGGGCCATCCGGAGTACGACGAGGCGCCCGGCGTGGAAACGACCACCGGCCCGCTCGGCCAGGGTCTGGCCAACGCGGTCGGCATGGCACTGGCCGAAAAACTGCTCGCGGCGCGCTTCAATCGCGACGATCTCGAGCTGGTCGATCACTGGACCTGGGTATTCGCCGGTGACGGCTGCCTGATGGAAGGCATCTCGCACGAAGTTTGCTCGCTGGCCGGCACCTGGAAGTTGGGCAAGCTGGTGCTGTTCTATGACGACAATGGCATTTCGATCGACGGCCAGACTTCCGGCTGGTTCACCGACGACACCCCGGCCCGGTTCGAAGCCTATGGCTGGCACGTCATTCGCAACGTCGATGGCCACGATTCGAATGCCATCCGGGCCGCGATCGAGGCCGCGCGCGGCGAACGCGAGCGCCCGACCCTGATCTGCTGCCGCACCGTGATCGGCTTCGGCGCGCCGAACAAGCAGGGCACCGCCGAAACTCACGGCGCGCCGCTGGGCGAGTCCGAGATTGCCGCCGCCCGCGCCGAGCTGGGCTGGCCGCACGCACCGTTCGAAATTCCCGACGCGGTCCGGCAGGGCTGGGATGCGCGCCAGCGCGGCCAGCGCGACGAGCATGCGTGGCACCAGTTGTGGCTCCGCTACCAGACAGAACACCCCGAAGCAGCCGCGGAATTCGAGCGCCGCATGAATCGCCGGCTGCCGGACAATTTCGCCGAGCGCGCCCAGGCCATCGTCGAAGCGATGCAGGCCGACCCCGGCAAGCTTGCCACGCGCAAGGCCTCCGGCATGAGCCTGGAGGCATTCGGCCCGCTGCTGCCGGAACTGCTCGGCGGCTCGGCCGACCTGACCGGCTCGAACAACACCGACTGGTCGGGCAGCATCGACATTCTCGAATCAGCGGCCAAGGGCAACTACATCTACTATGGAGTGCGTGAGTTCGGCATGACCGCAATCGCAAGCGGCATGCACCTGCACGGCGGCTTCATCCCCTACACCGGCACCTTCCTGGTGTTCTCCGACTACGCCCGCAATGCGGTACGGATGTCGGCGCTGATCCCGACCGGCGTGATTCATGTATATACGCACGACTCGATCGGCCTTGGCGAGGACGGACCGACCCACCAGCCAATCGAGCATGTCGCTTCCTTGCGCCTGATTCCCAACCTCGAAGTCTGGCGGCCGGCCGACAAGGCCGAAACCGCGGTCGCCTGGCGCGCCGCGATCGAGCGCCGCAACGGCCCGACCGCGCTGATCCTGACCCGCCAGGGCCTGCAACACCAGAACCGCGACGCGACAACCCTGGCCGCCATCGAACGCGGTGGCTACGTGCTGCGCCAGGAGTCCGGCCCGGTCCAGCTGGTGCTGATTGCCAGCGGCTCGGAGTTGGAACTGGCCACCGGCGCCGCCGATGCGCTGTCGAGCGAGGGAATTTCGGTTCGGGTGGTCTCGATGCCCAACCCCGGGCGCTTCGCCGCGCAGCCGGCCGACTACCGCGACCAGGTTCTGCCGGCCGAGTGCCGGGCACGGGTCGCGATCGAGGCCGGGGTCAGCAGCTACTGGCGCGGCTTCGTTGGCGACGCCGGCCGGGTAATCGGCATCGATCACTTCGGCGCGTCGGCGCCGGCCGACCAGCTGTTCAAGGCCTTCGGCTTCACTGTCGACAACCTGATCGCAACCGCTCACGAACTTCTGGGTAGTGCATCCGACTGATCCAGATCCCGCCCGCAGCGCATTGCAGCCGTTCGCAACGCCGAATTCACAATGGCTTAACAAATCCTTTCCATTTCAATTCGACGGTGGTAGTATCGGTTTGCGGTCATGGGAGACCGGGTCTTGGCGTATGCCAATCCCGGTGGACCGGGACCAACCCTCGGCTTTAGCGAAGTCGATACTAGTATCGAAAGCGACACAACAACATCAGGAGAGTCTTACCAATGAAAGACAACCGTAATCCACTTGCTGCGGCAATTCGCTACGCGCTTGGCGCGGGTGTAGTTGCTGGCCTGGCAGTCACGGCCGCCCCGGTCGTAGCCCAGGCGCAGGACGAAGACGCCGCCAGCCTGGATCGCGTCGAAGTTACCGGTTCGCGCATCAGCCGCACCGATATCGAAGGCGCGCTCCCGGTCACCGTCATCGACCGCGAAGCAATCGAATTCTCGGGCCACAACTCTGTGGCCGATCTGCTGCGTGATACGCCATTCAACAGCGCCGGTTCGTTCCGTCCGCAGTCGGGCAGCAGCGCGCAGAGCTTCGCCGGCGTTTCGCTGCGCGGCCTGGGTGAAGGCCGTACCCTGGTTCTGGTCGACGGACGTCGCGCACCGGTCGCGCCGAACGTGGGCCAGGGCCAGGACCTGAACTCGATTCCGCTGGCTGCTGTCGAGCGTATCGAAATCCTGTCCGACGGCGCCTCTGCCGTGTACGGTTCCGATGCTATCGGTGGTGTAATCAACATCATCACCCGCAAGGACTTCAACGGCGTCGAGCTGACCTGGGGTACTTCGGATCCGAAGCGCAAGGGCGGCGACCGTGACGAGGCTTCGGCCCTGTTCGGCGTTTCCAATGACCGCGGCCAGATCATGATCGGCGCGTCCTACAACGAACGCGAAATCGTGTTCCAGCGGGACCGTCCATGGTCACGCGGCGGTGCCTCGATCTTCTCGAACAACTTCCTGACCACCGGCTTCAGCTTCCTGGGAGGCTTCGGTCCGAACGGCGGACCTGGCAACGTGGCAGGTTGCGACGGTCCAGGCTTCTCGATTACTTCCACAGGTCTGTGTGCATACGACTTCACGCTGCAGGCCGCCGATGAAGCGGAAGTCCGCAACGAATCGCTGTTCACCCGCTCGCGTTACAACATCAACGATGACTGGTCGATCTACGCCAATGCGTCGGTCAACCGTGTCAAGACCTTCGGCCGTTACGCTCCGGTGCCTTCGTCGCCTTGGCTGGTCGGCGGCTTCGGCGCCATCGTGCTGAACCCGGGTTCGCCGAACCATCCGGCTACCGCGCCGGGCGCTGGTGGTCTGAACCCGCTGTGGGAAACCTACGCAGGCCTGGAAGACACCACCCTGCTGCTGACCCACCGCTTCGCTGCCAATGGTCCGCGAGACACCACCACCGATGCCAACCTGTACGACATCGAAATTGGTGCCCAGGGCCGCATCGGCCCGGTCGATGTCGATTTCGGTGCCCGTCGCACCGAATCGCAGTACAACGAACTCGGTCGCAACTACATCGTTTCGGCGCTGGCCCAGCCGCAGTTCGATTCGGGTGCATACAACATCTACGACCCGTTCAACGTTCCGCAGGATGTGCTGCAGTCATTCACCGCGACCATCAACCGCGACGCGCGTTACCTGGCCAAGGAGTTCTACCTGTCCTTCTCCGGTGACCTGCCGCTGGATCTGGGCGCAGGCCCGATCGGCTACGCCGTCGGTGGTGAGTACCGTGACGAAGACTACCGGGACATCTACGATGACCTGCAGGCCAACGGCAACATCACCGGTTCGGCTGGCAACTCGGCCTTCGGCGATCGCGACGTCACTGCAGTGTTCGGCGAAGTCCTGATCCCGCTGCTCGACAACCTCGAGCTGACCGGTGCTCTGCGCTATGACGATTACAGCGACTTCGGCAACGCCGTATCGCCAAAGGTGGCGTTGCGCTACCAGCCGCTCGACACCCTGACGCTGCGCGCGTCCTGGGGTGAAGGCTTCCGCGCTCCGACGCTGGATATCCTCTCGGCGCAGCCGTCGTTCTCGGCCGACTCGGTCATCGACGCTCCGACCGCAGCCGCGTTCGGTGTGCCGGCAACTCAAGGCGTCCAGATCACCGGTTTCGTCATCGCCAACCCGAACCTGGATGCGGAAGAGTCTGAGCAATTCAGCATCGGTGCGGCATTCGAGCCGTTCCCCTGGCTGAGTGGTTCAGTGGACTGGTGGAGTATCGAAATCACCGACCGTGTTGCTGGCATCGGTGCACAGACCATCATCAACTGCCTGAACGGCACCACCAGCAACTGCCCACCCGGACTGTCCAACCTGGACCCGAACTCCAGCGTTCCCAACCCGGACCTGGGTCTGGGTGTTGCACGTAACCCGCAGACCGGCCAGATCGTGTTCCTGCAGCGCGGTTTCGCTTCGCTGGGTACGATCGATACCGAAGGCTTCGACATCAACCTGCGCACCAACTTCAACTTCGGCAATGCCGGTCGCCTGAGCACCAACATTCAGGGCACCTACACCGGCAAGTTCGAAGTTGACTCCGGTGCCAACGTTGCTGGCGATGTCGGCCTGCCGCGCTGGCGCGCCGCGATGTCGAACGAGTACCGTATCGGCAGCTTCGCGTTTGCATGGAACATGAACTACATCGACGATCAGAACGATTCCGTAGCTGATCCCGATATCGGCCTGCCGTCCTGGATCACCCATGACCTTCAGGCCAACTGGTTCACGCCGTGGAACGGTCAGGTCACGATCGGTGTCGACAACGTGGTCGACAAGGATCCGGTGCTCGACAACGGCGAAGGCCGTGGCTTCAACTTCGATTTGTACGACGGTTACGGACGCGTGCCGTACGTCCGTTACAAGCAGACGTTCTAAGTCTGTCTGAAGCTTGAAGTATCTGAAACGGCCCGGCCTTCCGGGCCGTTTCCTTTTTCGGGCAGCGAATCCCGGTCGACGGCGTGCTATCTTTAGCCTCGTTTCCGAACCGACCCGCCCCGTGCCCCACCGTCCCGAATCCCCATCCGCGAGCTGGTCCAGCTACTGGTCCACCGGCGCGATGACCTCGTTGCCGGATGATTTCCAGATCAACTACGACGGCGAAATCGCCGCGTTCTGGCAACAGCAGGTCGCACAACTCCCCCGCGGCGCCCGCATACTTGACGTCTGCACCGGCAATGGTGCAGTCGCCCTCTTGCTGGCGCAGGCCAGCGCCGCGGCGGGCACCGGGTCAAGCATCACTGCAATCGACGCTGCCGAAATACGGCCCGACCTGATCAAGCGACGCTTCCCGCAGCTTGCAACGCTGATCAAACGGATTCGCTTCATCGGCGCTCGCCGTTTTGAAACCCTTGCCGTGACTCCGGCCAGTCTCGATCTGATCACCAGCCAGTATGGCATCGAGTACTGCGAGCCTGCACCGGCGGCGCGAAAATGCTTCGAACTACTCAAACCCGGCGGCCGCCTGGCATTGATCTGCCATGCACCGGACAGCGCCATGATCGAGACCATGCAGACCGAACTGGCCGGCTATCGCCGCATCGACGAAACCGGCCTGATCGAATTGTTCCGCGGCCGCTTTTCCGGAACCCTGAACGCAACGGTGTTTCGAGACCGATTGAGTCAGCTCCGAGACCAGCTGAGCGCGTCCGGGCCGCTTGCGCAGCTGCCCTTGCTGCAGTACGCCATCGCGCTGATTGGCCGCGCCCTTTTGATCTCCGACCGACAGCTTGAACTCGAGCGCAGCGCGGCAATGCAGGCCGTCGAGCAGCTCCTGGATGGTCGCGAGCGGCTGCGCCAGATGCTTGAGGTGAACCAGCGATTGCACGACTCAGACGACTGGAGCGAAGTCTTCGTCGAAGCCGGCCTAAGACGTCTGGATCGTGGCGCGCTGCGCTACCGGGGGACGCATCCGGTGGGCACCTGGTATCGATTCGAACGCCCTGCGACCGAAGGCTAAGTAAAGAAGCCCGCGACGCGGGCTTCTTTTGTTTCGGAGCCTGTCTGTGCCGGTTCAGTTGTTTTCGGTCACCCGGTACAGGATCGTCTGGTACGGCGCGTGGGTGCGCTTTTCATCGTACTGGCCAAGAATCCTGTAGGACTTGCCGGCTTCGAGATCGAGCTCGATGACGTTGTAGTCGTCGACATATTTCTGCTCTGGCCGACGGAAGTTCAGACCCGGTGGATTGCTGACGAGCATTCGCACCTTGATCGTGTAGCGCCCCGGCTTGAGCCAGATGTAGTCGCGGTCTCCGGCAATATTGCGGCCGTCGATCTCGATGAACTGCACGGCGTACAGATCACTGCCCGGCTTTCCAAGACGGCCGGTGATCAGTGCTGCGTCGGGACCGGAACTGGCGAACGGGAGCGACTGAGCCTGGACCTGCGGCGCGGCGGCCAGCATCAGGATCAGCAGTGTGGATAAACTTGCAAGCGTCAAACGATTCATGTCGGTCTCCTGGTTCGGGATCAATACATCCTGGAATGCAATTCAAGTTTGTTTTGTTTCGGCTGCGAAGTCGATGGGAGCAGCTTGAGTTTTTCCTGAAGCATTTCTGGAATCGAACCTTCCGCGCCGGCAGCAAGCTTTTCAAGCTTCGCTGAGGGCCCGCTCCAAAGTGCCGCTCGTCCAGTCTCTCGCCAATTCCGCTACCAGCTCTTCGGCGACTGCCCAGACATCGGTCGCACTGCCGCTCAACTGGACTCGCGTTCCTGACCAGATCACCGAGCCACCGGGCAGCCGCACCAGCCTGACGTCGATCCGCCAGAAATCGTCACCCTCGCTGACGCTGCCCTCGAGGATCAGCGCGGCGCCGAGGTCATCGGCAACGCGCGCGGCGACGTTGACCGCACCGGCATACGGGATCAACGAGGTGCGGCCGATCAACTCGACGTGCTCCAGATCAACCTGCCAGAGCGCCGCCAGCATGGCATCGGCGGCCCGTAGCTCGTTGTCGGGCTGCACCACCGAATCCCGATAGCGCACGAACGGCAGCACGGCCAGTCGCAACGAACCCGAGCCATGGTCGGGCGGGTCGTTGGCATTGATGAACCCGGTCCAGGCCCAGAACCCGAGCGCCATCAAAGCGATCAGCAGGAGCGATACCGCCGCGATGCGTGCACGCAACGGGAACACACCCGGCGGCGCCGCAGGCTCAGGCTCGGACTCGGCCGACTCCTCACTGGATTCGGAAGATGAATCCGGTTCGAGATGGAAGCGATAGCCGCGCCGCGGCACGGTCTCGATCATCGCCGGGTCGGCACCGGTCTCGCCCAGAGCAACCCGCAACTCGCGGATCAGTGCCGACAGACCGGCCTCGAAATCGACGATCCGGTTATCGTCCCAGACCGCGGCGGCGAGCTGCTCGCGTGACAGAACCTGGTTCGGGGTGTCGAGAAACGCCAGTAGCAATCGTGCGACCTGCGGCCGCAGGGAAGCTGCCTCTGCCCGGCCAACGTCAGCCGCCAGCCGGCCGTCGGCCGGATCGAACTGCATACCGCTGAAGCGTCGAATACCGCTCATCGCTCTGCCTCGCAGAAGTAACGGACATCAACGTGCACTGTGACCGAAGGTCGACTGGATTTCGATGGGATGGCGGTGAAACTTTGCTGAAAGAACCCTCGAAGACGGCAGACTCGATGCGCACGCATGCAATCGGCCGCCCGCCGCAAGCTCGCTCGCGGATGGCAACGCGAACTCATCCCCAATCAGACACGAGGCACGTTCTGCGGCTGCGCGCCGGCCAGCCGGAATCGGGCATTGAACGCCACCGTGATGCGCTGCGTATCGCCTTCATAGGGCATCACTTCGTGCAGCAGCCAGGACGGAAACAGCACCAGTTGGCCGGGCAGAAGGCGGTACTTGCGCATCGCGTAGTTGAACGGCGGCCGCAGATTTGAAATGGCGTGGTCAATATAGGTCGTCGACTGGGCCAGCGGATTGATGAAGGTCAGCAGACCACTGCTGCTGGCCGGGTCATCGCCGTCGTGCTGGACGCAGTAGACGCCGGACCAGGAATGCATTGGATGGTTGTGGGCGCCGAAGTAGCCGCCCTTGCGGGTGACGTGGAACCAGGACTCTGTCGCGATGTGAAGTTTCTGCAGCATCTCCTGGGAGTAGCCGTTGAGCTCGGCAATGGCGCGGTACAGATTCGACAGACAGAACTTGCTGAGCCGGGCGACGCAGGGCTCGGACCATTCGAATAGCGTGAAATTGCTCTCATAGACCGGCTTGTTGCGGTTAACGAAGGGCTCCGGATTGCGGAATCGGTCTCCCTCTGCAATGCAGCGCTCGAACAACGCGGTGAGCTCGCGGTTCAGGTTCTCATGCTGTTGCATCCGGACCAGGATCAGCGGCACGGAGAACGCGGGGACGATTTCGAAACTGTCGGCTGGATTCATGGCTTTCGGCTCTTCACGCGAGTCTCTGCAGGGTGGCTGCTGGATCATAAATCGACCGAACAGAATGACCCGTAGATTGATCAAGGATAACGGCTCGCCCGGAAAAATTGCGCTCGGCCACCGCTGCGCTGGCGACGGCCGATCCGCCACCCCATTCGGCGCCCGGCCGCGGCGGTCCGATATACTCACGTGCTGACTCGAACGGCGCACCTTCCATGTCCATCCTGATCTGCGGCTCACTGGCTTACGACACCATCATGGTCTTTCCGGACCGGTTCAAGAATCACATCCTGCCGGACAAGACCCATATGCTCAACGTAGCCTTCCTGGTGCCGGAGATGCGCCGCAACTTCGGCGGCTGCGCCGGCAACATCGCTTATGGCCTGAAGCGGCTCGGTGCCGACCCGCTGCCGATGGCCACCGTCGGTGCCGACTTCGACCGCTACGCCGACCGGCTCGACGAGCTCGGAATCGGCCAGCGCTTCGTGCTGCGCGTGGAGGATCAGTTCACCGCCCAGGCCTATATCACCACCGATCTGGACGACAACCAGATCACCGCCTTCCACCCCGGCGCAATGAACGAGAACCATCGCAACCAGGTACCCGGGGACGACTCGATCGGATTCGGCATCGTTGCGCCGGACGGCAAGCAGGCCATGCTCGATCATGCGGCCCAGTTCAAGGCCGCCGGCATTCCGCACATCTTCGATCCCGGCCAGGGCCTGCCGATGTTCTCGGGCGAGGAACTGCAATCGATGCTGGCCGGCGCCGACTGGCTGACGGTCAATTCCTACGAGTGGGAGTTGGTTGCCAACAAGACCGGATTCAGCCGCGACGACGCGCTCGGAACGCTGAGGCAGGGGCTGATCATCACCCACGGCGGCGAAGGCTCGGAGCTGATCACCAGGGACGGTGAAGCCCGGATCGCGGCGGTCAAGCCGGAACGTATCGCCGACCCGACCGGCTGCGGCGACGCCTACCGCGCCGGTCTGCTGTTCGGACTCGAGCGTGGCTGGATACCGACCGACGCGGCCCGTCTCGGCTCCCTGATGGGTTCGATCAAGATCGCCCACCCGGCACCCCAGGGCTACACCGTCGATGATCTGGCCGAACGCTTTCACCAGGCCTTCGACGCGCCGCTTCCGGCCTGAATCCCGAGCGGCGCGGACAGCGGGCAATGCGAGGAATGAGAATCATCGTCGTCGGTGCCGGCGTGGTCGGCGCGACGACGACGCTGGTGCTGGCCGAACGCGGCTTCGAGGTCGTCCTGGTCGACCGGGCTGACGCGCCCGGTATGGAGACCAGCTTTGCCAACGGCAGCGGGCTGACCCCCTGCCATGCAGAACCCTGGAACTCGCCGGGCACACTCAAGCGGCTGCCATCCGCCCTGCTCCATGCCGACCGGCCGTGGCGGCTGCACGCCCGGGCAGTGCCGCAGCTGGCCAGCTGGGGCTGGCAGTTCCTGCGCCACTCCCGACCCGACCGCTACCTGCGCAACACCCGCAACTGTGTGCGCCTTGGACTGTATTCCAGCGCCTGCCTTGGCCGGCTGCGCCGGCGCCACGCACTGCACTATGACCAGATCACCCGAGGCTCGCTGGAGCTCTACTTCAGCGCCCGCGAGTTCGAGCATGCGTTGCAGTTGCGCCGCGAGATCGAGCTTGATCCAGAACACTATCAAGGCCTCGATCGCGATGCGCTGCTCGCGCTGGAACCATCACTGAAACCGATCGCCGACCGGATATACCGCAGCCTGCTGTTCCCCGCTCACGAATCCGGCGATGCGCACATCTTCAGTCGGATCGCGGTCGAACATGCCGCCGCGCTCGGCGCCGAGCTGCGCCTCGGCGAATGCGTCACCGCGCTGGACTGCGACAGCAATGGCTTCCGCGCATTGGATACCGATCGCGGCAGAATCGAAGCCGATGCCTGCATCGTCGCCGCCGGCTGCGATTCGCCGACATTGCTCCGACCGCTCGGTCTGCGGCTGCCGATCCAGCCGGTCAAGGGCTACTCGGCCACGATCACGCTCGATCCCGACGATCCGGCGCCGAGCTTGCCGCTGCTGGACCTCGGGCGCCGCTTCGTTACCGCCCGGCTGGGCCCGACACGACTGCGCATCGCCGGCCTGGCCGAGTTCGCCGGCCACGACCGGAGCCTCGACTCGAGGCGTCTGAGGATGCTGCTGGAAAATGCCGCGGCGCTGCTGCCGGCACTGCGGTCGCGGATTCTCGAAAGCGAAGCGAACGGCTGGACCGGGCTTCGACCGATGACGCCCGACGGCGCACCGCTGCTCGGTCCGACCCCGGTGCACGGGCTGTTTCTGAACACCGGCCACGGCGCCATGGGCTGGACCCACGCCGCCGGCTCGGCCGAACTACTGGCCGACCTGCTGGCCGGACAGACACCGGCCATCGATACTGCCGGGCTGCTGGCCGAGCGCTGGATCGGACGAGGCTGACGCGAGCGCGGCAGACCGACACCGCGGTTGACAATCCCCGGGAATCGACCCAGAATACGCGGCTTCCCATGGCTACGTAGCTCAGTTGGTTAGAGCGCGGCACTCATAATGCTGAGGTCGGTGGTTCAAGTCCACCCGTAGCCACCACTTTCCTGTCCCGACCGCCTGGTTCACTTCCGCTCGATCTGCGGGAGCGCTCGCGCACCTGGTGCATCCGGGGGCGATATGATGAAATCCGGATCGATCCACGGCGCATTTCCAGGCATGACGGGTCAACGTTCAAACAGTTACACCCTGCTCGCGGTTGGCGACCTGCACCTCGGACGGCGTCCGTCCGGATTGCCGCCGCAGCTGCGGCCGCGCGCCGATGCGATGGGTCCGGAGGCGGCCTGGGATCGGCTGATTCAACAGGCGCTGGGCCGGGCGGTCGATGCGGTCGTGCTGGCCGGCGACGTGGTCGAGAGCGAGGACGACCTGTTCGAGGGTTATCGCGCGCTGGAGCGCGGGGTCGCGACCCTGACCGAAGCCGGGATCGCAGTCGTCGGCGTGGCCGGCAACCATGATGTACAGGTGCTGCCGCGGCTGGCGGACCGGATCGAGGACTTTCACCTGCTCGGCCGCGACGGACGCTGGGAGCGAGTCGCGCTGGGTTCGGAGCGAGAACCGGTGTCATTGCATGGATGGTCGTTTCGACAAACCGTGGTCGACAACAGCCCGCTCGAAGGCGTGCGTCTCGAGCGCGGACCGGGCTTGAACCTGGGTCTGCTGCACTGCGACCTGGATGCGGCCGACAGTCGCTATGCGCCAGTTGCGCGATCCCAGCTGGAGGCCGCCGGTCTCGATGGCTGGCTACTCGGCCACATCCACCGACCCGATCCGCTCAGCGGCCCGGCGCCGCTGGGCTACCTGGGCTCGGTGACCGGGCTGCATCCGGGTGAGCTCGGCGAGCGCGGACCGTGGGCACTGGTGATCGAGCACGGCGAGATTCGCAGCCTCGAGCAATGGCCGCTGGCACCGCTGCACTGGCAGCTTGTTGAGCTCGACCTGACCGGATTGACCGATGTCAGCGCCGCCGAAGACCGACTGCTGGACTCGATTCGCACACTGGATACGCGGCTGAGCCAGCGTCCACTGGCACCCGAAGCCTGTGGCCTGCGAGTCCGCCTGGTCGGGCACAGCGATCTGGCCGGACGGGTGCGCGACCTGTTATTGCGCGAGCCGGAACGCGACTTTTCTACCGGTACGCGCATCGCGATGTTCATCGAGCGGGTCGAGCTGGCGACCGTGCCGCTGCGACCGCTGAAAACGCTGGCCGAAGAACGCAGCCCGGTCGGATTGCTGGCCGCACGCCTGCTACTTCTCGAGCGCCCGCCTGCCGATCCGCAGCGCGCGGCGCTGATCAAGCGCGCGGCGCGACGGCTCGAGTCGCTGCTGAACCAGTCGCGCTGGCAGGGGCTGGACGCGGCACCGCCGAGCGACGCGGAAATCGCCGCGATGCTGACCGACAGCGCCGGCCGGATGCTGGAAGTCCTGCTGGCGCAAGCCGCCAGCCGGGGACACACGCAAGACGACGGACAAAATGATCAGGCGGGTGCGCAATGAGGCTGGAACGGATCGAGATCCAGTCGCTTCCGGGCATCCACACCGGCTTTGTCGTCGACGGCTTCGCCGCCGGCGTCACGCTGGTCACCGGCCCCAACGCCAGCGGCAAGAGCAGCCTGCTGCGCGCCCTGCGCTACCTGCTTGCCGGGACTCGACCGGATGACCCACCGGGCCTGGCGCTGGCGGCGGATTTTGTCGAAGACAACGGTCAACGCTGGCAAGTCCGCCGTACCGGGCGGGAACTGACCTGGCGCTGTGATGGTCGACCTGCCGATGCACCGCCACTGCCTGAGCCCGAAGCACTGAATGCCTACCTGATGCGAATCGAGGATCTGGTCCTGTCCCGGTCCGGCCACGATCGGGCATTGAGCGAACGATTGCGGCGCGAGCTGCACGGCGGCTACGATCTCGAAGTGCTGCGCCAGGCGCCGTTCGCGTTTGGCGAGCGCAAGGGCACGATCGAACGCAACGCGCTCAGCGCGGCCCGGCAGCAGCGTCGTCACATCGAGCGGCACTACGAAGCGCTGGTTCGCGAGGAGCGGGATCTGCCCGATCTGGATGCCCGGATCGAACAATCCCGACTCGCACCCAGCCGGTTGCGCCTGGCCGAGCAGGCGCTGGAGCGCCTGGAACTGGCCGACCGTGCCGATGCGATCGAGGCCCGCCTGCGCCCGTTTCCAGCCGACATGCGGCGCCTGCTCGGCGACGAACCCAGGCGGCTGCAAGAGATTGAAGCCCGTGCCCTCGACCACCGCCAGCGCCACGCCGACGATGTTGCGACGCTGGAGCAACACCAGGCCGAACTGCAGGCCACCGGCCTGGCCGAACGGCGCCCGTCCGAGGCACTGCTGGAGCAGCTCGATGAACAACTCCTGCGGCTGAAGCAGCGAATCGAGGCCCGCGACCGGGCCGTCAACGAGCAACAGGCTGCTGCACTACGCCAGCGACAGGCCATCAAGGCCCTTGGCACATCGGTGAACGCCACGGCCGTGCCCCGGCTGGATCCGGATTCGGTGGCAGACGCCGAAGCCCTTGCTCGCGAGTTGCAGCAGACCGTGCAGCGCCGCGATCAACTCAACGCAGGGATTCATGGCGTCGAGGCTGCACCCGACCCGGCGCAGATTCGCGAGCTGCAGCGCGGTCTCGATGCGCTTGAAGGCTGGCTGGCCGAGCCGGACGGAGGTCAGACACCGGTCTGGACTGCAGTGCCTATGGCAACCCTGGGCGGTTGCGCGGTGCTGGCTGCCTGGGCAATCCCGATCCATTTCCCGGACTGGCCGGCGCTGCCGGACTGGCTGGTTCCAGCCGGTGGACTGCTGTCGCTACTGGGGTCGGCATGGCTGTTGCTGGCTCGTCACAGCGGCCAGCGCCGGCGATATCGCGCCGCCTATCTCGAAGGCCCGCTGCCGCTGCCGAACGCATGGTCCCGGAGCGAAGTTGCGGCACTGCTTCGACACCTGGACGACCAGCTGCATCAGCTTCAGGCGCTGCGGCGCCGGGCAGAGCACGCCGAGCAACTTGGCATGCAACTCGAAGTGGTGCAACGGGAACTGGACGCGCTCGAGGCGCACCGTCGTGAACTTTCGGCCCGGATCGGCTTCGATTCTCGGCTCGCCGCAGCCGGTTTCGATCGATTCGTTCGGCTCGCCGAGCAATACCAGCGCGCCGAGCTTGATGTCGGCGAAGCCGAGCGGACCATTGACCAACTCGGTCGCGAGATCGATCAACTGCGCCACGAGATCACCTCGACGCTGAAGGCATGGTCGGACTTCGAGCCGGATTCTGGATCTGTCAAAGCGCTGGCCACGGCGCTGGCCGAGCTGTGCCAACGCTGCCGCACGGCGGCACACACGACTGAACGGATCAACGAACTCCGCGAGCGGATCCGTCGCGGCAACGCCGAACTGAAACTGCTGAACGATCAGCGCCAGGCGCTGCTGGCCGAAGCCGGGATCGAGGCCGACGACGCGATAGAACTGGCGCGGCGAGTCGATCGACTGAGCGACTGGCGGGAACTCCAGGCGGACAAGCAGCAGCTGCAGATCGACAGCGAGCGACTCGACCGGGTGCTGGCCTGCAACTCCGAGTTCGAACAGGCCGTGGCGCGGCGCGACCGCGAAGGACTGCTGCAGCTACAAGCCCTGACCCGGGGTCAGGCCGAACAGCATCAGGAACTGCTTGAGCGCCGTGCCGAATTGCGCGCACGACTGGATGCCGCCGGTGCCGACCACCGCCTGGCGCAGGCGCTTGCCGAGGAGGCCGATGTCCGTGACCGGCTCGCAGACCTGCAGCAACAGGCACTTTCGGCCGAGTGCAGCGGACTGCTGCTCGACGAGATCGAGACCGAATTTCGCCAGCGCCATGAACCACCGCTGCTTCACGCAGCGCGCGAGCGCTTCGCCGCTTTCACTCATCACGCGTGGGACCTCGCTGTCGGTGATGACAACCGATTCCACGCCATCGAAACCGCCAGCGGCGACCCGCATGAGCTCGACGAACTGTCGACCGCGACCCGAATGCAGTTGCTGCTCGCGCTTCGAACCAGCTGGGCCGAGCACCAGGAGCAGGGTCGGATGTCGCTCCCGTTCATGCTCGACGAAGCGCTGACCACCAGCGATCCGGAACGATTCGCCAGCGTCGCGGCGAGTCTGCAGCAACTGGCCAGCGAGCGCGGGCGACAGGTGATCTACCTGGCCGCGGGTGGCCATGAGCCGTGGTTGTGGCAGCAGGCAACCGGCCGGACGCCAAGGCTGATCGATCTGGCCGCGGTTCGGCGCGGGCTCGAGCGTGCCGAGTTTTCGCCCGCACCGGCCAGCGCAACTCCAACCCTGCCTGCGCCTGAAGGGATGAGAGCGAACGACTACGCGCGCAAGATCGAGGTCGGCCGGCTCGATCCCCGACTGGACGCGAGCCAGCAGCACCCGTTCTGGGTGCTCGATGACCGGCTCGAGCTGCTGCACCGACTGCTGACAGCATGGCGAATCAAGCGAATCGGGGCGCTGCGCCGCCTGCTCGAAGGTCCCAGCGCCGCGGTCGCGTTACCGGATGCTGCCGAGCGCGACCGCGTACTGGCACGGATCGAGCTGCTGCAGTGCTGGATCGAGGCCTGGAGAATCGGGCGTGGAGTGCCGGTCGATCGGCAGACACTCGAGCGCGCCGACGGTGTCACTGACACCATGCTGGACGGAGTCAGCGCCGCGGCCATCGAATGTCATGGTGATGCAAGCCAACTACTCGAGGCGCTGGATCAAGGCATCGTACCCGGATTCCGCAAGGCCAAGCTGGAGCAGCTTGAGCAATGGCTCGAGAAACAGGGTCATCTTGACCGCCGTCGACCGCTCGATCCGGAGGCTCGGCGCGAGCGCGTGCTGGAGCACTGTACCGAAGCGCTGGAGATTGCCGCAGCACAGGCGGCGATCGACCTGCTGGAGCACGCCGCAGGCGAGTAGCTCGTAGTGGGGCAACTGAACGGGTCGAGGCCGATCAACCGTCTGAGTCTTCTGCATAAACAGGGACCGCAATCGTCCCGCGCATCACTGGCACCGCCTGGCCCGCGACCGACAGCGACACGAAACGACCTGAGGCGAGTTCGACCCGAACCTCGATCCGCGACGGCCGGCCCATCGCCTGACCCTGCAGCACCTCGATCCGGTGCGCACCATCGATCAGCGCATCCTGCAACAACAGGTGCGCCGGCAAGGCAGCAGCGGCCGAGCCGGTCGCCGGGTCTTCGGGTACCCCGAGGTGCGGCGCGAACATCCGGGCCCGGATCCGATGCTCCCGGCCCTCACTCTCGATCGCGTACAGCAGCAGACCACAGGCTTGATCCAGCGCCAGCGCTTCGAAGGCGGCAACATTCAGCTTGGCTGCCGCCAGCGCCGGATTCGAGGCGCGGGCAAGAATGAAATCGATGCCCGCCCATGCGCGACACGGTGCGGATGAACCACCCTCGATGCAGTCCGGGTCCAGCCCGACTGCGGCGGCAAGCGCTGCCGCATCCGGACCCGGACCGGAAATCCGCGGCAGGTTCGGGTTGGCGAACTGCGCGCTCCAGATCGAATCCTGACGATGAATCTCGACCGAGAAACTTCCTGCGCCCAGCTCCAGGCGCATCGCTCCGGTGCGGCCCCGACGCTGTGCCAGCGCACAGGCCGCCCCGACCGTCGGGTGACCGGCAAACGGCAACTCGCCGGCCGGCGTGAAGATGCGCAATCGCGCATCGTGGCCTGCAGCGGTCGGTGATTGAATGAAGACGGTCTCTGAATAGTCGAACTCGCGGGTCACGGCCAGCATTCGCGACGGCTCCAGCCGATCGGCATCGAACAGCAGCGCCAGCGGGTTGCCGGTAAAGCGCGTATCGGTAAACACATCCCAGGTTTCGAACTCGAACTCGGTACGCATCGGCATTCCCTCGGAACATCGGATCGGAAAGCGCAAGTCGGCCACGGTCGCTTCGGGATTTTCACCAGCTAGTGTATTCTCTGGCTGCATCCACCAAGGAGTTCAAGATGAAAACCGTTTCCATGGCATTCGCCATCAGCCTGCTGGCGCTATCTTCCTGTCTGCATGCCGCCTCCGTCGGCGAAGCCGCACCCGTG
>Ga0210039_1001929_pt1 | contig 18160 bp, 17 predicted proteins | sample CryGeyCG2114_250_3_FD_185460 | JGI IMG/M metagenome (GOLD analysis project Ga0210039, IMG submission 185460) | Groundwater microbial communities from aquifer - Crystal Geyser CG17_big_fil_post_rev_8/21/14_2.50 (SPAdes) (version 2) | ecosystem: Environmental > Aquatic > Deep subsurface >...
CGTCGACCTGGCCGGCGGCAACCGTCGCACCGACTATGTCGCCGTCAGCAATACCGTCATCGGGGCCGTCCTTCTGGCTGCCGGCAGCGTCGGCGCGCTCAGCTCGTTGATCTCGCTGTCCGGAGTCATCGTGGTGCTGGCGGCGATGGGGCTGGCCGGCGCCTGGATGTCTGCGCGCCTGCCGGAAGTCACTGGATAATTCCCCCTACTTCCACTTCAGCTCGTACAAGTCCAGCCGCCGGTCGGCCAGATTTCGGACCGAGCCGTAGGAGCGGATCTCGCGCAGGTTGTCGAGGTCGAGGTCGGCGATCAGCATGGTCTCGGAGTTGGCCGTAGCTTCAGCGGCAATGGCGTCGTGCGGGAAGGCGAAGTCCGACGGGGTGAATACGGCGGCCTGCGAGTACTGCATGTCCATGTTCTCGACCTTTGGCAGATTGCCGACCGACCCGGAGATAACGACGTAGCACTCGTTCTCGATCGCTCGCGCCTGGGCGCAGCGGCGCACGCGCAGGTAGGCATTCTTGGTATCGGTCCAGTACGGCACGAACAGGATGTTCATGCCTGACTCGGCCAGCAAGCGCGGCAGTTCCGGAAACTCGACGTCGTAGCAGATCAGGATGCCGATCTTGCCGAAATCGGTGTCGAACACCTGCACCCGGTTGCCGCCGCTCAGGCCCCAGTAGCTTTTCTCGTCGGGCGTGACATGGACCTTGTACTGCCGGTCCCATGTACCATCGCGCCGCAGCAGGTAGCAGACATTGCGCAGGTGCTCGCCGTCGTACTCGGGCATGGAGCCGGCGATGATGTTGATGTTGTAGGACACCGCAAGCTTCGACATCCGGTCGCGGATCGCCTCGGTGTAACCGGCCAGCTGGCGCACTGCCTCGGCCGGTCCCTGATCGTTCCATGGCGCCATCATCGGACCGTTGAAGAACTCCGGGAACAGCACTACGTCGGCCTGGTAACCGGACACCGCATCGACGAAGTACTCCAGCTGGCTGTGCAGGTCATCGAGCGATCGGGTCGGGCGCATCTTCCACTGCACCGCGCCGATGCGAACGTCCGATTGCCGGCCACCGATAATGCCGGTGGTGGGCTCTTCGTAGTAGATGTTGATCCATTCCAGCAACGTGGCGAATCCTGCCGACTGGTGATCATCCGGCAAGTAGCCACGCACGATCTTGCGCACCTGGAAATCGTTCGACAGCTGAAAGGTCAGAATCGGGTCGACCAGCTCGCGTGCACGCACCTTGGCGACGTACTGCTGCGGCGTCATCTCCTCGCGGTGCTTGTCGTAGCCGGGAATGCGCCCGCCGGCAACGATGCCGCGCAGATTCATGCGCTCACACAGCTCCTTGCGCGCGTCATAAAGACGCCTGCCCAGGCGCAGGTCGCGATAGTCCGGATGGACGAACACGTCGACGCCATACAGCACGTCACCCTTCGGGTCGTGGGTGGTCAGGTAGCCATTGCCGACAATATCCCAGTACTTGTGCTGATGGCCCCAGCGACTGTACTTGACCACCAGCGAGATCGCGGCGGCGATGACCCGACCATTGTCCTCGATGCACAGCTGGCCCTCGGGAAAGCGCCGGATCTGCGACTCGAACTGGTCCCGGGTCCATGCGCCATCCAGGTCGCCGGCATAGACCCGCTCCATGATCTCGGCGATGTCGGGATAGTCCTCGGGCCGGGTCTGGCGCAGGATCAGGCGATGGCTGTCGGCTGGGGCATTCATGGGTGGCTCCTGGGTACCGGCGGGACGGGCGTTGAAAGGAGCGACATGGTACCGCGCCCACCCGGAACTCGCAGACGGAGCGATTCGAGGCCATTTCAAGGGCGAATTGAAGACGCTCCGGAATCAGCCGATCCGGCGCAATAGCGCCTGGCCCATGCGGATGATGTCCCCAGCCTGAAGGTGTTCGTCCAGGCCGAACTCGGGGCCGGTGAGCAGGATCAGGGTCGAGCCGTGCTCGAAGTGACCGAGTTCATCGCCGCGTCGGAACGTTGCCATGCACTCGATCCGGCGCGGTCCGGACCCGCGCAGATCAAGCGCCGGGTCGAGGAAGGAGAATCGCATGCTGGCGACCAGGATTGCCGCCACCGGCACCAGCGTGACCGGTCCAAGAGCTGTCTGCGCCGATGCGATCAACGGCAATACGGCACGCTCGTTGCGACAGAACAGGCCGGGAATGCGCGCCAGCGCCGGTGGGTTGACGTTGAACAGCTCGCCGCCGATGTAATCAAGCCGCTCGATACGACCATCGCAGGGCGCATGGAAACGGTGGTACATGCTGGATTTGAGCCGCAGCGTGACGTAGCAGCCGTCGCGATGCGCTGCTGCAAGCTCCGGATCGCGCAACAGCTCGGCCAGCCGATACACCATGCCCTTGGCCTGCAGCAGCAGACCGTCCTCGACAGTACCGTGAGCACCAATCACTGCGTCGCAGGGGCTGATCAGGCAGTCCGGATCCGGGTCCAACGGTCGCGCGCCGGACCTTAGCCGGCGAGTAAAGCACGCCTGCAGGCTGGAAAAATCCTGTGTCTCGGCCTCATCCAGCCGCAGATCGTCGGCGAACAGACGCCAGATCCGGATCGACACGGCAGTCAGCCGGCGGCTCTGAATCCGGCTGAAACGACCCATCCAGCGCGTCAGCAGGTTGCGCGGGATCCGGTTGGTGAGCCAGAAGTTCAGTTGCTCCTGGTTCTGGAGGCGCTGGAGTAGCGACCGCGAACGGCGCATGCGGATACACCGACTTGTCATCAACGGCTCTTATAAATCGCTTCCATGAACGAATTACTACCGTGGTTGAACGAGGCGCCGCTGGCGCGCTCGATCGAGCTGGCGCTGTTTGTTGTGGCAGCGCTCTACCTTTTCCGGGTTCTGCACCGCCGACTGCTGCTATCGCGGGCCAAGCACCCATCATTGCGCGGCCATTCACGCATGGCCAGACGGGTCGCCCGACTGGTACCGTCGTGGTCGTTCGGCGAGGCGAGCTTCTTCGCCGCCGATGGCGCCGACGATGCCATCGTGGCCCGACGCCGAGCCGGCTTCGAAGCGCTCGCGAGCACCTTCAGGAATCGCAGTCCATCATCGATCGCAATGCTGGAGCGGCTGGCCGGGAGCGTGTCGGACCTGCAGTTTGTCGGCCGCTATCGGGTGCCGTTTCCGTTCAGTCGCCTGGTTCGGGAGCGTCTCAAACCCGGCATCGTGGTGCAAGCCTCGGCCGGCGTGACGATCACCGACCTGGACGGCCACCCGTTCATCGACCTGACCGGCGCCTACGGCGTCAACGTTTTCGGCACTGATTTCTACAAGGCCTGCATCGACCAGGCCTGCGAGCGGATGCGCAAAACCGGACCGATTCTCGGTCCTTACGTGCCGGCGGTCGAGCGCAACGTCGAGCGACTGAAGCAAATCTCGGGTCTCGACGAGGTGTCCTTTCACATGTCAGGCACCGAGGCGGTGATGCAAGCGGTGCGGCTGGCCCGCTATCACACCGGTCGAAGTCATATTGTGCGCTTCTGCGGCGCCTACCACGGCTGGTGGGATGACGTTCAGCCCGGCATTGGCAACCCGTCCGCGCCGGGCAAGGTCTACACCCTGGCCGAGATGAGCGAGGCCACGCTGAAAGTGCTTCGAAAGCGCCGCAACATCGCCTGCGTGCTGGTCAACCCACTGCAAGCGATGCACCCGAACGCCAACGCGCCGGCCGACGGTGCGCTGGTCAACGGCCTGCGCCAGGCGCATTTCGATCGTGCCGCCTACACCGATTGGCTGCGGCGCCTGCGCCGGGTCTGCAGTGAGGCCGGCATCGTGTTGATCCTGGACGAGATCTTCGTCGGCTTTCGCATCGCCGCACGCGGTGCCCAGGAGTATTTCGGCATCCAGGCCGACCTGGTGACTTACGGCAAGACCCTCGGCGGCGGCTTGCCGGTCGGGGTGCTGTGCGGCCGTGCCGAGCTGATGAAGCGCTTCCGCGAGCATCACCCGTTGGACATCTGCTTCGCCCGTGGCACCTTCAACTCGCACCCCTACGTGATGGGCGCGATGCAGGCCTTTCTCGAGCACCATGAATCGTCCGCCGGGCAGCAGCTTTACGAAGGGCTGGACGCGCGCTGGGACAGCCGCGCCAGGCGTATCAATGAGGCCCTGACGGATGCCGGACTGCCGCTTCGGGTCGAGCATTTCTCGTCGATCTTCACCGTCACGCATGCGAAACCGACGCGCTACGGCTGGATGCTGCAGTTCTATCTCAACGCCGAAGGGCTGCTGCTGCCCTGGGTCGGCAGCGGCCGTCTGATTTTCACCATCGACTTTCCGGATGCCGAGTTCGACGAGGTGATCCAGCGCCTGGTCCGGGCCGGACGCGCGATGCAGAGAGACGGCTGGTGGGACAGTGAGTCGGCCGCTGCGCCTCGCCTCGGCCGACAGATGATGAAGGAGATGCTGGCCGCCTGGCTGGGAAGGCCGCTCCAGTGACGATCATGACCCGCCCGGATCGGTGAAGTTCAGGCCTGCTGTTCGCCAACGTCTTCGCCGATAAGCGGTTGAACGATCGGATCGTAAAGATCACCTTTCAGCGCCTGCAGCGGAGCCTTGTGATAGAGCCAGATGTCGTGAAACGGATCCGTGATGATCTTGGTCGCCCAGGCCAGTCCGCTGGTCAAGCCCGACAGGAAGAACAACTGCAAGGTGCGAAACGCGATCGCGCCCAGGCCGAGCCAGATCCACGCCACCGAAACACTGTAGACGTAGCCATTGAAGTCATAATGTGGCTGGATCAGACCGAACAGGCTGGGATTGAACGACAGCATCACCGGCAGCGCCAACCACAGACTGAGCAGCACAATCTTGCGATTGAGATTGTAGCCAACCTTGATCTGCTCCTTGTATTCGTGACTGACCTGGTTGGCCTGGTCGAAGTCCTTCGGTTCGAAGAAGAAATGACCGATCTGACGTGAAATCATTGCCAGCACCCAGCCGGTGAAGGCGGCGGCGACCGGTGATTTGAACATCAGCGCATAGGTCGCAATAAAACAGCACGCGCTGAACAGATGCAGGGATTGGTTGATCCGGTTGTGATGGTAATAGCGATGATCATCCCAGCGCTGTTTCTTCAGCTCCTGCATGAACCCCATGAAACACCTCCGCATTTGTAATCGACTGAATATGGGGAACGGCCTGACTCGGTTGCCTCATGCAGCAAACAGTCTGCATGGGCATCCGGCACGTCGCCCCGCCGCCACCCGGTTCAGCACGCAATGAACGCTGCTCCGGGCATGGCTGCCCAGACTATGCCGCCAATATTGCGAACCGATGACCTCACGATTGCGCTTTTTATTCAGTCCTTGTCAAATCGCGGTAATGAAGAAGTCATAGGCTCGCCGCAATTCTATTGACCCCGGGCCTGCCCATGTTCTGGATCGTCCTAGTGCTGTCATCCTTGCTGCTGGGCATAGAACGCGTTGGCTATTGGTGGGTGTGGAATCATCCGAACCGCTTCGCCGCGGCCGTGCGCCGCTGGGCGCAGCTGTCGAGCGGCGACCCGGTGTTTGCCCTCAGACGGATGTTTTTCGGATTCAAGGCGATCCAGATTACAGTACTGGTCGGCTGGTGCATGCTTTTTGGAGGCAGCTTGCTGCCGCTGCCAACCGCGCCGACCACGGCCCTGGTGGGCGGTGTGGTCTTGCTGCTGCTCGGCCAGGTCTTGAACCTCAGCGTAATGTGGCGACTCGGCAACGAGGGCGTGTTCTACGGCAACCGCTTCGGTCGGCCGATCGAATGGCAGACCGGCTTCCCGTTTTCGCTGCTGCCGCACCCGCAATACCTTGGCGCATTGCTATCGGTCTGGAGCTTCATGCTGATCATGCGCTACCCCAATCCCGACTGGATCGCCCTGCCGTTGATCTCGACCGTGTGGTATGCATGGGGCACGCAAGTCGAAAAAGAGTAAGGGCGTCGTTTGGTCGTTTGGTCGCTGTGGCAGGCCGCCGTGCGGACCCACCGGAAACCTGAGATCTGAAACCTGGAACCTGAGACCCGTGCCGGGGTGCGCAGTGTCATCGTTTCGTCAAGCCGCTGTCATCCCGGCGCAAGGACGCAGCGCAAACATTGATATCCGGACACTCGCCGGAGCCGTAACATGAAGTCGCAGGACCGCCTACGCATCAAGCGCACCGTACGAACGATCTGGATTTCCGACGTTCACCTCGGATTTCCCGGCTGCAGCGCCGAGTATCTGCTGGAATTCATCCGAGATATGCGCTGTGAAACGCTGTATCTGGTCGGCGACATCATCGATTTCTGGTCGCTGAAGAAAAAGCGCTACTGGCCGCAGGCTCACAACAATGTGGTGCGCTCGATTCTCGGCAAGGCCAAGCACGACACTCGTGTTATCTACGTGCCTGGCAATCACGATGAAGTGATGCGCGAATACGACGGCCTGACGTTGGGCAATGTCGAAATCCGCAACAGTGTGATCCACGAAACCGTGGATGGCCGCCGGCTGCTGGTGATGCACGGCGATCAGTTCGACTCGGCCGTAGTCAATTCAAAGTTCATCGGCCTGATCGGCTCGGCCGCCTATGATTTCCTGCTGCGCCTGAATCGCTACGTCAACTGGTGTCGCGAAAAGATGGGGCGTGAATACTGGTCGCTGGCCGGTGCGGTCAAGCACAAGGTCAAGAAGGCGGTCAAGTACATCTCCAACTTCGAGGGCGCCGTGATCCACGAAGCGCACCGGCAGAACGTCGATGGCCTGGTCTGCGGTCATATCCATCGCGCCGAGCTGACCCGGCTTGACGGCGTGACCTATATGAATTGTGGCGACTGGGTCGAGAGCTGCACCGCGCTGATCGAGCATCATGACGGTACGCTGGAGCTGCTCAAGCTGGCCGATTCCGCCGAAGTACTGAAGCGGCTTGAGCCGCTGCGCCCGGAGCTTGCCGCATGAAGATCCTGCTGGTTACCGACGCCTGGGCGCCGCAGATCAATGGCGTAGTCCGCTCGCTAAGCACGATCCGCGACGAGCTGATCATGATGGGCCACCACGTCGATGTGGTTTCCCCCGAAGGCCGGCGCACCCTGCCCTGCCCCGGTTATCCCGAGATCCGGCTGACGCTGCGAGCCCGTCGCGCCGTCGCCGATGCACTGGATGCATGCGACTACGACGCAATCCACATCGCCACCGAAGGTCCTCTGGGCTGGGCCGCGCGGCGCATGTGCCGCGCGCGCGATCTGCGCTTCACCACCAGCTATCACACCCGATTTCCGGAATACGTCCGGGTGCGCGCGCCGGTACCTCTGCGGCTGAGCTATGCGCTGATGCGCACGTTTCATTCGGCCGCCGAGCGCACCCTGGTCCGGACCGAGACCCAGCGCTCGCTGCTGGCCCAGCGCGGCTTTCGCAACCTTGAGATCTGGCCCGGCGCAGTCGACACCACCCTATTTCGCCCCGGCGACAAGGACGCGCTGGAACTGCCGCGCCCGATCTCGATGTACATGGGCAGGGTCGCGCCGGAGAAGAACATCGAAGCCTTTCTCGACCTCGAACTGCCCGGCAGCAAGGTCGTGATTGGCGGTGGACCTTCGCTGGAAGGCTACCGGCGTCGCTACCCGAAAGTGCATTTTCTCGGCTACCGTCACGGCGCAGCGCTGGCCGAGACCCTGGCCGCGGCTGACGTATTCGTGTTTCCCAGCCGAACTGACACGCTCGGTCTGGTGATGCTGGAGGCCATGGCGTGCGGTGTACCGGTCGCGGCCTTCCCGGTGCCCGGCCCGATTGATGTAGTCACCGACGGTGCCACCGGTGCGCTGGATGAAGACCTGCGTGAGGCGGTGTTCCGGGCGCTGGCGATTCCCGGCGAGGCCTGTGTCGACTTTGCCGCCGAATTCTCCTGGCGCGCCAGCGCGGTGCGTTTCCTAACGATGCTGCTGCCGGCCAGCCGGCCGGCGCAAGTCACCGATATGCGCATGCGGGAACGGGGGACTGCGCGGCCTCCGTATAATCCGAAAGCATGCCCGTCTCCGCTCCAGGCCCCGAAGCCCGCGTCTACCAGCCTGCCGAGCTGAATCAGGAGGTCCGGCTGCACCTTGAAGCCGGCTTCCCGCGACTGTGGCTGGCCGGAGAGATCTCCAATCTGGCACGCCCCGGCTCGGGCCATCTGTATTTCTCACTCAAGGACGCGCGCGCCCAGATCCGCTGCGCGCTGTTCCGCGGCCAGCTCGGCAATGTCGAGGGTCGCCCCGAAAACGGTGACCAGGTGCTGGTCCGCGGGCGACTGTCGCTGTACGAACCACGCGGCGACTATCAGCTGATCGCCGATGCGATCCTGCCTGCCGGAAGCGGAGCGCTGCAGCAAGCCTTCGATGCACTAAAGAAAAAGCTCGAGTCCGAGGGCCTGTTCGATGCCGCACTCAAGCGCGCCCTGCCCGCCTACCCGGCCGTGATTGCGGTCGTGACCTCTGCCACCGGCGCCGCAGTTCGCGACATCCTCAGCACGCTGCGTCGGCGCTGGCCGACAGCCCGGGTCGAGCTGCACCCGGCCCAGGTCCAGGGTGCAGAAGCCGTGCCGGCGCTGCTGCACGCGCTCGATCGCGCCGCAAGGTCGGACGCCGAGGTGTTGATTCTGGCCCGCGGGGGCGGCTCGATCGAAGATCTCTGGGCATTCAACGACGAGGCCCTGGCGCGCCGGATCGCGGCGATGCCGATGCCGGTGGTCAGCGGCGTCGGCCACGAAACCGACTTCACCATTGCCGACTTTGTCGCCGACCTGAGAGCCGCCACGCCGACCGCGGCAGCCGAGGCGGTCACGCCGGATGGGCCAGCGCTGCGGCGGCGCATCAAGGAGCTCCACGCCCGTTTGCAGCGCAGTCATGCTCGGCTGCTGGAACAAGCCTGGCAGCGCCTCGACCAGGCCCAGCGTCGACTGGCCGCACAACACCCGAAGCGGCGTCTGGACGACGGCAATTCCCGGTTGCAGACACTGCAGCGCCGCCTCGAGCGCGCAGCCCGAATGCGCCTGGACGCGCTGACCGAGCAAGGCCGGACGATGGCCCTGCGCATAGCAGCCTGCAATCCTGCCCGACGCATCAGCGACTCCGGAAAGCGTTTGGACCAGGCACGACGCCGACTGGAACGTGCCGTTATGCTGGAACTGCAGCGCCACGCGCAACGCCTTGCCGTCGGCGCCCGGGCGCTGGACGCAGTCAGCCCGCTGGCGGTGCTGGGGCGCGGCTACGCGCTGGTCGAGGACCAGCACGGGCGCCTGCTGGCCCGAGCCGGGGATTTTCGCCCTGGCCAGACCACCTGGACCCGAGTCCGCGACTTCCGTGTGGTCTCGAAGGTGGTCAAGGTCGAGCCCGGCGACGACAACTCATGCTCGACCCTCTGAGCCATTCGCCAGGACTCGCCTGCCGGAATTGGCCTGCCATGAATCGTTCGCAATGAACCACCTGACCGGCATCGCCCGGTTCGAGCAGACGATCCGGAATTCACGCTTCATCGGTGTCTGCGGCCCGGTCGAGACCGAGCAGGACGCCTCCGCCTTCATCGTCGGGCACAGCGCACCTGGCTGCAGGCACGTCTGTTACGCCTGGAAGATCGGCGAGCGGCTGCGCTTCGACGACGCCGGCGAACCCGGCGGCACCGCCGGTCGGCCAATTCTGGCCGCGCTGGAACACTTCGAGCTCGACCAATCGATCGTTGTGGTAAGTCGTTACTTCGGCGGCATCAAGCTCGGCACCGGCGGCCTGGCACGTGCCTACGGCGGCACCGCGATGCAAACGCTTGCGCTGGCATCGATCGAGCCCATCATTGAACACGACCGCCTGCGCTGCAGCGTACCCTTCACTGCCGCCGGCGAATTGCACGCTCTTGCCGAACGCCACGGTGCAATCAAGATCGAGGAACGCTGGCACGAGAACGGACTTGAACTGACGATCGACCTGCCGCGCGAGCAAGGCGAAGCATTTCGCAATGAACTGACTGCACTGACCCGTGGCGCATCCCGGGTTGTTGCTGCGGATGACGAATCCAGCCGCTGAAACCGGAAGCGACCGATTTGCCACATCAACCGCTGCGCCTGCCTGAAGCCGAAAGCGTCCGGGGTGAACGACGCAACCGGGCATTTCAAGCCCGGCAATTTGTATGGCCGGATGATCAGTTCAATTTTCAGCCGATCGCATCCAGATCTTCCTGGGTGCCCCCATTCAGCTCGCTACCCGTGGGGAGGTGCTGCCGAAACAGGCCGTTGGTGTTCTCGCTGATGCCGCGCTGCCAGGAGATTTTCGGATCGGAGTCATAGACCTTCACCTCGGTGGCTATTGTATCGGGAACGCTGCGTGACACCCCACAGGCCTGAGCAAGATCCTGATCAGGATGCTGACTGCGTGCAGAAATGAACACGGCCGCACCACCGGACTCGACCCCGGCGTCGATGACAACGTGGTCAAACCGTTTTTGGCCCGAGAACTCATCCCCCGGGCTCGCTCCACCGCGCGCTGCACCGCAGCCACAGTAACAACAACGAAGCTACCGCGTGCCTGCCCTGCGAGTCGCAGAATCAAGCATCGATCTACTGTACTGTCTGACGATCTGCAGGCTACCGGTCGCAGCTTGCAGCAAGGGGTTCAGTTTGGGTTGAACCGGCGATCGATGACGTGCCGGCCAGCCAGCACCAGCCGGTCGAACCACGCAAGGCGATTGGGCCAGACCACGCGTTGGATCTCGGCACAGTCGATCCATTCGATCTGCTCGACGCGGCCGACATCCGACAAGCCAAGTTCGCAGGGGCCGTCCGGGCGCCACCAGCCGCGATCGGGGGCCTCGCGGTCCACGCCTTCGCGGCGCAGTCCGACCACATAGCCGTAGTGACTCGACTGATGCCTGAAATCGACCCGGACTGCATGCAGCGGTCGAGCTCTCCGCACGGCATCGTCGTGCCACGAGCCGCCTTCGATGCGTAGTTCCAGCTGACCCGAGCCATCGATCCACTCGACGACCGGCTCCGGCCAGCTCGGCTCCAGCAGACGGTGCAGCGGCAGCAGCAGCAAGGCTGCTGCAATCAAGGGCAATGTGAGCCATACTACGAGCGCAAGCAACACATTCGCGGGATTTGGGGGTCTCGTCATTGAACCGATCAGACTAAAGACATGACCGAATATTGCCACATCCAGTCGACGATCCGGCATGCATCGTTCGATGCTGCGACAGTCGAGGGCCCAGGCTCTGTCCCGACAGCTTCACAGCAGGCCGCTGCGGCATGAAGAGTGAAATCAATCCCGAGCAGGACCCGGTGCGTATCCGCCCCGCGCGCGCGGCGGAATTGGCCAAGCTGGCCGAGCTCGTACGCGGCCGCCTGCCCGACCTGATGAAACCCTCACCGGCGACCCAGCGCCAGAATATCGAGCAGCGTCTCGGCAGCCTGCTTCCGGATGGTGCCTTGCTGCTGGCCATCGATAACCGCGTCCTGACCGGCATGGCCGCGATCGACCTGGATCATTCGCGCCTGCTGGCGATGTATCTCGACCCCAAGCGGGCGCGCGCCAACACCGCACGACAACTGATCGGCGAGGTTGAATGCACGGCGCGCAGCTACGGCATCCAGCGCCTCAATTGCACCGTCAAACCGCAGGCCTGGGCGTTCATGGAGCGAATGGGCTACCGCGCCACCGGGCTGCCAGACGACAATGCCCCGGTGGATCTGTCGAAACGCCTGCTTGACGATGCCGGCGAATACGAGCAGAAGCTGGCCAGAGTCCATCGCGAACTGGGAATTGCGCCGAATTACGGGGTACGCCACCGCTTGCGGATCGTGGCCGAAGCACAGCGCCGGGTCTCGATCGGACTCGACATCTTCAATCGCGATACTGAACTGTCGCCGGAAGCCGCGCAGGCCTGGAAGGCGATGCAGCTCGATGCGCGCCGACATGATATCGACCTGAAGCCGGTTTCGGGCTATCGAAGCGCGCTCTACCAGGCAGAACTGGTGCGCAAGAAGCTGGCCTCGGGGCAAGCCATCGACCGTATTCTGGCGGTCACCGCGGCACCTGGTTACAGCGAACACCACAGTGGCAATGCCATCGACATCACATCCCCCGGAATCACGCCGCTGACCCAGGAGTTTTCGATGTCGCGCGCCTATGAATGGCTCAAGGCCCAGGCTCGCATCTATGGCTTCCACGAGTCCTATCCCAGCCAGAACCGGCACGGAATCGAGTGGGAACCCTGGCACTGGGCGTTCAAGCCCGGCCCCGCCGCCACGCGCTGATTTCAATCCGCCTGATTCGCCATCGCTTCTACTGCGACCGCCGCCAGGCCCCGCATCTGCGCCGTTTCGCTCGATCGCGCATCCTCACCGGACAGGCCAGTACGCCTCCGGGGCGCTGCTCGGTCGCAAGATTCCCTATCTGCACGGCCTGACAGCGTCTCGCCACGGACGGATGGCGAACCATGCGGGTTCAACGCACTGTCGCGAACACATCCAGCGCACGCTGCCGACTGATCTTGAGGTCAACCCGCGGCTGCGGATAACCGCGCCGTGCGCGCGTCTGGCGGTCGAGCTTTTTCAGGACCGAGTGGCCCAGCCCTTCGAGCTCCGGACACCAACGCCGGATATAGGCCGCATCCGGGTCGAACTTTTCAGCTTGCAGCTCCGGGTTGAAGATCCGGAAGTAGGGCGCGGCATCGGCGCCACAGCCCGCGGTCCATTGCCAGCCCTGGGTGTTGTTGGCCAGATCGGCATCGACCAGCGTATCCCAGAACCAGCGTGCGCCCTCCTGCCAGGGAATCAGCAGGTTCTTGGTCAGGCAGGATGCCACCACCATGCGCACCCGGTTGTGCATCCAGCCCGTGGCCCAAAGCTCACGCATCCCGGCATCGACCAGCGGCAGCCCGGTACGGCCGCGCTGCCAGGCTCTCAGGTCGCCTGCATAGTCCGAGCACTCGCGCCACGGGAAGTCCTCGAAGCGGGTCTGCATCGGCCGCTCGGCCAGCGTCGGAAAATGATGCAGCAGCACGACCGAGAACTCGCGCCAGGCCAGCTCGCGCACGAAGCCCAGCGCGCCCTTGCCGCCGGGCAGCTCGCCCGACGCATCGATCGCGTGCACGATCTGGGCCGGTGACAGATGACCGAAATGCAGATCTGCCGAAAGCCGCGAGGTTCCCGGCCGATCGGGCCGATTGCGCGCATCGGCGTAGCCATCCATCGCATCATCGATGAAACGCTGCAGCCTGCGCCGGGCCGCCAACTCGCCGACCTCCCAGTGGCACGCCAGCGAATCGGCCCATGGATGTTCCGGCAACAGCTCGAGCGCATCGAGCCGGATCGAGTCCAGCTTCACCGGCACCGGCGGCAACTCGCGCGGCTCCGGTGCCAGACTGATCGAGCGCCAGTCGCGCTGCATCCGGTTCCAGTAGGGGGTGAATACCTTATACGCAGTGCCCTCGCGCAGCAGCTCCCAGGGTTCGAACAGCACAGCGGCGCGAAAGCTTCGCGCCTCCACGCCACGATCCTTCAATGCCTGCTTGATGGTGCGGTCGGCATCGACCGCGGCGGGCTCATAGCGCCGATTCCAGTACACCGCCGATGCGCCGGTCTGCTGCAGCAGTCGATCCAGTGTCGCGGCGCTGTCGCCCTGGCGCAGGATCAACCGCGACCCGCGCGCTTCCAGACGCTGTTGCAGGTCGGCCAGTGCATGGTGCAGCCACCATCGACTGGCCGCGCCCGGCGCCCAGTCGCCCTCGGCATCCGGGTCGTGGATATAGACCGGAATCACCGTCCGGTGCTGCTGGCGGGCATGGTCCAGGGCAGGATTGTCGGCCAGCCGGAAATCACGGCGGAGCCAGACGAGGGCCGTATCACTCATGCGTTCGAGTTTGAAGCGTGACGATCAATTTCGGGTGAAATACACCAGTCCCGAGCCGATCCAGGCCGGTGGCGTCGTATTCGTGCTGCGTGGTCTCGCCCAGCGCGTTGGTTTCGCTGGTGACATTTCCTTCGTGGTCGTAAACCAGTAGCTGGCGGTTACCACGCCGGTCTTTGATGATTTCGGTGCGCCCGTCAATGTCGTGCTCGGACTCGATCCGTTAGCCATCGGCATCGATTGTGGCAATCAGCCGGCCATCATCGTCCTATTCGTTACGGCTGACGCGCACGCCCCCCCGGGGTCGAGGATGTCTCGGAGCAAGTGCGCCTGGCCGGTTGACAAACAGAAAGCCGCCAAATCCCCGCACCGCCAGCGATCCGGCCACGTCGCAAATCAACGCGATCAACCCGGATTATTCATGACCCGACCATCGCGAGACGGCTCCAGGTCTTGTCGCCGCGGTGTTTCGCGATCGAGCGCACCGCAGCCGGACTCGCCCTGCTTGTCAATAACAGCAGGCGAGGATGCGCGAGCGAGCAAAACCTCGCGGATGCACAGCCTGGGGGCGTCGCAGCAGGTCGAGTCATGAATAGACCGGGATCAAGGTACTCGACCGCAGGCTGATCGAGCCGGGCAAGGCGAGATGATGCTGGGCCCTGCCGATGGCCAGGGTCGGCGCGACAAGCGCTCTCTGCCCGGCCATTCCGCCGGCAATCACTTCCGGACAGATCGCATCGGTCCCGATCAGTCCGGTCGGGCCGTGTTGCTCGGTCAAGCCAATCGGAATCAAGATGCCGTTGTGGTCCTTCAACCAGGCCTCGATGTCGGGCCAGGTGGCGTGTTGCAGCTTCATCCACCGACCGCACGTCGATTGTCCCGGGCAGCATCCGAGCGACGCTGCTCAAGATGCTGGAGGTAGCCTTCATCCAGCCCGGTGACATAGCGGCCATTGAAGCAGGATGCATCAAAGCCATCGAGCTTGCGATTCTTGCCGCGCACCGCTCGCTCGAGATCTTCCAGATCCTGATAGATCAGACGGTCGGCGCCAATGATCTGGCGCACCTGCTCGATACTTCGACCGGAGGCAACCAGCTCGCTGGCCGCCGGCATGTCGATGCCGTAGACGTTGGGATGGCGCACCGGTGGCGAGGCCGAGGCCAGGTAGACCTTTCCGGCCCCGGCCTCGCGCGCCATCTGGATGATCTGCCTCGATGTCGTGCCGCGCACGATCGAATCGTCGACCAGCAGTACGTTCTTGCCCCGGAATTCAAGCTCGATCGCGTTGAGCTTGCGCCGCACCGAGCGCGCCCGCTCTTCCTGACCGGGCATGATGAAGGTGCGGCCGATGTAGCGATTCTTGATCAGGCCCTCGCGATACTTCACATCCAACATCTGGGCCAGCGGCAGACAGGCGGTGCGGCTGGTGTCGGGCACCGGAATGACCACGTCGATGTCATGATCGGGCCATTCGCGCCGGATCTTCGCCGCCAGCGCCTCGCCCATGCGCAGACGGGTCTTGTAGACCGACAGGTCATCGATCAGCGAGTCGGGACGGGCGAAGTAGACGTACTCGAACAGGCACGGCGTATGCTCGCAAGCCAGCTCGCTGCAGTGCCGGATCAGTTCACCGTCGAGCGTGACCAGCACCGACTCGGCCGGTGCCAGGTCCGAAATCATCTCGAATCCGAGGATGTCGAGCACCACCGACTCCGAGGCGACGATGTATTCCGGTCCTTCGTCTGAGTCGCGCACACCCAGCACCACCGGGCGGATGCCGTGTGGATCGCGGAAGGCGAGCATGCCGACCCCGGCGATCAGGGTCACCGTGGCGTAGGCGCCGCGGCAGCGCCGATGGACGCCGTCGACCGCTGCAAATACATCGCCGGGCCGGAGCTCGGCGTTGCCCCGCAACGACAGCTCGTGCGCCAGCACGTTGAGCAGCACCTCGGAATCCGACTCGGTGTTGACATGACGGCGATCCTGGCGGAACAACTGCTCGCTGAGCGCTTCACTGTTGACCAGGTTGCCGTTGTGTCCCAGCGCGATACCCCAGGGCGCATTGACATAGAGAGGCTGCGCCTCGTCCGGGCGGTCGCAGCCGGCAGTCGGATAACGCACATGACCAATGCCGATATCACCGGTCAGACCGCCCATAAGCTCTGGATTGAAGACGTCGCGGACCAGTCCGATGCCGCGCGCCGAACGCATGCGCCGGCCGTCCAGCGTCGTGATGCCGGCTGCATCCTGGCCACGGTGCTGCAGGATGGTCAGTGCGTCATACAGGCGCGCCGCGACCGGTGAGCGTCCGAAAATTCCGACCACACCACACATTCAGATTCGCTCCAGCAAGGCTTCGGGCACGCGTGACCGCGAGTCGTCAGCAGGTTCGACCTCGACATCAAACACGCTGCGGACCGATTCCGGCAGCAGCGCGAAGCCCTGATCTGCCAGCCGATTGAAGGTCGGCAGCAATTTCGATTCACCCCACCATGGATCCTGGCTCAGCGGCGTGGCCCGAACCAGCAGCAGGGCCACGGTGACAATGACCACCCCGCGCACCACGCCGAACACTGCGCCGAACATGCGGTCGGTTGGCGAAAGACCGGTTTTTTCGATCATCTTGCCGATCAGAAAGGCGATGAGCCCTCCGACAATCAACACCAGCAGGAATACGGCGGCGAAGGCGACGATGAAGCGCGCCGATGGCAGTTCGATGAACGGCTCCAGCGCGCCGGCAAAAGCTTCCGAGACCTGAAACGCAGCAAACAATGCCGCGATCCAGATCAGGATCGAGAACACTTCCTTGATGAAACCGCGAAACAGGCTGACGATGACCGAAATCAGGACAATCGCCACGATCACCAGATCGGCCGGATTCACGGGTAGCTCACCACCAGACCCTCGACTCGGGCCTGTTCGGCCAGCCGAGTGCGCAGCAAATCTGCCGCGCCGCGCTCCGGTACCGGGCCGACCAGAACCTTCCACACGGTCCGACCTCCAATTTCCTCGGAGTGCCGAAAGGCCTCGAAACCCAGCCCCTTGAGTCGTTCGGTTTCGGTCGCCGCGTTGTTCTCACCAATGAAACTGCCAACCTGAACCGCGAAGCCTGCCGCGCGATCAGGAGCCGCGGCTGCACCTTCCAGACGGATGACGATCGGATCGACACCGCGCACCGTGGTCGCGACCTGCTGGCGCGCCTGCTCGGCCGCCTCGCGCGACGGATAGGGGCCGGTACGCAAGCGCAACAAGGTGCTGTCGCCGCGCACGATCTCGTCGCGCAGCACGATATGACCGAGACGTTCGAGCCGGTCTCGAACCTCGGCAGCCGATTGGGCCGATCCGAAACTCGCAACCTGCACCGCCCAGTCGCCCATGCTGACTGCGGGTTCAACCTGCGCTGTCACAGGCGCAGCCGGCTCCGGCGCAGTCTGCACCGGCGGCGTCGCGAGCGGCTCAGGCTCGTCAGCCACATCTGCTTCTGCTACCACTGCCGGAATGGAACGATCAGCGGCATCGGCAGCCGGCTCGGTTGCCGGCTCCGGTCGCAACACGATTTCACTGTCGATAGTCGGCGGCTGGTACTCCGCCGGGGCTTCGGTCACGCTGCGGCGCTCTGGCGCGGCTTCAGGCTCGCGCGCCAGACGCGGATCGAGCGGGATGCGGCGGACTTCACGCGCGTCGTCCGGCATCGGCGGAATGTCCATCCGGACGCCATCGCCGTCGACCCTGCGGTCGGGACCGACCAGCAGCATCGGAACGAAGATCACCGCCAGCGCGATCAGAATGGTGGCGCCGACCAGACGCCGCTTGAGGACCTTATCCATCGGTGCGGGATTCCCGTGATTGCATGCAACGAACGACGGCCTCGACGGTAAGGAACGAACCAAACGCAACAACCGTTCCGTCACGCCCGCACCAAACGCGGGCTGCCGCCAGGGCTTTCTCGACAGATTCTAACGCGTCGCAGCCCACGCGGCCCGGGCATGCACCGATCCGTCGCATCAGTGTCGCAGCATCCAGGCCCCGCGGACCCGGCAGGCCGGCCAGGAACCAGTGTTCGAAGCCATCCTTGAGTGCTCGGGTCATGCCGGCCACATCCTTGTCATCGAGCGCCGCCATCAGTGCCACACGCGGCCGCGGCAACGCGTCAAGCTGTGCCGCCAGCGTGCGTGCCGCGGCAGGATTATGGGCCACGTCGACAATCACCCGCGGTGATTCGGCGACGCGCTGGAAGCGCCCGATCAGTTGCGCCCGAGCAAGTCCACGGGCCAGCTCGGCATCTTCAAGCGC
>Ga0210039_1001947_pt1 | contig 18042 bp, 16 predicted proteins | sample CryGeyCG2114_250_3_FD_185460 | JGI IMG/M metagenome (GOLD analysis project Ga0210039, IMG submission 185460) | Groundwater microbial communities from aquifer - Crystal Geyser CG17_big_fil_post_rev_8/21/14_2.50 (SPAdes) (version 2) | ecosystem: Environmental > Aquatic > Deep subsurface >...
AGTTATATATTATCATATGACATCATTCCTGAACTTCCTTACTTCTTTTGATGTACCGAAAAATATCGCCGGAGATATGTCTCTCTTTTTTCTTTTTATCGGAATAAGTCTGATACTCGGCTTTGTGTTTGGACGTTTCAAGATGATCAATATTCTTATCAACGTATATATTGCATTAGCCTTCGTCGGTGTTATTCCTTCGAGTGTTTTTACGACATCACCGTATACAAAGGCTGGTATATTCATTCTTCTTCTTGTGTTTCTTACCGCTGTCGATAAGCGTCTCTTTGACCTTCATGTGTCCAATGTTGGAACCGATTTTTTCTGGAGACTGTTTGTAATGAGTATTTTGGTTACTGGTATTATTATCAGTGTCATCCTTTCATTTCTTACGTATAAAATCGCTCTGAGTTTTATTTCTCTTTCAGCCTATGGATATTTCGCATCACCAATTGCTCTCATCTTCTGGATGGTGGTCCCACTTCTCACTCTTCTTTTTATTAACAATCGCCTCAAGTAGTGAATAATTTGCCTTATATTAGCCATTTAATAGAATAGAGTGAAAAATCCCTTGTATTTCTTTCTTGTCTTATAGAAGGGGCTTGACAGGCTCTGAATAGTTGCTATACTAGGTAAGCAATCTTATGAACTTAGGTTCACAGTTTGCTTTTATTTCTCTTGTTTCTTTTACGAGCGAAATCATAAAAAGTCTTTGGACTTTTTTTGTTCTCTCAAAAAAGTAAAGAGTAAGAATTTCTTTAACAATTGAGCCAAAACGTTTTATCAAATATACCCTCGTGTAATTGATAAGACAAAACAATAAACAATATAGTCACAATTTTTTGTGGTTAGTCCTTGTTTTCTTTTGTCCCCAGATTCATTTCTAGGACGGAAGAAAATAATTGTAACGCAAGTTACACGGAAGAATCTCTATTCGATAGCAGTGATGCTATCAACTAAATTGAATTTTTTTTCTACATTCGTGTAGAATTGGATTGAATTTTCTTATTGAGAGTTTGATCCTGGCTCAGGATGAACGCTGGCGGCGTGGATAAGGCATGCAAGTCGAGAGGGTTTAGACCCTCGGCAAACGGGTTCGGATAACATAGGAATTTTCCCTAAAGTCATGGATAATCCAGAGAAATTTGGAACAATACATGATATGCTCTACGGAGTAAAGATTTATCGCTTTAGGAGAAGCCTATGTCCTATCAGCTTGTTGGTGAGGTAATAGCTCACCAAGGCTATGACGGGTAGGGGGTGTGAGAGCACGGCCCCCAACATTGGAACTGAGACACTGTCCAAACACCTACGGGTGGCTGCAGTCGAGAATATTCCACAATGGACGAAAGTCTGATGGAGCGACGCCGCGTGCGGGATGAAGGCCTTCGGGTTGTAAACCGCTTTTTTCAGGGAGCAATTTCGATGAGAGTACCTGAAGAATAAGAGGTTACTAACTCTGTGCCAGCAGTAGCGGTAATACAGAGACCTCAAGCGTTATCCGGATTTATTGGGCGTAAAGGGCAGGTAGGTGGATATGTTAGTCGGATGTTAAATCTCGGGGCTCAACCCCGAACGAGCATTCGAAACGGCATGTCTAGAGGATGTGAGAGATCAGTGGAATTTATGGTGTAGTAGTGAAATGCGTTGATATCATAAAGAACACCCAAGGCGAAGGCAACTGATTGGCACATATCTGACACTGAGCTGCGAAAGCGTGGGGAGCGAATAGGATTAGATACCCTAGTAGTCCACGCCCTAAACGATGCATACTAGGTGCAGGGAGAATCGACCCTTTCTGTGCCGGAGCTAACGCGTTAAGTATGCCGCCTGGGAAGTACGATCGCAAGATTAAAACTCAAAGGAATAGACGGGGATCCGCACAAGTGGTGGAGCATGTGGTTTAATTCGACAGTAAGCGAGGCACCTCACCAAGGTTTGAAATCTAGCTGCAGAGCCCAGAAATGGGATGTCCTTCGAGGGTGCTAGACCAGGTGCTGCATGGTTGTCGTCAGCTCGTGTCGTAAGATGTTCCGTTCAGTCGGGAAACGAGCGCAACCCCTGTGAAGTGTTATATATGTCACTTCAGACTGCCCTCTCATCTGCGTGTGAACGCAGATGAGTATCGAATTATTAATTTCGAATTTCGAATGAATTCCTATTGATTGAATTTCGAATGTTTCAAAATTAAGATTCCGTATTTGATTCAAAATTTTAAATTCTGAATTAAAAATTCATCTGTTCGTTCGCGAATAGATGAGAGGGAGGAAGGCGGGGATGACGTCAAATCAGCATGGCCCTTTGACACCTTGGGCGACACACGTGCTACAATGGCCGGAATAAAGGGTTGCCAAATCGCGAGATGGAGCTAATCCCAAAAATTCGGTCTCAGTTCGGATTGCAGGCTGCAACTCGCCTGCATGAAGCTGGAATCACTAGTAATCGTTGATCAGCCACGCAACGGTGAATGCGTTCTCGGATCTTGTACTCACCGCCCGTCACACCAAGAGAGCCGGCAATACCAGAAGGTCCTGTGTCAAATCGGGAACTACGGTAGGGTTGGTAATAAGGGTGAAGTCGTAACAAGGCATCCGTAGCGGAAGCTGTGGATGAATCACCTCCTTTCTAGGGAGATAAAGGTGTACGAATTCTGACTCAAAATCAGGTTCACAACCATTATGGTCGTTTATTACGCTTTATCTGTTAACGTTTCGACGAAGACAGACTTAGTAATAAAACATAATAAAACTAGAGACCTTACGAAAAGGACTAACCGCAAAAGATTATGATATTGTTTTATAATTTGGACGCACTCTACCCCAAGATAAAGGAATTTCTTCAGGTAGTACTGTAAGACATTGAAACCCATCTTATGATGGGTTTTCTTGTTTGAGAGGATTATTTCTTCTTCTAAGAATGATCCAAAAGATCCAAAAAACTATGAATATCGTGAGCGAATACCTGCAATAAATATTGCGGGTTTTTGTTTTATGGAAAGAGCAGAAAACAGGTCAAAAAGTGCCGTAGAAAGAAGTGCGTTCCAGGGAGTAGCCAAGAAATCAGAGAAAAAAATGAGCGAAATGTTACCAGATTTTCTGGAATATGCTCGCTATGAACTCAACTTTTCACCACAGACGATAGTGAAGTATCAGGATTCTTTACGGTGTTTTATTCGTGATGTTGGGGATAAGTTTCCGGAAGAATATGAAGTGCAAGAATTTGTGAAGCTGAAAAGGATTATGATGGAGCGAGGAGTAGGCGAGGCACGAATAGCCAGTGTCGTTTATGCCATACGGAGTTTCCTTATATATTGTAGAGAGTTTCTGAATCTAGAGGTTCTTCATCCAAAACAAATACGCCCACCGAGGCACTTCAAAAGAGAAGTGGTATTTCTCACCAAAGAAGAGATTGCTGCTTTTATTGGTGTGATCAATCTTAAAAAGAGAAATGGTTTACGCTTTCGAACACTTGTGGAAGTTCTACTAGGGACAGGGATGCGAATAGGGGAAGTTCTCTCTCTCAATCGGAGAATGATTGATTGGGAAAAAAGAGAAGCAAAAGTGGTCGGCAAAGGGAACAAAGAACGAACAGTATTCTTTACACAAAGGTCACTCGACTGGATTTCGAAGTATCTCGAAACAAGGAAAGATACGTATGAGGCAGTTTTCGTAACTCAAGCACCTATCAATCGACTTGCCACAGGTGATATATGGAGATTCTTTGCTCAGCATAGGAAGCTTGCGAAGATATATAAGAAACTGACGCCTCATATCCTGAGACATACCGTGGCTACGAATTTGGTGTTCAATGGTTGTCCGATTGTGCACGTGAAAGAGATTCTCGGACACGAACGACTCGATACAACGTGTAAATATTATCTTGGAGTCGATAAGGAAAAAGCGAAACAGGCTCATAAGCAGTATTTGGATTTTGTGAGTTGATGAAAAGAATAAGGGTGATTCTATTTTTCTAGGGTCACCCCTTACTGTTAATTGTACAAGGGCTTGCCAATGAAATAGAAAAATGATAGAATGAAATAAAGGTAGTTGTTTATCAATCAAATAAGAGTCTAGGGATTTGTTTATCGAATAGTAGTATATCCTTTTGATAAGAGACAATCTTTTCAAATTTTTCTTTTGACCGGAGTTAAACAAAAACGTAGACGATTCCTTTTGAGGAACATTATTTTATATACAGATATTCGCATACATACAGAGGGCGGAAAAGAGGGTTGATATCCTCTCTGACGAAAACTCATTCTCTATGAAAAGAGATATGTCAGTCCGATCATTGTAACTGTTGTAGGGCGTGCGGGATAACTTTAAATAAGGCTCAAAGAAATCATTATCAAAAAAGGCAGATTAGCTTCTGCTCTCTTTTGGTGGTTATTTCTTTGAGTTTTTTTTGTTTTTCTACTAAAGAGGGTGAACGGTTAATCTGCTCACCCTCTTTTTTTGTTTATTAATTATTAAGCCAAAAGATATGAAGTCGATAGAACGCAATTTTAATCAAATCACCGAAAAAAATCCAAGGTGGAGTTCTTGGACTTGTTTCGCAAATGCGATTAGTGGTCAAAATTTTACATCATCAATGATGAGAAGATGGTTCTATAAATTGGTTGACGAATATGACTACGACAAGGAGAACAAAAAAGAACTACTACAAGGATTGGAGGAGTTATTAAAAAAACCTCTAGGACGACAAAAAACGAGGGTAAATTGATGATTTGAGGTGCCTAGAATAAAAAGTGATACATCTAACCATATGGACAATATAAAAGCCAAGAGAAGAGGGGTTTACCTCAAAAACTCAAAACAAAAAGAGGAGCTTGAAGAATATGATCCGATAGAAGGAAAGGGTTTGAAATTGCAGTGGCTCAACTTCATTAGTGTGTATATAAAAAATGGTGGGAATGCCACGGATGCATATATAGCGGCGTACCCAGAAGTGAATAAAGAATCTGCAAGACGGAACGGATCACGATTGTTGACACACGCTGACATCCTAGAGGAAATCCAGAATCGCTATGATGAACAGAAAGTTACAGATGCCTGGGTTATTGCTATTGCTATGAGATATGTAATGGCAGGAGTAGAAGAGAACACAAAAGTAGCATTGGCAGGAGTGAAAGCGCTAGAAATTATTGCAAAGAGTAAAGGAATGCTTTCGGATATTCAAAAAATTGGATTTACATCTGAAAATCCAGCAGTCTTTCTTCCATTGATGAGTAAAGAGGAGGCGGCAATTCTGGATGAAATGATAAAGAGTGGACAAAGAATCATAGAATAGATAATTCTTAACAACTAAAAAAATCGAGAGGAATAAAGCAGTTTTTATTTTTAATTAAACTCATATGGACCAAATAAGAGATTTGAGAGACAAATACTTTCAAGTAGACGATGAGTATTTAAATGGCTATGCAAAACTGTGCGGAATCAATGCAACCGGAGTTTACCTTTCTTTGTGTCGCCACGCTAACAAAAAACAGCAATGTTACCCATCAAAAAAGTTAGTGGCTGAAGAACTATCTATCTGCGAAAGAAGTGTTTTTAGTGGAATAAAGACGTTAGAGGAATGGGGGATAATTGAAATAAAAGGGCAAGGAAGAAAAAAAGGTGGCTCTTTTAGGGTTAATCTTTATACTCTCAGAGATAAGAAATTTTGGAAACCTAAGCCGCAGGCATCTGATGCCGTCGGCACTGGGTGCCTACCACTGCAGGCATTTGATACCTCCCACCGTGAGCACGTTGTGCCTAATAAGGAAACACATAGTAAGGAAACACATAGTAAGGAAACACATCCTAGCAAAACTAGTGTTTTGCAAGTGAATGAAGTTCTTCCTCTCTTTGAATTGATAAATCCATCTATCGACAAATACTATGGTAATAAAACACAACGAAAAGCTTGCGAACGACTTTTAGGCAAATGGTCAATAGAGCAGATAAAGATAATGGTTGATGTTTTACCGGAGTTGAACGCAGATAAATTTGCTAAGGGGAAGAGTATTACTCCGTGGGAATTAGAAAAGAACCTTGGGTACATAAAATCATATATAGAACAAAAAAAGAATAACAAGCCGACTAATCTATTAAAACCAGAAATTGGTAAATATGAAAACTATAAATGAATTAATAAAGGAAAGAATTCAGAAAACTATAGCCTTTATTGAGGAAGATAAAAAAACTGGACATCCACGTAACTTTTCTATTTCTACTGAAGAGGAGATTCTTAACCGTATAAATAGCAGTATCCCAATCCGTTATAAAGAATCTCAAATATCAGATGAATATAGTGAAAAAATTATTTCTTCGTTAGAAAACGAAAAAGGAATCTATTTCTATGGTTCAGTAGGTACCGGTAAGACATATCTCCTCTATGCTCTTTTGAGATTTATAAGAATTTCTCGTAATGATATGTATTGTGCAAATCTATGGAATGTTCCGGATATGCTTTCAAATTTTAAAAAATCTTTTAGCGACGGAGGTGGAGGAGAAAAAGAAATAGACGGCGAACTTAAGTATAACGGATTTCTATTATTGGATGATTTTGGTGCCGAGAAAGTCACAGAGTGGAACACGGAAATAATGTACAGATTGATAAACCATAGATATGAAAATCAGCTACTTACTTTTTTTGCCTCGAATCTCTCTCTTGACGAGATCTCGAATCGAGGCGCAGATCGAATAGCATCAAGAATCGCAGAAATGTGTAATGTGATAAAAGTTGCCGGGAAAGATCGGAGGTTGACTAGCACCGAGATAAAACCATAGATGTAATGAATCAAGATAATCTCGATAAAATCGAAGAGTGTTTCCGGGACGCCAGAATTACTGGTGAGCTTTCAGATTCTTCTATTGAGAAATATCAAGATTCTATTAAGAAGTTTTTCTCTGTTGTAGGAAAAGATATTGAACAGTTAGATCTCAGGGACTTCGGGGACTTTATTCTTGCGATGAGAGATGGCGGAGCGAGTAATTCTCGGATAGCAAACGTCATTTCAGCGGTGAAGTGGTTAATTAGAAATCTTCAGGCGGGGAGAAAAATTCCAGAAACACTTGATCTAGAAAAAGTGAAAAAGCCAAGAATCAAACAAAAAGACGTCCTGTATTTAACGGAAGATGAAATTAGAAGGTTCCTGGGTTGTATTGAGGAGGATATTGAGAAGTATGAAGCGATTCGCAAAACACGGATGATGGCACTGGTTATTTTTCTGCTAGAGAGTGGGGCAAGAATAGGCGAAATACTTTCTATCAAAACCGAAAGCGTTGACTGGGAGAATAAAGAAGTGCCAATCATTGGCAAGGGAGGGCGACCACGAACACTGTTCTTTAGAGAGCGAACAAGTATATGGCTCAAGCGATATTTGAAAACGAGAAAAAGCACTAGTGACCAATTATTTGTGACGCTTGATGGTGAATCCAAGTGGTCTCAGACGGATGTAGGAAGGTCATTCAGACGGTATAAAAGGCTCTCTGGTATAAGTAAGAAATTTACCCTTCATACTCTACGACATTGTACAGCCACTCATTTAGCATCGAAAGGAGTTGCTTTTAATAAGATTCAGAAGATACTTGGACACGCTCGATTAGAAACCACTACGAGGTATTATATTGGTGCTGTAGAGAAGGCGGACATCAAGAGAGTTATGCAAGATAGTTATTATGACTTTATACCCGAATCAGCGTTGAGAACGGATGAATGAGTGAAAATGAGATTTATATAGATAACTGAGAAACGGGCTCAATAGCCTGTTTTTCTTTACTTTCGGCTTGTTCAGAGCTATTATTCATTTATATTAAGATTAAAAATTTATGAATAAAGAAGCATCGGCACGTATAAAAATAAACAAAATGCTTGAAGAATCAGGCTGGCGTTTTGAAGATGATAAAAATGGCAAAGCTAATATCCGACTTGAACCAGGCGTAAAATATTCAGAACTTGGAGATGATTTTGAAAAAGAGGTGCACGGTTTCATTGATTTTCTTTTATTAGATACAGATGGACGAGCTCTTGTAGTTGTTGAGGCAAAAAGAGAATCCATTGATCCCCTTTCTGCTAAAGAGCAGGCGAGGAACTATGCACGCAATGTTGATGCTCGTTTTGTAATACTTTCAAATGGTAATATTCATTATTTTTGGGATACCAAGCACGGAAATCCTGACACTATTTCACGTTTTCCAACCCAAGATTCTATTACTCAATTTGAAACATACACCCCTGATCCCAAGGAATTAGCTGAAACTTTTGTTGATGAAAATTATATTATTGAATCTCAAATGCTTGGATTTGAAAAAGATCCAAGCTTTCAAGATGAATCAAAAAGATCAGAATATTTGAGAAACAATAATCTCAAACAGATGAGGCCTTATCAGGTTGAGGCTATTAAGCACTTACAGGCAGCTGCCCTTGAAAACAAAAACCGTTTTCTTTTTGAAATGGCAACTGGGACAGGAAAAACTTTAATATCAGCAGCGGTCATAAAACTTTTTCTAAAATCAGGAAATGCCAGAAGAATATTGTTCTTGGTGGATCGGTTGGAGCTTGAAGATCAGGCGCAAAAGGCCTTTAAGAATTATTTAGGAAAGGATTACACTAGCGTTATTTATAAAAATAATCGTGATTCTTGGCAAAATGCACAGGTAGTTGTTTCCACAATTCAAACATTTCTTGCTGGTGACAGATATAAAAAGGAATTTTCACCTACCGATTTTGAAATGGTTATTTCTGATGAAGCCCACCGCTCTATTGGTGGAAATAGCAGGGCTGTTTTTGAGTATTTCGTTGGGTATAAGCTTGGGCTAACTGCAACACCAAAAAATTATCTGAAAGGTATTGATGGCGAAGATGAAAATACTCAAAGAGAATTTGAGCGCAGACAACTCTTGGACACTTACAAGACCTTTGGTTGCAAGCCAGGAGAACCAACATTCAGCTATGACCTGCTCAAAGGTGTTGCTGATGGATTTTTGATCAATCCGGTCATCGTTGATGCAAGAACAGACATCACAACCGATCTGCTTTCCGATAAAGGCTACGCAGTTTATTCAATGACCAACGAGGGAGAAGTTGTTAATGAGGTCTTTTATGAAAAACATTACGAGAAAAAATTCTTCAATGAAGAAACCAACATAGCAATGTGCAAAGCATTTATTGATAATGGGTATTTTGATCCAATAGCCAAGCAATATGGAACTGAATTGTTTGGTAAATCAATAGTTTTCTGTGTTTCTCAAAAACACGCTGCCAGAATCACAAACATTTTAAACAGACTAGCTTTTGAAAAATGGCCTGATCAATATGGCGAATCTGATTTTGCAGTTCAGGTCACATCATTGGTTCAAGGGGCGCAACAAATGACGATCAACTTTTCCAATAATATGTTGAATGGAAAAGCTAAAAAACCAGAGGGATATGACACAAGCAAGACAAGAATCGCAGTTACGGTTGGGATGATGACAACTGGTTATGACTGTCAGGATATTTTGAATCTAGCATTGATGCGACCAGTTTTCAGCCCATCAGAATTTGTGCAGATAAAAGGACGAGGAACCAGGAAATATCTTTTTGATTATACGGACTACACATCAAAGGAAACAATTACCGCTCCCAAGGAGCATTTCAAATTCTTTGATTTTTTTGCTACCTGTGAATACTTTGAAAATGAATTTCCTTATGATGAAAAAATAAAACTACCTCAAATCAAAAAGGTGGAGATGGAAAATGCAACCAAGGGAACAGAAAATACCCAAAGCGAGTTTGTTGATGAAAATGGTAAGAAAATTTTCAAAGGCATTATTGATTTGGCTACCCAAGATGAAATTGCTTCTGTTTCAGAAACGGAAGTTGGGACAGAGGGTATGAGAATAGATCGTGAGGGATTCAGACGTGCTGTTGCTGATGATATTTTAGGAAATGAAACTTTGAAAAATCTTTGGGAAAATGGTGACATAACAGGTGCCGAGAATTATACGAAAACACAAATCTTTGATAAGCCCCAGCACTTTATTAACCTGCAAAAAATCAGAAAGATTTTTAATGTTGATCGCCGAGTTTCAGTTCGTGAATTTTTGGAAGTTGCCTTTGGGGAGAAAAATAAATTTGAAAGCAAGGATGAGCTATTAGAATCAGAGTGGAGTAAGTTTATGGAAATAAATGAGGTTGATCAGGAACACTATGCTCCTGCTAAAAGTTTCTTCAAAGCCTATATTGTAGACAAGGAAGTGCGCGAAATTGTTGAAAACAAACAACTTGCTCAATTGAACTTTTGTCACTCATTTGATTTTGAGGAATATCAAAAACTAAACGGCTTTAAAACTGCTATTCCGACATATGTGAAAGATTATGTGTCGGTCAATACTTTTATGAATTAAATTTATGAACCCAGAAACAAAACGTCATATTGATGCTGCTCGCCAAGTTCTTGTTGGAGTGGTTCCTAATCCAACTTCTCAAATTGATCAGATCACAAATGCCTTGATCTATAAATTTATGGACGATATGGATCAAGCTGCTATCAAAGCTGGCGGTGAGCCGTCTTTTTTTGTTGGAGATTTGAAAAATTATGCCTGGACAAGACTTATGGATTCCCGCATTGGAAATCAGGACAGAATGAATCTTTATGGGGAGGCACTTGTGAAATTTTCTGAATCCAATCAGCTGCCACAACTCTTTCGGGATATTTTCAAATCCGCTTTCTTGCCATATAGAAGCCCGGAAGTATTGGGGCTATTCCTCAAAGAAATAGATTATTTTGACTATTCTCACCCAGAAGATCTTGGTGATGCTTATGAATATCTGCTTTCTGTTATGTCCAGTCAAGGTGATGCTGGTCAATTTCGCACCCCGCGTCACATTATTGATTTCATAGTTGATGCTGTTAATCCAACCAAGGACGACAAGGTCTTGGATCCTGCTTGTGGAACAGGAGGCTTCTTGGTTAGTGCTTACAGGCAAATATTAGAACAACACGATGGAAAAAATGATCCAGACAAGAAAGAAAAACCACTTACCCCTGATGAGAAAAAAACTTTAATGAATAACTTTGAGGGATACGATATTGATCCTGGGATGGTTAGGATCGCCCAAGTGAATATGTATCTTCATCAGTTTAAGAATCCAAAGATTTTTCAATACGACTCACTTTCAATGGATGAAAGATGGGGAGACAAGTTTGATGTAATTCTTGCTAACCCGCCATTTATGAGTCCAAAAGGTGGCGTTAGCACCCACAGCAAGTTTAGTATTAAATCTAGTCGCAGCGAGGTGTTGTTTGTGGACTATATTATGAATCACTTGCGTCCCAAGGGGAGAGCAGGCATCATTGTCCCAGAGGGCATCATATTTCAATCAGGAGGCGCTCATAAACAATTAAGGAAGAGCCTTGTTGAAGATGGTCTCTATGCGGTTGTAAGTCTTCCTGGGGGCGTATTTCAACCATATGCAGGAGTAAAGACGAGCATACTTCTTTTTGATAATGAAATTGCAAAACAGAGAACAGAAATGCTTTTTGTAAAAATTGAAAATGATGGCTTTGATTTGGGTGCAAACAAGAGACCTATTGATAAAAATGATCTTCCGGAAGCTCTTTCTATTTTGAACGCTTGGCATAAAGGAAATAAGATTGAAAGCAAAAAAGCAACTTACGTTGAAAAACAAAAAATTGTGGAAAATGGCGATTATAATCTTTCTGGTGATCGTTATGGTGCGGCTATTGATTATACAAATGCCAAATGGCCAATGGTTAAAATTGGAAAAATTGCAGAGTTTATTGATGATGGTGATTGGATAGAATCAAAAGATCAATCTAATAGCGGGATTAGATTAGTTCAGACAGGTAATATAGGCATTGGAAGTTATAGGAATAAATCTGGAAAAGAAAGGTTCATTTCTGACGAAACATTTAGTAGATTGAAATGCACGGAAATTTTTCCAGGAGATGTCTTATTGTCTCGCTTGCCTGATCCCGTTGGACGAGCTTGTGTTTTACCAAAACTAGGAGAAAGAGCAATTACATCAGTAGACTGCACAATTTTTAGATTCAAAAACTCAACTACGGCCAGATATTTTATTTATTTAACAATGTCTAATGAATATCAAAAAGGGATTAATTCATTATTATCGGGTGCTACAAGACAAAGAATCAGTAAGGGCAATCTTCTCAACATTGAAATTCCCCTTGCCCCAATCAAAATTCAGGAATTATATGTTAAAGAATTAGATGGTTATCAAGGAGTCATAACTGGCGCCAATCAAATTATTCAAAATTGGAAACCAGAAATTAAAATTGATCCGGAATGGAAGAAAGTAATGTTAGGTGAAGTTTGCGAAACTACATCAGGAGGAACACCTCTAAAATCAAAGCCGGAATATTATGAAAATGGAGATATTCCTTGGTTAAGAAGTGGCGAAGTTGCACAGGGATTCGTTAAAGAATCAAAATTATTCATAACAAAAGAGGGGTTGAAGAAATCTTCGGCAAAATTGTTCCCAATTAATACTGTTCTTGTTGCTATGTATGGAGCAACGGCTGGTCAGGTTGGCATTCTTAAATTTGAAAGTGCAACAAATCAAGCTGTTTGCGGGGTGTTACCAAATGACAAATTTGTTCCAGAATTTCTGTTTCAGGTATTAAAAGATCAAAAGGAAAAAATGATAAGCCTTGCTGGTGGAGGCGCACAACCAAATATTTCACAGGGAATTGTCTGTGGTCTTGAAGTGCCACTTCCTTCAATTAAAATTCAAAAGCAAATAGTTGAAGAAATTGAAGCCGAGCGAATCCTCGTTGAATCTTCCAAAAAACTTATTGAAATTTACGAACAAAAAACCAAAGAGGCTATCGCCAAGCTTTGGAGTGAATAAGCTGGCGACTTGTTTGTATGGGTTTAAAGTTTGTGATCACGAGAATGATTCTTAATTATAGATCTTAAATAAATGGGATTACTTTTTCTGGATATTACGCCAAAAGGCATAATAATGGGTAGTGATAGCAATGATGTTATTATTTATAATAATAGATTAAGAGTTCCCAAAAAACACCAGAACAAAGAAAAGATTGTAAAGATTAAAATAGCCAAATTCAAAGGCTTGTTGGGCTATGTTGGAACTGAAAAAATTGGAAAAACAGAGATGAGGGGTTGGCTGGAAGCATTTGGACACAGAAACAAGGGTCTTAAACTTGTAGATTATTGTGAGAAGTTAGCAATTGAACTTTCAAATGAGTGGGATAAACACAGGTTGAAATCTGGGCTTTGGATTTTTATCGCTGGCTATGAGGACATAGAAGAAAGATTCTATTATATAAATAATATTGGTCACCTGGATACTAGCACGGGCTTATATAGCCAAATAAGTAAAAACTTCAAGGCCGTTGACGATTTAGATAGAAATTATATAAATCCAATGTTAGTAAATGGATTGACCAAAAAAGATGTTATAAAAGGAACTATTTTTAATTTTAGAAACGGGGCGATAGTTCCATTTGCACAGATTTACGGCAAATTTGATGAAATCCTGAAAATTCTCATAAGCACAGGAGATGTTGGATTCAAGAAAATAAATAAACTTGAAAAATATTCTTTCATTGCACGGCAAAGGTTGGAGTTTATTAAGAGATTATATTCAAAAAAACACGGAATATACAGAAAAGAAGATTCAGCTATTGGCAAGGAAGTATCCGTGTATTCCATAGATAAAAAAGGCACTATTTATAAATGTTCAAAAAATAGTTACAAGAAAGACAATTAGATCTTGTTTTTAATATGACAAATATAGAACTAGCAATTATAAAAAAAGTATTCAGGAATGCAGATGATGTGCAGGATTTTTTTGATGATATGCTTAAAGCTACATTAACCTATAAATTTAAGGAAACACACGGGGATAGTTCAAAAGTATTGATAAATGGAAAAGACTTAACGGAGGCAATTTTTAAGCTAACAGTTAAGGATAAAATTGAAATCTATGGTCAGACGATCAGTGGATTAAGATTGAAAGAGCTTTTTATATCAACAATTTATTTGAGGTATCTTGTAGCTACTTTGGAAAAAGAATTTATTTTGGCAGCGTTTCCTTTTCAGGAAGAATACTATGACATTGCTTTTTTTACAGTGAAAGAAGCTAGATATACCATTTTGGATAACAAATTTCATATCCCAGTAGGATCAACGGCTCACTATATTCAAATTAAAGAAAATTTTAACTATGAAGAATATGATAAATTTAACGAAGAAGATGAGCCTAAAAAATTTGATTCTAAAAAAATTGAAGCTACGGCTTTAAAATATGAGAATGTTTTGATCCTTTTTTTCAGCCGAAATTATTCCTTATTTGAATCCGGAAACATTAAATCCTTTTTAGAAAACAATAAAAATGTGGGAATTATCATAATGCCATCGCTGGCTAATCCAGAGATTGAATTATTGGAGAAACAGGATGGCGGGAAAACAATTCCGCTAGATAAGGACAAGTATAACTTCTTATTAGAAACTGGCGGAAAGACGGTTCACATAAAATTCAAAGTCCCTAAATTCTTGATAAAAGCGAATTAAAATATAAGGTTTCAATTATTATGGAAAAAGATACAGAAAAGGAGGAATTACTAAAAAAATTATTGCAAGAAATTGATCAAGCAATGAAGCTTTCAAGTCAGGATCTTTTAAAATCAAATGAATTAAATGATCTTGAAGACGGAACGCGCGCTCTTTTGGATGCAGTTAGAGGTGCTTTTGAAGATATTCAAAATAGAAAAATAGAAAAGGCACTTTCTGGAACACACTGGAAAACAATACCGCGCCCAGGTAGCTACGCTGGTATGGGAGAAGTTGTTCAAAGGCTAGCGCCACTGAAAAATTTATTAGAAGAATTATTGGAGGTTGAAACAGGAATAAAACCAATAAATATTCCCTCAATTGATACCAGCAGTAGCCCATCATTGAGAGAGGCTATAAAGGATGCTCAATTACTTTTTAATACAAATGGAGCTCCAAATGCTGTTGATCGCTTTCACACCCTACTGCATTCCTATCTAGTTGATCAATGCTTGAAAGTTGGGATACAACACGATTCTGATGCAAGTATAAATATACTATTGAAACTTCTGAAAGAAAAACACCCAATTTTAGTTAATATTCAAGGCACGCAGCCGGAATCAGTAGCAATATTAAGAGGTATGGGTAATACTCTTGATAAGATTTCAACCTTGCGAAATAATAAGAGCCTCGCCCACCCAAATGAACTGCTGCCATTAGATGAAGCAAATTTTGTTATTGATTCAGTCAACACTATTTTAAAATACCTTTCTTCTAAATTAGGAGCATAATGACAAATCTGGTATGTAAGATATGTTCCTATTTAGCATAAAATAAGTTCTAACTTCCTCCACAGTCCGGCTCTCTGTGGAGCACTTTGGAGAATGATGTGCATATCGTATCGAATTGAGCTTTTTAGCTCAAATGGGTTATGTATTTACTATCCTGCTCTCAAAAGGGGCGATGGATTTAGAATTCACTGGTACAATATAGCCTTGCTCTAAAGCCCATAAAGATGTAAATTAGAGGTGGACTCACATTTACATATTTACCTTAAGAGCAGGGCTTTTTGCCTATTTTTATATATCCCACTTGTGTCTTGTAGCGGACGTCTCCGGTGCACATAAGTGGGAAAGCTTTAGGGTAATCCTGTGAGTGTGAGTCCCGCCGGGGCGTCCACTTTAGGTAAACCTACTAGTTCGCTTCGACGACTTAATTCATTTTAAGTCGTTTTTATTATGATAGATAAGAAAAAGTCTGTAGATATATTGAGAGTATTTTTATACGTATTACTTGCTTTCATCTTCTTTTTTACTTGGGCTATACGGAAAGATTTCATTGTTGGTCCTGTGCCCGCCGTTATTCATATGGCGATATTCTGGGGACTCTTTGTGCTCATTCGGAAAAAAGTGAGAGTAAATACCGAGGAAATTAAAGAAGGAGTTACTAAGAGTGAAAAATCTGTTCTTAAAATAATACTACTGTTTATAGGCATAAGTATGCTGGCGTTTGTTTTAGCACCTTTATTCTTTTAAATCGGTAATTACCTTAGTTCACTTAATTTTTCTTACTATGTTGAGCTTCTTAAGAAAAAAAATATCATCAGAGGAAATGGCACTTTATCTGTATCTGCTATTAGTTGATAAAGACACCGTTGAAAATCCCAAGAAAGACAAAGATGGTACTCTGATTTTAAGTGTGGACGAGCAAAAACTTTTGTTATTGTCTCACCTTTGTGAGTTGTTAGATTCACGAGGATTAGTTGAGGTTAAAGCAAAGATATTAGTTGTTTTTGCTGATGATAATCGAAGCACAGAGAATGAAGAAGATTTGATGACTGAAGCTCTCACTATCCTTCATTCTGTGGAGAAAATCCAAAAATTCTTCGAACAAATACCAGAGAAGGATCACGAATTTTTCAAAAATGACTTCCCTTTTGATAGAAAACTAAATCCAATTCAAAAATTTATTGTATTACGCTGGTATGTCGAATATACAAAGGCAACAGATTTAGTTTTTGTATCTTTTTTTAAAAAATATCGTCTCAAAGAGAGTGAATAATATTTAATTCAGAAGATAGGGATATAGAAAAACAATGGAAATAGAATAAAGAGGCGTTAAATTAAAAAACATTATCAACTAACACACAACCTTATGGAAAAGATAAGTCCAACAATGTATCCGACACTAGCGAACTACCCACCAGAGAAGATCTGGGACGCAGTAGCGAAGTTACAGGAGAAATATCCGGATATGACCGAGCGTATGTGCTTGCTCAATCTGGAAATGGACTTGGCACAGATAGATCAGGAATTAAGGGGTTAATAAAAAGTTACGCTTTCATATTGATTATTATGATCACGCTTTATATCGTCATTCTTTCCCTCGTTACTATAGCTCTTTTTGTTATTGTATGGAGATGGATTTGGAAATTAATCGAGAAAAAGGTTTGTAGTAAGTACATACTTTGTGAGAAGCATAAAACGCCCGTAATGGACTCCAGAACAGGTCTTTCTAAAGGAAGCTGTCCAAAATGCACAGATGAGGGAAATCAATGGCGATTCGGGCTTGTTGAGAGTCTCGAAACATCTGTTAATACTGATAAAAAAAATTGCACATAGGAAGCATTTTTTACTGGAAACATAAAGGATGGGGTGATCTCGATATTATGGATGAAGCAAAAGAAGCTCACTTTTGGACCCGAGAGCTTTATTGTACTTTTCATAAGAAAAATGTCTCAGAATGCGGGTGTATTAATTACTTTCAGACTATAAAACGTGGAGAGTTTGATGTGAGATTGAATGTTCTCCTAAATAATGAAACATTTTTGCCACAGAAGCTAATATTCGAAATAGATCTTGTTGGAGACGAGGGACCAATGAAGTTGACTTCATACGGAGATTCAAAAGAAGTGTCTAATGAGCAAAACTTTAAGGAAGTCATCGGCAACTTCATAATCCAAGCAGATGAGATTATAGCCCGTCACGGAATACCCGGCACTGGCTGGGTGAATAATGGAATTTGTTTTTGACTCGCTCGGCAACTTTTTGGAATGAAAGTATGATCTCAATACAAGAAGTACGTGAATTGATGGAAGATAGCGAAAAATATTCTGATGCGGAGATAGAGCGTATTAGAGATGATATGCGTATCTTTGCAGAAATTATCTTTGAAAGCTGGATGAAAGAAAAGAATAGTGAAGTGCGGGGTAGGGTAACTATATTGTCCTAAAGCAGGTTCTAATAGTATTCAGTAGACGGACGATAATTGAATGCGTAGCATTGATTTTTCGCTCAAAATGCAGTAGAATGGAGGAGTAATTTAACAAGTGTAATTCTGCAACTATTGCAGGTAAAGAACTCAGTCTTTTAGCGTGTTCTATCTGTCCGCAATCACCTCCTTTCTAGGGAGATAAAGGTGTACGAATTCTGACTCAAAATCAGGTTCACAACCATTATGGTCGTTCATTGTATAATTAAGTGCCGACGTTTCGACGAGAGCATTTCTAGCAATGAAA
>Ga0210039_1001953_pt1 | contig 17984 bp, 18 predicted proteins | sample CryGeyCG2114_250_3_FD_185460 | JGI IMG/M metagenome (GOLD analysis project Ga0210039, IMG submission 185460) | Groundwater microbial communities from aquifer - Crystal Geyser CG17_big_fil_post_rev_8/21/14_2.50 (SPAdes) (version 2) | ecosystem: Environmental > Aquatic > Deep subsurface >...
GATCCCTGGAGTTTGCTTGTCTACTTTAGGGCCGGGGGCGACTAATTTGGTGACAAGTGCTGCATATGCACAACTTGGCGGTATGCCGGCTTTATTTATTACCGGCCAAAAACCGATAAAAAAAAGCAAACAAGGCAACTTCCAGATCATTAATACCGTTGAAATGTTCAAACCCATAACTAAATCATCAAAGCAGATAATTAATGGCGAGATGATACCTACTCTGGTTCGAGAAGCTTTTCGGTTGGCTAAGGTTGAAAGGCCCGGGGCTGTTCATTTGGAATTACCAGAAGATGTTGCAGATGAGATCGTGACAGGAACTCCGATAATAAATTATCATACCAGGCGACCGGTGGCAGAAGAAAAAGCTATAAAAAAAGCCATTGAACTAATAGAAAAATCAAAACATCCACTTTTCTTGATCGGTGCTGGTGCAAATCGTAAAAGAACATCGCGGGTTTTGACAGAGCTTATTGAAAAGACCGGCATCCCATTCTTTACTACCCAAATGGGTAAAGGGGTAGTAACGGAAAAACACTTACAATATTTAGGAACAGCTGCGTTATCAGAAAACGACTATATTCATTGCGCTATAAATAAGGCGGACCTGATCATCAATGTCGGCCACGACACCATCGAAAAACCTCCATTTATTATGGAAACAAACGATAAAAGAAAAGTAATTCACATCAATTTTTTCCCTGCGATAGTTGATCAGATCTATTTTCCCCAGCTTGAAGTAGTTGGTGACATAGCAAATACAATTAAACAAATAGGAACTTTTATTAAAAAAGAATCTGACTGGGACTTTTCCTATTTTTATAAAATGCAAAAATATTTAAATGCCCACTTTCAATCAATTACAAAGAAAGAACGTTTTCCATATGCGCCCCAGCAAATAGTAAAAGTAATACGACAAAATATGAAAGAGGATGATATAGTTACATTGGATAATGGCATGTACAAAATATGGTTTGCACGAAACTACCATACCTTAAAACAGAACACCTTACTTTTAGATAATGCCTTGGCTTCGATGGGTGCCGGATTACCCTCGGCAATGGCTGCTAAAATTATTTTTCCGGAAAAAAAAGTTATCGCAATTTGTGGAGATGGGGGATTTTTGATGAACTCTCAAGAATTGGAAACAGCCAATAGACTTAGATTGGATCTGACCATTATTATTCTTCGGGACAATGGTTATGGAATGATCAAATGGAAACAAAGATCAATGAATCTTGATGATTTTGCCTTGAGTTTTGGTAATCCAGACTTTGTTTCTTTAGCTAAATCATATGGAGCTAATGGTTATCGGGTTGGAAAAAGTGGGGATTTAGAAAAATATTTAAAAGAAATTTCTGATAAAAAAGGGGTTTATCTGATTGAGGTGCCAATTGATTATTCAGATGATTATAGAATTTTAGTGAAGGAATTAAAGGAAAAAACGTGTTTATTATGAAAAAATTATTTTCAATAAATCCGGCGACGGAAGAAATTTTTGGAGAATTCCCAATTCTGAATGAAGATGAATTGGAAAATAAAATTAATTTGAGTCATGAGGCTTTTAAAAAATGGAAGAAAGTTCCTTTTTCCGAAAAAGAAGTTTTAATGAAAAAAGCCGGAAAAATATTGCTTCTTCATAAGGAAAAATTTGCCAAAATGATAACGATGGAGATGGGAAAAAATATTGAAGAGAGCTTGGCCGAAGTAGAGAAATGTGCAACTTTGTGTGAATTTCTTGCGGGTAGTGCAGAAGCGATTTTAAAAAAAGAAATAATTAAAACTGAAGCCAAAGAATCCTATATCCGTTTTGAACCTTTAGGGGTCATATTTTCGATTATGCCGTGGAACTACCCTTTTTGGCAAGTGTTTCGGGCGGCTGTTCCGGCTCTTATGGTTGGTAATACGATGCTACTTAAACTTGCGTCAAATGTACCCCAGACTTCTCAATTGATTGAAAAAATATTTATTGAGGCAGGTTTTCCCAAAGGAGTTTTTCAGAATCTATTAATCGATTCCTCAATGAGTGAGCAAGTAATCAAAAATAATTATATTCGTGGAGTAACTCTTACGGGAAGCGAAAAAGCCGGATCGACAGTCGCTTCGCTCGCAGGAGCTTCGATTAAAAAATCAATTTTGGAATTAGGCGGGAGCGATCCATTTATAGTTCTTGATGACGCCGATATTAAAAGGGCTTCTTTGGTTGCCACTTCGGCAAGACTTAGTGTCAGCGGTCAAGTCTGTATTTCCGCTAAACGTTTTATTATTCAAAAGAAAATAGCTAATGAGTTTATCCTGGAATTAACAAAAGATTTTGAGGAAATAGAAAATAAGATAAGCCCACTTTCTGGTAAAAAAATTTTAGAAACAATTGAAGATCAGGTCAACACTTCGGTGAAAATGGGGGCAAAAATAATTACCGGAGGAAAAAGAATTGCTAAGAAAGGATACTTTTATCCGCCAACAATTATTGTCGATGTGACTAAAAAAATGCCACTGTATTTTGAAGAAGCTTTCGGACCCGTCGCTACAATATTTATTGTTGAAGATGATGCCGAGGCAATTAAAATTGCCAATGATACGAAGTTTGGACTGGGAGCGTCAGTCTGGACAAATAATAAAAAAAGAGCTCAATTATTTATAGAAGAATTAGAATCGGGCTCGGTATTTATTAATAATAAAGTGACTTCAAATATTCGCCTGCCCTTTGGAGGTTCTAAAAACTCAGGTTATGGCAGGGAACTGTCTTCGTACGGACTTAAAGAGTTTGTTAATATAAAAACTGTCGTAGTGGAAAATTAAATTATTTTGCAAGCTGATAATTAATTCCTCTTTTTTTCCTTTCGACATTTTTTTGATCTCAAACTCTCTTTTCAGAGCTTCACTTACTGTTTTGTATTTTTCGATATAAATAAGCTTTAAAGGTTTTCTTGATCGGGTATATTTTGATTTAGAATCTTCACTATTATGCTCTTGAATGCGTCTTTTCAGGTCTTTGGTTTGTCCGCAGTAAAGGGAATTATCCGAACAGCGGAGAAGATAGAGATAATACATATGCTTATTTTATCTAATTGTTTTTATTTCCACAATCATCTCTTCTTTCAAAAAAAATAATCTAAAAGATATTTCGCCAATAAAAAATTCTTCGAATACCAATAATATCGACATAAAATCATATTCTTCTTCGATAAGTATCGATTATCTCAGATCTTTGAATATAACTTCAGAAAAAGTGAAGATTGAGCGAGTTGCCAGATATATAATTATCACTCAATATTTCGAATATTTGCAATTATGTAGATCTAATAACGCTTGGATCCCCGTCTTCACGGGGATGACAGGAAAGTAACAGTTTATTATTTGACAAGCCCTGTGAGAATCCTACCGTTCGGTCACATAATTAAATCTGGCAACACGTTCCAAAGGTCTAAATATATTTTGTTGGGGAGCAAGGATTCGGACCTTGAGTCGCGCTGCTCCAAAGGCAGGCGTGTTACCGTTACACCACTCCCCAAAAGTACTATATTTTACCAAAAAACCTTCGCTTTAGGTTTGCTATAATCTTATCTATATGAACGATACGATTATTTGTCCCAATTGTAAAAAATCCATCCCGTTGACCGAAGCCTTATCTCATCAAGTTCAAGATAAGTATGCTAAATTCTACAAAATTCGTCTTGAGGAGGAAAAAAATAAATTTGCCAAAACCCTTCAACCAGAACTGGAAAATCAACTAAAAGAAAAGATGGAATTTGAGATGAAAAATAAAAATAATGAATTGGTAGAGTTGAGAAAACAAAATAAAAATATGCAAGAACAGATGCTCGAATTAAATAAATTAATACGTCAAATAAAACAGGAAAGTGATAATCGAAGAGTTGAAATGGAAAAAAAACTGACTAATTCTCAAGAAAAGATCCGTGAAGAGGAAAAAAGAAAGTCCGATGAAGAATATAAATTAAAAATATTAGAAAAAGATAAAAAACTTGGCGATGCTTTGAAAATGGTTGACGAATACAAAAGAAAACTTGAGCAAGGTTCACAACAAACACAAGGAGAAGTAATGGAAGATGAATTAAAAAAGATTTTAAGTGAAGAATTTCTTTATGACGAAATAACCGATGTTCCAAAAGGGATAAGGGGGGCGGATTTAATTCAGATAGTAAAAAATAATGTTGGAAAAAAATGTGGAATAATTTTGTGGGAATCAAAACGGACAAAAGTTTGGACAGAGGGATGGATTGCTAAATTAAAACAAGATCAAAGAGAAATAAAAGCTGAATTAGCAATTATTGTCACCCAGGTATTACCTCAGGAGATAAATAGTTTTGGGATAAAAGACGGGATTTGGGTGGTTGATTATAAAACAGTTATTGGAGCGGCTATTTCTTTAAGAAATAATTTGATAGAACTTTTTAGTCTCCGCTCGGCCAATAAAGGTAAGGAAGAAAAAAAAGAAATATTATGGAACTATCTAACCAGTGTCGAGTTTAAGCAACGGGTTGAAGCGATCTATGAATCTTACAATAATTTACGCGACGAACTGCAAAAAGAGAAGGATTGGTTTACAAAAAAATGGGCCCGTGAAGAGAAAAGTATTGATCGGGTAAAAGATAATCTTCTTGGTATGCATGGGGATTTGGAAGGAATTGTGGGGAAAACTCTTCCTGAATTAGAAAAATTAAAACAAATAGAATCAGGGGATTAAAATAACTAGGGTAATTTTGCCCAATAAAAATGTCCCGGCTACGACCTACTTTCCCTTCATCTTTCGATGTGAGTATCATTGGCGCTGACTCGTTTCACGACCTTGTTCGGGATGGAAAAGGGTGGGACCAAGTCGCTCAAGTAACCAGGACGGTTAATAGTATATAATATATGAGGATGGAAAACAATAATAAAAAAAGTTCAGCATTTTATTCTTATTCCCTTAATCCTCAAGCCAAATTTGACACCCAAGAGGATGGTGAAAAAGTTTATCTGCTTCTACGAAGTCATCCATTTACTCAGATTGGTTGGATTTTAGGTTCAATTTTATTTTTTATTCTACTTTTTAGTTTTAATTTTTTTATTCAAAGTTTTTTTAATCCCGGACAAATATTTTTGATTAACTTATTTTTTACGATTATTATTTTTAGTTATATTTGGTTTAACATTTTAAATTGGTATTTTAATGTAGGAATAATAACTAGTAAACGCATAATTGACATTGACTTTTACGCAGTTTTATATAAAGAAATTACCAATGCCCAACTTGGAAGAATAGAAGATACTACTGTGAAAAGTGGTGGATATTTAGAATCATTTTTTGACTATGGTTCAATTTTTGTTCAGACTGCAGGTACTGAAGCTAATGTTGAATTTATTAATGTTCCTCATCCGTCTGACGCAGTTCAAATAATTAATAAATTATTAAGTAAAAAACATGGACTTTAAAGATATTGCTTTTAAAGTTGTTATTTCACTTTTTGCTATTTTTTATTATCTCTACGCTTTAGTGGTTTCTAAGCAAGTGAAGATAATGGATAAAACCCTTCAGGATGAACATAATGGGTTTATTCTCTTCGTAACTTCGTTGCAAGTGACAATTTCATTGGTTATATTGATAATAGTATTGTTATCAATATTAATAATTTAATGGTATGTTTAAGCAGGATATTGGCTTTTACTTAGGGCACGAAAAAGCCGATGGTTTTTCCGGCTTTGTCGATGAAAATAATTTATTTTTGAGCGTTGAAATTGAGGCGGGTATAACTCCAGATCGGGGCCGCGAATTAACAGCTTTTATAAGAGAAAAAATCAATGTCATTAAGATTGAAAATTTACAACAATTTGATGCATTTATCTCAAATATTATTAAGGAAAAGAATCTTCCGTCAGGATTTTCACTCTCAGCTGGCTATTTGAAAGGAAATATTTTTTATTTAAAAACAGTTAATCAAGGTAAAGCCTATATACGTCGAAACAATAAATTAGCCCTTCTTATTGAAGATGACGAAACTGCATCCGGTTACATTCTCGAGGAAGATGTTTTTATCTTTACCTTCAATAAATTTATGAAACTGTTGGGGGAGGAGTCAGGATTAAATAAAAAATTTGACCACAGACCAATCTCAGATATCATTGATGAAATAACCCCAGAATTACTCTCTAAAAACGATCAGGGGACGGCGGCTTTGTTTATAAAATTTAAAAAAATGGAAGATGATCCAAAGCCGGTTAATAATTTTAATTTAAAAGATTTCTATCTTCGTTTTGGTCAACAAAAAACTCTGACATTTATCACAGTTTTTATTCTTGTAATAATCTTAATTTGGAGTGTTGGTTTTGGGTATATACGCAGGTCAAGCGAGAATAATCAGAAAAAAATTAATTTAACTCGTGATTTAATCAGCCAAAAATTAAGCCAGGCGGAACAAGTATCATTTTTGAATATGTCCAGCGCCTTAAGTTTGATTACGGATAGTAAAGTAGAAGTAAATAATCTTAAGAAAGATTTAGGTACTAAAAATGAAGGAGTAAATGAATTAGAAAAGATGATTTCTAATAGCGAGAATAAAATTCTCAAAAAAGAAGAAAAAAATTATACTGAATTTTTTGATTTGACGGTTGATGATAAGAATGCAAAAGGAAACATGCTTTATCTTAACGACGACCGTCTTCTAGTTAGTGATAAGGCAAGAGGAGTTTTGTATGAACTTTCACTAGATAAAAAGTCTTTGGATAAAGATCAGTCTTCGGAAATAAAAAAATCTTCACTAATTGCTATATTTGAAGAAAAAAAATATTTTTATGTTGAAGGCGCTGGTGTCTATCAAATAATTGACGGCAAGGCTAAAAAAATAATAGAAAACAATAAGGAATGGGGTAAAATCGTTGATTTAGCGATTTTTAATGGCAATATTTATTTATTAGATCAGGGCAAAAATGATATCCGTAAGTACATGACGACGGAGAGTGGGTTTGGAGGCGGGACTTCGTATTTTCAGTCAGGACAATCAATTAATTTATCGTCGGTTAATTCGTTAGCTATCGATGGTTCGGTTTATTTGGCCGGAGATTCTGTAATGTTTAAATTTACCTCAGGTCTTCAAGACGCATTTAAGACAAATTTACCTGATAACAATGTAAACGTGACCAAAATCTTTACCAACAAAGATTTGGAAAAAGTTTATGGTTGGGATAAAAAAAGAGAAATTATTTATATAATGGGCAAGAACGGTGACTATCAGGAGCAGATAAATTCAAAAATTTTATCAACAGCTTCAGACCTTGTTGTTTATAAAAATTCTATCTATGTTTTGCAGGGGAGCAAGATTTATAGAATTGAATGAAGGTGGAAGATAGGATTAGAAGCGGGTTAAGAAGATGGAAAAAGGAGGATAGAAAAATATGATTTAACAGATCAACTATCAAGATCATGTAAAGCCATTCCAAGGTTGATTGCTGAAGGATATGCAAAGCGTCATCAGAAATTTGGATTTCAAAAATATTTGGACGATGCTTTAGCTGAAAGTAACGAAACAATTGTTAGTTTAGAACAAACTAAAGATATCTATGGATCTTTTATTGACAAAAATCTTTGTGAAGAATTAGTAAAGAAATACGATATTTTAAGTAAACAAATTTATACTCTCAGGATGGCTTGGAGAAATTTTAATGTTTGAATCTACATTCTATCTTCCAAATTCCTAACTCGTTTCCATACCCAAATTCTGTATTCTTGTTTAAGTTTGATTTGACAACCACTCCCCCCCCAATTAGAATGATAATTAGATGTTAATAATTGTTTAAATATTTATTAAAAGGGGGTGAAAATATGAAGAAAAAGAAAAAAGCATATTTTTCGAAAACTTTTATCTACTTAGTACTTTTGATTGCTACGGTTGCCGGTTTCTTTTTGATGGTCAACTATGCTACTAATCAAAAATTATCATTGAATTCTGATGCTGCGCCAAAATTGAATAAATGTCAAGCATTTAAAAAAACTAATTATAATTCTTGTGATCTTATAAAAGATAAAAGGAAATTTACTGCATGCGAACCTGGTCATAAAAAAGATAATAAGTATATTTACTGTAGAGCACAGAATATGGAAGACGCTAAAAATAACAGAGGAAAAAACTGTAGGCAGGCGGGAGGAACCGACTGGTATCGCAGTTATCAATCGATTATAGATGGATATAACAGTAAATACACAGTTACCGTTACAAATAAGTCTTATGATGTTGGGCAATTTTATCGAGATCAAGCCGGTTACCCAAAAAAACAATGTTTTAAAGTTATAGCTAAGTTAAAACCAACCTGCCCATCTCTTGGCGGTGGAGTATGGATGAATAGTTGCAGTTTAACAAATGGTTATTATTATAACTATACGAATCCAAATGGAGAGAATTTAGCTGACTATAAGCAAGGTAAGGTGTGCTGTAAGAAGGGTTCTAAGAAAGTAGTAGAACCAAAACCTGAACCACAATAACAAGTAGTTATGAAAAATGTGTTGGCGTTGTAAAAAATCCCGCCGGGACGCCGGCGGGGTATTTTTTTGGCTGAGATTATGCAACTGACTATTGACTTTTGCTGACTTATGATACATAATGTATAGTATATGAATAACGGAACTACTTCAAATTTACAATTAAAGTTATCTTTAGATGAAGGATTAACAAATATTTGGGGGTATTTAAAAAAAGAATACCAAGGCATGGATAAATCCAGTATTGTTCGTTTAGCTTTAAATACCCTTTTTAAAGAAACAAAAAGAAGTCAATATAGGCTTTATAGTATTGAAGAAATATTAAAAGAATTGGAAAGTGTAAATGAGGGGATGACAGAAAACGAGATCTATGATTGGTGGAATAAGAATAAACCTTTATAATCAATTTATGTTGGTAATTCTTGACACTTCGGTAATTATAGCTTTTTTACTTTCAACAGGTAAGAATTTTGTTAGAGAAATAATTCGTCAGGCTAAAGATGGGAAGATAAAACTAATAGCTTCAAAAGAAACGATCAGTGAATTAAAAAAAACATTAACCCATCAATCAATAAAAAAATTACCAAACTATAAACCTCATTTAATTGCCTCATTTATTGCATGGTATCAATATAATGCTGTTTACTATTCTTTGGAAAACAAAAAGATATTTAAAGAATTAAGAGACATTAATGATAATATCTTTATTCAATTAATTTTAGTTTCTAAGTCAAAATATCTAATAACCGGTGACGAAGACCTGTTAACTATGAAAAAGATCAATCTAACTAAGATTGTCTCAACAGAGCAATTTTTTAAACTAGAGAACATATATTTTGACCTTGATTAAATTACAGTTTTTTTGATAATCATATAGTTTACAGTTGACAGTAAACTATTGCTCCAGTGTTGGAAAATTGATTATAAATCCATCACCGTTTGGATCGGGAATGATTATTTTTAATACATCTCCAGCTAAGAGATTAAATACCATTAAAACCACAAAAACTAAAACAATCCCAATTACCGCATTAGTAATTTTATTTTGAGCTTTTGTAATCTTTTCTTTTTCCCCGCCTGAAGAAATCCAGTCAAAAGCTCCCCAAAGAAGATAAATAAGTAAAGAAAATCCGGCAAGCATAATAAACATTCGAATTCCAAAACCAATCAAATTACCTAATCCTTGCTGAGGTGTGCCGGAACCGCCAAGATTCATGGCGGCAGGTGGAGAAATATCACCGAATAGTTTTTGAATTTCAGGATCAACTTCCGCAAGGTATTTCATTTTGGTAAAACAATTCCTAATAACTGAATAACTAAATAACTAGCAACAACAATAATCAGACCTATAACGGCGGTTGTAATTGCGGCATAGGCTTTTTTTAAGGCATCAGGATTATCACCATTTCTTAATATACTAAATGCGGCATTCAAGGTTACAAAAAGAAAAATTAATCCGGCGCCGGTCATCATCAACGGGAGAGCGAGATTTACTATATCTCCTATTTTACTGACTTTAGCTGCCGGAAAACTAGTGGGATCGATGGTAAAAGCGTAGATCATGGAGAAATTATAAGCTATAATTATTACATGTTCAACCCTACTTTTGAAATTACTAATAAGATTTTAGTCAATATTTCCAAAATTGAAGCGTCGGAGGAAGTTATTAAGCATTCACCTCTGTTACCACTCTGGGAAAAGCAGTTTAAGGAAGAGGCTCTCATCCGTTCAGCCTATCATGGCACTCATATTGAAGGAAACAACCTTCATAAAGATGATGCTAAAGACATATTGTTGGGGCGCGATGTTATTGGCAGACCACGTGATATTCAGGAGATAATTAACTATCGAAAAGTAATAGAATTTATTGATGACGAGGCAAATAAAAAAATTAATAAAATTTCAGAACAAATTATTAAAAAACTGCACAGAATATTAACAGATAAAATTTTAGTAAACGAGCAAATAGGTGAATATAGAACTAAACAAGTGATTATTAGGAATTCTGCCAATGGTGAGGTGACTTTTCGTCCGCCTCCTCCAATTGAAGTTCCATTTTTAATGAGAGAATTCATCTATTGGATCAATCGTGATGATAAAGATAAATTACACCCAGTTTTGAAAGCGGGTATTGCTCACCATGAACTGGTTAGAATACACCCATTTTTAGATGGTAACGGCAGGGTTTCTCGGGTACTTGCGACTTTAATTTTATTTTTGGGCGGATATGATATTCGTCGCTTTTTTTCCCTAGAAGAATACTACGACAAAGATGCTATTACTTACTATCAGAATCTACAAAAAGCCTCGGCTGGAGATTTGAGCAGTTGGCTAGAATATTTTACTTCCGGCGCAGGAATTGAATTTGAAAAAGTTAAGACCAAAATTTTAAAATTATCAAAAGATGTTAAATTAAAAGAAAAATTTGGTGGTCGACAGATTTTTTTGACGGAGCGCCAGATGAAAATGATCGAATATGTTCAAGAAATAGGTTATATTCAAAATCAGACTTTTGGCGATGTTTTTCCTGACGTATCAGAGGATACCGTTTTACGGGATCTTCAAGATATGATAAAAAAAGGGTTGATTAAAAAAATTGGGAGTACAAAGTCGGCTCGTTATGCGATGGTATAAAATTACATTATGTTTTTTTCTGAACTTTCTAAATATTTTGAAAAAATTGAGAAAAATTCTTCGCGTCTCGAAATAACACGCATTTTAGCCGAGCTTTTTAATAAGCTTAATGCTCAGGAAATTGCAAAAGTTGTATATCTACTTCAAGGAAGGGTTGGACCTGCTTATGAAGGGATTGATTTTGGTATGGCAGAGCGAACCATTATTAAATCGGCGATGTCTGCCTTGAATATTGATCGAAGTTATTTCGAAAAGGAATTTAAAAAAAGCGGAGATTTGGGAACAACTGTTGAAAGCTTCAAAAAACTTTATACTTCATTTGAAGAAAAAGACATGGAAGTACTTGCAGTTTATGATTTTTTTTACCGGTTAGCAACTGCATCGGGTAATGGTTCTCAAGATGTTAAAACAAGCCTACTGTCACAACTTATTCGAAGCCTTGATCCATTATCCGGCCGTTATTTAGTTCGTCTTCCAACAGGCATTATTCGATTGGGATTTTCAGATATGACGATATTGGATGCCTATTCATGGATGTTAAAAGGAGATAAAAGCTTGAGGCCGATTATTGAAACTGCCTACCATGTTCGTCCCGACTTAGGATTTATTGGAAAAATATTGAAAGAAAAAGGGGTAGGTGGTTTGAAAGAGATAGAACCAACGGTTTTTACCCCGATTATTATGATGAAAGCAGAAAGAATGTCGTCGGCTAAAGAAATAATCAAACAAATTGGCAAGTGTTTAGTTGAACCAAAGTTTGATGGGTTCCGACTTCAGGTGCATTATATAGGGTCTGACCCTCGTCGAGGGTCAGACCCTACGGAGAGCCTTCCCAAGGTTAAATTATTTTCCCGAAGTTTAGAGGATGTAACTTATATGTATCCAGATATTGTTGAGGGTGTAAAACGCGAAGTTAAGGCGGAAGAGTTGATTATTGAAGGGGAAGCAATTGGTTATAATCCAAAGACAGGGGAGTTTCTACCTTTTCAAGAAACGGTCCAACGTAAACGAAAATATGAAATTACAGAAAAAGCAATCGAAGTACCTTTAAAACTTTTCGCTTTTGAACTTTTATTCTTAAATGGAAAGAATTTTATTAAAGAGCCTTTTATTGAAAGAAGAAAGGCCCTTGAAGAGGTAACATTAAAAAATAAAGATATTAGTAAGCAAATAATTGTTGTTGACCATCAAGAAGCTGTAGATAAAGAAGACAGGCTAGAAAAAATATTTGATAAAGCAATTGCCAAAAAATTAGAAGGGGTGATTGCCAAAAAAATTGATGGAATTTATCAGCCCGGCGCCCGAGGATGGAATTGGATTAAATATAAGAGAAGTTATTCTTCAAAGATTAATGACACAATCGATTGTTTGGTGATGGGCTATGATTTTGGTAAAGGGAAAAGGACTGATTTTGGCATGGGAGCATTCTTGGTAGGAGTTTTTGATAATAAAAATGATAAGTTTGTTACTGTAGCTAAAATTGGGACAGGATTGACTGACGTGGAATGGAAAGAGTTAAAAATTAAGAGTTCAGAGTTAAGAATTAAAAACAAACCGGAAAATTATTTAGTTGATAAAATGGCTGAATGCGATGTTTGGATTTCTCCTAAAATCGTTGTAGAAATCAAAGCCGATGAAATTACCAAATCACCAACCCATACGGCTGGTCTGGCTTTACGTTTTCCCCGGTTGGAACGTTTTCGCGATGATAAAAACCCAGAAAACGTAACTACACTAGAAGAGCTTCAACATATGACCCGTTAATTAAGTGACGATGACTCCAATACATTTTAAAAAATCGATAAATATATTCGCCAAAAAAAGAAAAAGGATTGTTGATAATTCTTCTTGCTGATGAAGTAACTGCATTTTTTCCATCATGAAAAATTTTTCCACGTTTTTTTAGATGAAATGAAATGTCAATATCTTCGTGGACTTTTTTGTCATTGAAACATATTTCATTTTTAATCTTATTCCATGTAATTTTTTTTATAGCATAGCCTGGACCGATAAGAGGATAAAAACCAATCATCAACATCGGAATAAAAACATAAATATAAAAAGGAATAGTATTATGTCCGATTAAACAAATATCGTTAAGTTTTATGGGCATAGATATTGCAACTATGTCAGAATTTCGAGAAAAATCATTTTTAATATTTTTTATCCAATCTGATGGGAGAATGGAATCAGCATCGCACTTGATAATTATCTCGTGCCTTGTATTGTTAAAACCGGTATTTCTCGCAGGAGTCATACCTTGTTTTTTTTCTTGAATTATTTTAACTACAGAATATTTTTTAACAATATTAATTGTTTTATCAGTGCAGTTATTATCAACAACAATAATTTCATCAGGCTTTTCCGTCTGATTCATCAAAGAATCAAGACAGTTTTTAATGAGTTTTTCTTCATTATAAACTGGTATAACAACAGAAACTTTCATAATTAAATTTTTTGTATTAAATTATTTTTAACGTATTTAATTAGTTTATCAATTTGATTATTGTTTTTTTTAGGCTTTTTAATATAGAAAGAATAAAGATAAGACTTGAGTAAATATGAGACAGGGTTTTGTTGTTTTAGAATTTCCGAAAGGATGTCAAAACTTTCGACGAGAAATAATTTTGCAACGATATCATAGGGCTGTTTTTCATATTTTAATGTTGTTTTTACACCATCAAGTGGAAATAATTTCATTTTTTTATTCCTAAAAATATAGTTTAAATATAATTCTAACCCGTATCCTTTTTCAGACATATTTCCTAAATAAGGAATAAGATCCTTTCTCCAGTAGGACCTTTGACCGCTAAGAGGAAGGAATAATTTATCAGCTTTTAAATCATTTGGATAGCCAATAGCAAAGTCTTTTTTACCAGTAATTAAAGGATCGATAAGTTTTTTTAGATGGCTATCATTCAAATTTGTAAGATCGGCATCAATAAAAACAATAATATTTCCCTTTGATTTATTAATTCCCTTTACAATTGCATAACTTTTTCCGTGATTTTTTTTTAGATTAATTAAAATTATTTTTTTAAACTTTTTAATTATAGGAAGAGTTTTATCAATAGAGCCGTCATTGATAACTATTATTTCGTCTATCAAAGAAGAATTAACAAGAGATTTTAATACACCTGCAATTTTCTTCTCTTCATTATAGGCAGGAACAATCACGGAAATAATATGTTTATTCATAGGCTTATTTTATAACGAAAAAGTAGAAATAATAGGGTAGTGGTCAGAGGTTTTTGCTTCGATTTTCTCAGTTTTTATTAGTTTTAATCCTCGGTAAAATGAATAATCGGTTTTTATTTGTTTGACAAAAAATTTATTTACAAAAGGCAGGGTTAAACGTTGAAATAAATTATATTTTTCAAACTTTCCACTATCAGAAAATTTCATTGTTTGTCTAATATTAGCCGTTGCCTCTCGTAACCCAAATTTAGTCATCATTTTTTCAAGACGCCTTCTATTGTATGGAAAGTAATTAAAATCGCCAACGATAATTAAATTCTCTTTTTCAGAAAGACTGATTGATTTAAGTGCTTTATTAATATGTTTTAATCTAAGCTCATTACTTCCGATGACATAGAGATGAACATTACAGACAGAAATCTTTTTTTTAGTCAATTTATGTATGAAATTAGTTTCAAGAATTGTTTTTGGTTGATTATAACCAAGCGCAATTCTTAAAACATTAAAAAAGAAATCTCCTAAGTTAATTCCAAGATCAAGTTTAAATGAATCATTATATTTAAAACTTTTTGGATCGTAAAAAGTAACCACTCCAAAAATCTTTCCGAATTTAACAAAAGAGTTGGAATAATCGGCCATTTTATAGCCAAGTTTTTCAATTTTTTGAACACTTTTATTATCAATTAGAGCTTCCTGTAAGCAAATAATATCCGGGTGGTAAATATCAATTATTTCATCAAGTTTATCAACTGCATTATTGAATAGAGTATTGTAGGTGAGCAATGATAGATTCATTAGTACATTATACTAGAAAAGCCATTTTAGAATATAAATGTAGTTATCCACCGACTTTGGATAACTTTTATTATATTGGTATGATACTCTAAAAGAGTATGTATAATACTATAAGGTGTCCTATAGACTATATCTATTTATCTATAGGTCTTGACAAACTATTTATCTTTGTTTATAGTTAGAAGTATGAAGAGAACAATAAGCTTTAAAACAAAATATCAAAAGAAAAATGAGTTAATCGGGTTTGTAGCAGATCAATTTAAGAAATTAGCCAAGAAGAATTTAAGAATACCGGTGACCTTGTATCATTTATAAAAAAGAGCATCACTACCGCTCGTATTTGAGGCAACGACGTATAGTAATGCTCGATACTACGATAGCAAAAAAATTTTGGTTTGTCAACCCCGACTCAGTCGGGGTTTTGCGTTTATTGATCTACTTGATACAAAGCCCCAAAGCCATTAGAAGACTTAAAGATTAACTTACCAATTTTTAGCCATTTTTTCTCGAACAGATTTGGGTATTTTTGGCGTTCTAACCTTGAGATTACCACATATTTTATTTGATATTTTTTAATTAGCGATTTAGTTTCACTAATATTATTTGATTCATAAAGGGAGACGACTTCGGGGATCCTTTTTCCCACGATATCAGATGATCCTCTCCACAACCATTCGTGTACCCACCAACCGGCAACAGTTGGTAAACCCGTAAAGGCAGAGATCCTTCCATAGTCAGTGTAAGAGTCTCCTTGGGCCTCCAAGATGACAGGTTGCCCTTTCTCATTTTTGTTTAAATAGTCGATAATTTCATTATCTTCCAGATTATTGTCTTTTAACCAAACTTGGCCATCTAGTTGTACTTTACGATTGAGTTGGCCGTAATAAGAGGGGACAGAAAAGTAAGGATAGACGGAGGGGAAGAATAAAAAAACGACAAAGACGATAGATAATAGATAATAGACGATGGATTTCTTGATATTTTTTAATAAATAAAAGGTAACTATTGAAGCGAGTCCCATCATAGAAAAAGCCTGGTAACCAAGCTTAAACATAGTATTGGCCCGGAAATGTGCTGGATAAATATCTTTGATATAAAAAAATTCAGGAATAATGGTCAGGAAGATGCCAAAAGAGAAGAGAATGAATAGGAAATTGTTTAATTGCTTGTCCGCCGAAGCCTTGGCGAAGGAGGATTTTATAATCAAAAATATCCCAAACGAAATCCAAAAAAACCCCCATAAAACAAAAAGCATCCAAATAGGCGAGATTTGACAATTACCTTTTTCAAAGATAAAAGGCCATATTTTACCAATCTCAGTTAAAAACTTAGGAGAACAGTTAACTCCAATTCCGCTTACAAATGGCTTAAAAAACCAAGAAAAAGGAAGTGAAAAAATAATAAATGAAACTATTAAAGAGACGGTATTAATTAAAAATTTAACTGAAATACCGAACATAAAAAAGAATATAATAAGCGTCAATAAAATGTAAATTGGCCCGTCAAAGGCATTAGTCATGTAATGAACGGCGGTCATAAAGCCGAGGAAAATAGTTGTAGAGACGCAAAATTTTGCGTCTGTACGTAGTTTTTTAGTTGTGGTAAAAAATATAAATAAAAATCCTAATGTTAATAATACAAACGGGATATCAAATACATGTCCGTGTAGGTCTGCTACAACGTATGAGTATGAGGGAAATTCATGAATGGTAAAAGGGATAAAACGAGTAGCATTAGGATACCAGTAGGCGGTCGGATTAAATCCGGAAAATATTTTCCAAAATGGAATCGGGGTCTCGTTTGGATAACCTTTGGTGAAAAGATAAATTGTATGAAGATTGCCACCGAGATTAACCAAATAAGCCCCGATTAAACCATAGATTATAGCTTTGAACTGATTCAATTTTTGATCGTACCGTTTAATAATATTTATGACGAGTGAGAATATTTGAGTCACTCCTTGAGCAAAAATAGTCGCCAGAATTAAATTGTAGCCAATAGAAGCTTTTATATTACTAAGTTTTATTAATAGGGCACCAGATAAATGACCAAAATAATAATAATTAATTGGTTCGGGTGAATACCATATATCTTTAGGAGGAAAGAATTCTGTTCGTAAAATTGAATTTATAAATCCGAAATCCATAAATTTTTCCAAGCCGTGAATCGAAGGTTCCTGGGAGCGGATGAAAATCCAGAAGAAAAGACAGAATATAAATAGGATTTCCTCGAAAATGATAATTCGTAGAGACGCAAAATTTTGCGTCTCTACACGGGAAACATTTTTTCTATAAATAAACCAATTAATGATGGCAAATAAACAAAGAGAAAATATCAGAGCAAGACGATCAAAAGGGATAATTTTGACAATCCCTAAAACGAAAACAAAATAACTTAATAAAATAATTCCTAAAGTTTTAGCGAATGGATAGCCAAAATCAAAATTAAAATTTTTAAACACTTTTTTTGTTAAAGGGGTAAAAACTATACCAATAGCGAGTAAGGTTATGTACCATTGAAGCGTAATTAGAATCCAGTTCATAAAGAAATATTATATAATAATGGACATAATTATGGATTCAAAATATCAACCACAATTAGTCGAGGAAAAAATTTATAAAGAGTGGGAGGAAAAAGGTTATTTCAAAGCCAGTGTCAATAAAAATAAAAAACCATTTTCCATAATTTTGCCTCCACCTAATGCCAACGGTAATCTTCACTTGGGACATGCAATGTTTACCTATGAGGACATCATGGTCAGATTCAATAAAATGATGGGAAAGGAAACCCTTTGGCTACTTGGATTAGATCATGCGGGTACCGAGACACAGTTTGTGTTTGAAAAATATTTAAAAAAGCAAGGCAAAAGTCGATATGACTACAA